>OGYI01000147.1_pt1 | contig 86867 bp, 75 predicted proteins | sample 1576521 | NCBI WGS metagenome assembly OGYI01 (sample SAMEA3541484, study PRJEB24748) | human gut metagenome | biome: human gut; feature: human-associated habitat; material: faeces | place: China | collected 2012
AACTGTCATGCAAACATAGGTAAAACCAAATCGCGGAGTGCCGAAAAAGGGAACCGGGTACATACCAATTTACGACAATACACAGTTATATAGACAGTCTCGATAATTTTTTTAAGCATACCTCTTCTTTTCCTGTTTTACTTCAGTGTATATCCAGTACTGTCTATGTTATATTACAGTTTTACAGACTGGAGGGGAACGTCAGGCAGTCAGCATTTTGTGGGCTGGGCAAATTATGTTCATGTTTTTACAAATGAGACTTACAGAAATGTATTTAAAACTGCGGGATATTATCTGGCTGCAGGAGTTCTGCAGCAGATAATATCTTTGGCACTGGCAGTACTTTTAAGTAAACCAGTGAAAGGAAACAGTATCTTTAAAGGAATCATTTTCTTCCCATTTATTATGAATGGTGTCGCAGTAGCATTGACTTATCGTATTTTTTATCAGCCGGATGGAGCATTCGACGTTCTACTTAATGCATTAGGATCAGGAGGGCTGGTACGGATTTGGCTTAGTAATCCCGGAACTGTTAACTGGGCTCTGGGATATGTTTTTCTTTGGAAGAATGTGGGATACAGCTTTCTGATTTATCTGGGTACAATGCAGTCAATATCCAAGGAATATTATGATGCTGCCGCTATTGACGGAGCAGGAACCTGGCGGCAGTTTACAGCAATTACTTTTCCTAACATGAAAATGATTATTGGTCTGATGGCCACTTTTTCTATTGTAAACTCTATAGCAGTGTTTGATATTCCATATATCCTTACATCCGGTAAAAATGGAACAAATACTTTCTCAACCACAATGCTGGAAACTGCTTTTACATATAATAAATTTGGAGAAGCATGTGCTATGGCTATAGTGATGCTTCTGATAGCTGGTTTGGTAATGATTCTCCGTAATTGTGCTTTTAGGGAGGAAAAAGATGTTTACTGATGGCAAAAGAAAAAAAATAATATTTTCAATGTTGAGGTATTTACTGTTGCTTCTGATAGTATTCAGTATCTTATATCCAATATTAGGAGTATTTTTTGGCTCATTTAAAACAAAGATTGAATTTCTTAGTACAAACGGTATTACACCACCGAAGAATTGGACAAATTTTGAAAATTATAAAGTGGCATTTTCTCAGGGACAAATTCTTACTGGCTTTAAAAACACTGTAGTAATAATTGTATTCGCCTGTGTTACATCTACACTATTTAATACTATGGTAGCATATTGTTTCTCAAGGTTTGAATTTAAAGGAAAAGCGATATTGGATAAGATCTATCTGCTGGCTTCATTTGTCCCCGGAACAATAGTTCATTTGATAATTTTTAAGGATTTTGTGAGAATTGGCCTTACAGATCATCTCAGCAGTATTGTAATACTTTATTCAGGGGTAGATATTGTAAGTTTGTATTTATATAAACAGTATTTGAGCCAGATACCTTTTTCTATTGATGAATCAGCTATGATGGAAGGAAGCTCTTTTATTGGTATATATTTTAAAATTTTACTTCCCATGCTGAAACCCGCGGTGGTGACCGCTTGTATTATCAAAACTACATATATCTATAATGATTTTTATACATCATATCTATATTTAAGTTCAACCCAAAAAGGAGTTATGTCAACAGTATTATATAGGTTTATCGGACCATACAGTGCACAGTGGAGTGTGATTGCGGCTGGAATTATCCTGGTAACGATGCCTGTATTTCTAACATTTATTTTTGCTCAGAAGTATATTTATAAAGGCTTTTCTGATGGCGCAGTAAAAGAATAATAGAACAAAAACAGGAAAGAGATTGGTCGGAAAATGGGAAAAAAGATAAATATCAAAGATTTGGGTGCGAGGGAAAATACACTCTGTACAAAAGAAATCCAAAAAGCTGTTGATCTTATAGATGAGGCTGGTGGAGGAACCGTAATCATTCCGTCAGGAGTATATTTATCCGGAACAATACATTTGAAAAATACTTCTCTATATTTGGAAAGAGGAGCTGTTCTGAAGGGATCTTCAAATATAAATGATTATTATGAAAATGGATTCCTTCACAATGAAATGAAAAAAACAATATCCCTGCTGTATGCTGAAAATCAGGAAAATATCAATATATATGGAGAAGGAAGTATCGATCTGAGTTCAGATGCTTTTTTTGATATGGCTAAAAGGGAAGTCCCTGATTACGGCAGGGAGTTCAGTGAAGAACAAATAGAGGAATGTACGGCTACATACCAATACAGAGTAACACAACCTTTGTTTTTTAATAAATGCCATCATCTGTGTCTTAAAGAAATTAAAATTCTGAATTCTCCCAGTTGGACTGTGTCTTTTAATGACTGTACAGATATTCGTGTGGAAGCTTTATACATAAATAACGATTTACGGATACCAAATGATGACGGACTTCATTTTTGTGGCTGCAAAGAAGTATTTATTCATGGCTGCAATATTTCCTGTGGTGATGATTGTATTGCGTTGACTTCCGTATTGGACTGGGAAAAACCCTGCGAAAATTTTGTAATATCTGACTGTATTCTACGTTCCTGTTCCAAAACAATTGTATTAGGATATATGCACGGAATAATCCGTAATGTGACAATCAGTAACTGTATTGTGAAGGATAGCAACAGGGGGTTCTGCATTATGTGCAGTAGCAGGACAGGGCTGGTGGAACATGTCCTGGTTGAAAATATGCGGCTTGAAACCAGGGTACGGGCAGGAAATTGGTGGGGGAATGGTGAACCTATTTGCATTTTTGCATTATATCATAATAATGATTCCTACTGCAATCCGGTTCCTGACAGAGATTTGTCTGTGAATATACGTGATATACAACTAAAGAATATCAGCTGTCTGGCAGAAAATGCAGTTGCGATAGTCGGAGAAGCAGGAAATGTAAAAGATATATCTATTGATGGTATTTATTATGAAAAAAGGAGGAGTAAGAACGTTTATCTAAAAGGTGAGAAAAAAATAGACGTGAGCCCGAGTGAAGCACAGATATGCCTCCCGGAGGGGGAAGAGCAATACTGGCTGCTTCTTCAGGAGTGTGAGAATATTAAGGTGAGTAATATACGAATAAAAAGTTTCGAAGGAAAGGAATTGAAAAGTGCGGTAATCAGGTGCAAACATGCGGAATTGTTTCCAAATTAATGCTGATTCCATAGAGTGAATATTTCTGTTAAAGTAAAAGATGTAAGAATGCTGCTTTACACGAGAAATGGTTAAAGGAGAGACTATGGAAATAATACAGTGGACATTGCCGGAATGCGAACAAGAGAGTGGTGCGGGGTATGCCTTTAACGCAAATGTAAGAGAAACCTCTCCTTTACATACACATGATTTTTATGAGATATTTTATGTGAATAAAGGGAAAGCTATTCATTGTGTCAATGGTGAGCGTATTGTGGTTTCTAGTGGTGCTTTTGTTTTCATTCGTCCATGGGATGTTCATAGTTATGATTCTTTAAATTATTCGGAATTCCAAATGACAAGCATAGGCTTCACCTGTGATGAAGCAGCAGAGGGATTTCGATGGAGTCAGTTTCCTCTATCAATGGTAAATGTTCCAAAACTTCCTCCGCATGTAATGCTGAATGGAGCTGAAAAAACGGAATTTGAGAATAAGCTTAAAGGAATTGAGAGTCATCCTCGTGGAATGGAACGGAAACGGTACTTCCATTCTGTTTTCCCGTTTTTTATTTATATACTCTGTAACAAAATCAGACAGACGGAAACAAAACAGCTTCAGGTTATGCCTCCATGGCTTTCTGAGTTAATAGAACAGATGAGTCAGACAGAAAATTTTGTGCAGGGTTTGCCCAGACTATTGGAGTGTTCCAGCTATTCCCATGAGTATATTATTCGTATATTTCGGAAATATCTGCATATGACACCAACAGAATTCATCAATTTGAGAAGGATTAATTATGCTATGGGACTGGTGGTTCAGTAAAAATATCATATAACTGATATCTGCTATATGTCGGGGGTTAATAATCTGAGCCATTTTTATGCTATATTTAAGAAGCAGACTGGCTATACACCTAATGAATATTTAAAGGTATATGGGGATAATCTTGAGGAGGAAAGGTGAACTTTGGATAAGGAAATACTGCTGCAAAAGTGTCTGGAAAGGGCTGTAGAGGAAGAAGAAATTGCCGGTGGTTGTATTTTAGTAAACAGAGAAGGACAGGAGATATGTTATCTGGAAAGTGGATGGGCTAATAGAGAAGAAAGGCGCCCAATAAGCCGTAATACAATTTATCATCTTTTTTCAATGAGCAAGCCGATTACTGCTGCAGCTGTCATGATACTTTTGGAAGAGGGAGTCATTGATTTATATGAGCCGGTTTCCCGCTATGTTCCAAGCTTCGGCAGACAATCAGTTATGGAAGGGGACGAAATAGTACCAGTACAAAAACAGATGATTATAAAAGATCTTCTTTCTATGACATCAGGATTAACATATCCGGGCCAATTAAACCGTGCAGAGCTTGAGACAGGAAATGTTTATGCAAAACTTGAGGAAGAGATGAAATCCGGTGGAGTATTCACCACTAAGCGTTTTGCGGATGAAATAGGCGGCTGTGTTCTTGCTTTTCAGCCGGGAGAATCCTGGCAGTATGGAGTGTCTGCAGATATTCTGGGGGCAGTGGTAGAGGCCGCTTCCGGAATACGTTTTGGAGAATTTCTGGAAAAAAGATTATTTGGCCCATTAGGAATGGAAGATACGGGATTTTTCCTTCCGTATGAAAAAAGAGAGCGGCTTGCGACCGTATATGAATCGGTACAGGAACAGAAGCTGAAACCTTATGAGCAGGATCATTTAGGAATAAGGATATCGGCTTGTCCTAATCCATTTGAATCTGGCGGAGCGGGATTGCTATCTACCGCGGATGACTATTTCCGTTTTGCGGATATGCTATTGAATGGAGGAAAAAATGGGGATATTAGGATTTTGGAAGAAGAAACTGTTCGTTTTTTTACCGGATGCGGTCTCGATAGTAAAAGGCAGGAAAGCTTCAGCCAATGGTTTGGACTGGACGGACATACCTATGGAAATTTGATGCGTATACTGACGGACAGAAAGCTGGCAGGGATTCTGGGAAGTGCAGGAGAATATGGATGGGATGGCTGGCTTGGAACATATTTTGTTAATGATCCTGTCAGAAAGATTACTTTGATTTTTATGACACAGAAAAAGGATTTTGGCACCAGTAATTTAACTAGAAAAATAAAAAATATAGTATTCAGCTGAAGAATGAAAGTACATACTAAGTGGCCGAAGCAGTTCTGCTCCGGCTCTTTTCTTTTGCTATCTTGACACCGCAGTACACAGTCTGTAAAATGAATCTGTACGTTTGTAAAAAAAGAAATTCAATACTCCTGCGGGGAGCTGCGGCAGAATTGATACGTGAACAGTCGTCAGGGACAAGCTGGTCCCGCCTGATCTATCTGGAGACGTCATGTTCGCGAGAATAAAGAGTAAACAGGAATGAATAATAATTGTGACATCATCACCAGAATCAACCAAAAGTATTCCGGGATGAGCAAAGGGCATAAAAAGATTGCTTCCTATATAATGGAGCATTATGATCAGGCGGCGTTTATGACGGCGGCAAGGCTGGGGGAGGAGTTGCAGGTCAGTGAATCCACGGTGGTACGCTTTGCGGCAGGAATTGGCTATGAGGGATATCCAAGCATGCAGGCGGCGCTTGCCTCCTGGGTGAAGAGTAAGCTGAACACGGTCGGACAGGTAGGAGCCAGGTATGGCCGAAGCACTCAGTCGGAGGTGCTCAGCAGTGTGCTGCAGAGCGATATGGAGAATATCCGCTGTACCATGGAAGAACTGGACACCGCCGCTTTTCAGACCGCAGTTGATATTATACTTGAAGCCAGGAACATATATATAGTAGGAATACGAAGTTGTGCTCCGCTGGCGGAATTTTTAAGCTTTTACCTGAATATGATCCGGGGGAATATCGTGCAGCTGAAAACCACAAGCCTGAGTGAGGTTTTTGAGCAGATGCTGCGTATCGGGAAAGAAGATGCTATTATAGGAATCAGTTTTCCGCGCTATTCCATGCGCACGCTGAAGGCGATGGAATTTGCCAATGACAGAAATGCAAGAGTTATCACAATAACGGACAGTGTTCATTCCCCTATGAATCTTTATTCTTCCTGTAATCTTCTGGCCAGGAGCAACATGGTTTCCATTGTGGATTCCCTGGCGGCCCCGCTGAGCCTGATTAATGCCCTTGTGGTGGCTCTGTGCCTGAAAAGGCCGGATACGGTAAAGGAAAGCCTGGAATCACTGGAAGGCGCATGGAATAATTATCAGGTTTATGTCAATGATGAAATTAATTTTATAGATGAAGATACCATTCTCGCCATGCCTTCCATAGAAGGCAGCCGCCGTAAGCCGGATGCGTCCCTGACGGAGAAACAGAAGGGTTGAAGGAAATACTGATTCACCCTCCGGTAATAAATATATGATAAAAAAGCATGCGGCGGATGCCGCAGATGGGAGCAAATCATGAGCAGGGTTTTGGTAGTGGGCGGAGGAGCCGCGGGGATGATGGCGGCGCTGGCAGCAGCCGGAAAAGGCCACAGGGTCACCCTCTTTGAAAAAAATGAAAAGCTGGGTAAGAAAATTTATATTACAGGCAAGGGACGGTGCAATGTTACCAATGCCTGTGAACCACAGGAATTGTTTGACAATGTGGTCAGCAATTCCAAGTTTTTGTACAGCGCTTTCTATGGTTTTGATAATAATGCCGTGCAGCAGTTTTTTGAAACCCATGGCTGTCCCCTGAAAACGGAGAGAGGAAACCGCGTGTTTCCGGTATCGGATCATTCCTCTGATGTAATCCGGGCCCTGTCAGGAGCGCTGGAAAAAGCGGGCGTAGAGATACGTCTTTATACGCCGGTTAAAAAACTTCTCACAGAAAAAGCAGGAGAAGAAGGTTCCTTAAGGATAAAGGGAGTTAAGCTTTTGTCCGGAGAAGAGGTAAAAGGGGATGCGGTGGTTCTTGCCTGCGGCGGGCTGTCCTATCAGGCTACCGGCTCCACCGGAGACGGGTACCGCATGGCACAGGAGACTGGTCATACACTCGTATCCTGTAAACCATCCCTCGTCCCTTTTCACATAAAAGAAGAATGGTGCAGGCAGCTGCAGGGGCTTGCTTTGAAAAATGTAAACGCCTCTTTATATATAGAAGGAAAAGAAATTTATGAAGGCTTCGGGGAAATGCTTTTTACCCATTTTGGTGTGAGCGGCCCGCTGATTTTAAGTGCCAGCAGCTATTATCAGACGGCGGCGGAAAAGCTGAGAAGGAAGAAAGAAAAGCAGGCCGGAAAAACGGGGAAAACGGCGGAAAACATGGGGAGAGAAGCGCCTGCGCTCCTGAAGCTGGATTTAAAGCCTGCGCTTTCCGCAGAACAGCTGGATAAACGGATCCTCCGGGATTTTGAAGATAATAAGAATAAACAGTTCAAAAATGCAGTGGACGGTCTTTTCCCGGCCCGGCTTGTTCCGGTAATGATTCAGCTTTCAGGGATCAACCCGGAAAAGAAGGTTCATGAAATAACGAGAGAAGAAAGAAAATTTTTCATAGAATGCATCAAGGGACTTACCCTGACGGTGACGGGTACAAGGGGCTTTGAAGAAGCGATCATAACCCGGGGCGGCATTAAAGTGAAGGAAGTGAATCCTTCCACCATGGAATCAAAACTGGTGTCCGGCCTGTACCTGGCAGGGGAAATGCTGGATCTGGATGCGCTGACAGGAGGCTTTAACCTGCAGATTGCCTGGTCGACCGGGCATCTGGCGGGAGCGAGTATCCCCTTATAAATTGAAAGGAGCATCTGCCGTACTTAGGCGGGATGCAGGAACAGGAGCGGATATGAGTTATAATATTGCTATTGACGGACCGGCAGGAGCCGGAAAAAGTACGATTGCCAAACAGCTTGCGAAGAAGCTGGGATATGTTTATGTGGATACCGGAGCCATGTACCGGGCGATTGCTCTGTACCTGCTCCGTGAAAAGGTGAAGCCTGATGATACGGAGGCTGTCAGCAATACCTGTACAGGAGCGGAAGTCACTCTTATTTATCAGGACGGGGAACAGGCCGTGCTTTTGAACGGGGAAAATGTGAACGGCTTTATCCGGACGGAGGAAGTGGGAAACATGGCTTCCAGGGCTTCTGCTGTTCCGGCGGTACGGGAAAGGCTGCTGCAGCTTCAGCGGGATCTGGCCTCCAGTGAAAATGTGATTATGGATGGCAGGGACATCGGTACCTGCGTGCTTCCCAATGCTGATGTGAAGATTTTTCTGACGGCAAACAGCGCGGTAAGGGCGAAGCGCAGATATGAGGAGCTTCTGGCCAAGGGAACGCCGGAAGCCTTTGAAAAAATTGAAAAGGATATTATCGAACGGGATGCCAGGGACAGAAACCGGGAAATTGCTCCCCTGCGCCAGGCTGAGGATGCATATCTGGTGGATACCTCCGATATGGATATCCCTCAGGTGGTTGATACCATTCTGGAAATCTGCCGGCAGAAAGGATGCAGATAATATGGAAGTGATTCTTGCGGAAAGCGCCGGCTTCTGCTTCGGCGTGAAGCGGGCTGTTGATAAGGTCTATGAACAGATTGCGTCGGGTAAGAAGATTTATACCTATGGTCCGATTATACACAATGAATTTGTCGTGCAGGATTTGGAAAAAAAGGGAGTGCAGGTGATTGAATCCGAGGAGGAGCTGGATAAGCTCACAGAGGGTACTGTGGTTATCCGTTCGCATGGCGTTCCCAAATCTATCTGTGAAAAAATTGAAAAACAGGGACTGGAGTGTGTGGACGCCACCTGCCCTTTCGTGAAAAGAATTCATAAAATTGTAGAAAAAGAAAGTGCGGCCGGCTGTCGGATTGTGATTATCGGAAACGCGGGACACCCGGAAGTAGAGGGAATCCAGGGCTGGTCACTGACGCCTGCGGCTGTTGTGGAGTCGGAAAAAGAGGCCCGGGAATTCGTGGCGGAACCGGGAAAAAAGCTATGTATTGTGTCACAGACGACATTTAACTACAATAAATTTCAAGAATTAGTTGAAATTTTTCTAAAAAAAGGTTATGATATTAGTGTTGTGAATACTATCTGTAACGCAACTGAGGAGAGACAAACTGAGGCAAAGGATATTGCAGCGAAGGTCGATGCAATGATTGTTATCGGTGGGAAGCACAGTTCCAATACAAGAAAACTGTATGAAATATGCTGCAGGGAATGTGCTCACACCTGTTTGATACAGACACTGGATGACTTGCATTTAGAACTACCCAAAGCTGTCCGCCTGGTGGGTATTACAGCCGGAGCGTCTACCCCGAATAAATTAATCGAGGAGGTTCAAAATTATGTCAGAATTAACTTTTGAACAAATGTTGGAGGAATCATTAAAAACTATACACGCGGGAGAGGTAGTCGAAGGTACAGTTATCGATGTTAAGCCTGAAGAAGTGATCCTTAACATCGGATACAAGTCGGATGGTGTTCTTACAAGGAACGAATACACCAACGATCCCAGCGTGGACATGACAGCAGTCGTAAAGCCTGGTGACAAGATGGAAGTAAAGGTGCTGAAGGTTAATGACGGAGAAGGACAGGTTATCCTTTCCTACAAGCGTCTTGCTGCCGACAGAGGAAACAAGAGAATCGAAGAAGCTTATAATAACCACGAAGTGCTTACCGCAAAGGTTACCCAGGTACTGGACGGCGGCTTAAGCGTAGTAGTGGAGGAAGTTAGAATTTTCATCCCTGCAAGCCTTGTATCCGATACTTATGAAAAGGATCTGAACAAATATGCAGGACAGGATATTGAATTCGTAATCAGCGAGTACAATCCTAAGAGAAGAAGATATATCGGCGACCGCAAGCAGCTTATCGTTGCTAAGAAAGCTGAAATGCAGAAGGAACTTCTGGAAAGAATCCATGAAGGCGATGTTGTTGAAGGAACCGTTAAGAATGTAACGGATTTCGGCGCTTTTATCGATTTGGGCGGTGCAGACGGACTGCTTCATATTTCAGAGATGTCCTGGGGAAGAGTGGAGCATCCTAAGAAAGTATTCAAAGTTGGGGATCAGGTTACTGTTCAGATTAAAGAAATCAACGGCAACAAGATTGCACTCAGCATGAAATTTGATGATGCGAATCCCTGGAAGAATGCTGCTGAGAAATATGCGGTAGGAAATGTGGTAACCGGTAAAGTGGCAAGAATGACTGACTTCGGTGCTTTTGTAGAACTGGAGCCCGGAATCGATGCTCTTCTTCATGTATCCCAGATCGCAAAAGAACATGTGGACAAGCCTTCCGATGTTCTTAAGACAGGGGAAGAAATCAATGCCAAGGTTGTTGATTTCAATGAAGAAGACAAGAAAATCAGCCTGAGCATCAAAGCAATGCTTGCTCCCGAACCCAAGGAAGTAAAGGAAGAGGAGTTTGTACAGAAAGAATCTGATGAAGATGTGGTTTCTGTAGATATTGATGCCGTTATTGCTAAGCAGAACGCAGAAGAAGATTCTGCTGAATAATTAAGAAGTTTTGTGGGCGGCATAATTTGCTGTTTATGGGATGCGGTATATTCCGCATCCCTTTTTTCAGGCATCCTTTTGGGGATGAGGATAATATTTACCATTTGCGGTATTATAGAAAGAAAAGTCCGAAGCCGGCAGAGGGGGACGGCTGCGCGACAGAGACTGGTGTTCCATCCGGCAGCAATAGTGAGCGGATGGAACACAGGCTTCTTGACTAACAATTTCGGAGGAAGACGATGAAAAAGAAGGTTCTGTATGTTGCAGCAGTACTGGCAGCTTTGATTTTTATCTGGCTGGGAAAGGAAGACAACAAGCCGCTCGTGCTCAAGGGCACGGATTTGAATCAGACGGCGGGAATCAGTGATTATACGGGTTTGATTGCCATAGATGAATCGGCGGCGTATTACGGCATGTTTGCCTATACGGATGATTATGTATTGAATAAGGGGACTTATACCATACGCCCTGAATATTCCAATACGTCATCTGATAATATTATTGAAGTGTGGGACAACGGAACGAAGGTGGCCCAATGGAGTCTGGAAAGCACGGATGGAGTGAAGACTGCCAGAGATTATACCTTTACTCTGGATAAGGATTCTCAGCAGCTTCATATCCGCATTTACTATCAGGGAGTGGGAAGCCTGATACTGAACACCATGTCTCTGATTCCCCAGGGGGCTTTTTACCGGGATGCCCCGTACCTTATGGTTCTGGTAATCCTTTTGGCTGTGTCCGGGGTGTTCCTTGCGTCCTACGAAAAAAAGCATCCTTCCAGCCGGGAAAGAAAAGTTACCTTCCTGATTCTGGCGGGTCTTTGCCTGTATTCGTCCATGCCGCTGTTTATCCAGGCCTTTGCCCAGGCGGATGATGTATGCTATCATCTGCTTCGCATCGAAGGGCTGAAGGATGGTATGCTGGACGGGCAGTTCCCGGTGGTTATTTTCCCGGAAGCGCTGGCAGGGAACGGTTATCTGAACAGCATGTATCCGTATCTCTTCCTGTATATCCCGGCTTTCCTGCGGCTGCTGGGGGTATCTCTTGCCCTGTCCTATAAGACGCTTATTTTCCTGGCCAATATCGCTACGGTTGCGGTTATTTATAAGGTGCTGAAGTCCATGACTCCTTCCCGTTATGCATGTATTCTGGGAACGGCCCTGTATATACTGCTGCCTTACCGCTTTACCAATATTTATGCGAGGGGCGCTTTGGGTGAAACGCTGGCGCTGACTTTCCTGCCGCTCATAATCGGGGGCTTTTACCATGTGCTCATGGCGGATAAGAAAAAATGGCCCTGGCTTGTCATAGGCTTTACCGGGGTAATAGAGAGCCATGTGCTCAGTACGGCGACCATGGCTGTCATATTCAGTCTGTGCTGTCTTTTGTTTATCCGCGATCTCCTTCAGGATAAGAGATGGCTGGAGATGGTGAAGGCAGCGGCTCTGACCGTACTTCTGAACCTGTGGTTCCTGGTTCCCTTCCTCTATTTCTTCCTGAAGGAAAACCTGTACCAGAAAGCCCTGGACTGGAGCGGTTTTTCGGAATACTCCATCAACGCTTCCTTCCTGGCGGATACCTTCCATACCAACGATTATCGTTTCCTGTCTCTGGGACTTCCGGTTCTGGGCTGTGCCGGGATATGTGTCCTGAAGCTGGTATGTGAAAAGTCGGAAGAGAAAAATGGAAAAAGAGATAAATTCCTGACATATCTTTTTGGAGGAGCCTGTGTGCTGACCTTTTTAGTGACAGGGTATTTTGGCAGTAAGACGCTGAAGGAATTAATACCTGCCATTGAGCCGGTTCTGCGTACCATACAGTTCCCCTGGAGACTGCTGGCGCCTGCCGGAATCCTGTTTATTTTTGCAGGGGTTATATGGCTGTCGGAATCCGAGGTATTAAAACCGTATCGGAATCTGGTATTTGCGTTCCTGGTGGGGGTAAATCTGCTGACCTGCCTGAATCAGCCTTATAATCAGAATAATTTTGCCTATAAGGATTATGATGATACCACAACCGTAGGGCATCAGGATAAAATAATCGGCATACCGAAATCCGACGCGACGGTTATTTATCCGTATGAATGGCGGATTGACGCGCTGATGGATGATAAGCTGACTTCTGATCTGCAGCTATCCGACGCCGAAAAGGTCACAGTGGAAAATTATGAAAAGAAGGGAACGCACGGAACCCTTACCTACCGGACATCGGGGGAAGGGCAGTATGTGGATTTCCCTCTCCAGAAATATCTGGGTTATGCGGCGGAAGATGAAAACGGTGAAAAACTGGAAATATCCTACGGAAATAATTATCGTATACGCGTTATGCTTACCAGCGACGGGGAAAGCCATACCGTCAGTGTGAGATACCGTCAGCCGGTGATATTCCGCTTATCCCAGGCAGTATCTTTGCTCACACTGCTGTTCTGCATCGCTCTTGCGGTAAGGAAAAAAGAACGCCTGGCCAGACGCTTCAGACATGTCTGAAATGTTATCGGTGATCGGAAAAAACGGAATGCGTTAACGCATTCCGTTCAGAATATGATGAGCATATAAAGACAGCCTGCCGCTGTCATTGAGGAAAGCTTCTTCCAGAAGGAAAAAGCTTTCCTTTTCTTTTACCTCCCTGCGGAAAGCGGGAGTAAAAAGGTCGTCCTGGGAAGGAAGAAGATGCTGGGGAAGGAAATCCCCTTCCTTTTTCGTATAACAGGTGGCCGGTGTGGCTGGCACACGATGGGCCTTGTCCACGTAGACCGCAACGGATTTATGGATGGCCTTGTCTTCCTCCGGGAGATAAGAATAATTTTTATAATCCGGATAATAGAACTTTAATTCTCCGGAATATACCGGAATTTTCAGGACGCCGGAGTCCTCCTTTGCGGAAAAAAAGCAGCCTCCTGCATGGAGTGCGAGTGGAACGGGAAGAAAAACCGGAAGCTGAAGATAAAGGAGCAGCTCCTTCTGCCTGTTTCCCTCATAATCCGTACCGATATCCAGTTCCGCCCTGGCATTTTCCGGATGCATGGCAAATAAAGCGGGATAAGAGAGGATGGATACAACAGAGAGCATTCCCCTGAGATCATCCGCATTATGCAGCAGCAGAACTTCCAGCAGACGGTGATCCCGTTCCTGGCGGTAGACCTTATAAAGCTCGATGAGCTGGCCTCCGTTAAAAGGATCCTCCCGGTTGAGCCCCAGGAATTCTTCCAGGGATTTCTGCTTGCAGTTGGAGAGCTTAAGCAGATTTTTAAAAGGTGAAATCTGCCGGTAGATATCCGTCTGTTCCATTTCTGCAAAGGATGCGGTTAAACCGTACTTTTTGCATTTGGCCTGAAGAAAAGGAATATCAAAGGTCGTCCCGTTAAAATGTACCAGTTTTTTATAGGGAACCGAAAATTGCAGGAAAGCGTCCAGAATGGCTTCCTCCTCAGCCGTATTTTCTGCAAACCATTGGTGCAGTGTCCACTTTTTATCCTCAATTACAGCGGCTCCGATCAGATAAACGGAAGCGTTTTTGGGAGAAAGTCCTGTGGTTTCGATGTCAAAAAACAGGATATTTCCATCTTTTCCCAGAAATTGCCGTATGGCATTTTCGTTTGTTGTATGTAGGGTCTGAATTCGTGTTTTCATACAATTAATATAGCATATTTTTTGATTTTTATGTAGTAATTTGATGAAAATTAAGGTATGATTATGTTATGCCTTGTTCCCGGGTTGACGGCGGAAATAACGCTATTTGGTTAACGGGCGGGAAAAACATATTACAGAAAAGAGGGATAGCTAAATGGCTAAGGCGAAGTTAACGTTTATGGGCGGCATCCATCCTTACGACGGTAAGGAGCTTTCCAAGGATAAACCCATGAAAGCTGTTTTGCCAAAGGGGGATCTGGTGTTTCCGTTGTCCCAGCATATCGGTGCGCCTGCCAGGCCTGTTGTGGCAAAAGGAGACCGTGTTCTGGCCGGACAGAAAATCGGAGAAGCGGCCGGCTTTGTATCTGCGGCAGTTTTCAGTACCGTATCAGGTACGGTGAAGTCAATTGAACCCCGGCGTGTTGTTACCGGAGATAATGTGATGAGTATTGTGGTGGAGAACGATCGGCTGTACGAGGAAGTGGATTACGCTCCGGTCAGACCATTGGAAGAACTGACAAAGGAAGAGATTATCAATCTGGTGAAGGAAGCAGGCGTGGTAGGAATGGGCGGAGCAGGATTCCCCACACATGTAAAGCTTTCACCCAAGGAACCGGACAAAATAGAATACGTGATCGCCAATTGTGCTGAGTGTGAACCTTATCTTACCTCGGATTACAGGCGTATGCTGGAGGAGCCCGATAAGCTTATCGGAGGCCTTCAGGTAATTCTGAGCCTGTTCCCCAATGCAAAAGGAATTCTGGCGGTAGAGGACAATAAGCCGGACTGCATTAAGCTGTTGGAAGAAATGACTTCCGAAGAGCCGAGGATTACGGTTAAGAAGCTGAAAACCAAATATCCGCAGGGGTCTGAGCGTCAGCTTATTTTTGCGGTGACGGGACGAGCCATCAATTCTTCCATGCTGCCTGCGGATGTAGGCTGTATCGTGGACAACGTGGATACCGTAGTGGCTGTAAACCGCGCGGTGCGGGAAGGAAAGCCGCTTATGAACCGTATCGTTACGGTGACAGGGGATGCTATTGCCAATCCCCAGAATTTCATTGTACGGATCGGAACGAATTATCATGAATTGATAGAAGAAGCGGGCGGTTTCTGCAAAGAGCCGGTTAAGATTGTATCGGGCGGCCCTATGATGGGATTCGGTATTTTTGATCTGGATGTGCCCACCACGAAAACGGCATCCGCGCTTCTCTGTCTGTCTAAGGATGAGGTGGGGGAGCCCTCCGCCTGCATCAACTGCGGCAGATGTGTGGAAGCCTGCCCCTCCAGGCTGGTTCCCACCCTGCTTTCCACCTATTCGGAGCACTACGATATGGAGGCCTTTGAAAAATATGACGGCATGGAATGCTGCGAGTGCGGATGCTGCAGTTATGTCTGCCCCGCAAAGAGACAGCTTACCCAGGCCATTAAATCCATGCGTAAGATGGTCCTTGCGGAACGAAAAAAAGCAAGCGCCGCAAATCGGAAATAGGAGGAAAGAGCAATGAGCGACTTGATGAAGGTATCATCTAATCCGCATATCAGATCCAAGGATTCCACAAGCAGGATCATGCTGGCAGTTATCATTGCCCTGCTGCCCACCACAATCTTTGGCATCTATAATTTCGGAATCAGGGCACTGCTGATTGTTGCCATAACAATCGCATCCACAGTGCTTACAGAATTTGTATTTGAGAAAATAACCAAAAGGAAAAACACCATAGGAGACCTTTCCGCAGTGGTGACAGGCCTGCTGCTGGCGCTGAATCTGCCGGTAAGCGTGCCCTGGTGGATCGGGGCTGTCGGCGGTATATTCGCCATACTGGTTGTGAAGATGCTTTTCGGAGGACTGGGCCAGAACTTTATGAACCCCGCCCTGGGAGCCAGATGCTTCCTGCTGATCTCCTTTGCCCCTATCATGACCAACTTTACCTGTGACGCCTATACCGGCGCCACGCCTTTAGCTGCGGTAAAAGCAGGCGAGAGCGTGAATGTGCTGGATATGGTAATAGGGAGAACGTCGGGTACTATCGGCGAGACCTCCATGCTGTGCATCGTTCTGGGTGCCTGTCTGTTAATCTGGCTGGAAATCATTGATCTGCGTATCCCTGCCACATACATCATATCCTTTGTGGTATTCATGGTCCTGTTCGGGGGTCATGGACTGGATCGGTACTATATTTCCTCCCAGCTTGCAGGGGGCGGCCTTATGCTGGGAGCCTTTTTCATGGCTACGGATTATGTGACCAGGCCGGTCACCAAAAAGGGGCAGTACATATATGGAATTTTCTTAGGTCTTCTGACCGGTATATTCAGGGTATGCAGTGCCAGCGCGGAAGGTGTATCCTATGCCATTATCCTGGGAAATCTTCTGGTTCCCCTTATTGAGAGGTTTACTCTTCCCAAAGCTTTCGGTAAAGGAGGAGAGAGGGCATGAAAAATATGTTGAAGGATGCAGGAATCTTATTCCTGATTACGTTGATTTCAGGCCTTCTTCTTGGCCTTGTTTATCAGGTGACAAAGGATCCTATAGCGATACAGGAGGAAAATGCCAGGCAGGCGGCCCGCAGTGAGGTATTTCAGGATGCGGATCATTTTGAGGACAGCGAAGGGTTTACGGAAGAAGCGGCCCAGGCAGTCCTGAATGACGGCGGCTTTGCCCAGCAGAGTATTAATGAATATGCCGCAGCCATGGATAAGGACGGCAATGTTATGGGCTACGTGATTACGGTAACGACCCATGAGGGCTATGGCGGGGATATTAAATTCACTATCGGTGTGCGGGAGGACGGTACCCTGAACGGTATGTCCATTCTCTCTATTTCCGAGACTCCGGGGCTGGGAATGAAGGCGGAAGAAGTGCTGAAACCTCAGTTTGAAGGAAAAAAAGCCGACAGCTATGTCTATACCAAGGACGGAGCTTCTGCCGCTGATGAAATCGATGCTATTACCAGCGCCACCATTACAACCAATGCGGTCACTAACGGCGTAAATGCCGGACTGTATTATTTTCAGACAGAACTGAAAGGAGGCAGCGGCAATGAATAAACCAACCGAACGTCTCTATAACGGAATTATAAAAGAGAACCCCACCTTTGTGCTGACATTGGGTATGTGTCCCACACTGGCGGTTACCACATCAGCCATTAACGGTCTGGGTATGGGCCTTTCCACCATGGTGGTTCTGGCCCTGAGCAACCTGATGATATCAATGCTGCGCAAAATCATACCGGATAAGGTAAGAATACCTGCATTCATCGTTGTTGTAGCAAGCTTTGTGACAATCGTACAGCTTTTATTAAAGGCTTATGTGCCGTTTTTGGACAGCGCCCTCGGTATTTACATACCTCTGATCGTGGTAAACTGTATTATTTTAGGCCGTGCGGAAAGCTACGCATCCAAGAATCCGCCCATCCCGTCTCTGTTTGACGGTATCGGAATGGGGCTCGGTTTCTCGTTCGCGCTCACATGCATAGGCCTGGTACGTGAAATCCTGGGAGCCGGTGAGTTTTTCGGCATTCCCATTCTGGGAGAAAAAGCGCCGGTTATATTCGGATCCCATATCCTGCAGAGTTATGTCCCTGTTACTATTTTTGTTCTGGCTCCCGGCGCATTCTTCGTCCTCGCGGCTCTTACAGCCATTCAGAACAAGGTGAAGATCAATGGGGAAAAGAAGGGCAGAGACATGTCCAAAATCCAGTCCGGCTGCAGCTATGACTGCATGTCCTGCAAGGAGTCCGGCTGTTCACACCGTTTTTATGATACTGCTGCGGGTGGAGCGAAGGATGCCCAGGCCGGAAAAGTGAGGAGGGAAAATAAATGTTGGATCAAGTGCAGGATTTATTGCTTATATTAATTGGTTCTTCTCTGGTGAGTAATGTTGTATTAAGCCAGTTTCTCGGCCTTTGCCCGTTCCTGGGGGTATCCAAAAAGGTGGAGACCGCGGCGGGAATGGGAACGGCGGTTATTTTTGTCATCACGCTTTCCAGCGCTGTGGCCGGGGCGATATATAAATTTGCCCTTGTGCCCTTGAACATTACGTATCTGCAGACCATCGTTTTTATCCTGGTGATTGCGGCGCTGGTACAGTTTGTGGAAATGGTGCTGAAAAAATACATGGTTTCCCTTTATAATGCGCTTGGCGTCTACCTGCCCCTGATCACCACCAACTGTGCGGTCCTGGGTGTGGCGATTACCAATGTACAGAAGAAATACGGGATCTTGACCGGAACGGTCAATGGATTTGCAACAGCTCTCGGGTTCACCATAGCCATTATTATCCTGGCCGGAATCCGTGAAAAGATGGCATATAATGACGTGCCGGAATCCTTTAAGGGAATGCCCATCATCCTGATTACTGCGGGACTGATGGCGATCGCCTTCTGTGGTTTTTCCGGACTGTCACTGAAATAGGGGGTGGTGTCTGTGAGTATATCGGGAATTCTGATTGCTACGGCAATCGTTGGAGGTATCGGGCTGTTTATCGGTCTTTTTCTGGGAGGCTCCGCGATCCTGTTCAAGGTGGAAGTGAATGAAAAGGAAGAAGCCATTCTTGCGCAGCTGCCCGGCAATAACTGCGGCGGCTGCGGTTATCCCGGCTGTGCGGGGCTGGCGGCGGCAATCGCTGCCGGAGAAGCGCCGGTGAACGCCTGCCCGGTAGGCGGGGCTGCCGTAGGGAAAAAGGTGGGAGCCATCATGGGGGTGGAAGCGGAAGATGGAGAGCATATGGTCGCTTTTGTCCAGTGCCGCGGTACCCGTGATAAAATAAAAGTGGATTATGATTATGTGGGACTCCATGACTGCCGTATGCTGTCCTTTGTGCCGAACGGCGGGGCGAAATCCTGTAATTTCGGCTGCCTCGGCTATGGAAGCTGTGTGGAGGTCTGTCCCTTTGACGCCATACATATCTTTAACGGTGTGGCGCAGGTTGACCGGGAAGCATGTAAGGCCTGCGGAAAATGTATTTCCGTCTGTCCCAAGAATCTGATAACCCTCATCCCTTATTCCGCCAAATATGCGGCGGCATGCAATTCCGGAGATAAGGGTCCCATCACTATGAAAGACTGCCGGGCCGGCTGTATCGGCTGCGGCATCTGTACAAAGAACTGTCCGGAAGGTGCGATTAAGGTGGAAAACTTTAATGCTACCATCGATCAGAGCAAGTGTATCGGCTGCGGTATCTGTGCCGATAAATGCCCTAAGAATGTTATTGTGATGCTTTCCGGCAGGCCTGTATGTGCAGAAGGGACAGGAGAACATGAGGAGAAAGGTGAGGATTAAAAATGGAACAGGTGACACTTGGGAAAACAGGGATCTGTGTAAATAAAAACGGGTTCGGAGCCCTTCCCATTCAGAGGATCAGTGATGAAGAGGCGGTTCTTCTTCTCCGGAAGGCCTGTGATAATGGGATTACCTTTTTTGATACGGCCCGTGCCTATACGGACAGCGAACATAAGCTGGGGCTGGCATTTCACGACAGATGGGATGACACAATTTATGTTTCCTCCAAAACAGCTGCGGGCACACCCGAAGGATTTTGGAAGGATTTGGAGACCTCCCTTGCGCAGCTGCAGAGAGATTATCTTGATCTGTACCAGTTTCATAATCCGGCTTTCTGTCCGAAGCCGGGAGATGGAAGCGGTCTGTATGAATGCATGCTGGAGGCAAAGAAGCAGGGAAAGATAAGGCATATCGGGATAACCAACCACAGGCTGGCAGTGGCGGAGGAAGCGGTGGAAAGCGGCCTGTATGAAACGCTGCAGTTCCCCTTTAGTTACCTTTCTTCGGATAAAGATCTGGAACTGGTGGATAAATGTGAGAAAGCAAAAATGGGCTTTATAGCCATGAAAGCGCTGTCCGGCGGATTGATTAATAATTCTGCGGCGGCTTACGCCTATCTCTCCCAGTTCCCTCATGTGCTTCCTATTTGGGGTGTACAGAGGGAAAAGGAACTGGATGAGTTCATAAGCTATGTACAGAATCCTCCTGCGCTGACACAGGAGCTGAAGAATGTGATCACGGATGACAGGCAGGAGCTGCAGGGTGAATTCTGCCGCGGCTGCGGATACTGTATGCCTTGTCCTGCAGGGATTGAAATTAACAACTGTGCCAGAATGTCACTGCTTATCCGCAGATCGCCGTCAGAAGCGCAGCTTACTTCAGAAATGCAGGAAAAAATGATGCAGATTGAAAAATGCCTTCATTGCGGCAAATGTAAAAGTAAATGCCCGTATAATCTGGATACGCCGGCACTGCTGGAGCGTAACCTGAAGGATTATAAGGAAATTCTGGCTGGAAAGGCCTATTAAAAGAGAAATAAAAGCTGCCTACTCTGTTGCCGACAGGGTGGGCATTTTTTATCCCTTCCAAGTATTTCTTTTAAATTTACGGCAATAATAACCACAGTTAAGTAGTGAATAAAAGAAATCTGCCCAAAATGTATAAAATTTTCATGGGGCAGGCTGTCGGTTCAATGGAGGTAACTGACATGGATAAGGAAAAAGCACTGGAAATTATTTTAGCAAACGCATGCTGTACATTGGAGAATTGTTGTCATTTATGTCCGTATTATGCGGATCCGCCTTCGTTTGAGTGTGAAGAGATGAGCAGAGACGATATAATGGAAGCAGTAAAGACATTACAAAAATAACATTCATAAATAACTGATCACGCCGGCAGTCTGACTCCACGAATGCAGGAAAATACGAAATAAAAAATTGAAAAATTTATAAGGATGTTACAGCCGCTAAGAAAGCATTAAGCTTTCAGGTATCTGCTTGACCATGAAGGAAGCTTTTCCTATAATTGATTCACACTTCCGGATACTTTTCAGCATAATTTGCGGAAAAGATCATTACAATAGAAGTAGGGCAAAAGAATCATGCATGCAGAAGGAGAAGGCGGACATGGAGGAAGAATCCGATACAGGCCGGATAGTTAAACAAAAAGGAGACAGTGATGAAAAAATAAATATTCAGGAGGGGCATAACCTGCGTGGAAGACAGAAGAGCAGGCTATGTTTTTTTATACCTTTTTTCAGGAAGGGAATGAATTACATAAAGGGGCAGCCTCCGGGCCGGATTATTGCAATGGGATTTGGCTTTGTGATTCTTACAGGCTCTTTTCTGCTTATGCTCCCATGTTCGGTCAGGGAAGGCGCACAGGTATCCTTTATTGATGCCCTTTTTACCTCTGCCAGCGCAGTATGTGTAACAGGGCTTATTGCCATTGATACGGCAGAGCATTTTACTGTGTTTGGAAGAACTGTTGTGGCGCTGCTGATCCAGATCGGCGGATTGGGCGTGACATCTGTAAGCGTCGGCTTTATCCTGATTGCGGGGAAGAGGGTTGGACTGAAAGGGCGGAGACTGGTGCGGGAGGCCATGAATGTGAATACCTCCAAAGGAATGGTACGCCTTGTAAAAAACATCCTGCTTATGACATTATGCTTTGAATGTGTGGGAGCTGTTTTAAGTTTCCTTGTTTTCGTACGGGATTATCCTCCCCTGGAGGCATTGGGTATCAGTCTGTTTCATTCGGTGGCTGCGTTTAATAATTCCGGCTTCGATATCCTGGGAGGACTGACGAACCTGATACCGTACCAGAACAATGTTCTTTTAAACCTTACCACAGGCGGACTGATAATCTTCGGAGGCCTGGGATTCCTCGTTATCCTGGATATCTTAGGAAACCGTTCTTTCCGGAAACTCACGCTGCATTCCAAAATCGTTATTACCATGAGCCTGATTCTTCTGGCAGCAGGAACGCTGTCCCTGAAAGCAACGGAGAATGTAACCTGGCTGGGAGCTTTTTTTCAGAGTGTTTCCGCAAGGACGGCCGGTTTTTCCACCTATCCCATTGGGAGTTTTACAGATGACGGCCTTTTTGTGCTGATTCTGCTGATGTTTGTGGGCGCGTCACCCGGATCCACAGGCGGAGGAATCAAAACCACCACACTTTTTGTGATGATACAGGCGGCCAGGGGAGCGGCGGCCAATCAATATGCAGGAGCCTTTAAGCGGAAAATACCGGATGATGTTATAAGAAAAGCCTTTATCATCACGTTTTTATCCGGTATGGTTGTCTGTGTGGGAACCTTTGTCATGTGCCTTCTGGAACCGGAGTTTTCTTTTTTACAGCTTCTGTTTGAGGTGACTTCCGCATTCGGCACGGTAGGGCTGTCGACGGGAATTACGCCGGATTTAGGAATCCCGGGGAAAGCGCTGATCATAATGATTATGTTTATCGGCAGGCTGGGGCCGCTGACCATTGCTTCTTTGTGGGCCTTTAAGACCACGGCAAATGCCAGGTTCACAGAGGAAAATGTAACAATTGGTTAGGCTTGCGGCGTATGGCTGCGGAAACAATAGAGGAGAGCATAGTATGAAACTGACAGGAAAGAATAAGAGAACAGAAGAAACGGCATCCTATGGGGTTATAGGCCTGGGACGCTTCGGTTCGGCTCTGGCCCTGAGCCTGGCTGAAGCCGGAAAAGAAGTGATCGTGGTGGACAGCTGTGAAAGCAAGGTAAAGGAGCTGAGGCAATACACGGAAAACGCATATGTAGCGGATGAGCTGAGTATGGAAGTCCTGGAGGAAATCGGGATCCAGAACTGTGATACGGTGATTGTCGGTATTGGTGAAAAGATCGATACCTGCATCCTTACCACTCTCCATGTGGTGAATCTGGGAGTCCCCAGAGTGATCGCCAAGGCTATCAGCAGAGATCAGGGAGCGGTTCTGGAAAAAATAGGGGCGGAGGTTATCTATCCCGAGCGGGATATGGCCCTGCGTCTTGCGAAACGGCTGCTGACAGGCAGTATATTGGACAATATCTCCTTGAACAATGACGTGGAAATTGCAGAACTGCGGCTTCCGGATATTTACGTGGGAAGAAGTGTGCTGGAAATGGATTTGCGGAGAAAAGCCGGTTTGAATATTATCGCCCTGCAGCATAGCGGTAAAACGGAGATCGAAGTGGATCCGGAGTATGTTTTCAGAGAAGACGATATTCTTGTTGTGATAGGCAAGAAAGAGAATATCCGAAAATTTGAAAAGGATAAAGACGAATAAACAGGAATGAGACAGTAAAAGCGAATGGAGGAATGTATGCAGGAAAAGAAAGACAGCAGTATCAGCGTTATGTTAAAGGGGATATGTGTGGGAGGAACCATGCTTGTACCTGGCTGCAGCGGCGGGAGCATGGCAATGATTCTGGGGGTATACGACAGACTGGTCTCATCAGTCAGTTCTTTTATGAAGCACAAGAAGGAAAGCCTTTTCTTTCTGACCTTGTTCTGCCTGGGAGGAGGCCTGGGCATGATACTTTTTGCCAGACCCATGTTAAGCCTGATGGAACGGTTTGAAATGCCCATGCTTTACTTCTTTATTGGGGCGATCGCAGGAAGCGTTCCCATGATACTGAAAAAAGCAAGCTGGGAAAAGGGCGGTTTGGGAAAACTGCTGTTCTTTCTGGCAGGTGCGGCTGCAGTAGGCCTGTTTGCCCTGCTTCCGTCGGATACATTTCAGGTGGATATGAGCGCCGGGCTGACTTCCTATCTGCTGCTTATCCTGGCAGGTGTGATTGCCGCCATAGCTCTGGTGCTGCCCGGAATAAGCGTTTCCTATATGCTGCTACTCATGGGAATGTATGATACGGTTATGAGGGCCATTACGGAAATGTACCTTCCTTATTTGATTCCCATAGGTCTTGGGCTTGCCCTGGGTGTGGTCGCCACCACCAAACTGCTGGAAAAAGCGATGGAAAAGTTCCCGGGACCGTCGTATCTGTGTATTCTGGGTTTTATGGCGGCTTCCATGGCCCAGGTATTTCCGGGCCTCCCGTCGGGAGGAGATTGGCTGGTATGCCCGCTGATGCTGGCAGCCGGATTTTTACTTATCCGTTTTCTGGCGGAGGGGGAAATCAGGAGGTCGCTTCAAACAGTATCCCGCTGAGGCCGCTGCTGGGATGGAGCTGATAATCCTCCGTAATAAAGACTGCTTCTATGTCAGGGAGGGATTCTATCAGCTTCATACCTTCTGTCAGACCCAGTACAAAGCAGGTGGTGCTCAGCGCATCCCCCTCCATGGAAGAACCGGAGAGGATGGTAACGCCGAGAAGCCCGTTCTCCACAGGATATCCGCTCGCCGGATCCAGGATATGATGGTAAAGCCTGCCGTCCTGCCGGAAATAACGCTCATACACCCCGGAAGAGACTAAGGAGCTGTCTGAAAGGGAAAGAGTGGCAATTGCCTTTCCATGCTCATCAAAAGGCTTCTGCATGCCTATGGTGAACGGACTGCCGTCCGGCTTGCTGCCAAGGACGACCACATTTCCGCCCAGATTGATCAGGGCGCTCTGCACACCGTTAGCCTTCAGGAGCTCCTTCAGCTTGTCGGCGATATATCCCTTTGCAATGAAGCCTAAATCAATTTGTGACATAGGATCATCCAGAATGACCGTAGTATTTTCAATATGAATATTCTTATAATTAATATGAGGAAGAACAGACTGGATATCGGCATCGGCAGGTATCCTTTTTTGTGCGCTTTCCGTTCCCGCCTGTCCGCTGAAATTCCACAGATCATCGAGCGGAGCCACCGTGGGATCGATTTTGCCGCCGCTTAACCGGGCATAATTGCAGGCCTGTTCCAGAAGACGGGCAGTTTCTTCTGATACGGCAACCGGTTCCCCCGAACTGTGGTTGATGCGGTAGATATCGCTTCCTTCCACTGTACGGCCCAGCATTTTTTCGTAAGTGTCACACAACGAAAAACAGTCCTCCAGATATACGGCGTCCTTTGGATGATAAACAGTAATGGAAATAACAGTATTAAAGTAAAAGCCGGTTTCGGTCTGCGGTTCTGTCCTCCGGGAACAGCCGGTTAAAAATACGTCTGAAAGCAGAAAAAGCAGAATCAGACAGAAAAGAACGGGTTTATGTCGGTATATGCGATGCTTCATGAAGAACCTCTTTTTCATGTGGAATAAATAAAGGATGTCCCGGAAATGGCGTATTTACGGGGATTTTTTATATGCAGCTTATTATAACATGTTTTCGTTAGAGGGACAAATCCTTCGTTAACCTGAAAACTTGTCTGAAAACAGATATATTTTGCGCACCCACTGTATAAAATATGAATATACTATTGAATAAGTATTACAAAATGATTACGTTTTGTAACAGAAACAATAGAAAGGTATGGTGTATTCATTTATGCAGTATAAAAAATACGGATTGATTTTACTCTTTTCCAATTTGCTTGTTGTCATGGCATGGGTCTGCGTCAATGGAGTGCAGATTAATAAAATTGCTTCCCAGGAAGCCTTCAGAGCTTCTTTTATGGAGGATATTGCCGAATACCAGGAGACAAGCTTCCGTACTGTTGTACCGGCTGCCGCTTCCGACCAGCGTGTCCTTGAATGCGGAGTACTGGAAAAAAAGCCGGTATATGAATTAAATGACGCAGATTATAATACACTGTTGAAAATAGTAGAGGCAGAGGCCGGCGGCGAGGACGAGAATGGAAAGCTGCTGGTAGCCAATGTCGTATTAAACCGGGTGAACAGCAGTATCTTTCCCGACACAGTAACGGAGGTTGTCTACCAGCGGGAATTTGGCGTCTGCCAGTTTTCACCGGTCATCGATGGGAGAATAAACAGGGTTAAGGTAAGCGAAGAGACAAAAAAAGCTGTGGAGAGAGCCATATATGGAGAGGATATATCCCAGGGAGCATTATACTTTGTGGCGCGCAAGGCAGTGGCCGCGGATAAGATGCAGTGGTTCGACAGACATTTGACCCGTCTTTTCGCATATGGAGGCCATGAATTTTTTGGTTAATAAAGAAAATACTTTCTTCTTTTAAAAATATTATCATATAAAATGCCGTTTAAGGTCAAAAATGTGCAGTTGAAGGACAAATGGCTTTCTTTTCCAAAAAAACTGATATTATGATTACGGAAAGCAGATAGGAGGAAAGAGGAGTTGTTAAAAATAGCTTTGGTTGATGACAATACAGACTTTCTTTTGCTCCTGCGCAAAAAGGTACATGCGTTCTTTGATGGCAGAAATGTTTTGTGCGAGGTCAGACTTTTCCCTAACCCGGAGGTTTTTTACTTTGATCTGGAAGAAGGATTTCATTACGATATCTGTTTTCTGGACATAGAAATGCCTCAAATGAACGGCTTGGATCTTGCAAAAAAGATCCGGGCTACCGCGCAGGCAACCTATCTGGTTTTCACAACCTCATATCTTCAATATGCCGTAGAAGGATATGAGGTACAAGCTTTTTCCTATATCCCAAAGAATCTCCTGGAAGAGAAGCTTGACGCTGCTCTTCTGGGGATTTTTGGTGAAATGCAGGAGAAAACAGAAAAATATTATTTCGTGGAAACGAATTCCCGTTTTGAGAGAATCGAATATAAAGAAATTATTTACGTATATAAGAATAATAAGAATGCCGTCTTTGTATTAAAGGACAGAGAGGTGCCGGTACGCAAAACCCTTCAGGAGGTTTATGTGCAGTTGGAATCCGAAGAGTTTATCTGTATTGAGAGAGGCTATATCGTAAATGTCCAGCATATCATAAAGATTGAAAGCAAGGAACTGACGCTCAGAAATGGGAAGAAGCTTCAAATCGGCAGAACACATATCAGGGAAGTAAAGGAAGCTATTCACTGTTATTGGAGGGATAGAATGTGATCGGGCTAAGAATAGCACAGGGGCTGCTTTGTGCTGTTGAGGTATGCGGACTGTATTTTCTGATTCAGCTTTTCTTTGAAAGAAGATGGGATAGCAGCTTCAGTAAGATTTTGTGGATGATATCCGGGGCTGTTTTATGCGGACTTATAATTTATCAAAAGGATCAGGTGTCGATGTATTCGAGATATTTTATGCTCGTATGCATTGTGCTTTCTGCGTTCCTAACAAAATTCTGTGTTGACATATCTTTGGCAAAAGCTGTTCTTATTTCAGCTTTGTATTTTGAGTCTATCTGTTTTTCTGATATTTTTCTGAGTTTTATCGGACAGGCCTTATACAGCCGTAACGATTTTTTCGAATATATACAATATGAGATGAGCATTAAGCGAATTCTTCTTATGGCGGTAAGCAGAATATTCCTTGGTGTGAGTGTTTATCTGCTTATGAAATACAGGCTGCTTGTCCAAAGAATTTTTTCCAAATATATACTGATTTTCGCCGGATATGCCGTATTGGAATACTTCGGCCTGCTTTTTTGCGATCAGGTTTTTATACCTGCCTTTGGTTTTCATGAAAAGATATATATTTATTTCGCCCTGTATCCCCTGATTATTACGTTAACTCTTATAGTTATAATTCTTTACATAATATTTATTGAGAGAAAGAACGAAATCCGGCTGGTAAACAGCCAGAATAAAATGCTGGAAAAAAATTATCATGAAATGATTATGCTGTATCACAATCGCGACAGGATCTTTCGGAATATGAAATCTGATTTGACATCGCTTTCCACGCTGATTGCTGAGCAGGACTTAAATAAAATTGAAGAGTATATTGACAAATTAAATGAACCTATTATGGAAATGGAACACAAGGACTTTACAGGCAATGCTATAGTAGACACCATATTAAATGATAAGGCTGAAAAGGCAAAGGCTTCTGATATCAGTTTAAATATTAAGACCAAAGAAATTAAAAAGAATAAAATACAGGATATAGACTGGTGTGCAATACTGGCAAACATATTGGATGGCGCAATCGAAGCCTGCTGCAGGGTAAAAGAAAAAAAGAGATTGATTGATCTTTGTATCATGCAGAATGACTGCACCACCTTTATAGAGCTTTCCTATACTTATGAGAATAAGAACAGTATCCGTAATGATAAATTACCGGATAATAAAGGTATGGAAAGTGATTTGGATGATAATAAAATGAAAAGTGTCCGCAGGGCCGTGGAAAAATATAATGGAATCTTTGATTATGTCTGGAAGGATGGGATCTTTACGATTAATATGTCACTGTTTTATTAGTTATAGTAACTGGGTAAATTTAAAAAATGTAAATTAATAATTAAGGCGGTTGTGTTCTTCTGCTGTCCCTAAAATGGTTAAAGGCAAAATGTTTTGTTACACATCTTGCCTTTTTGTGTTATTTAAAAATGAAAAGAAAGATTTTTATTTTTTATATTTTCTTATTGCTTTATTTATATTATAATAAAAAAGTGCCGTTTGAGGTCAAAAACGTGCAGTTGAAGGACAAATGGATAAAATTTCCTTTTTAGCTGATATGATTGGAACGAAAAGCAGATGGGAGGGAGTAAGTATTGCTTAAAATTGCTTTGGTCGACGACAATACCGACTTCCTTCTGCTCCTGCGTAAAAAAGTGCATACGTTCTTTGATGGCAGAAATGTTTTGTGCGAGGTCAGACTTTTCCCTAACCCGGAGGTTTTTTACTTTGATCTGGAAGAAGGATTTCATTACGATATCTGTTTTCTGGACATAGAAATGCCACAAATGAACGGACTGGATCTTGCAAAAAAGATCCGGGCATCTGCGCAGGCAACCTATCTGGTTTTCATTACTTCATATCTACAATATGCCGTGGAAGGATATGAAGTAAAAGCTTTTTCCTATATCCCAAAGAATCTCCTGGAAGAGAAGCTTGAGGCGACTCTTCTGGGGATTTTTGGTGAAATGCAGGAAAAGAACGAAAAATATTATTTTGTTGAAACTAATTCTCGCTTTGAGAGGATAGAATATAAAGAGATTATTTACGTTTATAAAAATAATAAGAACGCTGTCTTTGTACTTAAGGACAGGGAAGTCCCGGTACGAAAGACTTTGCAGGAGGTTTTCCTGCAGCTGGATTCGGAAGAGTTTATTTGTATTGAAAGAGGTTACATCGTAAATATCGAACATATTATTAAGCTTGAGAACAAAGAAATTACGCTCAGAAACGGAAAGAAGTTCCAGGTTGGCAGGACACATATCAGGGAAGTGAAGGAAACTATCCATGGTTATTGGAGGGATAGAATGTGAATTGGCTAAGAATAGCGCAAGGGGTGCTTTGTGCTGTTGAGGTATGTGGGCTGTATTATATATTTAATCTTTTCTATGAGCAAAAACGCGATAAATTATGGGAACGTATAAGTTTTATTATTACACTTATACTATTTTGTGGTTTGACAATTTTTCAAAGAGAAGTTGGCGGAATGTATTCCCGTTACTTTATGTTTTTGTGTATTTTCTTAGCAGTATGCATTGGTAAATTTTTTTATAATATTACATTTACAAGGTGTCTGTTGGTTTCGACATTATATTTTGAATCTATTTATTTTTCTGATATTTTTTTGGGTTATATTGGACAGGCTTTACTAGATTCAATAGATTTTGTAGACTATATCCAATTTCAAATAAATTTAGAACGTATTATTATTTTGGGTATTACTAGATGTTTCCTATTGATAGTGCTATTCATTTTAAGAAAATATAAAATACATGTTAATAATCTATGTTTTAACTATAGAATGCTCTTAATAGGGTTTGCAGTTTTAGAATATTTAGGATTATTCAGTTGTGAAAAAGTATTTATTCCCGCATACAGGGAAGAAGGAAAGATATATGTTTACTTTGCTCTATTTCCTATAATTTTGATCTTAACATTTATTATTGTAATAGTCTATATAATGTATATAGAAAAGAAAAATGAAATGCAGTTAATGAATAGTCAAAATGAAATGTTAGAAAAAATTATCATGAAATGTTATTATTATATCAGAAAAGAGATAGAATTTTTCATGATATGAAAAATCATTTATCAGTACTATCATTGTTAATAGCAGATAGAAATTTAGATAGGGCAGAAGAATATATTAAGAAAGTAAATGCACCTATTTTAGAATTGGAACATAAAAAATATACGGGTAACCGTATAGTGGATATTATCCTAAATGATAAGATAGAAAAAGCCCATAACAATAATATTAAATTTATTATCAATGCACATGATATAAAGGAAGGTATAATTCAGGATATAGATTGGTGTGCGATTCTGGCCAATATATTGGATAATGCAATTGAAGCGTGTATAAAAGTACAGAATGATGAAAAATGGATAGAGATGTCCATTAGTCAAAATGATTGTTCTACTATTATTAATGTTACTAATATTTATAATGGTGAAATTAAAATTTCAAAAGATAAATTGGAAAGTACTAAAAAGAATAAAATACTTCATGGGATTGGGATGGAAAGTGTTAAAACTGCAGTAAATAAGTATAATGGCATATTTGAGTACAATTGGGAAGCGGATATATTTTATATTTATATATCACTATTTAATTAAAGGAGGATGAAACCAATGGGTAACGAAAGAGAACAGTTTATGGAAAATGCAGGAAATGTATTGTTTGAAGTGGAAGAATCAGGAAAAGAAATGATGAATTCTAATCAAATACCTGCAAATACAGAATCCACTCCTTTTCTTTCAATTTTCTGCTGTTAAGGTTAAAAGGCAAGATGCTTAATTAGACATCTTGCCTTTTTTCTGTTTTATAGATAACTAAAATGAATATAGATAGTTAGGAAATACATGATATGATTGATGAAGGTAAAAAATTATTATTAGGATATAATGATATTGATATTTTAAGTAATAGAGAATTTTCAATTGTTCAAAAATATACTTTTGGTGCTTTCTATCTCCACTTCCTTGCAGAAACAAAGAAAAAATTCATTGAAGAACTGGGTTCAATCTATAATCCTGATATGTTCTGCAATGGTATTCCGGAACTCATTCTTTCACGTCTCCATGCGGTATGTGTAAGAGCGCTAATTGTAGAGATGAGCATGTATAAGGCGGCTGGACGGCTTAAAGGCAATAATAGCGGTGAAGAGTATGAATACTTTCAGGAACAGTTTCTTGTAAAACAGGAGATGAGAGAAGAACTTTTTCAGGTATATCCATTGTTGAAACAAAATATCACAAGGACTATCAGTCAATCTGCGAAATTTTTAAGCGATATGTGGAAGCGTCTGAATGCAGACAGAACGGAAATAGAGAAAAACATAATTGGAGGCGGACCTTTGGGAAACATAGTGTCTGTTTCCGGTGTGGGTTCTGATTTTCATTGTGAAGGTCAGTGTGTGTTAAAAATAGAAACAGATAAAGGGCAGAAATTTTTATATAAACCCCGGCCTGTTCAGACCGAAAAGGCTTTTCTTGTCTTGCTGAATCATCTATATAAAGGAATAGGTATGAATGAATATTCCTATGGATGTGTACTGCGTGAGAATTATGGCTGGGTCGAATATGTAGAAGCGGAAAGCTGCATGGAACCGGAGCAGATTAATCGTTATTTCCAACGATTGGGTGTAAGTATATGCCTGAGTTATTTCTTGGGTACAGGAGATCTTCATTATGAAAATCTTATTGCGCATGGGGAATATCCGGTACCGGTAGATGTAGAGGTGTTTTGTACTCAGGCGGGAGGGAAAGATGGTACAAAGGAAGGGTATTCAGTCCTGTTCAGTGGAATCCTGCCTGATCCGTCAAGAAGCACAAAAGTAAATATACTGAATGGCGGGGAAGGGCAAAAAGCATCGATTAAAGTAGCACGAGTTATTAACGATAAGACTTCGGATATGAAAATAGCTTATGATTATCCGGAAATGCCTGTCGCTGATAACCAGGTAATGCTGAATGGCAGCAGGATATCTGCGGCTGCATATGAGACGGATATCAATGATGGCTTTCGAAAAGTATACAATTTTATTATGGAAAATAAGAGTAATTTTATAGCTTTATTTGTAAAGGAAAGCCTGGAATGCAGGATCAGGGTACTTCTGGAAAATACACAGAGATATACTATGCTTTTGTCAGGCAGTGGTCATCCTATGGTATTACAAAGTGCTGAAAAAAGAAGGGAACTGCTGGAACATATATATGAAGGCAAAAATGGACTCTCCCTAAAGGAAAAGCAGGCTGTGGAATATGGAATAAGAGATCTGGAAGAAGGTGATATTCCTTATTATTTTACAGAAATGAACAGTCATTCTCTTTTTACATCCCGCAAAGAAGAAATTGATGAATACTTTTCCATATCACTTACAGATTGTTTCCGTTTTAGAATGGAAAAAGCGGGAAGATTGGATTGCAGCAGACAAGAACAGATTATCCGTATGGTGATAGAATTATCCGGATACGGAAAAGAAGAGTTTGTAAATAGTCATTTTCCTGTAAAGAAGGTAGATAAAAAACAAGATCCCGAAAAGCAAAAACAATTTTTTTTACATAAGGCAATGGAGATTGCGGCGCAGATAGAAAAGGAAGCATTATGGGATAAGGACAGGCAGACTGTCAGTTGGATAGAACCATTATTGGCAGGGGTGAAAGAGGAAAGAATTCATATAGTGGATGGAGACATGTATTTTTATAATGGAATGTCCGGCATTGCTGTTTTTCTTTATAGTATAAATCGTGTATCCGGAAAACTGAAGGCACTCTGCGAAGCTGTAAAAAATACAATGTTCCAATATACTGATAGCTGTTTGATGGACAGAAGAAGGCTATTGTCAGAAAATACGGGAATTTTTTGCGGAGAAGCTTCGTTGTGCTATTCCTATCAGCTTCTATACCGAATGACAGAGGACGATATTTTTCTGGAATATGCCAGGAAGCATGTAGTACTGTTGACAGAATTGTTGGATAAGGATACTGTTTTTGATTTGGTTTATGGTAACGCAGGGGCTATTCTGGTATTATGCGGGATGTATTCTTTCACTCAGGACATTCAGTATTTGAAAGAAGCGGAAAAGGCAGGGGATATTGTGGCGGCGCATGCTGTCAGTCAGGGTACAGGATTTGGATGGATAAATAAAGCTTCTCAGGCGGTATTGGCAGGTATGTCCCATGGAAACAGCGGAATGATTCCGGGTTTGATAAAGCTGTCCTATTTATTAAACACTGACAAATATGATGGCTTGATTAAGGGCTGTTTGGAATATGAGGACAGCTTGTATAGTAAAGAGTATCATAACTGGGCTGATTTGCGGCAGGAAGGTGATGAAAGATATCAGGCCTGCGCCTGGTGCCATGGTTTTGGAGGCATTACGGTGTCAAGACTCGCCTGTCTTCCATATGCAGGAGTGGAACTGGAACAGCGTCTTAGGCAGGATTTATCGCGGGCGGAGAAATGTTTCCTTTCTTTGCAGATGAGAAAAGGTATGTGTCTTTGCCATGGGAATCTGGGAATGCTGCTCCTTTTGGATAAATTTATGGAATATAACAGCAGCAGTGGATTGAAATATATTAAGGATCTTCTTGTTACGGCAACTTTGGATGAATTGGAGCACAGTCATATCATGCCTCAGGAAAAATATGCAAAGGGAATGATGAATGGAATGGCCGGTATCGGATATGCCTGTCTGAAGCTGGCGGGAGTTGATTCTCTGCCGGATATTATGTTGTGTGATATATGAGTGAAGGATACCGAAAAGCATGCTGCTGGAAAAAGTTAATAGTTGGGAAATTAGTGAAGGATAGCAGCAGGGAATAAGAAGTTTGCCAGCACTGTCCTTGCAGGAAAAACAAAAGTGTGTCAGAAACGGATTGCATCAAGAAAGAATGTATGCTATACTGATGAACTGACGGGTGAAAACAACGGATGCCGTGCTTTACGAGTCCTTTACATGTCCCACGGAATCCGGCAAAGCCCGGTTTTGAAGTGTCCGGTTTACCGGATGGAAATCATAGGAGAAATTAAGCCTGCCAGGCAGGCGGTGAGGAGATTGTGAAATGGAGATCTTATACAGAAGTACCAGAAGTAATGCTGTAGCAAGCGCTTCCCAGGCGATTCTGAAAGGACTTTCCGAGGATGGAGGCCTTTTTGTACCGGAAAAAATCCCTGCGTTGGATAAAACGCTGCAGGAATTAAGTACCATGACCTACCAGGAAGTGGCCTATGAGGTTATGAAGCTGTTTCTGACCGATTTTACGGAGGAAGAGCTGAAGAACTGTATTGCCAATGCGTATGACAGCAAGTTTGATACGGAAGTGATCGCACCTCTGGCAGAAGCAGGAGGGGCTTATTATCTGGAACTTTTCCATGGAAAGACCATTGCCTTTAAAGATATGGCGCTGTCCATCCTGCCTCATCTTATGATTACATCGGCAAAGAAAAACCACGCGGATAAGGATATCGTTATTTTGACGGCAACCTCCGGAGATACCGGAAAGGCGGCCCTGGCCGGTTTCGCAGATGTTCCGGGAACGAAGATTATTGTTTTTTACCCGAAGAACGGAGTGAGTCCGATCCAGGAAAAACAGATGGTCACCCAGAAAGGGGATAATACCCTTGTTGTAGGCATTCATGGCAATTTTGATGATGCCCAGACAGGTGTAAAAAAACTTTTTTCCGATAAGGATCTGGAAAAGGAGATGGCAGATAAGGGATATCAGTTCTCTTCCGCCAATTCCATTAACATCGGACGTCTGGTACCTCAGATTGTTTATTATGTATACGCATATGCACAGCTGCTGGCAGAGGGCAAGATCGCAGCGGACGAGAAGATTAATGTAGCGGTGCCCACCGGTAATTTCGGTAATATCCTTGCGGCCTTCTATGCGAAGAATATGGGGCTTCCCATTAATAAACTGATATGCGCATCCAATGAAAATAAGGTGCTTTATGATTTCTTTTCCACCGGAGAATACGATCGTAACCGTGATTTTGTTCTCACCAGCTCCCCTTCCATGGACATCCTGATTTCCAGTAATCTGGAGCGTCTTATCTATAGGATAGCAGGGGATGATCCGGTGAAAACAGAAGCTCTCATGAAGGCTCTCAGCGGAGAAGGAAAATATGAGATCACTTCGGAGATGAAGGAAAAGCTGGACGATTTTTATGGCAATTTTGCGAAGGAAGAGGAAGCCTTCGGTAAGATAAAAGCCTTGTACGAAGATACGGGATATGTGATTGATACTCATACGGCGGTTGCATCCGCTGTTTATGACAAATATAAGGCTTCTACGGGAGACAAAGATACGCTGACGGTGATTGCATCCACAGCCAGTCCGTTTAAGTTTGCGAGAAGTGTTATGCAGGCGGTTGATCCCAAATACGGCGATGCGGCATGGGGGGATTTTGAATTGGTTGATGAGTTATCAAAGCTGGCTAACGTAGAAGTTCCTGAAGCGGTTGAAGAAATCAGGACTGCTCCGGTAAGGCATACGGCGATTTGTGAGAAAGACGGGATGAAGGATGTGGTAAGGGACTTTCTGAAATTATAAGAAATGGCTGTCGGCGGCATATAGAATACTGCAGGCATTGTCCGGGACAAAAAACAGAGCCGGCGCATCAAAGCGCCGGCTTACTTTATGTATCAGGATACTGTATGAAATGAACGGAGAAAAAATCTCCGGATGCAGCAGCTGATTAAGTACGATCTGCAAGACTAACGTATTCCTTTTCCTGGCATACGGTCTTATATGCAGGGCGGATAATCTTTCCGTTGTTAGCCAGTTCTTCCATACGGTGGGCGCTCCAGCCGACCATTCTTGCGATGGCGAAAATAGGAGTGTACAGCTCGGTGGGAAGCCCCAGCATATTGTAAACAAAGCCTGAATAGAAGTCTACGTTTACACTTACGCCCTTGTACATCTGTCTTTCTCCGGATATAACATAGGGAGCAAGCTTTTCAACAAGATTATAAAGTTCAAATTCCTTATGAAGTCCCTTTTCTTCAGAAAGCTTCTCCACGAAGCTTTTAAGGATAATCGCTCTTGGATCAGATTTGGAATAAACCGCATGGCCTACACCATAGATGAGGCCGGCATGGTCAAAGGCATCCTTGCTCAGCAGGCGTTCCAGATAACGGGATACCTCTTCTTCATCGGTCCAGTCCTTTACTTCTTTTTTCATGTCTTCAAACATCTGCATAACTTTAATGTTAGCGCCGCCGTGACGGGGACCCTTCAGGGAACCAATTGCAGCCGCCATTACGGAGTATGTATCTGTCAGTGAGGAGGTAACTACATGAGTGGTAAAGGAGGAGTTATTACCTCCGCCATGTTCCATATGAAGAATCATACAGATATCAAGAATTCTGGCTTCCAGCGGAGTATAGGAACTGTCGGGACGAAGAATGTGCAGAATGTTTTCCGCCATGGATCCTTCCGTCATAGGCTGATGGATAAAGAGGCTGTTGCCGTCATGATAATGGCTGTAAGCCTGATAACCATAAATAGATAACATAGGGCATAAGCTGATGAGCTGCAGACACTGTCTCAATACGTTGGGGAGAGAAACATCATCCGCTCTGTCGTCGTAAGAGTAAAGAGTGAGAATGCTCCTTGCCAGGGTATTCATCATGTCCTTGCTGGGCGCCTTCATGATAATGTCTCTCACGAAGCTTGTGGGAAGGCTTCTGTAGTAAATAAGCAGCTTCTCAAATTCTGCCAGCTCCTGTTTATCCGGCAGCTTGTTGAAGAGCAGCAGGTATGTAACTTCCTCAAATCCGAACCGATGATCTTGGTGGAATCCTTCTACAAGATCGTTAACTTCATAACCTCTGTAAAAAAGGTGACCATCACAGGGGACCGATTTACCATCCACCATTTTTGTCGCACGGACATCAGAAATATTGGTGAGTCCGGCCAGTACGCCTTTTCCGTTCAGGTCGCGAAGCCCTCTTTTGACATCGTATTTTGTGAAAAGCTCGGAATCAATGACACCTGCTTCCCTGCTTAATTCAGCCAATCGTACGATTTCAGGAGTAACATCAGAATAGCTGTTGTGTTCTTCCATTCAATCAACCACCTTTCCTCATAAATTTATTATCCCTGCTTTCCTTTCCATCCGGTCTTTTCTGGTTTGACACGTTAAAAAAGGAAAGTAGATAATTTACATAATAACATGAATAACAATTCGAAACAAGAAAAAATGTATTTATTTAGAAACATTTAACATTTTGTTCACTATTCGGGATAGCTTTTTTGTGCGTATTGTATTACAATAATAGGCGGCTTACAGCATATTTTTTTGATGCTGAAGGCCGGAATGAAAAGGTCACATGTTCAGAATAAAAAAAGTAAAGGAAGGTGTACGAAAATGGATAAAAAAGAAATATTAAGACATATTGACCACACCCTTTTAAAACCTTATGCTGTATGGGAGGACATCAGAATTCTCTGTGAGGAAGCTGTGGAGTATAAAACAGCGTCTGTATGCATCCCGCCCTGTTATGTGGAAAGGGTACATGATAAATTCGATACATTGAATATCTGTACGGTTGTGGGATTCCCGCTGGGTTACAGCGTAACCGCCGCAAAGCTGGCTGAAGTGGAAAAAGCCCTTAAGGACGGTGCGAATGAAATTGACATGGTGGTGAATATCAGTGATGTCAAGAATCATCAGTATGGTAAGGTAGAGGCGGAAATACGCGCGCTGAAGGAAGCCTGCGGCGGCCATGTGCTGAAGGTGATTATCGAGACCTGCTATCTTACGGGAGAAGAGAAAATAGCCATGTGCCAGGCAGTGACAAAAGCGGGAGCGGATTACATCAAGACATCCACAGGCTTCGGCACCGGAGGAGCTACGCTGGAAGATGTAAAGCTTTTCCGTGAACATATCGAACCGTCGGTGAAAATCAAGGCAGCAGGAGGCGTGAAGAGCAGAGAGGATTTGGAAATGTTCCTGGAGGCAGGCTGTGACAGGATCGGCACTTCCTCGGCAGTGGGACTTCTGAAAGGGGAGGAAGCCGGAGATTATTAAAAGGGCTTCCTCAGGAATCTAACAGTAAAAGCAAAGGAGAAATATTATGAACCAGACAATCCGGAATCGTATAGCCAAGCTCCGGGAAGCTATGGAACGGGCGGGGGTCGATTATTATATGGTGCCCACCGCGGATTTCCACAATTCTGAATATGTGGATGTTTATTTTAAAGTAAGGGAATATCTTTCCGGTTTTACCGGATCCAACGGGACGCTTGTGGTAAGCCGTGATGAAGCGGGCCTTTGGACGGACGGACGCTATTTTATCCAGGCGGAAAATGAACTGGAGGGAACGGGAATCACTCTTTTCAGGATGCTGGATGAAGGGGTTCCCACCATTAAGGAATATCTGAAGGATCATATGAAGGAAGGGCAGACATTAGGCTTTGACGGCAGGGTGGTTGATACGGCCTTTGGCTGCAGCCTTGAAAAAATCCTTGAGGAAAAGAAAATTACGTTTGCCTATGGAAAAGATCTGGCAGATGAGGTTTGGACGGACAGACCGTCGCTTCCCAGCCATCCGGTCATGGTGCTGGATGAGGCGATATGCGGAAAAAGCGCCGGAGAAAAGCTGGAAGATGTCCGGAAGGCCATGGAGAAGGAAGAGGCCGATGCTTTCCTCCTCAGCAAGCTGGATGATTTGATGTGGCTGTTTAATATCCGGGGAGGCGATGTGGAATGCAATCCCGTTGCTCTTTCTTACGCTTATATTACCATGAAGGAATGCTTTTTCTTTATCCAGGATACGGAAATAACGGCGGAACTCAGGGCACATGCTGCGAAATATGGCATAACGCTCAAAGACTATGATAACATAGTTCCCTTCCTTCAGAGCAGGACGGAAAAAGAAAAGGTCCTCTATGACGGACGCAATACCAGCTACGCTCTTTATTGCACCCTTCGTGAAAAAGGGGAGTGTAAGGACGGTAAGAATCCCACGGAGCTGATGAAGGCCATTAAGAATGAGGTGGAACTCGCACATATGGAGGAGGTCTATCTGAAGGACAGTGCCGCGGTATGTAAGTTCATATACTGGCTTAAGAAAAACGTGGGAAAAATGAAAATAACAGAGGTGACGGCGGCACAGTACCTGGATCATCTGCGGAGTGAAATTGACGGTTATCTGGATCTTTCCTTCCCCACGATAAGCGGTTATAAGGAAAATGCGGCTATGATGCATTATGAGGCTGTGGAAGGCAGCTGCAAGGAGCTTTCTCCGGAAGGAATGCTGCTGGTGGATTCCGGCGGACAATATATGGGCGGAACCACAGATGTGACAAGAACCATCGTGCTTGGCCCTGTTTCCGCTGAGATAAAAGAACATTTCACTGCGGTAGCGGCAGGAATGCTGCAGCTGACGAACGCCAGATTCCTTTATGGCTGTACGGGGAGAAACCTGGATATTCTGGCCAGACAGCCCATGTGGGACAGGAATATCGATTATAAATGCGGGACGGGACACGGCGTAGGCTATATCCTGAATGTCCATGAAGGCCCCCAGGGAATCCGCTGGCGTTTTACGGAAGGTCAGACAGAAGCCGTTATCGAGGCGGGAATGGATGTGACGAATGAACCCGGAGTATATATAGAAGGAAGTCACGGAATCCGGACCGAAAATGTAATGGTGGCGCAAAATGGAGTAAAGAATGGTGACGGGCAGTTCATGTATTTTGATACCCTGACCTATGTGCCCATTGATTTGGACGGAATCGAGCCATCCCTTTTGGAGCCCGGACAGCTGAAGCTTTTGAATGATTATCACAAGGCTGTTTATGAAAAAATTTCGCCTTTGCTTAATGAAGAAGAAAGAGAATGGCTCAAAAAAGAAACACGGGAAATTTCTTAAAATTTATCGTCAGTTTTTCCGGCCTGTTGTACCTTACAACTGGGCCGGACATTCCTTTCCTTTTTTTACTGTTGTAATTTCATTATAATCAGGATATAATATAACTAACCTGAAATGTTCGATAACTCTTGTTGTTTTGAACCTACAGTTACTTTAAACGGGACTCCTACATTGCCGCGTGGATGTCAGGCCCTCATTGCGCAGGGGAAGGCAGAAGCGCCGGTTGCGGTAACCCACCTAGCAGTCAGCTAGGAGTCAAAAGACAAGAGCCGGCATTTTGGGGATACAAAAGATAAGAGCAGCCATTACAGGCTGCTTTTTTTCAAGTGTGCCGGCTTGTCCGCTGTAAGCTTAAATACATAGGGTTGTTTGCGGGGCGGCGTGCGTGAAAATTATCTGGAAATGGATGGGATTCAAAGATGTAAGGGGAGTATATGGAAAAAGGCGGAAGACAGGGAAGCAGCAGGAGAACCGGCCGGGAATCAAGGCTGTCAAATCAGAACACCCGTAATTCGGACGCGCCGGGACATAACAGATTCCTGGACGCGAAGAAGGAAGCGGACAAAAGAGAGGCGGAGCATGCGGCAAGAAGCCGTGCGGCGCGTATGAATGCCGGCAGAAAAGCGTTCCGTTCAACGGCTGTGAGAAGTTCCCATGGTTATGGAAAACGTTACGGCAGTTACAGGGCGGCCGCTCCGAAAAACACTTCCGGAGGCCGCTGGATGAAGCTGGCCGTTATTATTTTGGGAGTGGCGCTTCTGATTCTGCTGTTGGTACGTTCCCTTGTGGAAATGACAATCCCGCGTACGGAAGGAGAGTACCTTTCGCTGCAGGAAGCGGGGAATCTGACCTGGCTTCTGGCGGATACCGGGGGAGTATCGGACAGCAAAACGATAGCGGCTGTTTTTTCCGGTGATTCGGCAGCCCAAAGCGACGGTATGCTGACCTTTGCACAATGGAAAGACATTGCCGGTCTTTTCCCGGACTGCACATATGAGCTTCCGGGCGGTTACCGGAATAAGGATAAAGTCCTTCAGGATGACTGGTATCCTTATTTCGACGCGGTGAGGGCCGTTTATGATAAAGACGGAAGGATTCAGGATATGGATCTGACGCCGATTGGTTTGGGCGGTTCGGTTTCCGACGCAGATGGAAACCGGCTGGAAGATAATGCTTTGATTTCGTTGGAAAGTGTATACACTTATATGAGTGACCGGATTCCGGAATGTCTCTGGCAGCCCATTGTTGCGGTGGAGCGGGAAGGCGTGCTGTATGCGCTGAGGGAGAAAACCGGGACACAGACGGAAATTTCGAATATATGGATCATGGAGGTGGAAACGGATTCCCTCCGCTGTTTTTGGAATGATTATGAAATCACCATTTCGGCGCCTGAAGAGAAAGCGGCCGCTCTGGGAGCAGCCAGGGAGCAGGTGGCTGATTTGAGCTTTGCGGACGGTTTGCTCGCAGGCGTGAAGGTGCATATGGATAAGGTGTCCGGCAAGCTTCTTAAAATTCGGGATAACGGGGCGGAAATTGAAGGCTGCGGCTTTTATCCTTTTTCGGATCAATTAAAAATATACCGTCTTTACGGAAAACTGCAGAAATATTTCACAACCGATTTGTGTATCGGTTATGATTTTACGGATTTTGTCATTGAAGACGGAGAAATACAGGCCTGTCTTGTGGTAAAGGAAGAGGCGATGGAGAATATCCGTGTGCTGGTAAAGACCTCGGATTTCGGGAGCGCCTTCCACGATTCGCTGGAACTGAAGGCGGACTGTGATCTTTCGGTGATCACCGGGCCCTACGGTGAGCAGCAGACAACAGTGGTTCCGGCGGGAGAGACACTGACCATCGCCAAAGACAGTGAGCTTTTTACAGCGGAGAGAATACGGATAGAGCCTGCGGTATTAACCGGGCATATCAGTCTTATGAATGTGAAAAGAAGCCAGGGAGTGCCTTCTTACAGGGGAAGCCTGGAGCTGGAGAAGCAGCAGGACGGGATCGTGGTGATCAATGAGGTGCTGTTGGAGGAATATCTGTATGCGGTGGTGCCGAGTGAAATGCCATCCTCCTATCCGTTAGAGGCTCTGAAGGCCCAGGCGGTATGTGCCAGGACCTATGCTTATGCCAAAATGCTTCACGCGGGTCTGCCCGCTTACGGAGCCCATGTGGACGACAGCGCGGGATTCCAGGTTTATAATAATATTACGGAAAATGTGGAAACTACTAAAGCGGTGAAGGAAACCAAAGGAGAACTGCTTTATTACGGGGATCAGCTGGCGGAAGCCTTTTATTATTCCACCTCCTGCGGCTATGGGACCAATACGGGGATCTGGCTGAATTCCGTGCCGGATAATTTCCCTTATCTGCAGGGAAAGGCAGTGAACGTGGCGGGTGTGACAGATGCCCAGGGAGATACGATTGACGATACCGTAAAGGAAGAGGATATCCAGACTGCGGATTCTATGACAGAAGAAGCGAATTTTGAAGCCTTTATCCGGGGAACCAGAGATTCCGATTTTGAGAGGGAAGAAGCATGGTACCGCTGGACCTACCAGGTGGATCAGCTGGATAATACCCTTATGTATGCCAATGTTGTCAAACGCTATGATGCCAGCCCGGGTTCTGTTTATGTACGGCAGGCGGACGGCAGCTTTGTGAATCAGGCGCCTGTGGATCCGGGAAGGATTACCGACATATATATCGCGGCCAGGAATGCCGGCGGTGTGGCGGAGGAGCTTGTAATTGAAGGGGAAAACGGCGCCCTCATGATCAAGTCGGAGCATAATATCCGTTATGTGCTCAGCAACGGAACCAGTAAGGTGATCCGGCAGGACGGAAGCGAGTATAACACGGCTGCTTTGCTGCCCAGCGCATTTATCGTACTGGAAACTGGAAAAGAGGACGGCTATGTGGTAGGATATAGTTTGATTGGCGGCGGATTCGGCCATGGGGTGGGCCTGAGCCAGAATGGCGCACGGAGCATGGCTGCGGACGGCTGCGACAGTGATTCTATTTTGGGATTCTTTTATGAAGGAAGCGGAGTTAAGACGGTCTATTGACCGTTGAACTGCCGCGTGGTGAAGAACGTTTTATGACAGCAGTGACAAATAAGCAAAGGAAAGGAAAGCAGGTTAATGAGAATTTACAGAATTCTGAGAGGGTTTGGAAGGCAGATGTCCCGTGCAAACGTGAATGCATATGCGGCAAGCACGGCTTTTTTCCTCTTTTTGTCCCTCATTCCCATGCTCATGCTGATATGTTCCATTTTACCGTATACGCCGATAAAGAAGTCGGATATTATAACGGCGGTAACGCTTTTGCCTCAGACCCTTTCTCCGCTGCTGACTTCACTGATACAAAGCATTTATGACAGTACCTTCGGTGTGATGAGTATCGCGGCCATTGTTACGGTCTGGTCCGCGGGAAAAGGTGTGCTGGCGCTGATGAGAGGATTAAACGCCATGAACGGTGTGGTAGAGGATAGGAATTACGTGCTGCAGAGAATTATCGCCTCTTTCTATCTGATCATCTTTCTGATAACGATTATATTTTTGCTGATAGTAATGGTATTCGGGAATTTATTCGCGGATACGATAGTGCGGCATGTCCCCCAGATGGAAGATCTGTTTGCCCTGCTGCTGCATTTCAGGGGGCTGTTTTCCTGGTGTATGATGACTCTGATTTTTGCGGTGATGTATACCTATATCCCCAACTGCAAGCTGAAGTTTTCACACCAGATACCCGGCGCTGTATTTTCCGCAACGACATGGAATATTTTTTCCTGGGGATTTTCCATGTATATCCAGCAGTTCAACGGGTTCGATATGTATGGGAGCCTGACGACTATCGTTATTGTAATGCTCTGGCTTTATTTCTGTTTTTATCTGTTCCTGATAGGGGCCCATATTAACAGATTCCTGACACCCTTCCGCAGAATCCTGGAGAAGGAGAGAAGATAAGGCTGAATATAAAGAAAAGGCAGCCAGCCGCTGCGTGTTCTCGGGATTCATAAGTGTGAGACCGGACACCAGCGATACACGGCTGTTTCCATGAGAAACGGCCGGCTGCACTCCTCCCGGAACTGGCTGCACAGCCTAATTATAACGGGATTGGGCTGCTTTTGCAAGATTGTGTGCAGGGTCTATTGACAGAAATCGGGGATTGTGTTACATTAACGATAGTTTATAGTGAAATGAATCATTTTCTAAAAACTGTGATGGGAAGAAGTAAGGAAAAGAGGAACCTACAGAAAGCGGCCGGCAGATGAGAGGCGCAGGAGAGGCTTTCCCGAATACATCCCGGAGTTTCGCACCAAAATCATGTGAGAGTAGGCTGCGACGGAGAGCAACCGTTATTTTGCGAAGAGTATCACTGGGACGGGAACGGACTGCAGGCCGTAACAGAACAGTCGTACTTGATGAGACAGACGGCGCGAGCCGGCTGTGAACAAAGGTGGTAACACGGGTATCTGACACTCGTCCTTTTTTCCGGATTTTGACGGAAAGAAGGATTTTTTTGTTTTAAGGTTTCCGTTTACGCCTGTACTGTGAGAAAGAGAAAAGGAGAAAAGAAAAATGCAGGTATTTGAAGAATTAAGAGCCCGCGGATTATTGGCGCAGCTCACGGACGAAGAAGAAATCAGGGAGCTGGTCAATGCGGGTAAGGCAACCTTTTATATTGGTTTTGATCCTACTGCAGACAGCCTTCATGTAGGACATTTTATGGCATTGTGCCTGATGAAGAGACTGCAGATGGCAGGCAATAAGCCCATTGCCCTTTTGGGCGGCGGAACGGGCATGATCGGGGATCCTTCCGGAAGAAGCGATATGCGTACCATGATGACAAGGGAAACCATCGACCACAATTGTGAATGCTTCCGGCGGCAGATGAGCAAGTTTATTGATTTTTCCGAAGGGAAAGCGATTCTGGCAAACAATGCCGACTGGCTGCTTGACCTGAATTATGTGGAACTTCTGCGTGATGTGGGAGCGTGCTTCTCCGTAAACCGCATGCTGACAGCAGAATGCTACAAGCAGCGTATGGAAAAGGGGCTGAGCTTCCTGGAATTCAACTACATGATCATGCAGAGCTACGATTTCCTCATGTTATACCAGAAATACGGCTGCAATATGCAGTTCGGAGGGGATGACCAGTGGAGCAACATGCTGGGAGGAACGGAGCTGATCCGCAGAAAGCTGGGCAAGGATGCTTATGCCATGACAATCACCCTGCTTCTGAATTCCGAAGGAAAGAAGATGGGCAAGACGCAGAGCGGCGCCGTATGGCTGGATCCTAACAAGACCTCGCCCTTTGAATTTTACCAGTACTGGAGAAATGTTTCCGATGCGGATGTGCTCAAATGTCTCCGTATGCTCACCTTCCTGCCGATTGAGCAGATCGACGAGATGGACAAATGGGAGGGCAGCCAGCTGAACCAGGCCAAGGAAATCCTTGCATTTGAACTGACCAAGTTGGTTCATGACGAGGAAGAAGCTTCCAAAGCGCAGGAAAGCGCAAGGGCTCTTTTCGGAGGCGGAAATGCGGCGGAAATGCCTACCGCAGAGCTGACGGCGGCGGATCTTACCGATGGAAATATCGATATTCTGGATCTGCTGGTTAAATCCGGGCTGGTGGCATCCCGTTCCGAAGGCCGCCGTGCTGTGGAACAGGGCGGTGTGACCATGGAAGGGGAAAAGGTTACGGACTTCCGCGCCGTATTTGCCGGTGAAGATTTCCATGGTGAAGGCAAGGTGCTTAAGCGCGGCAAGAAGAATTTCAAGCGCATTATTGTGAAATAAAGAAAGAATGACTGATGGAGGAAGCCTTTTCTCCCGCAGGCCGTAATTGGTATTTACGGCAGCGGGGGAGAGGGCTTTTTGTGTTTCTGCGGATTAGCCGGACAGCATAGCGGCCTGAATGGAAGATATCATTCAATTGCATGAGGTTATATTCAAAAAACAAAGATGGAGGGGAAAAGAGGTTTCCGGTATAATGAATTATAGGGAAATACCAAGCGGGGAGTGGGAAAAATGGAAAAAAGAGATAAGAACATCAGTTATCTGCGATTTGTAATTACTTATAATATTGTGCTGCTGATTCCGCTGTTGATCGTCAGCTTCAGTGTGTTTTATATGGTGCACAGGCAGCATTACAGGAAAATCATGGACGAGACTGCGGTGTCGGCGGAACGGCAGGCGGATTATTTCAAACAGCAGATCGCTGTTATCTGCGCCTACAATGCGGACTGCCGCTACAGTAAGATCTACAGCCGTCAGTATTCCTCCAATCCCCCGGTATCCTATCTGGAAATTGCGGAGGATTTAAAAAAGAAGGAAAGCACCTTCCCCTTCGTGGACAGTATGTATTATTATTTCCCAGACGAGGAACGAAAAGTAGTTTCTTCGGGCGGAACCTTTACGGAGGATTTGTTCTTTTCCCGTATCTGCCGGATGGACAGAAATTTATTGGGTAAGATGGAGGATATAGGCCTGTATGCTGTGAGGGCAGAGCTTTATGAAGGAAGCAGCATGGGAATGGTGATCATCTGCCCGTTAAAAACCTGGATGGAGAAAGGAAAGTCGGATACGCAGTATCTTTTTTATGTGATCCGGGACAGCAAGCTGATGGAACAATTCGGCGGTTCCGGGATGCCCTATGAAGATATTACGATGGTTGCTTTTCAGGATCAGGTTCTTTTTTCTTCAAGAAAGGGGGACAATCGTGCCCTTCTGAATGGAAGCAGGGACTGGGAGCAGCTTTTGGAGGAAAAGGATTACTACAGAAATATAACGGATATGGAATCCGGATTTTCTGCATTGACTTTTGTTTCCAGGGAGGAGGTTTCCAGGAGCGCTGTGAGCTATTTCAGGGGATATGGTATCTGGATATTATGTTCCGTAGCGGTGGGAATCCTGCTGGCACTTTATTATTCCAGGAAAAAGTACCAGTCTTTCAGGAGCCTGCTGGATAATAATGAAATGCTGGAGGAAGAAAGAAACCTTCTGCGGGCGGAAAACTGTCTCTACGAGCTGCTTACCAAGGAAGTGAAGCCGGGGGATGAGCTTTGGGAGCGCTGCCTGAAAAGCAGCATCCATATTAACAGAAGGCATCTGTTTTTTGCCGTTTTCCCCAAGATAGAGGAAAACAGGGAGCTTTATGAGGTTTTTCACACCCAGATGAATGATTACAGCGCTTCCACCGCATATCGGATTGTGCTTTTTGAGGAAATGTATGTATATCTTGTCTGTTCCGATGAGTCTATGGGAGATATTTCACGCAGGCTGGAAAAGATTTCAGGAAGCGGAGTGAAGCTGGGAGTGGGCAGGATCACTTCGGACGTGGGAAAAATCCGCTTTTCTTATGAGGAAGCCCGAAGGGAGCTGCGCCGGGAACAGCATGAGGAGCAGCGTTTCCCGGGACAGGAGCTGAAGGCTCTTAAGGATGCGGCAGGTCTGGCTGACTCCGTACGTACGGTGATCCTCCTCACAGAACTGAAAGAAATTGTTTCTGAGGTTAAGGAAAGCATGGCCCTGTGCATCACATGGGAGGTAATGCACATATTAAACCGGGAGCCGGAAGAGTTTCTTGACGGAAGAGGGGACGGGGAATTAACCAAAGAAGAGTTGTCGGTATTTTTCGGAAGGATGATTGAGGAACAGGCGGCCTTTTCGCAGGACGAGGAAGGAAACGGAAACTACAGGAAAAAGAATATAGCGGATATCCTGGACTATATTAACGGACATTATCTGGATGATAACTTTACTGTGAAATATATGGCAGCTTGTTTTGATACCTCCGTATCCAATCTCAGCCATTTCTTTAAGAAAAACATGCAGGTGAGCATATCCCAGTATGTGGAGAAGATTAAACTGGAGCGTGCCAAAGAGCTTCTGGCCGACAGTGATAAGAAAATTTCAGAAATAGCCCAGCTGCTGCGTTACGGCAACAGTACGGTATTTATAGAAATGTTTAAAAAGTATGAGGGTATAACGCCGGGAGGCTACCGGGAAAAGATATGGAAAAGCAGGATGTAAATATATCGTTTTGATGAATGGATACAGGAAAAGAAGATATTATGAAACGGCGCTGTATTTTTTTCATGAGAAGGGGATAAAGTTCAAAAGCATGAGATAGGCAGAAGGCGCAGACTGGGGTATGCTACATACATCTTCCGAAGAGCCGCCGCACTGAGGGTGTTTGATACGGATTCGGAAAAGCAGCAGATGTCAGTATATTTATAGGAGGGATTGTTTTGAAAAGAAAAACAATGACAAAAACAGGAGCCATCTTAGTGAGCGCGGTGCTTCTGGGCAGTACCCTGGCAGGATGCGCAGGCAAGGCAGGGACATCCGGTGACGTACAGGGGGATCCGAAGCCTGAGACACAGGCGCAGGCCCAGGCGGAAGCCGGAGGAAACACGGACAGCAACTTTAATGCACAGGGACTTCCCACCTTAAATGAAAAGGAAACCTTTACCATTGCGGTTCCACAGAGAAGTACCTTGAAGGCGGCTTCCCAAAAGGCCTGTGTCATTGCGGCAGAGGAAGCTACGAACGTACATATCGAATGGGTGGAAATCCCCCAGTCCGGCTGGCAGGAAAAAATCAATATCATGTTCAGCACGGACAGCCTTCCGGATGCGGTTCTGGGAGATGTGGATATAGCGAGGAATTACGAACAGCTGGCGCCGCTGGATGAATATCTGGAAAACTACGCCCCGGCGGTCACCGCATTTTTTGACAGCAGGGATGATTATCCGGCGAGTCTGATCGCACCGGACGGAAAGATCCACTGCCTTCCTATAGGCGATGAATCCACTCAGAATATCATCGATTCCCAGTTCTGGATCAATACGGACTGGCTGGAAAAGGTAGGGAAGGAAATGCCGCAGACTCCGGAGGAGTTTAAAGATGTGCTGATCGCTTTCCGGGATGAGGATCCCAATGGCAACGGCGTTAAGGATGAAATCCCGTTTACTTTTGCAAAGGCCTGGAGCTGGGGCACGGCAATGGAAAACCTGTTCGGCCCGTTCGGAGTTGTGGAAAACGAATACCACGTATTTACCAAAGACGGAAAAGTAACCTTCAGTGCGGGGGAACAGGGATATTACGATGCCCTTGCCTGGATGCACGATTTATATAAGGAAGGTCTGATTGATAAGGATGTTTTCACCATGAGCGATGAACAGTATTCTGCAAGGGGAGCATCCGGGGATATTATCGGTGTCATGGCAGGCTATTCCGGGGATGAGTGCAGCGTGGACAACGGTGCGCCGGGAGAAGGCCGTTACAAGGCGGTCCCTGTCCTGAAAGGAAAAGACGGAACACAGATGGTAGGCATCAATAACGTGACAAAGACAGGCGGTTTTGCCATAAGCAGAAACTGTAAGAATCCGGAAGCGCTGGTACGTTGGTATGATTACATTAATTCTTCACTGGAAATGGCCCTTACCTGGGGAAGAGGAGCCGAAGGCGTGTGGTGGGAAATCCTGGATGAAAACGGAAAAGAAGTTCCTGAATTCCTGACCATGACAGCCGAGGTCCTGGAAGCTAACGGCGGCTATAAATCGATTCCTGAATATCGGAATGCGGAAAGCTTTGCAGGTACAACTCCTTCCCTCTGGAGAAATGAATACGATCAGGCGCTGCAGTATGATGACAAATGGCCTCATGACTGGAAGCTGCAGGCGGTTAAGGAACAGATACCCTTTGGCGTTATCGGTCTGCCCGCAGGGACGGCAAGCCTGGAAAACGCGGAGAGAAGAGCGATTCTGATCGCCGATATCGATACCTATCTGCAGAAGTTCATTGCGGATTCGGTTATCAACGGCATTGATGATGAAAAGTGGGAAGCCCATCTTAAAAATCTGGAAAATCTGAAGGCGGAGGAATATACCGCACTTTGTCAGGAATATGTGGATTCCTATTCCGGAAAGTAGACGGCAGGAAGAAAGCTGGTCGTCTGACAGATAGTTGCTGCACCGGAGGCCGGAGTGGTATGCCTGGGAGCATATTACCCGGCCTTTTGTAAGTTTTTCAATAGAGGAGGAGCATTATGACAGGCTGTAGGCCTCAAAGACAGTACGGCGCCGGCAGGAAAAAGGGCGTCCGCAGAAGCAGTATGCGGCTGCTGAAAAAAAGCTGGGTGTGTTATTTATTTATCCTGCCCATGATTATATATATCGTTTTATTTAACTATCTTCCCATGTACGGAATCCAGCTTGCCTTTAAGGATTACCGGGCCCTGGATGGGATCTGGGGGAGCCCCTGGGTAGGCTGGAAGCATTTCCAGACCTTTTTCGGTTCATACCAGTTCAAGGATCTTTTATGGAATACACTGGCGCTGAGCATTTATTCTCTGGCGGCAGGATTCCCGCTTCCCATTCTTTTCGCGCTGTTCCTGAATTATGTGACCAATTCCAAAGGCAGGAAGGCCGCCCAGATGATCACCTATGCACCGCATTTTATCTCCACCGTTGTTTTCTGCGGTATGATTCTGATTTTCCTGGCGAGCGACGGAATCGTAAACCAGATTCTGGCCCTGCTGGGAATAGAACCGGTGGCCTTCCTTTCCAATCCGAAGAATTTCCGGCATATCTATGTATGGTCCGGCGTGCTGCAGAGTATAGGCTGGGGATCCATCATGTATATATCCGTGCTGGCCTCTGTCGGTCCTGAACTGCATGAAGCGGCAAGGGTGGACGGAGCCACGAAATTCCAGCGCATGCTTTATATCGATATTCCTTCCATCGTTCCCACCATGGTGATCATGCTTATTATGAGGGCAGGGGAAATCATGGATGTGGGGTTTGAGAAGGCCTTCCTTCTGCAGAACAGCGTTAACCTGGATTATTCGGAGATTATTTCCACCTATGTATACAAAATAGGTATCCAGAGCGGCCAGTTCAGTTATTCTGCGGCCATCGGGCTGTTCAACAATATAATAAACCTGATTCTTCTGCTGGCGGTAAACCGGATTGCCGGCAAAGCGTCGGATGTGAGTTTGTGGTAAGGGGGAAGAGAAATGCTTTTAAAATGGAAGAACAACAAGTCGGATTATATATTTACCTTTATCGTTTATGCCAGTGTAGTTCTCATTTCCCTGCTGATTCTGTACCCCTTGCTGTTCGTTGTGATCGCTTCTGTCAGTGATCCCGATCTGGTGGCATCGGGACAGGTGCTGTTCTGGCCGAAGGGGATTACACTGGAGGGATACCGCTATATCTTCCGGGATCAGAGGATTTGGAGCGGTTATTATAATACTATCCGCTATACCTTTTTCGGCACGCTGATCGCACTGACCATCACCATCCCGGCGGGGTATGCCCTGTCCAGGACGGATATGGCGGGACGCGGCTTTGTGATGAAGCTGCTGATTGTCACCAAATATTTTTCAGGAGGGCTGATCCCCACCTATCTGGTGGTAAAGGGGCTTCACCTTGTGAATACGCCCTATGTGCTCATGATCCTCGGTTCCTTTTCCGTATTCAACCTGATTCTGTGCCGTACTTTTTTTATGAACACCATGCCTCTTGAACTGCAGGAAGCGGCGGAAATTGACGGCTGCAGTATTTTCCAGTATTTTATAAAAATCGTCCTGCCGCTGTCCAAGTCCATCATTGCAATTATGGTCCTTTACTATGCAGTAGGGCATTGGAATTCTTTCTTTAACGGCCTGATTTATGTGAGCGATGCCAAGCTATATCCTCTGCAGCTGATTCTGCGGGATATTCTTATAAGCGGGCAGTCGGTGGATCCGTCGGTGAGTGATCCGGAAGCCATAGAACTGATGAAACAGATCGCAAGGACCATCAAATATGGCGTAATTATTGTTTCTTCCCTGCCGGTGCTGATATTGTATCCTTTTGTACAGAAGCATTTTGTAAAAGGGGTGATGATCGGTTCCCTGAAGGGATAAGGAGCGCGGGAAGAGGAAGAGACAGGCCCGGATCCTATATATCCGGGGTGCAGGCTTATTATACGAGGAGAGGCAGAATGAAAAATGTTTTGATAATTATGACCGACCAGCTCCGGAGGGATGTGCTGGGCTGCTACGGAGGAAAAGAGGTGGAAACGCCTTATATCGATTCGCTGGCGGAGGAAGGGATACTGCTGGAGAACTGTTATACGCCCAGTGCGGTATGTACGCCTTCCAGAGGGTGCTTTATGACGGGAAGATATCCCCATAATAACGGGGCGATTTCCAATGGCCGCCCTGTGGGAGCAAAGGAGCATGGCTTCGCAGAGGCTTTCCGGGACGCCGGATATGTGACCGGTTATGCGGGAAAATGGCATCTGGGGGATCACAGGGAGCTGGGGGACAGCCTGGAAGACTGCAGCCGCCTGGGGTTTGACCGCTGGGATCACCGGGTGGAATTCGGGCATTGCAAATCGGTGAAGGAAAAGGACGGGAAGCTTATTCTGTCCCGTGAGGTGGGGGATGAGCATTCCTATACCACAGACTGGCTGGCAGATGAAACGCTCCGTTTTATAAAGGAGCAGAAAGACGGCAGGCCGTTCCTGTTCATGGTGAGCATGCCGGATCCCCATCAGCCCTTCCGGGTGCGGAAGCCTTACGATACCATGTTTGATCCGCTGCAAATGGAAATTCCGGAAACCTTTTATGAAGAGGAGCTTCCGGACTGGGCAGAACAGGACGAATGGGGACGCCGTCATTATTTCCCCACAGGGCTTTTTGAACGGGAGGATCACTTCCGGCGGCTCAAGGCCCAGTATCTGGGTGCGGTGAAATGTATAGATGATAATGTGGGTAAGATACTGGATGGGCTGCGGGAAGCAAACCTGCTGGAAGAGACCGTTGTTATTTTTACCACGGATCATGGTGAATATCTGGGAGAACACGGGCTGATGGAAAAGAACAACCTGTATGAGAGCGTGTATCATATCCCCATGCTGCTCCGTCTGCCGGGATGCGGTAAGAAAGGCTTCCGCAGCCCCGTCTGGCTGCGGATGACGGATTTTGCCCCGACGCTGGCGGGACTGCTCGGCATCCCCTATCGTTTTCCCTGTGACGGAGGCGACTTGTCGGAGGAGCTTATGAAAGGCAGAGAGGGATTGAAGGAAGTCTGTATTTTTCCAAGTGATGTTCCCAGAACCGGTATTATAACGGAGGATTATGAGCTGGCCTATGTGGGCAGAGGATACCACGGCAGTATGTTTCACGACCATATCCTGTTTGATAGGAAGCGGGATCCCATGCAGCGGGTGAATTTGTTTGGGAGGCCGGAATATGCCGGCATTACGGAGGTTCTGACGGAAAAAATCAGGGAATATCATAGAAGGTACCGCACGCCCGACAGCCTGCTCCCGGCGGAAGCCCGGAATTTACAGGAAGATTAGCTTTTTTTGCATAAACAATCCCTTTCCCTGCATATATTGGTAACAGCTAGGCAAGCGGAAGGGGATTTTATATTATGGACACTTTGCATACACAAAATTTATACAAAGACATTCAGCTTCGTACCGGCGGAGAAATCTACATCGGTGTGGTAGGACCCGTGAGAACCGGGAAATCTACCTTCATCAAACGCTTTATGGATTTGCTGGTACTGCCTTACATCACCGATGAAGCGGAAAAAATACGTGCACAGGATGAGCTTCCCCAGAGCTCGGGCGGGAAGACAATTACCACAACGGAGCCCAAATTCATACCGAAGGAAGCGGCCCAGATCACGCTGAGCGGCGATGTAAACGTACAGGTGCGCCTGGTGGACTGTGTGGGCTTCATGGTGGACGGCGCGGCCGGACACATGGAAGACGAAGAAGAGCGTCTTGTGAAGACGCCATGGTTTGATTACGAGATCCCTTTTACCCAGGCTGCGGAAATCGGTACAAAGAAGGTTATCAATGACCATTCAACCATAGGTATCGTGGTGACCACGGACGGCAGCTTCGGTGAACTGAAGCGGGAAAATTACATAGCTCCGGAAGAGAAAACCATCCAGGAGCTGAAAAAACTCCATAAGCCCTTTCTTGTACTGGTGAACTCGGAACGTCCCTATGGAGAAGAGGCCATCCATACGGCAGCCCAGATCCAGGAAAAATACAATGTAACGGCCATTCCTGTCAATTGTGAACAGCTGAAACGGGATGATATCAATCAGATCATGGAGAAGGTGCTCTATGAATTCCCGGTGACCATGATAGAATTTTATATGCCCAAATGGGTGGAGATGCTTGCCAATACCCATAAGCTGAAAGCGGATTTAATCGATAAGATCCGTACGCTGATGGACGGCATTGACACCGTGAAGGATGTTATTAATACGCAGGTATCGGTAGACAGCGATTACATCAAGCGTTGTATTGTCGAAAAGATCAATATGGCGGACGGCAGCATTCGTGTGGTTCTGGATGTGGACGATAAATATTACTACGAGATGCTCAGCGAGCTGATCGGGGAAAATGTATCCAGTGAATACCAGCTCATTTCCGTACTGAAGGAAATGTCCAGGATGCGCAAGGAATATACCAAGGTGCTTCATGCCATGGAATCAGTGAGGCTGAAGGGTTATGGTGTGGTTACTCCTGAGAGGGCGGAAATCAAGCTGGATAAACCGGAGGTCATCAAACACGGCAACAAATTCGGCGTGAAGATCAAGGCGGAGAGCCCGTCCATCCACATGATAAAGGCCAATGTAATTACGGAGATCGCGCCTATCGTGGGAACACAGGAGCAGGCGGAGGATTTGATCAGCTACATTGCGGATGCGGAAAAGGATTCCGACGGCATCTGGGAAACCAATATCTTCGGGAAAACGGTGGAACAGCTGGTCAATGACGGAATTACCGGCAAGATTTCCATGATCGGTGATGAAAGCCAGGTAAAGCTTCAGGAGACCATGCAGAAGATCGTGAACGACAGCAATGGCGGAATGGTATGTATTATTATTTGACAGTTCAAGAAAACCGGAAGGCCGACGCCTTCCGGTTTTTTGCAGGAAGTCTTCTTTTTTATCTAGTTTATCTAGGAATCCGGCTGTGATTCTGCTATACTGATTTCAGAAACGGGTTTACATGGAAAATACTGTTTTTAATTTAATTAAAGGAGGCTCATATATGAATCCTGTATATGATAAACTGTTAAAATGTTACGAAAGTGTAAAGCAGAAAATCGATTTCCGTCCGGAAGTAGCCATTGTACTTGGCTCAGGGCTGGGCGATTATGCCAATGATATCCGCGTGGAGGCGGAACTGGATTACCATGATATTGAAGGGTTCCCCGTATCCACCGTGCCGGGACATGCAGGAAAGTTTATTTTCGGTTATGTGGGAGAGGTGCCTGTGGTGTGCATGAAGGGAAGAGTGCATTACTATGAAGGGTATCCCATTTCCGATGTTGTCCTGCCTACCCGCCTTATGAAGCTGATGGGGGCTGAGGTGCTGTTCTTAACCAATGCTTCCGGCGGCATCAATCCGTCCTTTACGGCCGGAGATTTCATGATGCTTACCGACCATATATCCCTTTGGGCGCCCAATCCACTTATCGGCGCCAATATAGACGAGCTGGGCGTGCGGTTCCCGGATATGACGCATGTATATGATGAAGATCTGCAGGAGCTCATCCGTGAAGCCGCAAAGGAACAGGGAATTAACCTGAAGGAAGGAATTTATGCACAGCTTACGGGGCCTTCTTTTGAATCTCCTGCGGAAATCAGGCTGCTGCATAAGCTGGATGTGGATGCGGTGGGAATGTCCACGGTGGTGGAAGCCATTGCAGCCAATCATATGGGAATGAAGATATGCTGTATCTCCTGTGTATGCAATCTGGCAGCAGGGATGACAGACAATCCGCTCACCCATGAAGAGGTACAGGAGGCGGCCAATGCGGCGGCACCCTTATTCAAGGCGCTGGTGACAGAATCGGTGAAAAAATTCGGAGCTGCGCTGAAGGCATGAAATGAGCCGGGGAAGGAACCGTACCGGGAGGAGGGAGAGAATATGACGGATTACAGAAACTTGATCAGCGAGGCGATGAAGGCCAGGGAGAATGCGTATGCGCCTTATTCCGGCTTTTATGTGGGAGCGGCGCTTCTTGCCGCTTTTGAAAAGGATGGGAAGCCGCTTATATTCACAGGCTGTAATGTGGAGAATGCCGCTTTTACTCCGACCAACTGTGCGGAGAGAACTGCTTTTTTCAAGGGAATCAGCGAAGGGGTGCGTGCCTTTCGGGCGATAGCCATTGTGGGAGGAAAACAGGGGGCCGTTACGGATTACACTGCGCCCTGCGGAGTGTGCAGGCAGGTGATGATGGAATTTTGCAATCCGGATACTTTTGAAGTGATTGCGGCGGTTTCGGAGGATGACTATAAGGTTTTCAAGCTGAAGGAGCTTATGCCGGAGGGGTTTGGGCCGGATAATCTGTAGGAAGGACCGGCAGACTCCGGATGAAATGCGAAATTGATGTTGGATGGAAAAGGAGACTTACTGAATTATGAAAATACGCTTATACAATGCCCGGATTATGACGATGGCTGAAGACTGCAGGCTGTTGGAAGGAGAAATCTGGGTAGAGGATGACAAAATCCTTTATATCGGGGACGGTACGGATTTGGATGAATTCTGCAGAAGGACAGGCTGTATCGGCCTGATGGCCGATGAGGAAATCGACTGTGAGGGGAATGTGCTGATGCCGGGCTTCAAGGATGCCCATACCCATTCCGCCATGGTGGCCATGCGTTCCTTTGCCGATGATATGCCGCTTCAGGAATGGCTGAATACCAAGATTTTCCCTCTGGAAGCCAAGATGACGGAGCAGGACAATTACGACCTGACCCAGCTGGCCATCCTGGAATATCTCACCACCGGAGTGACCGCTGTGTTCGACATGTATTTATCTCCCAAAGATATCGCACAGGCCTGCGTGGATATGGGAATGCGCTGTGTGCTGGTGAGCGGTCTGAATAAGTTCGGGCCTGCCCTTGAGGTGATGGAAGAGCGGTACAATACCCTGAACGGTATGCATCCGCTGATTTCCTATATGCTGGGTGTCCATGCGGAATATACCTGTTCCAAAGAATTATTGGAGCAGGTGTCCGAAATGGTCCATAAATACAAAGCGCCGCTTTTTTCCCATATATCTGAGACAAAAACAGAAACGGATGAATGTCTGGAGCGTTACGGGATGACCCCGCCCCAGTTCCTGGATTCCCTGGGGCTGTTCGATTACGGCGGAGGCGGTTATCATTGTGTTTACTTTACAGAGGAAGATATGGATCTCTTTGCACGGAAAGGGCTTCATATAATCACCAATCCCGGATCCAACACCAAGCTTGCAAGCGGGGTTGCACCGATTACCCGTTTCCTGGAAAAAGGTATTAATGTGGGTATCGGAACCGACGGCGCTTCCAGCAATAACTGCCTGGATATGTTCCGGGAGATGTTCCTGACAACAGGGCTTGCCAAGCTTCGGGAAAAGGATGCCTCTGCGGTGGATGCCGAAGCGGTGCTTAAGATGGCTACAGTGAATGGGGCAAGAGCCATGGGGCTTCATGACTGTGACATTCTTGCGGAAGGCAAGAAGGCGGATATCATCATGATCGATCTGCATCAGCCCAATATGCAGCCTCTGAATAACATCCAGAAAAATATCGTTTACAGCGGCAGCAAGCAGAATGTGAAAATGACTATGGTAAACGGAAAAGTCCTTTATTATGACGGAAAATTCCTCTGCTGTGACGATGTGGAAGCTCTTTACGCGAAGGCGAATGAAATAATAAAACGTATCAGTGCCCAGTAAGGAGAACCGGATGAAATACAGGATAATGGTTATTGAGGATGATCCTGTTATCAGAGAGGAGTTATGCATCCTTTTAAAAGGGAACGGCTATGAGGTGGGGGCTGTGACTGATTTCACGGATACTCTGGAGCAGATCAGGGAATGGCAGCCGCATCTGCTGCTGCTGGACATCAATCTGCCGGGAGAGGACGGTTTCAGAATCTGTTCCGGCATCCGGACCTTTTCTGCCGCACCGATCATTTTTGTTACCAGCAGGAATACGGATATGGATGAATTGAACAGCATCATGCTGGGCGGCGATGCCTTTATTACCAAGCCCTATAATGTGGCGATTCTTCTGGCAAGGATCGCTTCCCTTTTGAAAAGAGCCTGTCCTTCGGGAGAGGCGGAGGTTTTGGAGCACCGGGGGCTGTGTCTCTATCCGGAAAGCGGCAGGATGGCTTTTGAAGGTAAACAGGCGGAACTGACGAAAAATGAGATGAAGATACTTATTTTTCTGTTCCGGCATGCAGGAAGTATCTGCCCGCGGGCCGATATAGTGGAATATTTATGGGACAACCGGCTTTACGTGGATGATAATGCGCTGAGTGTGAATATTTCAAGAATACGGGAAAAACTCGCGGAGCTGGGGCTGCCGGATTTTATTCGTACAAAGCACCGCCAGGGGTATCTGATATGAGAGGGACGGATTATTTCAAAGACCGGCTTCCCCTTCTTATGCTTCAGGCGTTCGCCATGATCCTGCTGGCCCTGTTTCTTTTGGCGGTGGGGAATGAAGGAAGCACGATAGGTATTATTCTGGTCTGCTGGCTGCTTTTATTAACCGGCTGGCTGTTTGTGGATTTCCGTCTCAGAAAAAAGAAGCTGGATCAGCTGCTGGCCCTGGCGGAAGGGCTGGAGGAGAAGTATCTGATAGCGGAGGTGGCGGGAAAACCTCACAGGGCCGATGACCGTGTGTATTACCGGCTTTTGTCCATGGCGGGAAAATCCATGCTGGAGCAGGTATCCGCCGTGAAAAGGGAGCGAAGGGAATATAGGGAATATATTGAACAGTGGATTCATGAAATAAAGACGCCTCTGACCGCCCTGAAGCTTCTGTGTGATAATAATAAATCGGAGATCACCCGTACCATGCTGCTTGAACTGGAGCGCCTGAATCATTTTGCGGGGCAGGCACTTTATTATGCCCGCAGTGAAACCGTGGAGAAGGATTATCTGATAAAAGAAACCCTTCTGTCGGATATCATCCACCAGGCGGTGTCGGACAACAAACAGCTTCTTTTGAGCAATGGGGTGCAGATTCATCTGGAAGACTGTGAGCATACCGTTTTTACGGATGAAAAATGGGTGACCTTTATTCTTAACCAGCTGATTGGAAATGCCGTCCGTTACCGGCGGGAAAATCCTGTGCTGGTTTTCCGGGCATTTTGCACAGATGACGGCATTTCCCTCAGCATAGAGGATAACGGGATCGGAATCCCGGCCGATGAGCTTCCCCGGATTTTTGAGAAAGGGTTTACCGGGACCAACGGACGTCTGGGAAAGTCATCTACGGGGCTGGGGCTTTATTTGTGCAGGAGGCTGTGCGGCAAACTGGGGATCGGGATTTCTGCCGCGTCAGGTGTGGGAGGTACGGCAATAACTCTTTCCTTTATCTGCAATCATTTTTGCCGGATGCCGGAATAAAATAGAGTTTAAATGACGGGAGAAGCGCAGGGATTCTGCGCTTCTTACATTTTTGTAAGAACTCGGAAAGAAAAACAGATACAAACCGGTCCGGGCAGCTGTTAGAATAGGGATGCTTCATAAAACATGACGAAATGGCCGCCCGGCGGCAGAAGAGAGGCTGTATGGAGGATATTTTAAGGATCAGCAATATAGAGAAATACTATGGCAGCGGAGGCAATCTGACAAAGGCGCTTTCCGATGTGAGCTTTCAGGTCCATGAAGGGGAGTTCATAGGCATTATGGGAGCTTCCGGTTCGGGGAAAACCACGCTGCTCAACTGCATTTCCACCATTGATACGGTGAGTGCGGGACACATTTTTCTGGATGGGACAGATGTGACTGAAATCAGGGAAAAGGATATAGCCCGCTTCAGAAGAGAAAACCTGGGGTTCATTTTTCAGGAATTTAATCTGCTGGATACGCTGACCGTAAGGGAAAATATATCTCTTGCACTTACCATTAACCGGGTTCCTGCCGGGAATATCATGGAACGGGTGGAGGATATGGCGGATAAACTGGGCATCCGGGATATTCTTGACAAATTCCCCTATCAGGTATCGGGGGGACAGAAGCAGCGCTGCGCCTGTGCCAGAGCAATGATTAACCGGCCCAGGCTCATCCTGGCGGATGAACCTACGGGCGCTCTGGACAGTCATTCCTCCCAGATGCTGCTGGATACTATCCGCAATATGAATGAGAGCCTTTCGGCGACCATATTGATGGTGACCCATGACGCGTTTACCGCCTCCTATGCCGGAAGGATTCTTTTTCTGAAGGATGGGCAGATATTTACCGAAATACTGCGGGGAAATGACAGCCGCCGCCGTTTCTTCGGCAAAATCCTGGATGTCATGACCATGCTGGGAGGTGATTTGGCTGATGTACGTTAAGCTTATCTGGCGGAACGCCAGACGTTCCATAGGGGATTATCTGATTTATATTGTGACACTGACTTTGTGTGTGGCCATGTTTTATGCCTTCCTATCGATTACAAGCAGATATTACAGGCCGGATATCGGCGCCCAGTTTGATCTGAGCATTCTGGGAGAAAACATGAGAAATGCCATTTGCGCGATCACCCTGCTTCTGCTTTTTCTGATCAAGTATGTCAATAATTTCATGATTTACAGGAAGCAGAAGGAGTTTGCCGTACAGACGATTATGGGGATGGAACAGAAGCTTATTGCCAGGATGTTTTTCTTTGAAACCCTCATTATGGGAGGAGTGGCCCTGCTGACAGGCTGCCTTCTGGGAGGGCTGCTTGCACAGCTGATTACGGCGATGCAGCTGGCCTCTATGGGATATCCCTATCGGATTACCTGGACGCTGTATCCGGACACCCTGCTTCTGACGGCGCTTTTCTTTCTGGCAAGCTTTGTGGTGATCGGTCTTTTTAATATAAGAGCCATCCGCAGAATTAAGGTGATCGATATGCTGCAGGCGGATAAGGTGAATGAGTCACTTAAGAAAAGCAGATGGATGCATGGGGTTATTTTTGTATTCTCACTGTTCCTGATTGCGGTTTTGGCGACCGGAATCAGCAAAAGATATTATTATTTTGATCCGAGGATGCCCCTGCCGGTGCATGTGATGTTTGCGGCAAATATTGCGGCGCCGGCTCTTACGCTTTTGCTTCCGGTTTTCTTCCTTTTCAGCCGTCTGAAACATAAAAAGCGGAATATTGCAGCGCTGACAGGCAGTATGCTGGCGGCCGATTTGCTGCTTATTGTGAGCGCGGCCAGTGTGCCTGTCCTCCAGCAGAAATACTATCTGGCGCTCGGGGGTGGGAGTGTGAACCTTTATGCCATGTTTATCCTCGGGGAAATCGTGTTTGCAGTCTGTGCATTCATGTATCTGACGGGAAGCTTTGTGACAGCCATAAAAGAAAAAAACAGTAAATGGGCGTATCGGGAAGAAAACCTGTTTTTCCTGGGACAGATACTGACTAAGCTGAAAACCACTACCAAAACCATGACGCTTATCTGCCTGACATTAATGGTATCCATCGGCCTTTTTTTATCCATTCCCGCCCTTGTAGGCTGGGCATCAGGATATCTGGAGGAAAGAGCGGTTTTTGATATACGGATAGCTTCCCTCTATAACCAGACCGGGAATATAGAGGAGCTGCCTGATACCGGATATGAATTTGTGACGGATTTTCTGGAGAAGGAGGGCATTGCTGTTGAGGATGATTGTGTGATGTCTCTTTATCTGCCGCGGAAGGAGCTGTTTTACAGCCGGTTGAAAAGCGATTTTCCGGTTCTTGCGATATCCCTTTCCGATTATAATCATCTGCGCCGGATGGTCGGACTTGATCCCATCAGCCTGAAGGAGGGGACCTTTACCACACAATGGCGTTCTACGGCATCGGAAGAGGATATGGAAATATTCCTTGATGACAATCCGCTCGTGGAAACGGATGCCGGTGTGCTGAAACAGGCGGCCGAGAGGGCTTATCATGCAGGAATAAGCGAAAATGTCTATAACCTGTATACGGATGTGGTTTACGTATTCCCTGACAGCATATGCGGGAAGCTGCTGGGGGCGGAGAGGCACAGATATATTAATACCGCCGAGCCCATGCCTTACGAAACCTGCACCAGGCTGGAAACCCTGTTTGAGAAGACGCTGCCTACGGATACACAGGGAGACGGAGTTATTTATCTGATACGGACCCGTTCCGTGGAGGTGAGCGATACCACAGCAGGCAATTTTATTATTAAAACAGGCATGACATATGCGGCTGTAGTCCTTTTTATTATATGTTTTACCATACTGGCACTGCAGCAGCTCCTGGACAGCTCTCTTTATTCCGGCCGTTTTGGGGTATTGAAGAAGCTTGGGGTGGAGGATAAGCATATTGAACGCCTTATCTTTAAGCAGCTGGCATTCTGGTTCGGACTTCCTGTTGGGGCGGCGGCGCTGGGCGCGGCTATATTCGCGGTATATTTTTTCCGTACAATTTCCGTTCAGATCGCCGCTTATGTGGGAACCGGAAACCTGATGGCGCAGGTGGGGGCGGTGGTGCTGATACTGGCTGTCCTGCTGGCCTGCTACTTTACCAGTACCTGGATTTTATTCCGGAAACAGATATTTGAATGAAAGCCCCGGCCGGAGGTGAGATGCCTCCGGCCGGTATTTTTGCAGCAACTTGCATAAAATGGCAAATTCCGACAATTTTATAATAGACATTCTGTATCTTTCAGTATACAATTAATAACGTATTCTTTCTTAAAATACATAATTTTAACACAATCTTAGGAGGTAGGAGATGTTAGAAAAGTTTTTCAAGCTGAAGGAAAACAGAACCGATGTTAAGACGGAGATCATGGCGGGTATTACCACGTTCATGACGATGGCTTACATCCTTGCGGTTAACCCCAGTATCCTTTCCGCGGCGGGAATGGATGCCAATGCGGTGCTGATTGCGACAGCGCTCGCCGCTTTTGTGGGTACGGCAATGATGGCTTTGTTTGCAAACTATCCGTTTGCACTGGCTCCCGGTATGGGGCTGAATGCCTATTTTGCTTATACCGTAGTCCTGAACATGGGATATTCCTGGCAGATTGCTTTGATGGCCGTATTTGTGGAAGGTCTTGTTTTCATCGTCCTTTCACTGACGAATGTCAGAGAAGCTATTTTCAATGCCATTCCCATGACTCTGAAATCTGCAGTCAGCGTAGGCATTGGTCTGTTCATTGCCTTTATCGGCCTGCAGAATGCCAAAATCGTTGTAAACAGTGATGCCACTCTGCTCACATATCAGACATTTAAGGGAGATACCTTCCATTCCATTGGTATCGGTGCTATCCTGGCGCTGATCGGTGTCCTTGTAACGGCTATCCTTCTTGTAAGGAAGATAAAGGGAGGAATCCTGTTAGGCATTATCATCACATGGGTGCTTGGCATCATCTGTGAGCTGACAGGCATTTATGTTCCCAATCCGGATGCGGGGATGTATTCTGTAATCCCTTCCGCAATTGTAAGCTTTGACTTCAGCTCCTTCGGACATACCTTCGGACAGGTATTCAAAGCTGATTTCAGCAATATCAGAATTCTGGATTTCATCGTAGTAATGTTTGCGTTCCTGTTTGTAGACCTGTTTGATACTCTGGGCACCCTGATTGGCGTGGCTTCCAAGGCGGACATGCTGGATAAGGACGGCAAGCTTCCCAGAATCAAAGGCGCTCTGATGGCGGATGCCGTTGCAACGAGCGTAGGCGCCGTATTCGGAACCTCCACCACCACAACCTATGTGGAAAGTGCATCCGGTGTAACCGAAGGCGGACGTACGGGCCTTACGGCAATTACCACAGGCATTCTGTTCCTGCTTGCACTGATTTTCTCACCTCTGTTTTTGACCATCCCTTCCTTTGCGACGGCTCCGGCGCTGATCATTGTAGGCTTCTACATGATGGGTGCGGTGGTTAAGATTAATTTCGATGATATGGCGGAAGCAATTCCTGCATTCCTCTGTATCATTGCAATGCCTCTTGCATACAGCATTTCCGAAGGCATCGCCATCGGCGTTATTTCCTGGACACTGCTGAATCTGCTGACAGGTAAGGCAAGAGACAAAAAGATCAGCATACTGATGTATGTTCTTACGGTACTGTTCATTTTGAAGTATATTTTCCTGTAAGACGCAAAAGAAGGACATTTATAAAGAAAAACATTTATATGGAAGGATCCCTGCGGCAATATGGCGGGGATCCTTTTTCGATCGGTTATCATGCCTGTTCTGGACGCTGTACAGGGAACGGATCCAGGGAAAAGGGCTTGCCGGAGGCAGCCGGAATATTGGATTTTAAAAACATAAATTTTTATAAATTTTCCGGGAAGGATAAACAGGAAGAAAAATGTGTGGTACAATATCCCGGAAACCATTTGAACAGGTAAGGGAGTGGCGGTATGCATAATCAACTGACCGAAAATGACATAAAACGAATGAAGGAAGAGATAGAGCACCGGAAGCTGGTGGTACGTAAGGAAGCGCTGGAGGCGGTGAAGGAAGCCCGGGCCCAGGGGGATCTGAGTGAGAATTTCGAATACTATGCGGCAAAAAGAGAAAAAAACAGGAACGAAAGCAGAATCCGGTTTCTGGAAAGAATGATAAAGACTGCGGAAATCATCCCGGAGGATTCCAAAGAGGATGAGGTGGGTGTAAACAATACGGTGGAGCTGCTTTTTGAAGAAGACCAGACAGTGGAAAAGATAAAAATCGTCACCACTATGCGGGGAAATTCGCTGGAAGGGCTTGTCAGTACGGAATCACCCATCGGCAAGGCGCTTCTGGGACATAAGACAGGAGATCGGGTATACGTGGAGGTAAACGGCAGCTACGGTTATTATGTGCTGATCCGCGCTATTGAAAAAACAGTGGATGACGGTTCGGATAAAATCAGGAGCTTTTAGGCGGCATGCGGCTATAAAACGGAAGGACGGAATTATGAAAATTACGTATATTGCGCACAGCGGTTTTTCAGTGGAGCTTGAAAAACAGGTGCTGCTGTTCGATTATTTTACAGGGGAACTGCCTGTCTGGGATAAACAGAAAACCATTTTGGTATTTGCATCCCACCGGCATCAGGATCATTTTAATATGAAGATTTTCAGCCTGCGGGAACAATATCCCCATATTCATTTTTTCTTCGGAAATGATATTAAGCTGAGCCGGGCCCAGATGGTTCATAAGAAGGCGGATCCGGAAGCTCTGGAGGATGTGACATCCTTGAAGGCCCATGAGAGTCTGACATATGGGGATGGTGACGGCGCTGTGAGAATCCGTACGCTGAAGTCTACGGATGAAGGAGTAGCCTTCCTTGTGGAGGCGGAAGGAAAATCGATATATCATGCGGGTGATCTGAACTGGTGGTATTGGGAGGGCGAGCCTCTGTCCTGGAACCGGAACATGGAGGTGAATTATAAGAGGGAGATTGACAGCATTGCAGGTTCTTTTTTCGATGCGGCCTTTGTACCTCTTGATCCCAGGCTGGAAGCAGCCTTCGGTTATGGAATGGATTATTTTCTTCAGAAAACGGATGCGGCCCATATTTTCCCCATGCATATGTGGGAGGAATACGGATACATTGCCAAATACAGAGAAACGGAAACAGGCCGGCCATACGCGGATCGGATTATGGAGATAAAAGAACGCGGCGACGTGTTTGAAATTTAGGCAGCAGGAAGGAGAGAAAGCATGGAATGGCTGACAGTAGTGGCAATCGTAATCGGAGTGGTTCTTGCCATATTTCTCAAGGGGGCGTTTGATGAGAAAAGTAAAAAGAAACGGCTGAAATGGCTGATACATGACAGATATGGGAAGACACCGGACAGAGATTATGGGGATGAGGAGCTTTCCAGTATTCCGGGTTATTTTTCTGCGCATCAGAAAAAAGGACAGATTGACGACATTACCTGGAATGATTTGGGAATGGATCAACTGTATTTCCGGATGAACCATACCTATTCCTCAGCGGGGCAGGAGTATTTGTATTATATGCTCAGGACACCTGAAATGAGGGAAGGAGAGATGGAAAGCGAAATGTTGTTTTCCACGGAAAAAGAAGTTCTGTCTTCCACGGAAAATGAAATGCCGGCATCCAAAGGAAACGGGACGGGCAATTCCGGGAAAACGGGCGGACGGATATCCATGGAAGAGAAGATTGCATACTTTTCCGAAAACGAAAAAGAGCGGGAGGAGCTGCAGTACGCTTTCATGCAGCTTGGAAGGAGCGGTAAGTATTCCGTTTATGATTATCTGGAATATCTGGATAAGTTGGGTGAATCCAGCAGTTTAACCGCTATCGTGATCGATCTGCTTTTTATCCCGGCAATTTTGACTATGATCGCTTCTCCGCCTTTTGGCATGCTGTTTTTGTTCACGCTGATTTCCATTAATATCTATAGCTATATGAAAAAGAAGCAGGAGATTGAGCCGTATCTTACCAGCTTCGCCTATGTACGCCGGATCCTTGATTTCTCCAAACAGCTTGTATCTATGGATATTCCTGTGCTGAAGGAGGAATGGAAGCGCCTGAAGGAACTGGAAGGAAGGTTTGGCAAATTCCGCTACAGCGCCATGCTGGGGATGCGCGGAAGCAGTATGGCGGGTGATCCTCTTTCCATTTTACTGGATTACGTCAATATGCTTCTGCACCTGGATATCATATGCTTTAATTCCATGCTCCGCGAGGTGAAAAAGCATATGACCGATATCGACAGGATGATTACCATAACGGGAAGAGCGGAATGCTATATAGCGATATCATCCTATCGGGCCAGCCTGCACCAGGGTTGGTGTGTTCCCTGTTTCGAAACGAACGGCAGGATGGGAACCTGTGGTCATCTGGAATTAAAGGGCTTATATCATCCTTTGCTGGAGGAAGCGGTTAAAAATGACATCTGCGTGGAGCAGGGCGTGCTGCTTACCGGTTCCAACGCCTCCGGTAAATCCACTTTTCTGAAGGCCGTGGCAGTCAATGCGCTGCTGGCCCAGACAATCAATACCTGCGCCGCTGATTTCTATCAGGGAGATCGGTATCAGATCATGACCTCAATGGCCCTTCGGGATGATTTGGAAGGCGGCGAGAGCTATTATATTGTGGAAATCAAGTCTCTGAAACGTATCCTTGATGTCGCGAGGCAACATGAAGAGAATCCCAGAACGAATCCTGTTCTCTGTTTTGTGGATGAGGTGCTGCGCGGAACCAATACAGTGGAACGTATTGCCGCCTCCACGAAGATACTCCAAAGCCTTCACAGGCCGGGAGTCCTCTGCTTTGCGGCGACTCATGATATCGAGTTGACGGAACTGCTGGCAGAATGCTATGATAATTATCATTTTGAAGAAGAAATTGAGGAAGGTGATATCCTTTTCAATTATGTTCTCCGAACCGGCAAAGCGGTGAGCCGCAATGCCATCCGCCTGCTGGGGATTATCGGATATGAAGAGGCAATTATTGAAGAGGCGGAAGGCCTGGCTTCTCATTTTCTGAATACAGGAAGCTGGACATAAAGAGGGAGAGTCTATGGATGTAAAGATTTTTACGGACGGTGCTGCGCGGGGAAATCCGGAAGGGCCCGGCGGATACGGCGCCATATTGCAGTATGTGGATCAGAAGGGAATGCTTCATGAAAAGGAGCTTTCCGGAGGATATGTGAAAACGACGAATAACCGAATGGAACTGATGGCGGTTATTGCAGGGCTGGAAGCGCTGAACCGCCCCTGCCGGGTAGAGGTGATTTCGGATTCCAAATATGTGACGGATGCTTTTAACAAGCATTGGATAGACGGCTGGCTGAAGAAAAACTGGAAGGGAGCTTCCGGGCCGGTTAAAAATGTGGATCTGTGGAAGCGCCTTCTGAAGGCGGCCGAACAGCATAAAATCACATTTACCTGGGTTAAGGGACATGACGGGCATCCGGAAAATGAACGCTGCGATGTGCTCGCAACCTCTGCGGCGGACGGGGACGGGCTGCTGGTGGATCCCGGGGTGATGTAGTTGGGGATACAGGTTATTAGCAGGTTCCCATGCGGCCATATTCCCCCAATTTATTCGCTTCCTGAATTTGATTTTGCAGTAATTTTATTACAGATTTTGCGACGATTGTATTACATTGACTTGCTAAACGCACACAATAATGATATAATGATGACAGATAGAATACAAAAAGGAGATGATTACATGGCACAGTCAACTATAACTGCACGAGTAGACGAAAAGGATAAAGTCAATTTTGACGCTTTTTGCTCCAATGTCGGCTTAAACACTTCTACAGCCATCAATCTTTTTGTAAAAGCAGTTTTACGTGAAAATCGAATTCCATTTGAAATCACACAGGCTGTCGATCCATTTTTTTCAGAATCCAACCTGGCCTATGTGAAAAAATCCGTCCAGGAACTCCGGGAAGGAAAAGGTACGGCACACGAGCTGATCGAGGTAGAGGATGAGTGAAAAAATCTGGTCAGATGATGCATGGGAAGACTACATCTATTGGTAGACATAGGACAAAAAAATAATAAAACGAATCAATCAGCTCATTCAAGATATTGAACGCAATGGGTGCATGAGCGGAATCGGTAAACCCGAACCTCTTCAGGGAGCTCTCCAAGGTGAATACAGCCGCCGTATCAATGAGAAAGACCGGCTGGTTTACCATATGGAAAATGGACGCATCTACATTGCACATTGTAGAGGACATTACGGAGATAAGTAATTACGCATAATCCTCACTTTTGCTTTTGTTAAAAGCCGATCAATGTCTTTCGCTGAAAGCATATGTAACATTTCAGGTATCTGAATTGTTTCAGGTATACAATATACAGCATGAAAATGAAGCATTGGATACTTGACGCGTCCGCCGGTTCAATGGTATGATGGACAAGGTAAACGGTCGGGTATACGGTGTGGAAATCTGCAGGACAGTAGGTCAGACAAGGGGTTGGAAAAATGGCTAATTTTACATTGTTTTTTAATTCATTTTTATCTTATTTGCTTCTTTTTATCTTGATTGTTATTTTAGGGGTAATAGCCTGCTTTATCGGTATCAATCTGCGTAAGAAGAAGGATGCCAAGGATGCGGCGGTTCAGGAGAGTACCGGTAACGGGCAGTCCTGACGGAAGAAAAGAGTTAACGTTTTTATTAACCAAAAGAGTGGGGGATCCCGCTCTTTTTTGTGAGTGGTGCGGGGTTAAATATGCCAAAATCATCTAATCAGAAGCTGAAACTGCTATACCTGCTCAGAATATTGCAGAAGGAGACTGATGAGGAGCATTACCTCAATTCCCAGCAGCTGATCGAACGCCTGGAAAAATATGATATCAGTGCGGAAAGAAAAAGCATTTATGATGATATTGCGCGTCTGACAGATTTCGGCTACGATATTATACATGTTAAAAACAAAAGCGGAAGCGGCTATTATATGGGAAGCCGGGAGTTCGAGCTGGCGGAGCTGAAGCTCCTGGTGGATGTTGTCCAGGCCTCCCGTTTTATTACTCTGCGCAAATCCAGAGAGCTGATTAATAAGCTGGAACAGTTTGTCAGCGGCAAAGAGGCACAGCAGCTGCAGCGTCAGGTTTATGTGGCGGGCCGGGTAAAGACCGATAATGAAAGCATTTATTATAATGTGGATTTTATCCATCGGGCGATACAGGAAAACAGGCAGATCTCGTTTCAGTATATGGAGTGGACGCTGGATAAGAAGCTTGTTCCGAGAAAGGGCGGGGCAAGATATGTGATCAGCCCGTGGGCGCTGTCCTGGAATGATGAGAATTATTATCTGATCGGCTATGACAAAGAAGCGGATCTGATGAAGCATTACCGGGTGGATAAAATGGGATCCATCGAGCTTACCCGGGAAGAAAGACAGGGAAGCAGCGTTTTTGAAAATTTTGATATTGCCGTTTATACGAATAAAACCTTCGGGATGTACGGGGGCAGGGAGGAAATCGTATCCCTGGTTTTTGCCGATCAATTGATTGGAGTGGTACTGGATCGGTTCGGCAGGGAAACCGATATAAGAAGGCTGCAGGAAGGCACCTTCCGTGTACGTGTGAAGGTGGCGGTCAGCGGCCAGTTTTTTGGATGGCTTACCGGGCTTGGAACGCAGGTACGGCTTGCAGGACCGGAAAACGTAGTGGAAGAATACAGAAATTATCTGAAAAAAATATACGATCGATATGAGGAAGGCTGTTCGGGGCAATGATGTGCCGGCGGCAGAATGGAGGAAATCATGGAGCTTCGTTTTGCATCCAGAATGAAGGATTACGAAGAAGGCATTTTCCAGGTGCTGAATGAAAAAAAGGAAGAACTGGTGCGGGAGGGGAGAACGGTGTACAACCTTTCCGTAGGAACGCCGGATTTTCAGCCGCAGCAGGCGATAATGGATGCGGTGGCGGAGGCTGCGCGTAAGCCGGAAAATTATAAATATGCGCTGCGGGATCTTCCGGAGCTGACAGAGGCTGTTATCAGCCGTTATAAAAAAAGGTATGGGGTGGAGCTGGAACCGGATGAAATCATGTCTGTATATGGTTCCCAGGAAGGTATTGCCCACATTGGCCTGTCGCTGTGTGACAGGGAGGATATCGTTCTCGTGCCGGATCCCGGTTATCCTATTTTTGCGATAGGCCCTTCTCTGGCAGGCGCCAGGCTGATGACCTATGACCTGACAGAGGAAAACCATTATCTGCCGGATCTGGAGGCCCTGGGCGGGCTGGCGGATAAAGCCAAGTTCATGATCGTATCTTATCCCATGAATCCCATCTGTAAATGTGCTCCTCACAGCTTTTATGAAGAATTGATTCCCTGGGCCAAAAAGCATGAGCTGATCATCATTCATGACAATGCTTATTCGGATATTATTTATGACGGAAGAAAAGGGATTTCCATTCTTTCCATTCCGGGTGCCAAAGAGGTGTGCGTGGAATTTTATTCCCTCTCCAAATCCTTTAATTATACGGGAGCGCGGATGGGCTTCCTGACCGGCAACAGGGAACTGGTGCAGAACTTTAAGAAGCTTCGTTCCCAGATAGATTACGGAACCTTCCTCCCCGTGCAGTATGGTGCGATTGCAGCCCTGACCGGGCCGGATGAACCGGTTCTGAAGCAGTGTGAGGAATACAGGAAACGCAGGGATGCGCTCTGCGGAGGATTCCGTTCCATCGGCTGGAATGTGCCGGACAGCGAAGGGACCATGTTTGCCTGGGCGCCCATTCCGGAGGGCTTTGAAGATGATACGGCATTCGTCATGGAGCTTATGGAAAAGACAGGCGTTTTATGTACCCCCGGCAGCAGCTTCGGAGAGTTGGGAAAAGGGCATGTACGCTTTGCCCTGACGCTTCCTGTGGAGACGATTACAGAAGCGGTGGAGGCCGTGAAGGAAAGCGGAATTTTGGCAAAATAACGAAAAAACAGAAAAGCCCTGCCAGGTGTTGACAGAGAGGTTTTATTCTATTATACTTGTATCTGCATACAAGATATAGTATGCAGACTGCTGTGAATGACAGGATGTAGTATCGTTCTGCCGAAAAAAATCAACCGGTTATTCTGTTTCCCGCAAGGAAGGCAGGAACGGATGAAAATAGAAAAAGCGACGCATAACGTATGACCGGTTGCGGGAAATGTGCCGGGCGCCCCATAAAGGAGGCGCTTGCTGAAGCAGTTTCCTGCAGGCCGGATTTTTTACCCGTATTTGCGCTGCTGCTGCAGTTGGATGAGATGCCGGAAAGCATGAAAATGCCGGTCCGGCGGACAGGCTTATGTGCCGCAAGGGCATGGACAGGAGAGAAGGCTGGTTGAAATTTTCAGCCTTTGAATTTTCGTCTGCGGGAAAGCCGCAGGCAGGAGGGTTAGAATATGGAAGCGATGGTACAGGGAATGAAAGAAAATGAGAGTCAGGATTACGGCAGTGAATATCAGACCAGGCTGGACGTGAAGGTAGTCAAGAAGGACGGGACAAGAGAATCCTTTAATGTGCAGAAGGTAGTCAATGCGGTAGGAAAGAGCGCTTACCGTGCCCTTACCAAATTTACGGATGAAGAGAAAAGAAAAATATGCTGCTATGTGATTGAAAAGGTGGATGAGCTGGAGTGCAGCGAAATTCCCATTCCGGTCATGCATAATATCGTGGAGAGCGCATTGGAGGAGGTAAAGCCTATCGTAGCGAAAAGCTATCGGGATTACCGCAATTACAAGCAGGATTTTGTCCGCATGCTGGATGATGTATATAAGAAAAGCCAGTCCATCATGTATATCGGGGATAAAGAAAACGCCAATACCGATTCCGCGCTGGTATCCACAAAGCGAAGCCTGATTTTCAATCAGCTGAACAAGGAACTGTATCAGAAGTTTTTCATGACTACGGAAGAAATTCAGGCCTGCAGGGACGGCTATATTTATGTCCATGATATGTCGGCCAGGAGGGACACCATGAACTGCTGTCTGTTTGATGTGCAGAATGTGCTTTCCGGCGGTTTTGAAATGGGAAATATCTGGTATAACGAGCCCAAGACTCTGGATGTGGCCTTTGATGTTATCGGTGATATCGTGCTCAGCGCCGCCAGCCAGCAGTACGGCGGATTTACCGTGCCCAGCGTGGATTTGATTCTGGAACCTTATGCACGCAAATCTTATGAAAGAGATCTGAAGAAATATATTGATCTGGGAGTACCTCAGGATAAAGCGGAAGAGGTAGCCTATAAGGATGTGGTAAAGGAAATGGAACAGGGCTTCCAGGGCTGGGAGTATAAGTTCAACACGGTGGCGAGCAGCCGCGGGGACTATCCTTTTATCACGGTAACGGCAGGAACCGGCACCGGACGTTTTGCCAAGCTGGCAACCATGTCTATGCTGAATGTGCGCCGGGAAGGCCAGGGAAAGGAAGGCTTCAGGAAGCCGGTTCTGTTCCCCAAGATCGTATTCCTTTATGACGAGAATCTCCATGGCCCCGGAAAGCCTCTTGAGGATGTGTTTGAAGTGGGTGTGAAATGCTCCGCCAAGACCATGTATCCGGACTGGCTGAGCCTGACCGGCGAGGGCTATGTGGCGAGTATGTATAAAAAATATGGCAAAATCGTTTCTCCCATGGGCTGCCGCGCTTTCCTGTCTCCCTGGTATGAAAGGGGCGGGATGCATCCTGCGGATGACAAGGATGTTCCTGTATTTGTGGGACGTTTCAATATTGGCGCCGTGTCCCTCCATCTGCCTATGATTCTTGCCAAAGCAAGACAGGAGAGTCGGGATTTCTATGAGGTGCTGGATTATTACCTGAACCTTATCAGACAGCTCCATATCCGTACCTATGCGTATCTTGGAGAACTGCGTGCTTCCACTAACCCTCTTGCGTACTGTGAAGGCGGCTTCCTGGGCGGAAATCTGAAGCTCTCCGATAAGATCAAGCCCCTCCTGAAATCGGCAACCGCATCCTTCGGCATTACGGCCCTGAATGAAATGCAGATGCTTTATAACGGCAAATCCCTGGTGGAGGACGGCCAGTTTGCATTGGAAGTCATGGAGCATATTAACAGCAAGATCAATGAATACAAGGAAGAAGACGGCAATCTTTACGCTATTTACGGAACGCCTGCTGAAAATCTGTGCGGCCTGCAGGTTAAGCAGTTCCGCAATAAATACGGGATTGTAGAAGGCGTATCCGACAGGGAATATGTGAGCAATAGCTTTCACTGTCATGTGACGGAGGAGATTACTCCCATTGAAAAGCAGGACAAGGAAGGCCGGTTCTGGAACCTCTGCAACGGCGGGAAAATCCAGTATGTGAAATATCCGATCGATTATAATATGGAAGCTGTAAAAACCCTTATCCGCAGGGCTATGGAAAAAGGCTTTTACGAAGGCGTAAATCTTTCCCTGGCTTACTGCGACGACTGCGGCCACCAGGAGCTGGAAATGGATGTATGCCCCAAATGCGGAAGCCATAACCTTACCAAAATTGACAGGATGAACGGTTATCTGTCCTACTCCAGAGTCCATGGGGACACCAGGCTGAACGATGCCAAAATGGCCGAAATCGCGGAAAGGAAATCGATGTAACATGCGCTACCACAATATTACCAAGGATGATATGCTCAATGGAGACGGCCTCAGGGTGGTTCTCTGGGTGTCGGGCTGCGAGCATTGCTGCAGGGAATGCCAGAATCCCATAACCTGGGATCCGGAAGGAGGCCTGCCCTTTGACGAGGCGGCCAGACAGGAAATTTTCCAGCAGCTGGATAAGCCGTATATTTCCGGCATCACCTTTTCCGGAGGGGATCCCCTCCATCCGGCCAATAAGGGGGATGTGCGTAAGCTGATGAAGGAAATCAGGGAAAAATATCCGGACAAAACCATTTGGCTGTATACAGGCGATGTATGGGAACATTTATATAAGGATTCCATTTTGCAGTATGTGGATGTACTGGTGGATGGAGAGTTTGAGATAGAAAAGAAGGATGTCAAGCTGATGTGGAAGGGAAGCTCCAACCAGAGGGTTATTGACGTACAGGCCTCCCTGAAACAGGAAAATCCGGCCCGGCCAGTTCTTCACTGCCCGGATTATGCTTCTGCTGAAGACGCATGGCAGGATACATCGGACGGACAGAATGAAAGGAGAACAGGATGCGGAGAATAGCCAGATTCATGAAAGTGAGCAGAGAACAGTTCCTCTCTGATTTTAAGGATTCCTTCCCCGAATACGGAGAGGAACAGATTGTAAAAATATATGAGGAACTGAAGCTGCCTGCCAGAGCGACCAGCGGCAGCGCGGGATACGATTTTTTCACACCGGTTGCGCTGGAACTGAAACCGGGGGAAACCATTAAGATTCCCACGGGAATCCGGGCTTCCATGCAGCCGGAATGGGTGCTTCATTTATATCCCCGGAGCGGGCTTGGTTTTAAATTCAGGCTTCAGCTCAACAATACGGTGGGCATTATTGACAGCGATTATTTCAACAGCGATAATGAAGGCCATATCTTTGCGAAGATAACCAATGATTCCAATGAGGGCAAGGTTCTGACGCTGCAGGCCGGGGAAGGCTTTATGCAGGGGATTTTCCTGGAATATGGAATTACGGAGGACGACGATGCCGACGGCGTAAGAAACGGCGGCTTCGGAAGCACAACACAGAACGTATAAACAGGCTCCTTTCCGGACAAACTATATCTATATGTCCGGAAAGGAGTTTTGTATATGGCAAGTGAAGCGACAGATTCCAAGGAAAAAATGGCGACAAGCCTGGAAGCCAATATGCTCTACATGAACAAGGTCATAAAGGCGGATAAAAATTTCGATGTGATATACCGGGTCATACAGGTCGGCGGAAAAAATGCCTGTATTTACCTGATTGACGGTTTCTGCAAGGATGAAATGATGCAGAAGCTGCTGCAGCATTTTATGGATATTACAGAGGATAACATGCCCAAGGACGCCCATGAAATGTCGAAGGGCTTTGTGCCTTACGTGGAAGTGGATCTTAAGGATACATGGGAGGAAATTCTTTACAGCCTGATGTCCGGCGTATTTCTTCTTTTTGTGGACGGTTTTGACAAATGCATCCTGATAGATTCCAGGACCTATCCTGCCAGAGGAGTGGAGGAACCGGAAAAAGACAAGGTACTCAGGGGATCCAAGGACGGTTTTGTGGAAACCATTGTCTTTAATACGGCGCTCATCCGAAGAAGAATCCGCTCCACAGATCTGGTGATGGAAATGATGCATGCCGGAAAAACCTCCAAAACAGATATCGTTCTCTGCTATATGGATAACAGGGTGGATCATGCTTTTTTGGAAAAAATCAGGGACAAGATAAAAAATATCCAGGTGGATGCCCTGACAATGAATCAGGAAAGCCTGGCGGAATGCCTTTATGACAGGAGATGGTATAACCCCTTCCCCAAATTTAAGTTTACAGAGCGTCCGGATACGGCATCTGCGCAGGTTCTGGAAGGCAACATTGTTATTCTTGTTGATAATTCTCCTTCCGTATTAATTATGCCGACTTCCATATTTGATGTGGTGGAGGAGGCGGATGATTATTATTTCCCGCCCATAACCGGTACGTATCTGAGATTTTCCCGTTTTATTATCGCCCTGCTTACTTATCTGATGACGCCGACTTTCCTTCTTCTGATGGAGTACCCTCATTTGATACCGAAAGGCTTTGAATTCATCATGGTGAGGGATACGGTGAATGTTCCCCTTATATGGCAGTTCCTCATATTGGAGCTGGCTATCGACGGCCTCCGTCTGGCGGCGGTGAATACGCCGAATATGCTGAGCACGCCTCTGAGTGTCATGGCAGCGCTGGTGCTGGGTGAATTTTCCGTCAACAGCGGCTGGTTCAATTCGGAGGTCATGCTGTATATGGCTTTTGTTGCGATCGCCAATTATACACAGTCGAGCTATGAATTGGGCTATGCCCTGAAATTCATGCGCATAATAAACCTGATACTCACGGCGGTTTTCGGAGTGTGGGGATATGGTGCAGGAATTCTGCTCACCGTCATTTTCATGGTGACCAACCGTACTGTTTCCGATCAGAGCTATATTTACCCTGTAGTTCCGTTCAATGCCAAACAGCTTGCAAAGCGGCTGTTCCGCCTGCGGCTCCCCGGAGCGCTGGATCCTGTGGATAAAAAGGGGAATAAGTAAAATCAGCACAAACCATACACGGATAAACAGATATTTTCATGCGCCGGCAGCCCGCGAGGGGAAAGGGCCGGCAGGAAAGTATCTGTTTTTTTATTGTGCGCAGGGCACACCCATGCTAAAATAAGAAAGAAATAATACGGAACGGCGAGGAGGAAGAGAATGGCTGAATTTAAAATCATAACAGACAGTACGGCTGATCTGCCTGGAGAATACATAGAGCAGAATCATCTGGGAATGATGGTTCTGCCTTATATTGTGAACGAAGAACCCTATGGTATTGACAAAGAAATGGATGTTAAGGAATTCTACCAGCAGATGCGTGGAGGGATGATGCCTACCACATCCCAAGTGAACCCGGAAACGGCAAAGGAATATCTGGAAAATTATCTGGAAGAATGCAGCGAGCTTCTGGTACTCAGCTTTTCTTCAGGACTGAGCGGAACCTGCGGAAATGTATTTACAGCAGCTGCGGAAATTATGGAAGAAAGAAAAGACTGCAGGATTATTGTTGTGGATACCCTTTGCGCCTCCCTGGGAGAAGGGCTTTTGGTCCACAAGGCGGTGGAGATGAAGAAGGCAGGGAAGAGCCTGGATGAAACCGCGGAATGGGTGGAAAAGCATAAGCTGAACATGGTGCATGTTTTTACGGTAGATGACCTTTTTAACCTGCACAGGGGGGGACGGGTGAGCAGGGCCACTGCTATTGTGGGCACGCTGGCGTCCATTAAGCCTCTGCTTCATGTAGATGATGAGGGACATCTGGTTGCTGTGGGAAAGGTCCGCGGCAGGAAGAAATCCCTGAACAGTCTGGTGGATATGATGGAAAAGCAAATAGGGAGCTTCCGGGATAAAAATGACTGCTTTTTCATCAGTCATGGCGATGCACTGGAAGATGCGGAATATGTCCGCGATCTGGTGAAAGAAAAATTCGGTATCAGTGACTGTATGATAAATACAATAGGCCCTACCATCGGAGCCCATTCCGGTCCGGGAACAGTCGCTTTATTTTTCTTTGGGGATAACAGATAAAAAGGGTAGTATGCCGGAGGCTGATAAGCAAAGACAGGGCCCGGGCCGTAGGACCCGGGCTGGTTTGAGAAAATTAATTTTTGCACTTATCGAATTCAGGATTGAAGGCATAGAAGTTTTTGCTGTCAAGTTTATCCTGGACGATGCGGAGCGCTTCTCCGAAACGCTGGAAGTGAACGATTTCACGTTCCCGAAGGAAACGGATGGGAGCGGCAACATCAGGATCCTTTATGGTCCTTAAAATGTTGTCGTAGGTAGTGCGGGCCTTTTGCTCTGCAGCCATATCCTCAGTCAGATCGGTGATGATATCACCCTTGGACTGGAATTCACAGGAATTGAAGGGGATTCCGCCGGCAGCCTGAGGCCAGAGGGCGGTAGTATGGTCAATATAATAAGGGCCGAAGCCGGAGTTTTCAATTTCTTCCATGGACAGATTTTTGGTCAGCTGGTAAACGATAGCTCCGATCATCTCGAAATGCGCCAGTTCCTCGGTCCCTATGTCTGTGAGCAGACCCGAAACTTCTCTGTACGGCATGGTATAACGCTGGGAGAGATAGCGCATGGAAGCGCCTAATTCTCCGTCCGGTCCGCCGTACTGGGAGATGATGAACTGTGCCAGCTTTGCATTGGGTTCCGTGATTTTAATCGGGAACTGCAGTCTTTTTTCATAATTCCACATTTACGCTTCACACCCCTTCCCATGGAAGAGGCGCCAGGCCCCAATTCCATTCTCTGTTATTAGGATCCACAGTTGCCAGGTTCAGCGGAAAATACTTGTCGGCAAATTCCGCAGACATTTTATTCAGCATCCGGTTGTAATAGTTGAAATAATTCAGCGCTTCTCTGTCAAAGGGATGGGTATCCAGATATTCGGTGAGCTCTACCACTACAAAGCTTACTATGCTGATGTTGTGCAGGCTGTGTTCCTGTTCCGGGTTCGCGCAGGGAGGGCAATTCTGACAACTCATTTTACACATCTCCTTCCTGTAAAGGGTTTGATCAATTCAGGAAAGATAGTACCGCATTTAAAAGCCTCGTCCAGATCCTCACAGATGTTGGTCATATGCTGCCAGGGGACATAAGCCATGGCTATGGGAAACTGTTCAAGGCGTTCGTCATAGTTATAATCCTGCATAAAACTCCTCTCATATACTACATTAATATTTAATAATATAATATGTGGAGGGTTTGTTTTTTGCTACTTAATAACGCCCGCTTTCATGCTGTTCATTCAGCCAGCGGATCAAATCAGGCATGGAGTCAGGCGTATTCGGGAATTCTCTGGTGATTTTCTGATCCTCCGGTGTTTTTACAAAACAGAATTTATCCGGATATACGGTGGCCGAAAGCTGATCTCCTTTTTTCTCAAGATAGTAGCGCATTCCCTGATAGCTTCCTGTCTGCGCCTCCTTCTGAATAAAATTAAAAGATATTTCTTCTTTTTTTATCATAATAATCTCATCCCTTTCTTTTCTCCAGGTTAAAAACAGTATAGCATTTCTTTTCCCGAAAGAAAATCTCTTTCCCTGCAAAGGAAGGTTGACATTTTCAAACCGGTAGAATATAATCCTAATTGAGAATGATTATCAAATAACTGCAGAGGAAGGACGAAGCTGTCATGACACTCTATGAAGGGCGGGTAGGAGGCCAGTACCTTGTGGAAGATATTAAGATAGAATCTGAAATATCAAGAAGACTGCAGGCACTGGGCTTGATCGAAGGAACGAGACTGAAAATGCTGAACCGCAAAGGGAATGGTTCGCTGATTATTTACGTGAGAGGAACACGGCTGGCCCTGGGAAGACATATCACCTCCGGTATTGATGTGAAGGAGGCGGAAGAGATTGAGGAAGGATAACCATGTGCATGTGGCGTTTGTGGGCAATCCCAACTGCGGAAAGACCACGTTGTTTAATGCGATTACGGGTTCGAAGCTGAAGGTGGCTAACTGGCCGGGAGTCACCGTGGAAAAATACGAAGGGAATCTGCAATATGAAGGTTATGAGCTGAAGCTGGTGGATACGCCCGGCATTTATTCCCTGACTTCCTATACAATTGAGGAAAAGGTGACGCGCAGATGTGTGCTGGATGATGATATCGAAGTCATTGTCAATGTGGTTGACGCTTCCTGCCTGGAACGGAACCTGTATCTGACATTGCAGCTGCTGGAGCTTGGAAAGCCGGTGATTCTGGCTTTAAACATGATGGATATCGTGAAGGAACGGGGGATGGAAATTGATCTGCACCGTCTGCCCGAAATGCTGGGGGATATCCCGGTGGTGCCTGTTTCCGCGGCAAGGAGGACGGGCCTGGATATTCTCATGCATGCGGTGGTGCACCATTACGAGGAAGGCCCGAAGAAGGATATCCTGGATTATGGAGAAGAGGTGGAGGAGAAGCTTTCGGAACTGGAAGAACGCATGCAGTCCTGTTATCCCGATCATTCTTCCATCCGCTGGCATGCGATAAAGCTTTTGGAGGATGATGAGGAAGTGAAGAAGGATCATCCACTGGAAGTGGATGCCCTTGCAGAACACAGCTATGAAAAGGTAATTGCCCGGAAAAAATACGAGTATATTGAGAAAATAATGGAAGAGGTGCTTTTTTATAAGGACAGGAAAGCGGCAAGCACGGATCGGATTGATAAGATCATGACGCATCCGGTCTGGGGTGTCCCGGTTTTTCTGTGTATCATGGCGCTAGTATTTTTTCTGACATTTTTTGTGGGGGATTTTCTGAAGGGCGGACTGGAATACGCGCTTACCATTTTTTCGGATTTGGTGAGGGCAGGTCTGGAAGGGCTTCACGTGACCGGGTGGATGATTTCCCTTGTGGTGGATGGGGTAATTGCCGGTGTGGGAGGTATCCTGACCTTTATCCCCAACATATTCATCCTGTTTCTGGCGCTTGCCATTCTGGAGGACAGCGGTTACATGGCCAGGGTGGCCTATGTTATGGACGGGATTATGGGAAAGGTGGGGCTGTCCGGCAGGGCGTTTCTTCCCATGGTGCTGGGCTTCGGCTGTACGGTTCCGGCGATCATGGCGACAAGGGCGCTGGAAACGGAGCATGACAGAAGAAGGACAATGATAGTAACGCCTTTTATGTCCTGTTCGGCGAGACTGCCTGTCTATGTCCTGTTTTCAGGGATGTTTTTTCCCCGATGTGCCATGCTTGTTGCCTTTTCCATGTATGTCATCGGTATGGCAGCGGGTATTCTGGTGGCCTTTGTCCAGCACAAGCTGGAAAAGGGAAGAGTCAATCAGTCGCTGATGATAGAGCTTCCGGAATATAAAAGGCCTAATGCAAGGACAATCCGTACCTATGTGTGGAATAAGCTGAAGGATTATCTGACGAAGGCGGGCACTACCATATTTATTGCATCCATTATTATATGGTTTATCCTGAATTTCGGGGTTCATGGCATGGTGACGGATCCTTCGGAAAGCTTTGGCGCCGCTCTGGGCCGGTTCCTGGTGCCGGTATTAAAGCCTGCCGGACTGGGACTGTGGCAGATCGCGGTCGCCCTGATATCCGGAATATCGGCGAAAGAAGTGGTGGTTTCCTCCTTTTCCGTGTTATTCGGAGTTTCCAATATTAATTCGGCTGCGGGTATGGCCGCCGTCATTGACAATATCCGGCGGTTTGATCCAACCTTCGGCGGGTTAAATGCTTTCTGCCTGATGCTTTTCTGCCTGCTTTACGTCCCCTGTGCGGCAACCCTGGCAACCATTAAAAAGGAAAGCGGTTCCTGGAAATTTACTTCGGCGGTCATGGTTTTCCAAATCGGGCTGGCATGGCTGGTGAGTGTGCTGGTATTTCAGATCGGCAGTATTTTTCTCTGATATAATCTTGATTTAACGGTCAATTTGTGTAAAAATAGGAAAAGATGGAAAAGCTAAAACATGGCAGCTGTATAGCGGGTGCCATGTTTTGCGGTTGAAGAAAAAAGCCGCATTGATTATAAATACAGGAATGGAGGACGCAGGTGAGAGGAATTGACACACAGGTAAGGCAAATCCGCAGGCGTGTTTTTAAGGAAATAGCCAATCTGGCGTATACTTCGGAGAATCTGAAGGATGATGTGGAAGCCCTGCCTTATAAAATAGTAGGAGCGGAAGCCCCGGCTTACAGGGACAGTATTTACAGAGAGAGGGCGGTGGTAACGGAACGTATCCGTATGGCCATGGGACTTTCCCTCCGGCCGGAGAATGTGCCGGTCCATCTGACCCAGGGGCTGGACGAGAGTAATATCGATCAGAAATATTATGAACCGCCGCTGGTACAGGTGATCCCGTCTGCATGCAATGCCTGTCCGGTGAATCGTTACGTGGTTACGGACAAATGCAGGGGCTGTATGGCTCATCCCTGCCAGGAGGTATGCCCCAAGGAAGCGGTCTCTATGGTGAACGGGAAGTCCCATATTGATCCGGAAAAATGTATCCGGTGCGGTAAATGCAAGGCTATCTGCCCTTACGACGCCATCAGCCATCAGGTGCGCCCCTGTGCCCTGGCCTGTGGTGTGGGTGCGATTGAGAGTGATGAACAGGGCCGTGCGGTCATAAATGAAGAAAAGTGCGTTTCCTGCGGACAGTGTATGGTAAACTGCCCGTTCGGAGCCATAGCGGATAAATCCCAGATCTTCCAGCTCATCCGGGCTATTCAGTCCGGAAGGAAAATCATCGCCCAGGTAGCGCCTGCCTTTGTGGGGCAGTTCGGGCCGGGGGTGACGCCGGATATGATTAAGACGGCATTAAAGCAGCTGGGCTTTGCGGATGTATATGAGACCGCCATCGGAGCGGATATCGGAGCCGCTGCGGAAGCGGAGCATTATGTCCATGCGGTGGCGACAGGGGAGCTTCCCTTTCTGCTCACGTCCTGCTGTCCATCCTGGTCCATGCTGGCAAAGAAGTTCTTTCCTGAAACCATTGACAATATTTCCAATGCCCTTACCCCCATGGTGGCTACCGCGCGCAAGATCAAAGCGGAGCATCCGGACGCTTCCGTGGTGTTCATAGGGCCCTGTGCATCCAAGAAGCTGGAGGCATCCAGAAAGAGCGTGCGCTCGGATGTGGATTTTGTCATCACCTTTGAAGAACTGGCAGGCATGTTTGATGCCAGAGGGATTGAACTGAAAGGGATTCAGGCGGAAGATAAGCTGGAAGACGCCACAGGGGCGGGCCGCGGCTATGGTGTGGCAGGAGGCGTTGCCAGTGCCATTGAAGCCTGTATCCGGGAATATTATCCGGATGTGGATGTGAATATCGAACATGCGGAAAGCCTGGCCGAATGCCGGAAAATGCTGATGCTGGCGAAGGCAGGGAAGAAAAACGGCTGCCTGATAGAGGGTATGGCGTGTCCGGGAGGCTGTATTGCAGGAGCAGGAACCAATATTGCAATTCCCCAGGCAATGAAGGAAGTAAATGCCTTCAAGACCGCTGCGGAGAAGAAAATACCTGATATTTCCGCGGCAGAAGAAGAAAAAGCACTTATGAAAAAATGAGTAAGAATAATAAGGAAAGCGAAGGATAAGACAAGTGACTAAAATAAGAACCCGTTTTGCACCAAGCCCCACAGGACGTATGCATGTGGGAAATCTGCGTACTGCTTTATACGCCTATTTGATTGCCAAGCATGAAGGCGGAGATTTCATTCTTCGGATTGAGGACACGGATCAGGAACGTTTCGTGGAGGGGGCCGTGGAGATCATTTACAGGACACTGGAAAAAACAGGCCTTAAGCATGATGAAGGCCCGGATAAGGACGGCGGTGTCGGCCCTTACGTCCAGAGTGAGCGCCAGGCGCAGGGAATTTATCTGGAATACGCCAGGAAGCTGGTGGAAAAAGGAGAGGCTTATTACTGCTTCTGTGATAAAGAGAGACTGGCTACGCTGACCCGTACGGTGGCAGGGAAAGAGATCAATATATATGATAAGCATTGTCTCAGCCTGACCCGTGAGGAAGTGGAAGAAAAGCTGGCGGCGGGTGTGCCCTATGTTATCCGCCAGAATAACCCCACCGAGGGAACCACAACCTTCCATGATGAAATTTACGGGGACATCACCGTGGACAATGCGGAGCTGGATGACATGATCCTCATCAAATCCGACGGATATCCCACCTATAATTTTGCCAACGTTGTGGATGATCATCTCATGGGCATCACCCACGTGGTGAGAGGAAACGAGTATCTTTCCTCCTCTCCCAAATATAACAGGCTTTATGAAGCGTTTGGGTGGGAGGTGCCTGTATATGTGCACTGTCCGCTGATTACGGATGAGGAGCATCATAAGCTTTCCAAACGCTGCGGCCATTCCTCCTATGAGGATTTGGTGGAACAGGGCTTTCTGACGGAGGCGATTGTGAATTTTGTGGCGCTTCTTGGCTGGAGCCCGGAAAATAATGAAGAGATCTTTTCCCTGGAGGAGCTTACCCGGGAATTCGATTATCGTCATATGTCCAAGTCTCCCGCAGTTTTTGACTATACAAAGCTGAAATGGATGAATGGGGAATACATTAAGGCCATGGATTTTGACAGGTTTTACGGGATGGCCGAGCCTTACCTGAAAAAAGCGCTTCCCGGAAATCTGGATTACAAGGCCATTGCGGAAATGGTGAAGACCAGAATTGAAGTATTTCCGGACATTGAGGAGCTGGTGGATTTCTTCGCGAAGCTGCCGGAATATGATGTGGCAATGTATACCCATAAGAAGATGAAGACCAACAGTGAAAGCTCTCTGGAGGTGCTGACTGAGCTGCTTCCTCTTCTGGAGGCCCAGGAGGATTACAGCAATGATGCGCTGTATCAGACACTGGTGTCTTATGTGGAGAAAAAGGGATGTAAAAACGGTTACGTAATGTGGCCGGTCCGTACTGCGGTTTCCGGAAAGCAGATGACGCCCGCAGGAGCTACGGAAATTATGTCTGTTCTGGGTAAAGAGGAATCTCTTGCGCGCATCCGCGTGGCAATTGAGATGCTGAAAAGTGCCTGTGCATAACCTTACGGAAAGTAATGGAGCCAATCGCGGCCAATGGGAAGCGATCCGGCACGGAAGCGGGCCCCTGCTTGTTCTTGCAGGGCCCGGTTCCGGAAAAACCTTCGTCATTATCCGGAGAATTCTGCATCTCGTGGAAAACAGGGGAGTGGATCCATCCTCCATCCTTGTAATAACCTTTACCAAAGCCGCGGCAAAGGAGATGAAGGAACGTTTTTCTGCAAATACGGATGGGAAGCATTATCCCGTAAATTTCGGGACCTTCCATGCCGTCTATTATCACATTCTTAAAACCTCTTATCATTACCATTCCGGTAATATTATTTCCGATTATGAAAAGAAAGAAATCCTGAAAACCATACTATCCTGTCCCTCCTGCCCTTATCCGCCGGCAGGTCTTGTTTCCGTGAAAAGCACAGCTTCCATGGATATATCCATAGATCCCCTGGCGGCGGCAGATGAAAATATAGATAATCTCCTGGCTGAAATCAGCCGGTTTAAAAATAATGGGTGCCGTCAGGAAAACGCAGGAGAGCAGCAGGAAGGATTTCCCGCAATTTTCAATGCCTACGAGGAAGAACTGAAGCAAAGAGGAAAGCTGGATTTCGATGATATGGTGCTCAAGTGCCATAAGCTTCTCACCGACAGGCCTGATATCTGCAAAAGCTGGCAGGAAAAGTTTAAGTATATCCTGGTGGATGAATTTCAGGATATCAACCCTGTCCAATACGATGTGCTGCGTCTTCTGGCCCTGCCGGAAAACAACCTGTTTATCGTGGGAGACGACGATCAGTCCATCTATGCCTTCCGGGGAGCCAGGCCGGAAATTATGCTGGGGTTTCTGAAGGACTACCCGGATGCGGGTAAGGTACAGCTGGAAATGAACTACCGCAGCACGCCTGAAATTATCAGAAGCGCGGGACGGCTTATTTCCGCCAATAAGAACCGGTATGCCAAAAAGGCTGTGGCTGCGGCCCGGGAAGGGCAGCCGGTCATCTTCCGGGGCTTTGTTACAAGAGAAGAGGAAAATGAGGAGATAGCGAAAGAAATAGCGGAGAGAATGGCTGTGACCGGGGAAAAGCCGGGGGAAACGGCCATCATTTACCGGACGAATCAGGATGCCAGCGCGATGGCCGCCAAACTGGCCGAAAAAGGGATTCCATTCCGGATGAGAGAAAAAATCAAAAATCCTTACAGGCAGAAGATACCCCAGGATATTCTGTCTTATCTGGAATTTGCCCTGGGAGGGCAGTACAGAAAGGACTTTTACAGGATTATGAACAAGCCCCTGCGTTATATCAGCCGGAAGGCCGCTGTGAGGGAGAGGGTGGATTTTGGTGAACTTCTTTCCTTTTACCGGGAAAAGCCCTATATGAAAGATATCCTGCGGCGGTTCCAGCTGGATACGGAGCGCATAAAGAAAATGGATCTGTACGCCGCGGTCAACTATATACGAAAAGGAATGGGCTATGATGAATTCCTGAGAAAACAGGAAGCGGAAGAGGGAAAGGAGAGGGGCACGCTTCTGAAGGAAGCGGAATGGATGCAGCAGCAGATGAAAAAATTCTGCTGTCTGGAGGAGCTTAAAGACCATATCCTTGCCTGTGAAAGAGAGCTGGAGAAGGCGGAAAAGAATAAGGAGGATGGGGACGGGGTATATATTCTCACCATGCATGCCTCCAAAGGGCTGGAATTTAATACCGTTTATATTCCCGACTGCAATGAAGGGATAATCCCCCATAAGAAAAGCATGAAGGGAGACGCGGTGGAAGAGGAAAGGCGCATGCTTTATGTTGCCATGACCCGGGCGCGCCGCAGGCTTACAATATCCTATGTGGCCGGAACAAAAGAAGAACCGGGATTTCTCTCCCGGTTCCTTACTGAGCTTGGCAGATAAATGCCGGCCTATTCATTTTCAGGCTCAATCAATTCATCAAACTCACAACTGTCCAGATATTCATCGAATGCATCAGCGACCATTTCATACTCATCGTCATCCTCAATGAAACGCAGTTCAGGTTCTGCATTGGGATCCTCTTCCTTTTCAGAATAACCGTAGAACCAAACTTCTCCGTCGTCATTCTGACCGTTTTCATTCAGCGGAAGCAGTACGATATAGCTTTTCTCTGCTACATCAAGAATTGTGATGACCGCACAGTTTACGAGAGTGCCGTCTTCGAGCTCAAGCTCTACGCTCATCTCTTCTTCAGGTTCGCCTGAAGGCCTATTAAGGTTATCCTCGCTCATGAAAAATCCTCCATTATAAATTATCAGCAGCATCTTCATTCTAACCGATGTTTGTCCCGGATGCAAGGGTATGGATAAAAAACATCTCCGCCGCCCCTGCCCTGCCTCCATCCGCCCTGCCGCCCCTGATGTCCTCCCTGTGCGGCCGC
>OGYI01000150.1_pt1 | contig 86131 bp, 70 predicted proteins | sample 1576521 | NCBI WGS metagenome assembly OGYI01 (sample SAMEA3541484, study PRJEB24748) | human gut metagenome | biome: human gut; feature: human-associated habitat; material: faeces | place: China | collected 2012
AGTCCCCGTCTTGCCGCCTCAATCTGGATAAGCCGGTAACGCTCGTTGGAGACCCTGATATGAACGTCTGTTTCGTGATACACCTTGGCGTAATGGCTGTCGATGAGAGTATCCAGCAACCGTTGCTTGTCGGGGGGGATGGGAACCGTAGACAGCCATTTGTCTATCATACCCTTTTTGACAGCGCATCGCTCCGCCAGTTCTTCCCGAGTCATGCGGGTGTCCCGCAAGAAAACCCTGATTTTAGCCTTGAGGTCATCCATGCGTGCATTTTTCGCATACAGGAAATCTTGGCAAGGCTTTTCTTGGATATTTTCGTCAACAAGAAATATTTATTGACTTTTGTTAGAGATGGAGGAAAAAATGTTTTCGCAATCCAATAAAAAACCAAGTTATGAAAGCAATTTACCCATACCCTGCCGCAAGCCTACTTTGTAGGTTTCCCGTATTCTTCCGTGTCTTCAGCAACCCTGGAAGTAGGTTCTTCCAGATTGTCGAGATATGTGGTCTGCAATTCCCCTTGGTTGAAAGACAAAGCCTTTATGGCTTTTTTTCTACCCTCTTCGGTGGTGACATACCATTCAACAAGTTTCGAGATAAAAGCATTCGGGGTCATTCCTTGCTGCAGAGCCTCCTGCGCAATTTTCTCTTGGAGTTCCGGGGTGAAGTTAACAAACAGTTTTCCCAAGTCAGGAATATTTTTCAAATCCTGAAGAGGCTGATTATTCCGGCTCTCCTTCATGAGATTCTCAATAATATCTTGTTTTGCCAAGGGAATAGATTTTCCAGCAGACAGCCATCCATCAACTGTTTTTTTGGACGAATGAGTTTTTTCAGCAAGCCAAAAGCGATCTTTGTCGGTTGCTTTTAACCACTCTTTGATTCGTTCGGGAAAAGTCATGGATTAACATTACTCACTATTGAGCAATAATCAAGAGTTTTTTCAGAAAAATATTTGCACTATTGAGTAATTTATGCTTGAAATGTACTCACTGGTGAGTAAATATGAACCTATCAACCAACCACAACAATGACAAAACAACCCGCCATGGAAACCGACATTTTCGAGCTAAGCGAAAAGGCGCGTACAGGTCTACTCGTCTTGTCCGCCCAAGGAGATATTTCTCCTACGCTTGCCATTCAGCGCCTCGTGGAGGCCGCCGCCGATGATGACTTTGCCTTTATCAGAGTCATCTTGTCCACCAACCCCCAACCCAAGAAGCCCGCGGCCTAATGGAAGACGCCCTGATTGATGAATTTATCCGGCTCGGTTGGCACGAGCTTTAACAATGAAGATACTATGACCTACCCTGAAACAGAATTTTACGACTGCAAGACTCTTGCTCTCCTGTACGATTCCGACCGGGATGTGATCAAGAAGACCGTCCATGAGTTGAAGGACAAGGGGCATGTGATCGAGGTCCTGTACTGGGGCAAGCAGGGCAAGATGAAGGTGCACGGCAAGCAGTTCCGAAGAGCACTCCTGCGGGAATACGGAGAAGGAGGAATGAGCAAATGAAGGCGTTACTTCGAGCCTTGGCCATTGGTACATGCCGCCTGATTGCTGGCGGTGCCTGTGGTCTGCTCATTGCCGGTACAGCGTGGCTGGTCGTGGAAATGGACAACGACGAGCTCCAGGCTGGCAAGTCCCCGCATTCCGGGTTCACGCCCGACTGCCCGAAAGCTTTTGACGGCTTTGAAAAACCGTCCCGCTCCCCACGGACTGGGGAAAGCAATAACCATTAGATAATCAACATCATGAGTGAAGTAACTACACGGCAAATGCCCGGAGAGGTCTTTTTCGAGAACCTCTCTGAAATCAACGAAGGGGCGCTCCTTACTGCCCTGGACACCAAGCTGACCAGCCTTGTTTCCGCTGTGCTGGAAACCGGCAACAACGGCACCCTGACTCTCAAACTGTCCTGCAAGCGTAAGGGCGGCGTAAATCAGGTGGTGATTGAGCCGAAGGTCACGGCGTCCATCCCGGACCCGACGATTGCCCCGCGCATCATGTTTGCCGATACCTCCGGCGCCCTGCATACGGACGACCCCGCCCAGGGAAAACTGGACCTGGATGCTCCTGTGAAGGTGACATTCCCGGCTCCTGCTGCCGCCGATGCTGATGCCGGGATGCCCTCCAAGGTATCCAAGCGCGCCTAAGCCCTCCAACAAACCCGCAATTACTAACAATAAACATCATAGAATTAAATAATATGGATAATTTAAACGAAGAAACTCTGGCAGCCGTCCGTGTACAGGAAATCTCGTATGGCCGTGCCGTCGTCGTACCGAACGGATACAAACTGCATCATCTGCTTGGACTGAACAACAATCCCCCGCGCAAGGCTGGGAGCGTGGAACTGCTGGACCTGGGAACGTTGATTGATCACGTGAAGGCAGAAGACTACGAGAATGACGTCAAGAGCGTGATCTATGTGTCTGATAGCAAAGTTGATGCAGTCTTTAACTATCACTCCAAAGATGGCCTTGGCTGGGGAGATCATACCGCTGTTATGCGCCTCTGCAAAACCGTGGAATGGAAAAATTGGAATAGATTCTCCGGGGAACCGATGCCCCAGAAAGCTTTTGTGGAATTTATTGAGGAGAATTGCAAAGACATCACTTCCCCCTCTCCTTCTGAAATGCTGACGCTGGTGAGCAAATTTGAAATGGGGCGTAAGGTATCGTTCAAATCTGCCTATCGCATCTCTGACGGAGAAACGAAGTTGGAATACAACGAAACGGTAAATTCCAAGAGCGGGGAGCTGAATATTCCCACGGAGTTCACCATTGCCATTCCCGTTATCGAAGGAGCCGAGGAAGATACCACCTATGAAATCAAGGTTCGCCTCCGCGTCCGCCTGAATGATGGTCAGTTGAACTTTGTATATCAAATGATTCGCGCCGACATTCCGGAACGCAACGCGATTAAGGATATTGCCGATAAGCTGGCGAAGGCTCTCCCGGAAAACCGAATTCACCGCGGGGACGTGCACATGTGCACGAAGTCGATGTTCACTGGAGAGATCGACCGATAAGAATGAGTTGGCCGGGGCCAGCGCCAACTGGTCCCCGGCCTGTTACGAATGCAACGTACAAAATTACAATAAGTAACGAGTTATGAATACACCAAGTGAAGCCACGCGGCAAGAGAAAGTAATGGCTCCCTCCAAGTCCACCGAGCTGGCCGTCAGCCTGGACAATCTGGCCCTGGAAGCCCAGCAGGCATTGAGCTGCAAAGGCAGCTTTGAAAAGGCCATCAACATGGGCATTGCCATGAACCGGCTGCGCGACGCCCTGACTCCCCCCATCATGGAATCCATCATGAAGCTGAAAGGTTCCCAGCTCGGCTTCCGCACCGACGAATGCCAGCCGACCCAGTACAAGGAGGGCATTTCCTATAACGTTGATGCGGTCAGGGAATGCCTGATTGTAGCCACCTGCATGGGGCTTTCTCCAGTAGGCAATCAGTGGAACATCCTTGCCGGTCGCACTTATGTGACCAAGGAAGGCATGACCTACCTGCTGAAAAATCTGGATGGCCTGACCAACTTGAAAATGGTCTATCATCCCGCCGAAATCAAAGAGTCCTCCACTTCCGGCATCAGCAAGCAGGGTAAAGAGTACCAGAAGATTGAGCGGGAAGGATTGGTGAGAGTAGATATGAGTTGGGAGTTCAAAGGAGTTCCGGATTCCGAGACTCTTGAGTTCTGTATCCGCGTGAATAACGGAATGACCCAGGATGCCATCATCGGCAAGGCGGAACGCAAGGCCAAGGCTTGGCTTTATTCCCACCTGACCGACACGATTATTTCCGATGGTGAGGTGGAAGACGGACGAGAAATGCGTAATGCCACTCCGGAACCCGGAACGCAGAAGCCGAAGGTCGGTAATCCTCTTGCGGGTGCTGCTGTACCTCCGCCAGTGGCGGCGGCTCCCAAGCAGGAAGAAAAGCCTCTTGAGCCGGAAGTGGTTTCCTCTCCCCCTCCTGCCACCGATGATTTGAAGTTGGAACCGGAATCTGCCGTGAGCGTGGCAGACTTGGAAAAGCTTCTGCAAGCCCATGGTGTGAGCATGCCTCAGGTGGTGAAGTTTTGTCAGAGCCGGCAGATTTACTACGTGCAGGGAGCCAGCCGGGAAGAGACGTTCCCGCCCAAGACGCTGGAATGGCTGGTAGCGAATTTCAACCAGGTGGTTGCCTGGGTGGGAGCCTCCGGGAAGTAAGAGCATTTAACCATGAATGTTTTAGATTTATCGAGTTTTGCGGCTTCCGGCGTGGCCTATGGACGGGTGGATAACCCCCAGGCGTACCACGATTCCAAGAAGGGCATTCCCCATTGCGTTTCCAAGTCCATGCTGATGGATTTCGCAAAAAATCCATTCAAGTGGAAGTACCGGCAGGATGAAGGGATTGAGAAGGTTTCCCTGGGGTTCCGCTTCGGTTCCCTGGTGGATTGTCTGGCCCTGACTCCGGAGCAGTTCCAGAATCAGTATCTCGTGGAAGAGTGGCTGCCGGGTGTGAACAAGAACGGCTCCGTGTCCAAGACAAAGCAGGACGACGAGCAAGCAGCTCGCTGGGCGGCGTTTGCCGACCGTGGGGGAGCCGTCCTGACTCCGGAGGAATACGCCGAAGCACAGCAAGCCATGGGGATTTTCAACGGCTATTTGAAGACGGAACACGGTTTGGTGCTGGGGGAATCGTTTGAATCCCAGGTGGCGATGTACAAGACGCTGCTCATTGAGTACGCACCGGACAAGCCGCCGGTTCCTATCACGATCACGGGCATGATTGACATTCTGCCCCACGATACCGATTTGCCGATCATCGACATGAAGACGACCTCCACGCCCGTGGAAGATTCCGGCCTGATTGACAGGGACATGGCCCGCTACGGGTACGGCTGGCAGGCTGCCTTGTACTGCGATTTGTATGAGGCGATCTTTGGCATACGCCGTGATTTCATGTTCGAATTTATGGAGTCTGTGGCCCCTTACTGCATTTCGGAAGTTCGGATGGACCAGGAGGCCCTGGAGCATTACCGGGGGCAGTATATGGCCGCCCTGCGCCAGTACGCCGAGTGCGTGGCGACGGGGATTTATCCGGGGGCCGTGGCCCTGCCGCGGTATTACCGCATCCCGCGGTGGGAGCTCAAGAAGGAATGGGAAGGAGGTGCAGCATGATGACCACGCTGACCATTACCTTGCCTCACACACCGCGCTGCCTGTCTCCCAACGCTAAGGCCCCTCTCACTCCGAGGGGGGCCATGGTGGCCGGTTACAAGAAGACGGCTGCCAAGAGCCGCGCTCGTCAGTTGGCCTGGGGCCGGACCTACGAAGCCCTGAATGGCCGCAGGATGGTCCCCACGCATTACCGGGTGATCTGGTACTACAAGGGCAACAAGCCGGACGCGGACAACTGCCTTGCCCGCTGCAAGGCGTACCTGGACGGAGCCTGCAAGGCCATGGGCATTGACGACCGGACGCTGGACTGTGCCGGGATTGACCGCGTGCATGACCTGACCCGCGCCGGCAAGGTGGAAATCGTGTTTGAAAGGAGGATCGCATGAAGACTTGTATTAACTGTATCTATAGGGACCAAGAGGATGGTTGTTGCTGGGGAGCGACATCCATCCTGTATTCGGAAGAGGTGGATGAAACTACAAAAGCTTGTGAAGATTTTGAACCAGAAGAGGAGGCCGAAGATGAAGAAGACGCCTGAACAGAAAGCTTTTTACGAGTACGGCCGAGCCGGGGAATCCGTTAGGGCAACCGTTAAGAAAATCCGTCATCAAGCCATTCGTGAATTTGGAGAACCATATTTCAGACTCATGCAATCTGAAAGGAAATGTCTGATTTCAGCGATGGACCTTGCCGGGAAAATTCATACCGTCCGGCAGAAGCGGGTCGCTTGCCGGGAGTGCGTGCCAACGGCAGAACGGGATTGCCCTAATTGCAAGTATCATGACCTCTTGACTAAGCAGAGCCCATGCCGGGATTGTTACCCATACGAGGATCAGCGCCTTTGGGAGCCGAGAAAGGAGGGGGAATGAAGAAGTTCCTCTTTGCCCCCCCCCGTGATCTTGCACGGAAACCCTATGCCGTGCGACCCAATGTGAAACTTCTTAAAAAATCAACTTACTTAACATTGTTATTTATTTGGTCAGAAATATGGCAAAAGGCCTCCCATTCTGATCTTAAAATAGTTTTTCCTGAATCAATGGTTCTGAGCATGTTGTCATCCATTTTTACATATTTGTATTTGATATGATTTTCTTTCAAAAAATCTACAGTAGTCATTAAGCGAGGACATTCTTGTACTTCAATATTTGTAGTTATATTTTTAACTTCATGCCAGGTAACATTATAATCCCCCTTTTTTTCACTTGAGTACTTATTAGCAATATGAGGGAAAATTTTATACAGCTTTCCAATATTTTCGAAATCATCAATATCTAAAAAAGTTTTGTAGGTAATGTCAGTTGGAGTTTCGTTCACTATAACAATGTAATAACTATTCATAATGATGAATAATTATCAAAATAACAAGAATTTATCAATAAAAAAATGCCAACACGATTGATCAGAGACGGTATTCTGACTTCCGAACGCATCGCTTCTCTGTCATGGGAAGCGGAGGTATTCTATCGCCGCTTGCTATCCTTGGTGGATGATTACGGCTTGTCCGATGCCAGACCCTCCGTTCTCCGCTCCGCTCTATACCCTCTCCAACTTGAGAAAATGAGTGAGTGCAATGTTCAACGCTGTCTTGCCGCGTGCGAGACGGCGGGGCTCATTCTGCTTTTTGCCAGGAATGGCAAATCATTTTTGATGGTGCGGGATTTCGGACAATCGCTCCGGTCTGCCCCAAAATATCCGTTGCCAGACGGTTACAAGGCCATTCAGGTCGGCAAAAGTAAATACCAGTTGGTAACACCTGATGACGATTGTTTTCAACTGCAAACAGGTGAAAACAGTTGTGTACAGTTGTGTACTTATGCGGATGCGTATTCGGATGCGAATGCGAAGACGAATAAACAAGAAAACAATGCAGAGGGAAATACCACGGTGGTTTGTAGCGAGCCGCCCACTACTACTGCGCTGCCTGCCCCGTCTTTCCACGACGTCCAGGGGATGCGCTGCGCCGACAATCACGCGGATCTGGGGGCTTCTCCCGGCGCTGCCAGATTCATGGCTGCATGCCTGGACATCAACCCGTCCTGGGGTCGGACGATACCAACCGCCATTGAGACGGCAGCCGCGCTTGAGGCGTACCGTTCCGCACAGGGCCGGGTTACTCCGCGGGACATGGAGATGCTGCGGGCCTACTACGCTTCCGGGCTGACGCATGACCGGAGCAACAAGGCTTTTTGGCGGCCAGACAGCCGCAAGAAGTTCTGGGAGTGCTTCGGAGACGTTTTGACGCACGCCGATAGGTGGGCGAAGGAAACGCGCTGGAAGTCCGCAGCCGCTCGCAAGAAGCCGAAGCCCGAACCGGCGCCGCAGCAGCCGGAAGGGCCCGTCGTGAACACCGATACAGCAGCCGCGGAAATCCGGGAATTGAGAAAAGAAATGGGATTGGGAGGTGAGGCATGACCACAGAACATAAAAATCTACTGCGAAATATTATCCATCGGAAGGTCAGTCCGTCCCAGTTGCTTATCCTGATGGAAGTCCGCGACCATCCAGGCAGAATGTCACGGGAGATTGCCACCAGATGCCACTTGGATGCCAGCAATGTGTCCCACCGCCTGGATTATCTGGTTCAGGCTGGCGACGTGATCAGAACCGGCACACGGCCTTGCGTGTTTTATATCAGCAGGCAGGGGCGTGATTTTTTGGAGAGTTTCGAGGACTCAAAATCAGCAGGTTGATGCTATCGGCAAGAAACGTTGACACTCGGCAACTCGACACGCCGAAAAACAGGAGGGTAAAATATTGGTATGAAGAGAGAGGGTAACAAATCCAGGACGACGGAGAAGAAGAAGGAGTTTGCAAGGCTCCTGGTTGATGGAAAATTGTCCAAGGCGGACGCATACCGTAAGGCATACAAACGCAAGGACATGAGCAATGAGGCGGCAAGTAAGGCGGCTTCCCGTTTGTCCAAAGATGCTGAAATTGTGCGAATAATTGACGAATTAAACGCCCAGTTGAATAAATCCGCCGTGCTGACCAAGCAGGAACGCATGGAATGGCTTTCCCGTGTTGTGACAACTCCCATCGGTGAAATTGACAACACGTCAGAGCTTTGCCAGGAGTCTTCCATTGATGAAAATGGCATGAAATTCAAGATGCCATCGAAAATTGCAGCCATTGCCGAGCTGAACAAGATGGATGGAGCCTATGCACCGGAGAAGATGGAAGTAGATGCAGGAGAGAACTTTATGAGTCTTCTTGCCGCGCTCCCGTATGACCCTCCCGTAAAGTCCGGCAAAAAGTAGTGACACTCGGCAACTTGAGATTTTTCCGGGTTTGCCTCATGAAGGAGGCATGCTTAATTTTCTGGGGATTACACGCCATTTGTCCACGACAGCCGGCTATGCCAAGCGCATAGGCTGGCTTTTGCACGAGGACGTGACGCAATCTCCGTTCCCGGTAACTGGCGTTTCTTTCACGGGCGCGGTGAAGACCGAACAGGGAGATTTGCCAATCGCCATTACCCACGGGGAACAGGAGAATTACCTGGAGCTTACTTTTCCCGCCCTGCCTATTGGGCGCTGGCCGTATGCCATCCACGCCCAGGACGAATCCGGAGAGGATTTACGGCTATTTGCGGGTTACATCGGTGCCGTGGAGTCGGTCCCCCCCATTGAGGCTTCCACGGTATACGATATTCCGGTGATGGGCATTGCGATTCCTATCGAGGCAGGCAAGACCATCAAGGCGCAGTGGCTTTCCAACACGGCGGCTTCCCTCGCCGCCCAGCAGGCGCAGCAGGATGCTTCCAGTACCCGCACGGACGCGGAAACAGCGAGTCAGGCAGCCACGACGGCAACCGGAGCAGCCACTACCGCCGCGGAACGAGCCAATGAAGCGGAAGGCTATGCTGGCGCCGCTCAAGCCTCCAAGGTGGCGGCTGGCAATTCAGCGGCCTCTGCCAGCACGTCCGCTGCTGATGCAGCCCACGATGCCAGGAGCGCCAATGACGCCAAGACGGCTGTGGAAGGGATTGTTTCAGATTTTACGCAGACGGTCAGCAACGGGGAACAGACGATTAGCGCGGCCAAAGAGGAAGCCGTTACCGTCATACAAGCCAAGCAAGCTGATTCCGTTCTTGCTGTAGGGCGAGCGCAGAAAACCGCCACGGACAAGGTAGCCAGCGCACAAGGCGCTGCTGTCACAGCCGTGGAAACGGCAAAGACGGAAGCCGTGCAGGCAGTGCAGACGGCCCAGGCGGAAGCCATGGAGACAATCACGCCCCTTGTCGAACGGACAGAAGCCGCCAAAGGGGAAATAGACAAAACGGAAGGAAGGGTAAATACGACCGCCATTGATGCCAGCCAATCTGCACAGACAGCCAGCAACGCCGCCACCGCGGCCCAGCAAGCCCTTGCCGCCATCCCGCAGGTGGACGCGGCGGGCAACATGACACTTGCTGGGGGATTGACGACCGCTGGAACCCACAACGCTAACGGAGGTATCAACATCCCGCTGGCTGCCGGGGCTCCGACGGACATGATGGCCGTCAACCGCCTGTATGCCGCAGGCATGGCCGGAGTGACCAACATCTATACCCAGCGGACCTATCTGGACACAGGCAGCATTACGGCTACGGGGGCGGCAGCCTCTACTGCAATCATACCCGGCCAATACGCAAAAACGATCATCCCGGCCAATACGCACAGTACCGTTGTACACAATTTCATAGGGCCGGTGGGCCAGTGGAACTACTCCAGTTTTGCGGGATTAAGCGTGCCTTGGCAACTCTCGGCAGCGGGCAAATTCGCCATTGGTATCGGAAGAGGGAACAAAACAGTACGGAAAGATTTGACCCTGGACTCATATAGCATCATCCCCGGCAATGACTTGGCATACAATACCGGGGAGATACTGGATATTACCTTTACCAATGTCCGCGACACCACCCGTAGCGGCTATGAAATCCGTGTCCGTGAAATATACTGTACCGAGTCCACGCAGCGCTGGACGGTTAAAACCACAACCAGCTTTATCCCGGCATCTGGTAATGAACCAATACCCTACATCGTCAACAAGATCATCTACCAGCAATATGCGCCACGCTCCTACATTGCGGGGGATTATGGGGATGCCTACGGCGCATTGTATCTCTTGACCGGAGGCGGCAGCAATCAGCAACTCTGGAAGATTGCTACGGTCCGCGGCGTTACAACCTTTGAGACGGGGCCAGGATTTTCCAGCATTGTTTCAGATGTACTGGGAGTTTCCGGTGGTTCTGTTGGTCTTTTTGTGGGCACCGCAGAGCGCACCAACTACCAACCGGGCAATGTCAACCCGGTTTATTATGCTTTGGAAGCGATAACAAGCAACGCCATTGAAACCGAGTCCACAGCGGATTTTGTGGACATCAACGAACCGTTTAAATCATGAACGCAGAAATACAGATACAGTTTCCTGCTCCTGGTCAGTGGGACAAATTCACGCTTACTGCGGTGTACCGGGACGCGGAGGGGTACACACATACGGACCGTTACACCCAGGACGATATTCCCGCTGACCAAGCCCCGGCCATGCAGGCTGTAGTTGCCGCGCTGGTGGGCATGGGCGAGGACTGGCAAGCCTCCCGGGTATGGGCATGGCTGGGTGTGAAGCGCGCTCCTGCGGAGAGCAACAGCATATACCTTCTTGCCGTGGAATTGTTCGTTGAGGCTTTCAATGCGCAGGGCGGCCGCAGAATTTTCACGGCCCGCGATTACCCCGAATTTATGGTTGCTGACCCCGCCGCCGTCGCATTCTTTAAACATTTCACCACCAATAAATAACAAATATGAACGTAAATAAAAACGACATCGAAAAGGTCCAGCAGGCGGCATCTGCCCGCTGGGGGAATTGGGTCAAGTACGTCATCGGCGCCATCATCGGCGCTCTGGCCGCTGCTGGCTACATCACTGTAACTGGCTGCGGGCATAACGTGGACATTACCCCGGACCGCACGGAGGTCTGCAAGGACGGCTCCTGCCTGATCATCGAGCAGGGCCACCTGTCCTACAGCCAGGCCCAGCCCGCCACGGATACGCCGCCCGTCGTTCAAGCTACCAAGAAATAAGACCATGTGTGATTTTGTAGACAAGCGGCTGGAAACCCTCCGCAAGTACAAGGACATCATCATGATGTTCGGCGGAGTCATGGCCGCCGTCTACATCTACACGGACTTCAAGGCAGTGGTCCGGGAACAGGCGGAAACCTCGGCCAAGACCGCCGAAATACTCCGCACGATGGACCTCCGCCTTTCCAACCTTGAACATCAGACCCAAAAATAATATGCCTAACAATTTATACACCAATTCAGGACTCTCTTTTTCCGAAGAATGGGAGATTGTCGACTGAACTGTAAAGTTTTTCTTACAAGTTCTAACCAGTTCTAATCAAAACAAGTTATAACTATGAATATCGCTTTAGACATCGGACACGCCAATAACACCGGCAGCCGTGGCAACGGCCTGGAAGAACACGCCACGGCCAAGACCATCGCGGACCATCTCGCCCCCATGTTGCGAGCCCAGGGGCACGCCGTCACCGTCATCGACTTCCCTCGCATGGACAACGACGACGACCTTGCCGCCACGGTCAAGGCCATCAATGCCGGAGGCTATGATATTTCCCTTTCCCTACACTGTGATTCCGCTGGTTCGGCTACCGCCTGCGGGGCCCATGTCTGCCACCATCGCAATTACCACGACGACGGTTCCTATACGGATTCCCCTTCCGGCAAACGTCTGGCTGAAGCCATTGCCGGGCCTCTCTGCAAGCTCATGCCGGGGCGCGCTGACCATGTACAGGCACGTCCTGACCGGTCCTGTAAGCCAAACAAGACCAGCCTGTATGTGCTCCGCAAGACCGTGCCGCCGGCAGTGCTGGTGGAGTGCGGCTTTCTGACCAACCCCGGAGACGCTTCCGTGATGCACGACACCCCCGGCGCCATTGCCCGCGCTATTGCGCAGGGCGTAGACGCTTACACCCTCAACCAGTAAATTACCATGGGCTCCATCTTCAAACCCAAAGTCACACAAGCCCCGACCCCGCCGGCAGTAGAAGAACCTCTGAACCCGGCCGCCACGGAGAAGTCCGTTTCGGACGCATCGGAGGACGTACAGACCAAGAGCAAGCGCAGATTGAAGCTGTCCGACACGGTGAATAATCCGAATCTGTCCGGCGGCCTGTCCACGCTGCGCAAAACCCTGGGATAACAGTCATGGAGGTACGCGATTACATTGCCCTGGCGGATAACCTGCGCACAGAACGCGCCGCCTTTGAGGGCGGCTGGGATGAAATGCGCCGCATCATCATGCCCAGAGCCACGGGCAATGCCCATCCAGACAGCGTACCGGACAACGGCGGCGGACTGGAGCACAGTGATGTTGCCAATAACAGCCTGAAAAAGCTGGCTTCCGCCCACCTGACGTACATCACGCCTTTGGACAGGCGATGGTTCACGCTGCGCCCCGTTGGCTACAAGAAGGATGGGAATCAGACCTTGAATGACTGGTACAACAAGGCCACGGAAGTGATGGAGCGGGAGCTTGCCATTTCCAATTTCTATTCAGTCATGCACGAGGTATATCTGGACCGTTGCCTGACCGGGACCGGCTGCATGTTTTCCGAGATGAATCTCAACAAACAGCTGATTTTTAGGCACATCCCCACGGGCACTTATGCCATTGCAGAATCGGAGTCCGGAGACGTGGACACGCTGGTGCGCTGGTTCAGGCTGACAGCTCACCAGGCTGCACAGAAATGGGGAGAAGAAGCCCTGGGGGCCAAGGTACGGAGAGCCCTCAAGGATGCAAAGCGACGGTATACGGATTCTTTCGAGTTTGTTCAGTGCGTGCTTCCCAATCAGGCTGGCAGGCTGCTTTCCAATAATTTGCCAGCCAAGAAGAGGCCGTGGCAGGACGTGATTATTTCCCTGGACGACAAGAAGATTGTGTTTGAGAGCGGTTTTTACGAGTTTCCGTTCCTGGTAACACGCTTCCTGCGCTGGGGTGATAGTCCCTACGGGGTGAGTCCTGCGTGGCACGTACGGCGCACCATTCGCATGGCCATCGACATGGAAAAAATCCTCTACACGCTAGGTCAAGTGAAGGCTTACCCAAGGCTTTTCCTGCTGGCTTCACAGTATGGGGACGTGGACCTGCGAGCAGGAGGTCAAACCACCATTACCGCGGAAGCAGCGGGACTTAATATGCCCCGTGAATGGGGTACACAAGGGCAGTATGATATTGGACTGGAATACCTGCGCGGACTGTACGCCAAGATTGAAGAAGCTTTTTATGTGCCCATGCTGGAAACAGTTTCCCGTATTGACCGCCAGATGACGGCCACGGAAGTAGCGGCCCGGGAAGCTGAAAAGGTGCTTGGATTTACCCCCTCTTTCACGTTATTCGTGAGCGATTTCCGGATGATGTGCCAGAGGATTATGGCATTGTTGTATCGCGCAGGCAAGCTGCCCGACCCGGTGCCAGGCGTGTTTGAGACCAACCGCCGGGGAGTCCCCACGCGTTTGGCTGTTCCACAGGTGCTGTTTATGGGCAAGATCGCCCAGGCGATTGCCCGGACGCAGACGGACGGCTTGATGACGGCCCTCGAATCCATCGGCACCCTATCCCAGATGACCGGACGGCCGGAGTTGCTGGATATTGTGAACCTCAACAAGGCCGGAGAGCTGATTTACGATTCCAAGGGCGCTCCGATGGAGTGCAAGGCGTCGGAAAAAGAGATGCAGCAGAAGGAGACCGAGAGGAAGCAGCAGCAGGACGCGGCCACGCAGGCTGCCCTTGCGGAACAGTCCTCCGTGGCAAACAGGAATAACGCCCAGGCGCAACAAGCTTTACAAACAGCATGAAGACAAATCCCCAGGATGAGTACGAAAAGCGCATGAAGCACCGCAGAAGGATTTTCCGGGACGCTTTCAGGAATCCGGAAGTCCTGGCGGAGCTAAAGAAACATTTCCAGACCGACCTTCCCTGTTTCCAGGGGGCGGCCGGTTCCTACGACCCCCTTGACGCCATGCGCCGAGATGCCTACCGCGAGGTGATTTTGTTCATCGAAATGGTAGTAGGCAACAACAACGAACCAGAAGAAGAAACCACAGAGTAACCACTATGTCCTTATTATACCACAACCGATTCCTCCGTGAAGAAGCCCCTGATAATGGAGGCGGAGGCGGAGGGAATCCTAACCCTCCCGCTGCGCCTGGCCGCCCCAGTCTGGCCGACCCCGTGCCGGATCCAAACACGGCTCCCGCCAATCCACCGGCTGACCCGCCTCCGGCAAATCCGGAGCCTGGGAAGACCGAACCTCCCGCCCAGGAGGATTACGTGCTGGCCTTTGACGAAACGTTCACTGGTGACGAGACGCTGCAGAATCTACTGACCGAAACCGGCAAGGCTCACGGGCTGCCCGTTGAGGGGCTTTCTGCGTTCATCAAGGATATGGACACCCGCATGGCGGCCAAGGCGGCCGAACAGCAGCAGGCCCATGAGGCAGCCATGAATGAGGCGTGGAGCAAGCTGGACAGCGAATGGGGCCGGGACAGCGACGCCCGCCAGATGCGAGCGGTTCAGATGGCGGGGCGTCTGTGCCGCATGGCCGGGGTCGAGCAGAGCGTGTTCAATGAGATGGGCATTGCCGATCATCCGGCCATGTACAAAATTCTGGATGCGGTAGGCAGGCTCCTGGATGAACCGGCTCTTCCTGTGCCACCTGGACGACAGGAGCAACAGGCCCGCGGCGAAGCCCAGCGCATGATGCACGACCCGGAACACCCGGATTACGCAGCCTTCCATAATTCCGACGATCCGCGCTTTGCTGAGGTAAGAACCAAGTACATGCGCCTGATGGGCGCGTAAAGTCAACCCGGCTTTTTACCTGCAAGCCCTGTTCCTGATTGGGAGCAGGGCTTTTTTAAGGCAGGAGTTCCGGCAGGGATTCCGCGGCAGAACGCAACTGGTCCGCGGAGGGGCGGATGTACACGCTATGAACGGCGGATGAATCATGTCCCACAAGCTCCATGGCCAGCCCCTGGGAAACGCCGGAAGCCTGCAACAAGGTGGCGGCCGTCGCGCGGATGCTATGGAATGACTTGCTGTTCATCCTCCGTCGGCGGCCACCGGCAGCTCCGTGCACCACGCCGATGCCGTGCGTTCTCAATAACAACCCGAACTGGGCGGAAGCTCCATCCCCCAGGGCCAGCAGGGGAGCATGAAGCAGTGCGTCCGCCGGTTCCCCGGCTTCCTTCCAGCGGGCGAGCGCCCACTGGTAAAAGCCCTCCCTCATGGGCTGGTCCATCCAGCGCCCCGTCTTCCCAGTGTCAAAGCGCACGACGCGGCGCTCCCAGTCAAACTGATTCCAATTCAACCTCAAAATGTCTCCCAGCCGTTGCCCGAAGGTCTCAAATGAGCAGCGTACCGCGGAACTCCACAGGGGAGGGAAATGCTCAATCATGTAGCGTATCTCGTCCAGGGTGAACGCTTCCTTGTGCAGTTTTTCGCCCGCGCGGTCCGGGGGAATGGAAACGCCGGTGCACGGGTTGCGGTCAATCACTTCGGAATCCACGGCATCCGTAAATGCCTGGGAAAGGGCGGCCAAGTCTTTGGCTACTGTCTTCTGGCGCACTTCTTCACGACGGGCCGCCACGAAGCCCTTGATGTCCGCCTTGGTGATCAGGCGCAGCGGGGCATCAGCCCGACCGCCCAGATAAGCGTAAAAATGCTTGTAGGCCGTCCTGGCATTGCGCGCCGTATCTTCCGACACCAGCGCCGCCTTGCGCCTCACGTAGTCGTCGCACCAGGCCCGCACGGAAACATTATTGTGCGCCTGATATTCTTCCGCCTCCGCACAGGCAATCTGCACGCCCCGCTGGTAGGCGAGCCGGGCCGCCAGCTTGGCCGTGATGCGGTCTCCCTCGAACTCTCCGCCATTCACAGGCACCTTGGTGGAGCGCCGCCGCATCTTGCCGTCCGGCCCCTGGAATGTTACCATCCAATAGGGAGAAGATTTTTCCTTGTTGATGGACAGACGGCCGCTGTAGAAAGGCTTGCTCATACCTGTAATATTTCCTGTAAGGGTTTTGTAATATGGTTTACGTAAGTTTTCTTACGTGTACTTTATTCATAATCCCTAGCAATATCAAGGTTTGCGTAGGTTTTCTTACAGAAACTGTTGGAGCGGATGATGGGATTCGAACCCACGACATCAACCTTGGCAAGGTTGCGCTCTACCCCTGAGCTACATCCGCTTTGGATGACCGGAGCCTTGCGGCATCCGTGTGGCAGAAAATATATAGGGTTATCCGGATTTGGCAAGATTTTTTTAGAGAAAAATTCATGTTCACCGGAATAGGGCCATGCTGCCGTACCTTTTAAAGAGGACTGATGGTTCTGTGGAAGGAGCGGGGAGGACGGGAAGGTGCCAGGCTGCTTTTTCCGGTTGTTCCGGTTTGACTTCGGGGAAGGCGGCGTTTTGTTGCTCTTTCAGTTCCGCGGCCGTTTTGGTTCCATGTTCCAGCAACAGTTTTTCCTTGGCGGCGTCATGGCGGTTCCTGGCGTGGGCCAGCATGGAAATCGTTCCCCTATGTACGGCATTGACGTTGGCTCCCTGTTCCAGATAAAATTAACCTGCTCCGTATTGCCGCGGCAGATGGTATTCTTGAGCGCCGTATCTTCGTTAACCAATCGTTTGCAGTGTGGTTCCGTAGGTTTCAGCAGTTGCTGGGCCTGGGGCGTGCGGATGACGGTAAAGGCGTACGGGGTGAATTCATCCGGCTCCGGGGCCAGGCGGTTTTCCGCCACGGCGCGGACGAGCCGCTTGACGTTTTCCGCCAGCAGGTCTTCCGAGTCCACGCTTTCAACCGGGCGAAGGCCAGCAGGTTGTCCCTTCTGTCCCGCCATCAGGAGACGCAATCCTCCAGAGGATGACTGTGGTCGGCATCTCGGGGTGGTCTTAACCGGAAGAGCATGTATTTATCCCTTATAACGGCGGAATGGCGTCGGTGTCCGAAATAAAGCGGTTTTTGCGGAAAGAATGTGTAAAATCTTGAAGAACTCCCTGTTTCCATAAAAAACGGGGCTGTTCCGGAAGGCGCGTTTTCCTTGCCTTGGAACAGTCCCGTGAAGAAAGGGAGCCAATGGAGGAGATCAATAGCTTCTGGCCCAGAGGACGCGGCGTTCCGTCATGCGGCCGGTGAGGATGCAGGGGGCGGGTTCCCCGCGGCCCAGTTCGCCGAGCGGGATGCAGCGGATGGAGATGCGCAGGCGCTTGGCGAGTTCCTCTTCTTCTTCCGGGGAGCCGTCCCACGGCACCTGGAGCCAGTCGGCGTCTCCGTCTCCGGAGAAGTTTTCTTCCAGTTCCCGCAGGGTGGAGGCGGGGCGGATGTGGGCATCCCGGAAGGCGATGGCCCGCTGAAGCAGGGCGTTCTGAATGTTTTGGAGAATGTCCGTAACGGTATCAACCAGTTCCGTTTCCGGGACGAAGGATTTTTCATTGACGGGCTGGTCGCGCCGCTGGAGGCAGACGGAGCCTTTTTCCAGGTCCCGGGGGCCGATTTCCAGGCGCACGGGCACGCCCTTCTTCACCCATTCCCATTTCTTGGCGCCGCCGCCCAGGTCGCGCTTGTCCACCAGCACGCGGAGCGGCTGTCCATAGAAGGTTTTGGCGCGGAGGGTGCTCGCCAGTTCCTCGCAGTGGTCCAGAATGGCCTGGCGGCTTTCTTCCTTGGGCGTAACGGGGATGATGACGACCTGCTGGGGAGCCACGCGGGGCGGGCAGACAAGGCCGTCGTCGTCGGAGTGCATCATGATGAGCGCCCCGATCATGCGGGTGGAGACGCCCCAGGAGCTGGTCCAGGCGAACTGCTGGGTGTTGTCCCTCCCGGCAAAGCAGATGTTCTGGGATTTGGAAAAGTTCTGCCCCAGGAAGTGGGAGGTCCCGGCCTGGATGGCCTTGCGGTCCTGCACCATGGCTTCCACCGTGTAGGTCTGTTCCGCGCCGGGGAAGCGTTCCGCCTCCGTTTTTTCTCCGGGAATGGTGGGAATGGCCAGAACGTCCCTCTGGAAGTCCTCGTAAACCTTGTGCATGGTGAGGGTCTCCTCAATGGCTTCCTCCCGGGTTTCATGGGCCGTGTGGCCTTCCTGCCACAGGAATTCGGCCGTGCGCAGGAAGATGCGGGGCCTCATTTCCCAGCGCATCACGTTGCACCACTGGTTCACCTTGAGGGGCAGGTCGCGGTAGCTGGAGGTCCAGCGGGCGAAGGCCGCGCCGATGACGGTTTCCGAGGTGGGGCGGATGACGAAGGGTTCCGTGAGCTCCCCAGTGGGAATCATGCGGGTCTTTCCGGTGGCCTCGTCCTTCTGCGCTTCCAGCCTGTGGTGGGTGACCACGGCGCATTCCGTGGCGAAGCCTTCGGCGTGCTCCGCTTCCTTCTCCAGATAGGAAATCGGAATCAGGAGGGGGAAGTAGGCGTTCGTGTGGCCGGTGTCCTTGAAGCGCTGGTCCAGGTCCTTCTGGATGAGTTCCCAGATGGCGTAGCCCCACGGCTTGATGACCATGCAGCCGCGCACCTCGGAATTCTCCGCCATGTCGGCGGCCTTGATGACTTGCTGGTACCACTCGGGAAAGTCCTGGGCGCGGGTGGGGGTGATTGCAGTTTGTTGAGACATATTGGATGGTATGTTGAATGGAACGGGCGCGGCCCGCAAAGGAAGCTCGGAATATTAAAAGGGGGCGTTTCTGTATTCCCGGTAATTGCTGTAGGCGAAGAGGGCCATGAATATGGGAATGAAGTAGCCGTGGAAGAGCTGGAAGCTGAGCAGCCCGATAATGATGGACGTGATGAATCCGGTCATGAACACTTTCCTGGGGGAGCGGATGAACTGGGCGATCAGCTGGCCGCCGTCCAGGGGGTAGATGGGCAGCAGGTTCAGGATTGTCCACCATTCCCCGATCATGATGAGGCAGGAGAGGAGGTAAAGCTGGGGGGAGATGGCCGCCGCCGTGAAGGGGCTGATGGCCAGGTCCCAGAAGGTCAGGTTGTGCGCGGTCATGACCGGAGCGACGATGTTCCAGGTAATCCACAGGCTGATGATGCCCAGCAGCAGGGTCATCATGGGGCCCGCCAGAATCATGAGGGCCCTTCCTCCGCGGGTCAATTGCATGCCGTGGCTGCTCGTCAGTCCGCCGAAGAGTTCCAGGACGATCGTCTGCTGGCCGCCGCCCAGCCTGCGGCCCACCAGCGCGTGCCCCATTTCATGGGACAGGATGGCGACGAAGCCGGCAATGACGAACAGGGCCGGATAAATGAGGCCTTCCACACTGTTGATGCTGAGAGCGCCGCCGAAGATGGCCAGCACCACCCAGAAGCTGGGGCGGATGTAAACAGGTATCCCGAACAGGGTGAAATGAATCATGCGCGAGAGGGTAAGGGCAGATTCCCCTTTTGCCAAGCCCGGAGAATGTGCATGCACCGTTTTGGCGTTGGTACGGTGCAGGGGATTGTGTTAAAAGGCCTTCATGAGGCTGTTTCCCATCATCCTGTGCTGTGCCGTTCAGGCTGTACAGGGGTATGACGGACCCCCTCCCCTGACGGAGGTGGACGGCCGTTCCCCCATCCGCATGGGGGGGGAATTGCTGGGCGGCTACCGTTCGGACTACATCCACCGCGGGGAGAAGCTGGGCCCCAATTCCGTGGAAGGCCAGATTTCCGGCGGGGCCTCCCTGTCGGACTCATGGGCGGTGAGCGGGGAACTCTTCGCCATCCGCAACTGGCAGGGGCGCAATTTCAGCCAGACCACCTTGCACGGGGAACTTCAGTATTACCTGGCGGACGAGTGCACGGCCGGACTGTTTGTCAACGGGCAGTGGTATGATTCCTGCCCCCTGAAAACCGGGGTGGAGCCCGGCCTGTCCCTCAAGTGGAACCCCATGCCGTCCTGGTCGTTCAGCGGCTCCTTCCTGTATGATTCCGGGCAGGAGGGGGTGTACTCCCAGTGGGGCGTTACCTGGCAGCCCCTGCTGTGTGAATCCGTCGCCATGGTGAATACGGTTTCCCTGGGGTTTTCCCATGATTACTTGGGGAGAAACGGCTTGAAGGAACTGATGGTGCGCACGGGCGCGCGGTGGGCCGTTTCCGGCAGTCTGCGGTTGGAGCCTTTCCTGGGATGGTATTGCGGCTACGGGCGTGACGATTTCAAAAAAGTGGTGCTGGGCCTTTGGTGCTCTTACGTTTTTTAACGGGCGGATTTCTCCGGTTTTCCGGCATTTTCCAGTTGCCAAACGGGGAGGCTTGGTCATAATGGCCTGCGTATTATGAAGCCTACACTTCTTGTTTTAGCAGCTGGTATGGGTAGCCGTTACGGCGGTCTCAAGCAACTTGACCCGATGGGTCCCAACGGTGAAGTCGTTCTCGACTATTCTGTTTATGATGCCATCCGGGCCGGTTTCGGAAAAGTGGTATTCATTATCCGCCGTGACTTTGAAGATATTTTCAAGGAAAAGGTCGGCAGCCGCTTTGCCGGCAAGATTGAGGTGGATTACGCCTTCCAGTCCCTGGACGACCTGCCTGAAGGTTTTTCCGTGCCGGAAGGCCGTGAAAAGCCCTGGGGCACCGCCCACGCCCTGCGCGCCGCCCGCCACGTGGTGAAGGAACCCTTTGCCGTGGTGAACGCGGATGACTTTTACGGGGCGGATGCCTTTGTGCAGGCCGCCAAGTTCCTGACCTCCACCACGGATGAACCCGGAAAGGCCCATTACGGCATGATCGGCTATCCGCTGAAGAACACCCTCTCCGACAACGGAGACGTGAACCGCGGCATCTGCTCCATCAAGGAAGGCCTGCTGGACGGCGTGGAAGAATTCGTGAAAATCCAGGCTGATGAAGACGGCGTGGTGCGCGGCAACAACCTGAAGGGCGAACGCTTGCCCGTGGACCCCGGCGAACTGGTTTCCATGAACTTCTGGCTCTTCTCCCCCTCCTTTATTGAGCTGACGGAAGACCGTTTCATTGACTTCCTGAAGGAACACGGCCAGGAACCCAAGAGCGAATGCTTCATTCCCACCGTGGTGGACGCCCTGATTCATGAAGACCGCGCGGACTGCGCCGTTCTTCCCACCTCCTCCACCTGGTTCGGCATGACCTATCCCGGGGACAAGCCCATGGTCGTGGAAGGCATCAACAAACTCATCAAGCAGGGCGTATACCCTGAAAAGCTCAACTAAGCCTCTTTTCCCATGCACGATCTCAAGGCTGTATCATCCCTGTTCGATCTCCGGGGCGACTTCGTCCACGGTTACTCCTACGGCAGCGGCCACATCAACGACACCTACTGCATCTGGGTGGACCAGGCGGGGCAGCGCCTCCGCTACATCCTCCAGCGCGTGAACCATAACGTGTTCAAGCAGCCCATCCCCCTGATGGAAAACGTTAAGCGCGTGACGGACCACGCCCTGAAGCGCCTGAAGGAGGAGCAGTGCCCGGAAGCCTACCGCCGCACCCTTACGCTTGTTCCCTCCGTGGACGGCAAGCCGTACGCCCTGGACGCGGACGGCAACTGCTGGCGCGTGTACCCGTTCATTGAACGCGCACGCACTTATGACCAGATTGAAACCACCAGGCAGTGCCAGGAAGCGGCGCGCGCCTTCGGCGAGTTCCAGAAACTCACGGCAGACCTGCCCGGAGAACCCCTGTTTGAAACCATCCCCGATTTCCACAATACCACTTCCCGCCTGGAGGCCCTGAAAAAGGCCATCCAGTCCGACCCCCTGGGCCGCGTGAAGGAAGTGCAGAAGGAAATAGACTGGTACCTGGCCCGTGAAGCGGACTGCCATCTGGTGGTGGACTACCTGAAATCCGGCGAACTGCCCCTGCGCTGCACGCATAACGACACCAAGCTGAACAACGTGATGCTGGACGACGTGACCGGGGAAGGCATCTGCGTGATCGACCTGGACACCACGATGCCCGGCTCTGCCATCTACGACTTCGGGGACATGATCCGCACGGCCACGTCCCCCGCGGCGGAAGATGAAAAGGACACCTCCAAGGTCACGATGCGCATGTTCATGTTTGAGGCGCTGGTGCAGGGTTACCTGAGCTCCGCCAAGAGCTTCCTGACGCCTCTGGAAAAGAGCCTTCTGCCGTTCTCCGGCAAGTTGCTCACGATGGAATGCGGCATCCGCTTCCTGACGGACTACCTGTCCGGAGACGTGTACTTCAAGATCCACCGCCCGGAACACAACCTGGATCGCTGCCGCACGCAGATGGCCCTGGTGGAATCCATCGAGGCGCAGATGGATGAAATGAAGGCCGTTGTGGACCGCTACTAACCAATACCTACCAACATCGGAAAAACATATGAAGATTCTCGTAACCGGCGGCGCCGGATTCATCGGTTCCCACATTGTGGAACACTATCAGGACAAGGCGGAGGAAATCCGCGTGCTGGACAACCTGCGCACGGGCTACCTCAAGAACCTGGACGGGCTCAGGCACACCTTCATTGAAGGCTCCATCTGCGACCGCGAACTGGTGCGCCAGGCGGTGCAGGGAGTGGACTACATCTTCCACATGGCCGCGCTCGTCTCCGTGCCGGAATCCATGAGCAAGATCGGAGAATGCATTGACATCAACGTCAACGGCCTTCTGAACGTGCTGGAGGAAGCTTCCGCCGCCGGGGTCAAGAAAATCGTGCTGGCGTCTTCCGCCGCCATCTATGGTGACAACCCCACCGTGCCCAAGCTGGAAACCATGTACCCGGAACCCAAGAGCCCCTATGCCATCACCAAGCTGGACGGGGAATACTACCTCAACATGTTCCGGGCGGAAGGCAAGGTCAACACGGCCGCCGTGCGCTTCTTCAATGTCTTCGGCCCCCGGCAGGACCCCAAGGGGGCCTATGCCGCCGCCGTGCCCATTTTCATTGAAAAAGCCGTCAAGGGAGAAGACATCACCGTGTACGGCGACGGCACCCAGACGCGCGACTTCATTTACGTGAAGGACATTGTGGGGGCCCTCACCTTCGTGGCGGAGCATCCGGAAGTCACCGGCGTGTTCAATGCCGGGTACGGCGGCCAGATCACCATTGAAGAACTGGCGGACAACATCATCAAGGCCGCGGGTTCCTCCTCCAAGGTGCTCCATGCCCCGGAACGCGCCGGCGACGTGAAGCATTCCCGCGCCTGTGCGGACAAGCTCCGGAGCGCCGGATGGCAGCCCAAACACACCCTGCCGGAAGGCCTGGCGACTACGCTGGAATATTTCAAGGGCATCCTGGGCAAGTAACTTTCCGGAACCTCCGGGTTCATCATCATTCAGGGACTGTCTCCGCTCCTGCGGCGGAGACAGTCTTTTTTCATGCCGGAATGGCTCATGTATGACAAATTCCGCCGATGCTATCATCTGAATCATTCAAAAAGACATTTTGCCATAACGGGAATGGCAGAAGCGCAGCATTCCGATAGGAATGAAAATTCATTCATCATCAAGCAGGTTTCCCGGAATGAGGCAATACTTTGCAGCTACAATAAGATGATTGGCGGAAGTTGATATTTCGTATTTGTTAGAGAAAAAGATTTCTTACAGGAAGGGCGGTCGCCGGGATTGAATATCATTGACAGGAGGAAGGGTTAATAATAGAGACCAAAAACGATATGCATCCCTTCAGAAGTACTTCTGCCAATCATCTAGCTGCGTTTAATGATCCCTATCTTGAACTGGTCATGGCCCGCCGGAAGGAGGAAGCCCGCTGGGGATGGATACCTTTTGCCGCATTCGTCTCCTTTTTATTCGTGTACCGTATCTTCGGCTTGTTCATGCCGAGCAATGATGCGGACGGCTCGGAACCCTGGCTTTTCGTGCTGGCGCTGGCAGGCTGGGGGCTTCTGGCGCTCATCCACATGATTGTGCTTCCCATCTGGATGCTGATCGCCTCCCTCCGTTACTGGGAGGTGAACCGCAGGATGCTGGCGGTGACGGGGCTTCTGTTCAGTATTCTTGCCCCTGTCTGCATGGTTCTGATGCTGTCCTGCTGGTCCGTGTCCGGTTGAAGCGGGGCTTGACCGTTCCACTGGACGCCGCGGGGAAGGGGCATTCTGCGGCGTGAGTCCGGTTGCCGCGGGCTCCCCTGGCTGATGGCCGTTTGGCGGGGCGGGTAATTTCTTCTCCTCTCTTTTTCCTCCTCTTTCTGCGGGGAGGGTACGGCGTTCCCTCCGTGAAACTTGCCGGATTCCGGGGATTGGCCTTTTCTCCGGCCTTCCCAGTAGGTAAAATGCCTTCAATGGATCTGTTCAGTTTACAGGAAGCGGACGCGAGAGAAGGCTTCGAGCCTGGAGCGGATATGTCCGCCATGCCCCTGGCCGCGCGCATGCGTCCGCGCACTCTGGATGAAGTGGCGGGACAGAGGCATCTGCTGGCGCCGGGAAAGCTGCTCAGGCGCGCGATTGAAACGGATAGGTTCACCTCCCTGATTTTTTACGGTCCTCCCGGTTGCGGGAAGACCACCCTGGCCGCCGTCATCGCCCGGACGACGAACGCCCATTTCATGATGCTCAACGGGGTGGAATCCAACGTGGCGGACATCCGGGAGAAAATCGCCCAGGCGCAGATGAGGATGAGCATGCACGGGCGGAAAACCGTCCTCTTCGTGGATGAGCTGCACCGGTTCAACAAGGCGCAGCAGGACGTCCTGCTCCCCCATCTGGAAAAGGGAACGGTCAGGTTCATCGGCGCGACGACGGAGAACCCCTACTTTGCGATCAACTCCCCCCTGCTGTCCCGCTCCCAGGTCTTTTCACTGGAACCCGTGCCGGAGGAAGAGCTGGCCGCCCTGCTGAAGCGTGCCCTGGCGGACGCGGAGCGCGGGCTGGGAGCCTCCCGCGTGGACATGGAGGAGGAAGCCCTGAACCATCTGGCCGCCAAGGCTGACGGAGACGCCCGGAAGGCCATCACGGCGCTGGAAGTGGCCGTTCTGTCCACTCCTGCAGGGAAAGACGGCGTTATCCACGTGAACCTCTCCGTGGCGGAGGAATCCATCCAGCGCAAGGCCATCAAGTATGACCGCCTGGGAGATTCCCATTACGACACGATTTCCGCCTTCATCAAATCCATGCGCGGCTCTGATCCTGACGCCGCCCTGTACTGGCTGGGGATGATGCTGGAAGCCGGGGAGGACATCCGCTTCATCGGGAGAAGGCTGGTCATCGCCGCGTCGGAAGACGTGGGGCTGGCGGATTCCAACGCTCTGCGCGTGGCGCTGGACGCGGCGCGCGCGGCGGAAATGATCGGCATGCCGGAGGCCCGCATCCCGCTGGCGCACGCCACCGTGTACCTGGCTACGGCCCCCAAGAGCAATTCCGCCTACATGGGCATCAATGCCGCCATGGATGACGTGCGCAACGGAAAAACGCTGGCCGTGCCGGAGCACCTCCGGACGCCCACGCGCAAGAAGCTGGCCGCCGCCGGCGGTGCGGACGCCGCCAGGCTGGAATACCTGTATTCCCATGATTATCCGGAACATTACGTCCCCCAGGCCTACCTGCCGGAAGGCCGCGTTTACTACACCCCCACCGGAAACGGGCTGGAACTGCGCATCAAGGAGCGCATGGAATACCGCCGCAAGCTGGCGGAGGAAGGCGGGAAAAAGGGCTGAACAGGGCGCTTCCCTTGTCCAAGCTGACGGCGCCAGCATGCCGGCAGATGCACGGGCCGCCTCTCAATTCGTTTTGATTTTTCCGGGAATGCGGCTCCATTCGTCGACAAAGAAGGAAGGAAACGCTTGCGCCAGCTCCTGCATGGGAGCGGGCAATCACTTTTTCCGGGAAAAAGGGGAAGGCAGGAATTCCCGCGGGAACATCCTGCCTTTTTGAAGGTTTTGATAGGGAGAAGGCTTGTGCGCCTCCGCTTTCCGGAAGGAATCAGGGTTCCTTGGTTACGATGATGTCGCAGTCCGCGTCAAACCAGCCCTGGCCCTGGCAGTCGAAGACCAGGTCCGGTTTTTCGGAACCGGAGAGGCGCAGGGTGAATTCGCGCCCGTTTTTGTCTTGCTGGTCCTTGGGCAGTTCGCTGACCACGCGGCTGCCCCTCATGAAGCGGGGATTGCGAATGTTGCAGCCGCCGCTGTTCATCTTGAAGGTGATCTTGTAGTTGCCGGGGCCGTTGAGCATGCTGCCGATGTTGACGCGGGTGGGCGTAAATTCCGGGCGCAGGTCATAGCCCGTGAAGCGCGGCTCCTTGAGGGTGACGGGTTCCGTCAGGAAGCGGTAGTAGTTCTGCGCGCCTGTTCCCATCAGAGTCTTGGGGGAGATTTTGGCGATGTCCGCCAGGGTTTTCAGCGCCTGGTCCTTTTTCCCCTCGCTGCGGTAGAGCCAGAATCTGGCCGCCATGACCTGCTGTTTTTGCAGGGGCGTCAGGCCGGGGATTTTGAGCTGCTTGTCCACATAGGCATGGGCGGCCTTGTAGTCTTTCTGCCCGCCGTTTTTGCCGGAGTCTTCCACCATCCGCTGCACCTTTTCAATGTAGGGCAGGTGCTTGAAGGTGTATTTGAAGTGCATGCCCCTGGTGTCTTCCGGGTCCGCCTTCTTGATTTTTTCCAGAATGTCCTTCCTGGCGGAGGCCGCGTACGGGGGAAGCTGCTGGAGGCCTTCCCCGTAGAGAAGGGCCGCGTTCGCGCCGGAAGAGGCGTCCGCCTTTTCCCACAGGGCATTGGCCTTTTCCTGCTGCTTCACGGCTTCCAGCGCCTGCTTCATGACGGCGGGCAGCGTTTCCTTGGAAACGCCTTCGGACAGGAAGACCATGCCGCCGGCGGGGGAAACCACCTGGATGGCCGGGATGTTCCAGATTTCACCGGGAGGCTTGGGCAGCTTCTTTTCCTCTTCCGTCATTTCCTCCCGTTCGTCCTGGATGCACCAGAGGACGGGTTCCGGGGAGTCCTTGGCCAGGTGCTCCACGGCGCGGGTGACTTCGCGTGACTTGGGGGACCAGTCCGTTCCGGCCCACACGACGATCATGTATTTGTTGACGGTTTTGGCCTCGTCCTTCACGGCGCTGTAGGCCGGAAGGGCCGCCTGGACGGGCGCGGACAGGAGGAGGGCTGCGGCCAGCAGGCCGGGAACGATGTTGAGATGATGAAACATGGCGTTAATGGAAAAGGGTGCAGGGGTTATTTTTCGTAAACGAGGATGTGGCGCAGGTGCATGAATTCCGGCTGGGCGTTCTTGGCTTCCACCTTGATCCACTTGGCCTTGGTTCCTTCCGGAGCGGTGATGACCCATTCCTTGGGCATGTTTTCCGTGGCGGCCAGGGGGAACCAGGTGGCTCCGTCCGTGGAGGTGGAGACCTCCATCTTCTTCATGCGGTCTTCATTGCCGTTGCGCTTGGTGACCACCAGCCCGGCCAGGTCCACGCCGTTTTTCAGTTCCACAATGACGTTGGGGTTCGCTTCCTTGTCCGTATGCTGGGAGCCGCCGCAGGGGCGCAGCAGGTTGATGTGGTCCCACGGGCTGTCCCACTGGCAGGTGGTGGAGCACCGGACCATGCCGTCCGCGGGCACCAGCTTCCAGCCCTGGGGGATGGCTGCATTGACCGTGTTGGCAGACGTATCGGCGTCAGAGAAGGAGGCGGCCGCTTTGCTCAGGGTCTGGAAGGCCGGGATGGAGCGGGCCATTTCCGTGGCGTAGATGGCTTTGCCGTAGGCTTCCTTCAGCTTCTTGGGATCGGGGGCTTTTCCGGAGGCTCCGGCTTCCCCCGTCTGCTGGGCTACCTTGGCGAAGGCGTTGGAGAAGACGTCCGCCTGTCCGTTTTCCACAAAGGTTTTAACGGCCCATTCCAGCGCCTGGCCGAAGTTGGTGCCGTCTCCCGTTTTCAGGTGCATGGAGAGGACCGTTTCCAGATAGGCCGCCTTTTCCTGCGGATTGGTCAGGAAGGCGGACTGGGAATCCAGCACGGGCTGGAATTTCACCGCCCAGGAGGTGGGGGTGGTGGCGATGGTTTCATGCAGGTCCCGGAACCAGGCGATCCGGTCCTGGGACGGGATGTCCATCAGGAACTTGTTCTGCACGTCTTTCAGGATGTCGAACGCGGCAAAGCCGTTCCCCTTGTAGTGGGAGAGGGCGTCTTTGGCGTACACGTACCAGTCGATGGGCTGCATGCCTTCCTTTTCCATCAGCAGGCGCTGAAGCTCCGTGCGGAAGAACGGGTGCAGCGGGGTTTGCTTGAGCGCTTCCCCCCAGGCCTGGATGGCCTTGTCCTTGTTGCCGGCTGCTTCGTCCAGGCGGGCCTGCGCGGCCCACAGGTAGGCTTGGTCCGCCTTGGCGTTGTCCGCAAAGACGTTTTCCATCAGCAGGTAGGAGGTGGGGGCCTGTCCGCCGAAGATGTGGTTGTGCATGCCTCCGTCCGGTCCGCCGAAGCCGCCTTTCCATTCACCGCGCTTCACGCGCACCGCATAGGCGCAGTGGCCGGGCTGCCCCACCGGGTAGGCCGGGATGCCGTGGGCCTGGGCAGCCATGGTGCCGAAGTAGGAGAGGCCGCCGCACACGCCGCCGATGACCTGCGTGTTTTCCGCGGAGGTGTTGACGTCGCGCCACGGCACGTAGAAGAGGGGCCCCTGGATGGTGTCTCCGAAGAAGTTGTTGCCCGTATAGGGGGCGGCCCAGCAGGCGTCCGTATAGCGCCGCCAGGGGAGGTTGACGTGCTCATTGCTCCATTCGTAGGATTTGTCGTCCCACGTATGGCCCACGACGAAGCGCATTTCCCACGGGCGCAGCTTGATGAAGCCGGGATGCAGCTTGTTTTCCTGATGCAGCTTCTTGAAGATCTGGTAACGGCGCACCGGGTTGCTGTTGGCGGAGTTGGTTTTCAGCTTTCCCGCCATGGGGCCTGTGGAGAAGACGGAGGCCAGCCCCGTGGCGAGGGACTGGTAGTCCCGGAAGTCCGCGTTTTTACCGTCCGCCTTCCAGATGTCGGAAAGGATTTGAAGGCCCTCCGGGGAGTTTTCCGGAATCAGGCCCGCGCCCAGGTAGAGTTCCATCCATGTCGGGTCCTGTAAAAAGGCCTTGATGAAAGCCGCGTCCTGCGGGCTTTTGGAGAAAACGGCCTTCACGTTGTCCGGTCCCGTGACGCGCAGGAGTTCGTGAATGTCCAGCAGGTGGCGGTATTGCTTGTCCTGAAGCAGTTTTTGCCCCGATTTGGTTTGTTCCCCAGCCTTCAGGAGGGAGGAGCGAAGTTCCGTTTGCAGCCCGGCAAAGTCGCCCGCGGCTATTTTCTGCGCCAGGGAGGTCGGCAGCTGGCTGGCGGCAGACGGCGCTTCCGTTTCAGGTTCCGTCAGATCCTGCGCCATGCAGACGGGCGCGGCGAGCAGGGCGGTGCAGAGAAGAAGGTGTGAAATATTCATGTGGAAAAGCTTGTTTAAGGATAGCGGAAAAAAGGGGCCGGAGCCAGTTTGTTTTCCGACTTACTACGGCGCCGGAACAGTATTTTTATCATCCGCCGCGGGGCATCTTTCAGCATAAATGGTCACAGAGCATTTTCACGCCCAGGCCAATGAGGATGAGCCCGGCCCCCGCTTCCAGGTGGAAGGTGGGGAAGCGGTGCAGCCGCCGGGTCAGGAAGAAGCCTGCCGCCGTGCACAGGAAGGTGGTGAAGCCGATGACGGCGGCGGGGAAAAGTACGGCGTGGAGGGTGGGGGATGCGCCGCACTGGGCGGAGGAGAGGTAGATGCTGACGCCCGCCACCAGGGCGTCTATGCTGGTGGCAATCCCCACGGCCAGGAGGGTGGGCAGCGTCAGGCTGGTGACATGGGGCATGTGCTCCTCTTCATCACGGTGGTTCCAGCCTTCCCTGATGACGTTGATTCCCAGAAAGGTGAACACGGCAAAGCCCAGCCAGTGGTCCCAGGCGGCAATGTACTGGTGGACGGAACCCGTAAGCAGGAAACCCAGCACGGGCATCAGGAATTGTCCCGCCCCGGTGGACACGGAAAGCTTGATGCCGTTGACCAGACGTTTTTGCTTAATGAGCAAGCCGTAGGTGAACGCCACGACAAAGGCGTCTACGGACAGGGCGAAAGCCAGGAATAACAAGTCGGCAAGCGGCATGCTCATTGCGGAGAGGCACTCTAGGACATCCCCGGGAAAAAGCAATTTTTTTGTTCCCCGCGGTTTTTTCCGGGTTCCGGGTGCATGGGAGAGAGAAGAATCGGCACGTTCCCCATGAGGGACTGCCCAAATGCATGGAAGTCTGTTGTAGAGAGACTTTTCCGTTTTTCGTCAGGAGATTCGCCTATGCAATATTACCTTTTCAAATGCAAAAACTGCTGAATAACAGCCTTTGCGTGATCGGGGGATCAGTTAATTTGGCGTTGGCGGTTTCTTTTACGCCCAGGTGCAGTAATTCAACGGAATAGCGATTGTCATGAAGAAGATAATGAGAATGGGAAAATTCGTGGTGTTCTCTGTTTTTAGAATTTCCCCTTGATAGATAAAAATTTTTTTTATTCATTAATTTACTCAACGTCAATATTTTAGATTACTTGCATATTTTCTTGCTTAAGAAAATGAATGAGACGGTAAAAAGTAATGCAGCAATAGATGAAAATATAATAGAAAATGTGCTATGGAACCATTCATCAAAACACAGTTCTCTAAGTCCGGAACATACACATAATACGTTGAAGATAGCTACACTAACGAGAATAAATTTCATTTTCAAAGGGTATTAAGCGAAGTAATTTAATCCTGAGGAGTGAAATTCTCAAGCATAAAGGCCTGAAAATGTTTCTGCAGGAGCCGTAAATTTCCCCCAATGATATTCCCGGCGCTACGGCTCCATAAACTGAATGCTGGAAGAGGGACATTTCTTCCGTCCGTCATGCGGTGAAGAAGAAAGGAGAGGATTACTTGCAGTATTTTTTCATGTAGGGCAGCACGGCGTTTGCCCAGATGGCATAACCCTTTTCCGTAAAGTGCAGGTTGTCCCTGCTGATGCCGGGCAGGAGCTTTCCTGAGGGGTCCAGAAAGCGCTTGTTGATGTTGGCGTAGGTGGTGCGGGGCAGTTTGCACTGGGCCAGGACGGCATTGATTTTGTCATTGTGCTGGCGCAGCTTGTCCTGCGGCCCCGTGCCGCGCGGGAAAATGCCCAGCAGCAGAACGTGGGTGTCCGGGAACCTGACCAGCAGGTGCTGAACGGCTCCCAGAATGCCCATGGCCGTTTTTTCCGGAGCTTCTCCTCCCTTGAAATGGCCGGTGTTGTTGGTGCCGATCATGACGATGCAGAGTTTGGGTTCCGTCTGGGCCGGAATGCCGGAGTCCGTGATGCGGTAGATCAGGTTGGTGGTCTGGTCCCCGGAAATGCCGAAGTTGCAGGGATGGTAGGGTTTGAACGCCTTTTCCCATACTTGCTTTCCTTCTCTTTTCCAGTAGTCCGTGATGGAGTCTCCCAGGAAAAGGACGCCGCAGGAGTTGTTTTTTACCTGTTCCACCTGCTGTTCATACTGCTGCCTCCACCATTGGGGCTGTTCCCGCGGCAACGGGAGCAGGGGGGACGGCAGGTCGGCCGCCGTCGCCATGGAGAGGGAGGCCAGGAGGGAGAACGCAATTGCATGCAAGGTTTTCATTTACTTTCATAGTATACGTATGTTTTTTTTAAACGTTACATGAAAGTTGTGGTCTTTTTCCGCTTCTGCTGTGCGCTGGCAGCTCTTGCGCCGGGGCGTTCCCCCTTGCCAGATTCCGGGGGGTGGTGTAGCTTGTGACGGTATGAGTGAGGTATCCCTGCAGCATGGAATGGCGCGCCAGATGGCCGCCTCCCAGTCCATGCAGGCCGGGATGCAGATTCTCCAGGCCTCCGCTCTGGAATTGAAGCAGCTTCTCCGCCACGCGCTGGAGACCAATCCCATGCTTGAGGAATTGCCGGACGCTTCTCCGGAAGCTCTGGAGGACGGTCCGGACGGAGACGCCTGGAATGAGCGGGAGGACGGCTGGAACGAGTTTACGCCGGAAGGCCGCCCATCCGCGGAGGCCGCCGCACGCCGCGATTTCATGTATGAGTCCGTGGTGGCTCCGGAGTCCCTGAAAACCCATTTGATGGACCAAGCACAGCATTCCGCGCTGACCGGGCGCGCCCGGGACGCCCTGTTCCTGCTGATTGACGCCCTGGACGACCGTGGCTTCCTGACGGAGTCCCCGGAGGAGCTGGAGGAACGGGAGTGCTTCAGTATGCGGGATATGCAGGAGGCCCTGGCCGTACTGAGGGGGATGGACCCTCCCGGCGTGGGGGCGGTGGATTTGAGGGATTCCCTGCTGATTCAGCTTGAGCAGCGCGGCCTGAAGCGTTCGCTTGCCTTCCGCCTGGTCAAACGCTGCTGGCGGGAGCTGGCGGCGCACAAGTATGAGGAGGCCGCGCGCTTGCTGGACGTGGAGCCGGAAGCCGTGGCGGAGGCTCTGGAAGTGATCCGCAGCCTGACGCCGGATCCCGGCTGCGCCTATGCTCCCGGCGGCAATCCCCATCTGCTTCCTGACGTCGTCGTGGAGGAAGGGCCTTCCGGGGTTCTGGATGTAGTCCTCACTTCCGAGTACCTGCCGCGCCTGTCCATGAATGAACGGTACATGGAGCTGATGGCGGAGAGCTCCGGCAGCCGGGAGCTCCGGCAGTACCTCCGCAAGGCCTTCCGGGAAGGGCAGGAGCTGCTGCGCGCCCTGGACATGAGGCAGGAGACCGTGCTGCGCCTGGCCCGCGCCATTGTGCGGCGGCAGAAGGATTTTTTCAGGTTCGGCCCGTCCCGGCTGAAGGCCATGGGCATGGAGGAGGTGGCGGAGGAAATGGGCGTGCATGTCTCCACGGTTTCCCGTGCGTGCCGGGACAAGTACCTGTTGTGCAAGTGGGGAATGAAGGAGCTGAGGGCCTTTTTCAGCGCGGGCGTTCCGGCTGAGGGGGGCGCTTCCCCGGACGGAGCGGGCGCGGAGGCCGTGGCGTCCGGCGCCGTTCAGGAGCTGATGCGGCGGTTGATTGCAGAGGAAGATTCTTCCAAACCCCTCAGTGACGCCAGGCTGGCCGCCGCGCTGCAGGAGCAGGGGGTGAACATCGCCCGCCGCACGGTGGCGAAGTACCGGGAGCAGATGAAGATTCTGCCCGCCTCCCTGCGCCGGGGGATATGACAGTCCACTATATTTTTTTAATGGTTTATTGATAGTTTATTATCAATAATTTATGTCTTGTTCTGCGGGAATGCTTTCCCTGTTTTTATTTCCGGCGGAAGAGGCGGTTGACTGATGCGGCTTTGGTGCTATAGTCCCCGCTTTATCGTGATGCGTACATTTACCTGGCCTATTGCCCTGCTGCTGGCGGGGCTTCTTTTTCAGACGGTGGCGTTTGCCGTTCTGAATACGGTGGTTCCGCTGTGGATGGAACAGTCTGACGCCGCCACCTGGGAGGCCGGGCTGGTGGGGGCTTTTTTCTTTCTGGGGAACCTGGCGGGCACGCTGATGGCCGGCGGGGTGATCCGCAAGGCCGGGTTCAAGGGTAGCTACCAGTACGCGTGCGTTTTATGCGCGGCGTCCACCCTGCTGCTGCTTGTGTTTCCCGGCGCGCTGGCCTGGAGCGGCCTCCGGCTGCTGACGGGGATAAGCTGCGCCCTGGTCTGGGTGGTGGTGGAAAGCGCCCTGCTGAGGGCCGGAACGCTGAAAACCCGCGGCATTCTTCTGGCATCCTACCTGGTGGTTTATTATCTGGGAACGGTGCTGGGCCAGCTCCTCCTGGGCTGGTTCCCCAGTGACATGTCCCTGGTGGTGACGGAGGTATGCGTTCTGTCCGCAGTGGGCATGATTCCCCTGCTGTTTGCCCGCCTGGAGTCTGATTCCGCGGGCGCCCTGTCTTCCACCCATGTGGAGGTTCGGACGCTGCTGAAACGCCGCAGCGTATTCCTGGGCGTGGTGGGGTGCGTTATTTCCGGCGTGGTGCTGGGAACGATTTATTGCCTGATGCCCCTGTTCCTGAAACACCAGGGCATGAACCACTCCTCCGTGGGGTACTGGATGGCCCTGCTGATTGCCGCGGCCATTCTGGGCCAGTGGCCCATGGGACGGCTGGCGGACAAGTACGGGCGCGCCTTCGTCATGAAATGCCAGTCCCTGCTGGTGGTGGCCGCCTGTGCCGGACTGGTGCTGAAAGGCGGCCTGATGGCCCCCTCCCTGATCGCGCTGGGGCTGGCGGGTTTCTCCCTGTACCCCGTCGCCATGGCCTGGGGGTGTGAAGAGGCCTCACGGGATGAGCTGGTGACCATGAACCAGCTTCTGCTGCTGAGCTACTCCATTGGCACGCTGGCCGGGCCTTCCCTGACCTCCTTCCTGATGCAGCGGTATTCCGACAACTGGATGCCGATGGTCATTGCGCTGGTGGCGCTCTCCTTCATGCCCGTGCTGATGCTGGGCGGCGGCCACGGAAGAAGAAAGCTGTCCCGGTAAAAGAAGAGGGGGAGAAAGAGGCGTCAGGGTTTTTTCTGGTCCGCCGCGGCGTTTTTCTCCGGTTTGGGCACGTCATTGTCCGCCACCTGGTGAATCATGTCCGTCAGGGCGTGCACATAGTCCTCCGTATGGGAATCCGTAATGGCGTACTTGCACAGGCATGAGACCGTGGGGATGCCCAGCGCCGCGTAATGGCGGTCATTGCCCGCAATGGCGGAGGGCTCCCGGTGGAAGGTGGGGGGAGCCTGCTCCCAGGATTTGGTGAAGGGAGTGGCGCACTGGCCCGCGAATTCCTTGCCGCGGAGCGTGGTCATGAACAGCACGGCTTCCTGCGGGGATTCCGGTTCCGGCTGTTTCTGCTCCGCAGCGGCGGCCAGTTCCTGCGGTTCCAGGTTGATCATGCCCAGGATGTTGGCCGCGCCGATGCTGCCGCTCAGGGTTTTGGCGTGGACGGAGGCTCCTGAGGAGGCGGATGCGGGTTCCGCTCCGTTTGCATACGCGACGAAGTAAATGTTGTGGTTGGTGGGAATGTCCTTGAGGCCCCTGGCCGTTTCCAGCAGCAGGGCCGCTCCGCTTCCGTTGTTGAACCGTTCGCTGGAATCGTAATTGGCCCCCACCACGATGCTCTGGTTGTTGGAATACAGTCCGGGCTTGTAAACCAAGACGTTGTAGATGGCGGTCCCCTTTTTCGCATCCCCTCCGGAAACGGGCTGCAAGGTGACGGCATAACCCATGTCCGAGAAGCTTCCGGCGATGTATTTGGCGGCGGCTTCCATGGATTTGGGCTGCCGGGCGTTTCTGGGCCCGATGTCTTTTTGCAGGACTTCCGTATGCTTTTCCATGCGCGCGCCCAGGCTCCGCGGCGTATCCGGGCTGCCGGAGGAGGAAGCGGGAAGGAGGGTGCAGGAGGAGAGGCCGGAGGCCAGCAGCAGGAATCCGGCGGTCAGGGCGGCGTGTTTGTGAATGCGGGTCATCTCTTATAGGGTTTCAACGTAATGCAGTTCACGGGCAATCTGGGCGGCCAGGGGAATTTTCAGATGGTCCGGCAGGACGCTCCACGTATAGGTTTCCACCTCCAGGTGCGGGTTCAGGCCCGGATGGCTGCGGAGGAAGGCGTGCGTTTTCAGGATGAAATCCTCCGTGCCCCGCAGGGGCGGTTCCGGGGAGGCGTACAGGGGAATGTGGTAATGAATGCGCCATTGGGAATCCCGCGTTTCCTCCGCGTAATCCCGCCCGTAGGCCAGGGCGTTCGGCAGGTCCGGGAAAAGCATGGTTCTGCCCCGGTGGAGAATGCTTGTCTGGTGGAAATAAACGCCGTCGTCAAACTGGCGGAGGAGTTCCAGGTCTTCCTCCCCGCGTATGCGGCATTCCAGGGCGTTGGAGAACTGCACCTTGCAGAGGGAGATGTTGTTTTCCTCCCAGGCGGAGAGGGTGTCTGCCGATTCCTCCCGCAGGATGGCGAAGTGGCAGGTGTCATACGTCAGTCCCAGATGGCGTTCAATGAGTTCGGGGCGGCGGGAGTGGTTGCGCAGGCCGTTGAAAAAGCGGATGGCGCCCTCCGTATCGTGGAAATGGCCGAAAGGCTCCGGCTCCAGCCCAAGCTGCATCAGGCGTCCGGTCTGCCTGCTCAGCACGTCCAGGAATCCGCTCATGGCGTCCAGACGGGAGAACATGCGCTCCTCCTCCGCATGGAACCAGCTGTGGGAGGCGGGGAGCGTGCTGACGGTCAGCCTGTCTGCGTTTTCATCCCCGATGCGGGCCAGGATGCGGAAGAGGTTGCAGGTGTATTCAAAACGTTCCGGCGTGGTCCAGTCCGGCTGGAAAACGTGTTCCTTCACCCGCTGGCCGTGAAAGTTCCCGTAGGGAAAGCCGTTGAGGGTTTCCACGCGCGCGTCGTGTTCGTCCAGCCATGATTTCAAGGCTTCCACGGCGTGCGGCGTTTCCAGCAGTTCCGCTGCCGCCCTGGCGGACAGGCGCAGGCCGATGCCCAGGGGGCGGTCCTTCAGGGGGGAATTCAGTGCGGCCAGTTCCTGCCGGATGCGGGGAACGTGGGTCTGGAGGGCTTCCCGGGTTTCCGCCCAGGATTCGGCGGGATGGATGTTGGTGCAGTAGGAAAGCATGGCGGGGCAGTATGTGCTGGTTTGGGGAACGGCGTTCCACTCCGGGGGAAAATAGTGGAAGATGCGTGCGCATGGGGCGTTCCTCAAGCCTACATACGGTTCCGCAGTGAGGAAAAATTTCATGGAATTGCGGCTTTTGGCGTCATCCGGAAGCGTCCTTTCCGGCGGAAAGAATGGCTTTGAAAAGGCTCCGGATATATGGTAGTATCTTTCCGTAATGCGTCCGTTCTTCTTTCTCCTTCTTGGTGTTCTGTTCCACGGGGACGTCCTGCGCGCGGCGGAGGAATCAACGGCCTGGAAATCCTCCCTGATCCGGTTCAGCCGTCCGGCGGAATGGAAGGAGACGCGGCCCCAGAAGGGAACCGGGGACAACTCCTGGGCGAAGGACGCCACGCCGATCGGCAACGGAAGAATAGGAGCGCTCATTTACGGAGGCGTGGAAAAGGACCGCCTGGAGCTGACGGAAATCAGCATGTGGTCCGGAGGTTTTTGCAGTGCGGAAGTCAAGGACAAGGGGCCGGATTCCGTCAAATTCGGATCCTACCAGCCGTTCGGCACGCTGGAAATCACGTATCCGGCAGCAGAGAACGTGCAGGATTATAAAAGGACGCTGGATGTGGCGGAGGCGCTGGCCTCCGTGTCCTACAACTCCGGGGGAGTCCGTTACCGGAGGGAGTATTTCGCCAGCGTTCCGCACCAGGTGGTTTCCATGACGGTGCAGGGGGACAGGCCCCGTTCCGTGGAAGCCTCCTTCCGCCTGGCGACCTTGCATCCTCAGGACAGGATTACGGCCACGGCCGGAGGGGGCAGGGGAATGATTCTGATGCAGGGTTCCCTGAAAAACGGATTGACCTATGAGGCACGCATTGCCGTTCTTCCCAGGGGTGGAAGTGTCACGGCTGACGGCGGCTCCATCACCGTCCGGCAGGCTGATTCCTGCCGCGTGCTGGTTTCTCTGGCTACGGATTACGTGCTGGACGCTTCCCGGAACTGGAAGGGGGAGCCGCCCCGCAAGAGGAATGAAGCCGTTCTGGCCCGTGCGCTCAAGGCGGCTCCGGAGCAGCTGAAAGCCGCCCACCGGGGCGCCTACGGCAAGCTTTACCACCGCGTTTCCCTGGACCTGGGAGAGACGGAGGACGCCACGGCGGAACTCCCCGTCAACGAGAGGCTGAAGAGGTACAGGCAGGCGGTGGACGCCGGAAGGGACGCCCGTGATCCCGATCTGGAGGAACTGGTGTTCAACTTCGGCCGCTACGTCATCCTTTCCTCCTCCCAGCCGGGGAATCTGCCCGCCAACCTCCAGGGCCTGTGGAATTACAGCCTGATTCCGCCGTGGGATTCCGACTACCACAATAATATCAACATCCAGATGTGCTACTGGGGAGTGCTCCCCTCCAACCTGGCGGAATGTTATGACCCGCTGGTGGATTACATCCGGGAAATGGCGCCCGCCGCGCGTAAAATCACCCGGGAGGAGAAAGAGTTCAGGACGGTTGGCGGCAAGCCCGCTCCGGGCTGGACGTCCAGGACGGCCCAGAACATTTACGGGGGCCAGGGATTTAAATGGAACAAGCCCGCTTCCGCGTGGTATGCCCTGCATCTGTGGGAACGCTACCTGTTCACGATGGACAGGGAGTATCTGAAAACGACGGCTTACCCGATGATGAAGGAAATCTGCCGTTTCTGGGAAAGCCAGCTCAAGCCCCTGCACGCGGGAGGAAGCAATTTCCGGACGGAGGACAGGAAGGTGACGCCGGAAATAATCTCCCGGGAGTTGAAGGACGTGAAGGAAGGAACGCTGGTGGCTCCGATGGGCTGGTCCCCGGAACACGGCCCCAGGGAGGACGGCTGCGCGCATGACCAGCAGATCGTGTGGGAATTGTTCAATGATACCGTACAGGCCGCGGAAACCCTGGGCGTGGACGCCGCCTGGAGAAAGGAACTGACCGCCAAGAGAGACCTTCTGGCCGGTCCCAGGGTGGGGGAGGACGGCCTGCTGCTGGAATGGATGATCGCCCGCAAGCCGGGCGGCTCCTGGGACCCGCGCCACCGGCACACCTCCCACCTGTTTGCCGTTTATCCCGGCAGCCGGATCAACCCGGAAAAGACGCCGGAATGGGCGGAAGCCGCCCGCAAATCCCTGCTGGCGCGCGGAACCACGGGGGATTCCCGCCGTTCCTGGACCTGGGCGTGGCGCGCCAGCCTCTGGGCGCGTTTTCTGGACGGGGAAAAGGCTTATGAGATGATTCGGGGCATGATGCGCCACAGCATGATGGACAGCCTGTTCACCACGCATCCGCCCATGCAGGTGGACGGGACCATGGGCATCGTGGCCGGTTTTGCTGAAATGCTGCTCCAGTCCCGCACCGGCCGCCTGCATCTTCTGCCGGCCCTGCCGGAAGCCTGGAAAAACGGGAGCGTGCGCGGACTGAAAGCCCGCGGCAACATTACCGTGGACATGGACTGGAAGGACGGCAGGGTAACGCAGTTCCGCCTTTCCTCCCCGATGGCGCAATCCGTCCGGGTGGCCGCCAATGGCACGGAAAAGACGTATGAACTGACGCCGGAGACGCCCGTCAGGGGCAGTTGAGGAATCTTCAGAACGGTTCAGGACCGATGTCTCTCACGCCGTTACAGCTGTTTTTCAGCAGGTACAGCCTTGTTTCTGTTGTAATGCGCCCCATTTGCCAAGGGAGTAATGCGCCCGCTGATGCCCGGATGAACAAAAGGGCTTGTGCCTGCAACGGGAAGTCGGGGCACGGAATGAGTTTTTGACATTTCCGCAGGCGGATATTAAAATTAGTAGAATGGAAGATGCGCCTTTGAATACGGATTTTATCAATTTAACGGCGGACAATCTGGCCAGTGAACATTTATGCTGCATTATCCGCAGCCGGGCCCCCCATCCGGGCGTTGAAGCAAAGCGGCAATGGCTTTCCGGCCGGATCAGGGAAGGCCACGTCTTTAGAAAGTTAAATGCCAAGGGAGTGGTTTTTATTGAATATGCCCCTCTGGAGACGGCCTGGGTTCCCATCCTTGGGGACAACTACTATTATATATATTGCTTGTGGGTTTCCGGCAGCTACAAGGGGAAAGGGTATGGAAAATTGCTGATGGAATATTGTCTGGCTGATGCCAGGGAAAAGGGCAAATCCGGCGTTTGCATGCTCGGAGCTGAAAAACAAAAAGCCTGGCTTGCCGATCAATCCTTCGCGAAGAAGTTCGGCTTTGAGGCGGTGGATGCTGCCAGCCATGGCTATGAACTGCTTGCTCTTTCCTTTGACGGCACAACGCCGAGGTTTGCGCCGAATGCCAAAAAGGGGAGAATTGAGAGCCGGGAGCTGACAATTTATTATGATATGCAATGCCCCTTTGTGCATCAAAACATTGAGATCATAAAACGGTACTGTGGAGAGAACGATGTTCCGGTATCTCTCATCAGGGTGGATACGCTGCAAAAAGCAAAGGAATTGCCCTGCGTCTTCAATAACTGGGGCGTGTTTTACAAGGGGAATTTTGAAACGGTGAATTTGTTATTGGACATTGCCAATCTAAAGAGAATCCTCAAGAAATGAGTTGAGTCGGCGCTTTCATAAATTATTCAGGCTGTGTGGTTGTACCTTCCGGGTGCAAGGCATTCTTCCTTTCCTGCCTTTTTCACTAACAGCAGGCAGGGAACCAATGCTTATTGCGGGTTTTCATGCTCCGTCTTTATGAACGTGAGCGCCCGTTCCATCAAGGAACAGGGGGGCTGCCAATGGAACAGCCTGCTTCCTTTTGCCCCTGCAACCGCTGTTCACGCCAATAAAAAACAGGCACGCCTTGCAGCGGCCTGTTTTCTGAACGGGAAATCCGCTCCGGCCTGGAAGCCCGCTGTAAAGGCGGAAAAGCTCCAGGCCGGATGGGGAATGAGTTTTTTACTGAACGATGCCCAGCGGGGCGGTCGTCTTCCAGTCTCCGCGGGTGAAGTCCGGGAACACCTGGGGCATGCCGCCCTGGGCCACGGAGTATTCGGAAAGCTCGGAGACGGAGGACCAGAAGGCGCCTTCGTATACGTTCTGGTCCATCGGTTCGCCCTTGCGGAGGCATTCGATGATGCGGTAAAGCATCACGAAGTCCATGCCGCCGTGGCCGCCCATCTTCAGGGCCAGCGGGCCGACTTTCTTCCAGAGCGGGTGATCGTACTTTTCAAAAATGGGGGCCAGTTTTTCGTTGCCTTCAATCCATTCGTGATAGTTGCCGTTGCCCAGCTTTTCACCGGCCACGCGGGTCGGGAAGCCGGCCAGCGTGCCCAGGGTGCCCTGAATGAGGTTCAGGCGGGAGTAGGGGCGCGGGCTGGTTTCATCCCATTCCACCAGGATGGTGCGGCCCATGGTGGTCTTGATGATGGAGGTGTTCATGTCGCCGCAGGCGAAGTCCAGCTTGTTCCACTTGTGGTCCGCCGGGAAATTCTTCTTGGCATAGGCGGCGCGGCCCAGGGCCGGGCTGGAGAAGGAAACGAGCCTGCCGAAGCAGTCGTCCTTGCGGGCCAGGTTCATGTACTGGGCGATGGGGCCGAGGCCGTGCGTGGGGTAGACGTTGCCGTTGCGCTTGGCGTAGTGGTAGGTTCTCCAGGAGCCGGTGCCGCGGTCCACCTGCTTCATCTGGCCGCGCAGTTCGTGGATGTAGGCGGCTTCCCCGTACAGCAGGTCGCCGATGACGCCCTGGCGCACCATGTTCAGGTACATGAGTTCTTCACGTCCGTAGTTGACGTTTTCCATCATCATGCAGTGTTTCCGGGTTTCCTCGGAGGTGTTCACGATTTCCCAGAGCTCCTTGATGGAGACGGCCATGGGCACTTCCACAAAGGCGTGGGCGCCCATCTTCATCACGTCGCAGGTGACGCGGCAGTGCCATTCCCAGCTGGGGCAGACGATGACGGCGTCCGGCTTGACTTCCTTCATCATGCGCTTGTAGTCTTCCGGGCCGTTCGTGAAAATGGGAGGGCGCTTGCCCGTCTTCTTTTCCACCAGCGCCGCGTTGCGTTCCGCCCAGTCCTTGTACAGGTCGCAGATGCCGACGACTTCCGCGCCTTCAATGACGGCCATCTGGCCCACGTGCATGGAGCCGCGTTCACCTACGCCGACGAAGGCCACGCGCACCTTGTCCAGCTTGGGGGCCCTGAAGCCGCCCATGTAGATGGCGCCGGGCTTGCGCGGGGGCCACGTGGTCATGGGACCGATGTTGTTCGGGTCCGGAACGATGATCTTTTTGGGAGCCAGGGGAGCTACTTCCTGGGCGTTGGCGAAGGAACCGGCAGCCAGGGCGCCAGTAGCCAGACCCAGGGTCTGAAGGAAACGACGGCGTGATGATGAATTATCCATGGATGGTAATTATATGGAAGGATTTGAGTCCTTAGTTTGCCATACATACCCGGACTTGAGAATCTTTCTTTCACGGATGGTGCAAAAAATGCATTCTCCTGCGGGAGAGAGGTGCTCCGCGCCGGAGGCGTCAAAAGAGGGGAAGGCAGGCTCCTTCCGGGAGGCGGGCATGAAAAAGGCCCCATTCCTGCCGCAGTGCGGGAAGGACGGGGCCTGTCAGGTGCATCACCCGGTTGTGCCGATGTTGCATGCCGTTGCTTGGGAGTGAAGGGGGGTGAGCGTATCGCTGCACCGCGGTCCGAAGGATCGGCCCTGCATCGGAGGACATCCGGAGAGTGTTGCGTGGTGTCGCCGGCGCTGGCTGTTGTTTCCTTTCCTGGCGACGGGGAAGATCATTCCGTTTCCTGCGGCTTCTGTTCAGGGAACCTTGACGGGGTCCGCATGCCGTGGAATCGGGATCATCTTCCCGGTCGTTTTGAAGTGGTCCGGTTACTGAGCCGTGCCGGCGGCGGGAAGTTTTGACGCGGCAAGCCTGGCATAAGCTTCATTCAGCGCCTTGCCCAGCCTGGGGCGGAAAACGGTGGTGGTCGGCAGCTGCGTGCCTTCCATGTCACAGGAGCGGAGGATGTCGGGAATGGACGGGGCCAATGCACGTTTCATGATATTCATGCAGTCTTCCAGGTCCACTCCGTATTTTTCCTCCATCAGGTTTTCAATACGGTCCGCCATCTGCTCCATCCTCTCAATCTGTTTTTTAGTCAGAATCGGCTGAATGGTCGCGTTCGGGTCGGGGACGTAGCTGGTCAGCATTTCAATGGCCCGTTTCAGGTCGTCCGGCAATTCCGTTGCATTGCCGCTGTTGAGAACCTGAGCCAGAACCTGATAGCTGCTGGTAGCGTTTTCGTCATAATCATGAATGCCTGAGGCCAGCGCCACGCCTGCGATGCTCTGCACGTAGCGGGCTACTTCCGGGGAATAGTTGCCTTCCACAAACGTGGAGGGAACGTCATCCGCGTAAGCCTGCATGGCGGCCTGGCAGGCGAGGGAACCGACGGTACCCACGCACAGTGTCTTGATGATGGACGAGATGATTTTCATGATTGAAACTCCGGTTGAAGCTTCCCGACTGGAACGGTCCGGTGAACCGTTTGTAGCAAGTGAGACTGTGCAGCCCCTGATTTCGTTCAAAAGTTTTTTTGAATGATTAAAATCATGCGCCCGCACGGCTTCCCTGCCTTCCGGCGGAATTCCGCCTTCCGTAACTTTTCCGCGGCCCCCTGCGGGAGGCGGAACGGTTTTCCTGCATGGAGTTTTTCCTTTCCCGGTGCGTGCCGGGAACCGTCTGCAATTCAGACGGTATGGTGGCGCTGGAGGAATGGACGGGAAGGAGGCGCCCCAGCAGCTTGTGCACGTCCCTGGCTTTTTTGATTTCATCCGGGGAACAGAGGGCGATGGCTTGCCCGGCGGCTCCGGCGCGTGCCGTGCGGCCGATGCGGTGCACATAGACTTCCGGTTCTTCCGGCAGATCGTAGTTGATGACGAGCTGCACGTCTTTCACGTCAATGCCGCGGGCGGCGATGTCCGTGGCGACGAGAATGGGCGTTTCCCCGGAACGGAATTCCCGGAGCATGCGTTCACGCGTGCCCTGGCTCTTGTCGCCGTGGATGGCGGAGGCCGGGTGGTCCTTTCCGGTCAGGAAGGAGGCCAGGCGGTTCGCGCCGTGCTTGGTCCGGGTGAAGATGAGCGTGCGGCCCGGCTGTTCCTGCTGTTCCAGCAGATCCAGGGTAAGGGGCCTTTTTTCCGCCTGGGAGCCAACCATGCAGAGGGACTGTTCCACCCTGTCCGCCGTGGCGGCCGGGGGGGTGACCATCACCGTTTCCGGTTCCTGAAGCAGGGACTGGGCCAGTTGCAGAATGTTGTCCGGCATGGTGGCGGAGAACATCTGGGTATGGCGTTTCTTCGGGATTTTGGCGACGATCTTTTTCAGGGCCGGAGCGAAGCCCATGTCCAGCATGTGGTCCGCTTCGTCCAGAATCAGGGTTTCCACACCGCCCAGGTTGACGGTCTGGCGTTCCAGATGGTCAATCAGCCTGCCGGGCGTGGCTACCAGAATATCCAGGCCGCCGGCCAGCTTCTTGAACTGGGGGGCGTACCCCACGCCGCCGAAGATGACGGCGGTGGACAGGTTCAGCCCTTTGGCGTAGGCGCAGATGTTGTCATGAATCTGCGCGGCCAGTTCCCGGGTGGGGCTCAGGATGAGCGCCCTTACCTGGCGGGCAAGCGGCTTTCTGGGATGTTCTGAAAATTGTTGAATAAGGGGCAGGGCGAACGCGGCCGTTTTGCCGGTTCCGGTCTGCGCCAGTCCCATCAGGTCCTTGTTCTGCAGCAGCAGGGGGATGCAGGCTGCCTGGATGGGGGTGGGGGTCTTGTACTCCAGTTTCTCCAGCTGGCGGAGAATGGGAGCCGACAAGCCAAGCTCCCTGAATGTGGTTGATACCATGTTTATTGATGTGTCTGTGAATGCGCCTCGGCTGCAATGAACTGACGGAATCACGACAATAGCGGAACAAAAAGAAGCCCGCAGGAGCGATACTGAAAGGATCAATACGGAGACGCCCGTATTCCGCCAACCGCAAATGACTATCAAAAATCAACAACCAAGCACCATTCGGCGGGAACAGGGCCATAAAAGCACGGCAAAGGACAGCCGTCAAGAGAAAAAATTCCATACGTATTTGTTTGATGGTAAATAATTCCGTTATATTTATTTATAAAATATTAATTATCAGATTTTTGTAAAAAATCTAACATGATTTGATATGGTTGAGGATAAGAGTTAGCATATGAAAATGCATAGTTCTGTAGTGGTGGTTTTTATAACAATCATACCCATCAGCATAAATATAACCGATGCTGAGGAAATGGAACCTGACACAGGGGAACTGGAGATAACATCTAAGACAGTATTGAATTCGGTAATATGCCTTGTTAAAAAACAGATAAGGAAGCAGATAAGAAAAGGACAGATGTAGGGATAGGAGAGGAAATCAAGTTGTCTTTGGGTGGTAAGAGAGTGGGCGATGTAGATAAAGAATCCGTTAAATGATTTCTGGAAGATAAATGTAAGGATATGGCTGTGTTGGATATGAATAATGAAAATCCATTAAAGGCTAATTTAAAAGTAAGTAATAAAATTATAAATAATTGTGATCTTACTGTAAAAGTAAAAACGAATATTGGGGAAAAACCTGTTGAGAAGAAATTTAAAATATTTGTTCCCAGTGATATTAAAGGTATTTCCTCCGGTTTCAGAGTACCGGGTTATCCCGTGGATGGTGGACGAGATAAAAATCTAGTAGGGGCTTCCTCTCAAATTATAATAATAATTCATCCATTGACGGTCAATTTTCAAGAATTGGGGTTGATTGAAAAGGCAAATGATAAAGATTTGCCTGAGGATGCTCCGGTTCACGAACCTGTCAAGGATGTTGCTGTTCTTGGATCAAGGAACCATTTTCAATTTGATAATATTGGATTTGAGCAAGGAACAGTATGGGATGTTCAGAATAGACCTTATCCAATCACCTATATATATCAGTGTGGATTTTATGTTCATGTGGACAAAAAAGAATATTGTCAGGTCAGTGGAAAAGATTTTCCTATGACTGCTGTGATTGATTTTGATGGACAGAGACCGAATGGGAATGGTTTAAAAGAAGTGAAAGTAACAGTCTCCAAGTTTGATCGCGGTGTTGAACGAAGTACAGCAGGAACTGCTAAAAATATAGATTCTTAATGAATAATAAGATGAACGGAATTTTATTTTTTATCTGTGTGTTATCGTTATGCGGTTATTCCTCTGCCATTGCAGATGAGCTGAAGGTGCCTCCTTATACTGATATTTATAAAGACTCTTCCCGTTCTTTAATGAAACTGGATGAATCTTTGAAAAAAGGAAACGTATGCAGTTTTTTCAATATAACGGATAAAATATTGAAAAGATTGATGGAAAATAGGGATCATGCATGGAACGGAGACGATATTAAAGAAGTATTGTGGCTACGTTATTTGATTGCAAAAGCTCCTTTTGCAAATGTCAATGCGGAGGAAGAGCTGCAATGGTTAATTCGCAGAGGAGATTTGGATTACAGTATTAAGGAAGGCATCCTGCGACGTTTATCCTCCCGATTGATCAGGGATAAAGCGACTGTGAAGGAAATGGATTTGGACCCAAAAGTGGCTCTTGAAATTTTCTTAGCTTCCAATGCTGTGATTCTAGGCCAATTTCGTAGTGAAATAGTGCATGGTCTTGACGAAATGATTCAGAAATCAGAACAGGAATTTTTAGTGAATCAAAAAAACTTGCAGAAATCAGATGCAGATGTTTTTGCGTTTTTTAATACATTACATATTAGGGAAAGACGTGCAAGAAAGGCTGAGAGTATTGTTGAGGATATGGAAGAGGATTTTGTAAGCTTGTTAGTAAAATGCTATCCTGCAAAAGCATTGGAAGTGAAGAAATATTTGAGGATGGCTGGCTATGACGATAGACAAATTCCCGATCTATTGGATCGTACTATTGGAAAAATTCCCAAAGCGGACTATCTCTATCGAGGATACCGTAAACGCTGAGAGTAGATGGGTGATATTCCTGTTATTTGTTAACAGTCATTGAATCTACCGATTGAAAAATTTGCGCGCGCCCACGCAGTAAACGGCCCCGGAATAAACGGTCAGGATGATGGAACCCCACAGCGTGAACTGGTACAGGAAATTGGAGGCTCCGGATCCGTGCCACAGGCAGAGCGCTGCAAGCTGGTCCAGGAAGGAGGGCAGGTATTCCGGCGTATGCGTCCAGGTCAGGGCCAGCAGGCAGGCGATGCAGAAAGCCAGCTGGAAGGCGGTTTTCCATTTGCCGGACGTTCCCGCAGGGATGATGATGCCGTGGTCCTGGGCGATCTGGCGCAGGCCGGTGACCAGGAATTCCCGGCTGATGATGAGAATGGTGGCCCAGACGGGGCAGAGCCCCACGCCCGTCAGGTAAATGAAGGCGGCGGAAACGGCAATCTTGTCCGCCAGGGGGTCAATGAGCTTTCCGAAGGTGGTGACCTGGTTCAGGCGGCGGGCCAGGTAGCCGTCCAGCCAGTCCGTGCAGGCCGCCAGGATGAAGGTGACCAGTGCGGCCAGGTATCCCCAGGAATACTGATCCGCGATGCTGACTGCTGCCGTGAAGACGACTACCAGGGCAATCCGTGTCAGGGTAATGGCGTTAGGCAGGTTCAGCATACGCGGTTTATTAGGGAGCAGATGCCGGTCCGTAGCAAGCTTTTTTGCAGGATTCAGGAATTAAATTCCCGGAATGCGGCACACGGAAAAAATCAGACGGACCATGGAAGGGAGAAGGGGTGGACGGAGGGGGCACATTGGGCGTTTTTGCCTTGAGCTCCGGCGGGATGGAACAGGCGGAAGCCTGCGGCATGATGCAGGGAACGGGTTTCTGTAGCGTCGATGGGAAACAGAGTAGGGTAGGGATGGCGGCCTATTCCCCGACCAGCTTGTTGAAGTCTTCCTCGGAGATGACGGGAACGCCCAGCTTGAGGGCCTTGTCCCGTTTGGAGCCGCCGCCGCTGCCTGCCAGGAGGTAGGAGGTGGATTTGGAAATGGCTCCGGTGGCTTTCCCCCCGTGGGCGGCAATGAGCTGTTCAAAGTAGTCCCGCGGTTGGCTGAGCGTTCCGGTGATGACGAAGGTCTTGCCGGACAGGGCCCCCGCCGGGATTTCCAGAAGGTTGGCCCGGTAGGACTGGGACTGGGGATTGATGCCCAGGCCGCGCAGAACGTCCATCGTATGGTTCCCCGCTGCGGAGGTGAAAAAGCTCTGGAGGGATTTGGCCGCCGCCACGCCGATTTCGGAGCCATAGCTGAACTTGGCCGTATTTTTGCGCAGGTAGCCCGTTTCCAGATAGGGGGCGGTCAGGCGGTTGATTTCATCCGTCAGTTCCTGATGGCGCTCCTGCGCCGCCTCTGCGGAAAGCGCGCCTTCCTTCACCGCCTTCCTGTTTTCACGGGTGTTGGGGTTGGTTTTGGCGGCTTGTTCCATCAGCTCGTCCAGGCGCACGATGTCCCGGAGGTAGGAGGAGTCCGCCACATGCTCCAGGTCCGGGTGCGTGTCCGCCAGCGCCTTGGCGACTACTTCCCCCACCAGGGGAATGCCGAAGGCGATGAGCCAGCGTTCCAGCGGAAGCTCGCGCGCGTGTTGCAGGGCATCCAGCGCTTTCTGGGCGTTCTTTTCCCCATAGCGGCGCGGTTCCTCCGGCGTGCCCAGGTTCAGGTTGGCGAGCTGTTCCAGCTTCAGGGGGAAGAGGTCCAGCGCGGAGGCAGCCAGGCCGGAGCTTCTCAAAGCTTCCGCCACGGAAGAGCCGATGCTTTCCACATCCAGCGCGGAGCGGGAGCAGAAGTGGGTGATGCCCGACACGGCCTGCGCAGGACAGGTGAAGTTGGTGCAGCGCCAGGCCACTTTTCCCTCCTCCTTCATGATGGGGTTGCCGCACGCGGGGCACAGGCCCCCCGTGGCTTCCAGAATGCTGTAGGGCCTGGCATCCGCCGGACGTTTGGAAAGGTTCACTTTCAGAACGGCGGGGATGATTTCCCCCGCCTTTTCCACCAGCACGGTATCTCCGATGCGGACGTCCTTCCGGTCGATTTCATCCTGGTTGTGAAGGGTGGCTCGCGCCACCGTGGAGCCGGACAGCAGCACGGGCTTGAGTTCCGCCACGGGCGTCAGCACCCCAGTGCGGCCCACCTGCACGATGATGTTCAGCAGGGCGGTTTCCTTCTGTTCCGGGGGGAATTTGTACGCCGCCGCCCAGCGGGGCGCGCGCGCCGTGGCTCCCAGGGCCTCCCGGGTGGCCATGGAGCTGATTTTAATGACGGCGCCGTCCGTGCCGTAGGGGAGCGTGTGGCGGAGCCTGTCAATGTCCCGCACGGCCTGACGGGTGGATTCCAGGCTGTCCGTATAATACACCGGATCATTGCAGGGAATGCCGCAGTGGCGGAGCATGTCCCAGAAATCCTTTACATTCGTGAGTTCCGGCCCTTCATACGCGCCAAGCCCGTGGGCCAGGAAGGCCAGGGGACGGGCGGCCACCTGCCGGGGGTCCAGCTGCTTGAGGGTTCCGGCGGTGGCGTTGCGCGGGTTGGCGAAAGCGGGGAGCCCTTCGGCGTCCCGTTCCTCGTTCAGTTTGGCAAAGGCTTCATTGGGCATGAAGACCTCCCCGCGCACTTCCAGCACGGGAGGGGCGCCAGGGGGAAGGGTGAGGGGGACGCTGCGGATGGTGCGGACGTTGGCCGTTACGTCGTCCCCCACGTCTCCGTCCCCTCGCGTGGCCGCATAAGCCAGCTGGCCGCCGCGGTACATGATGGAGAGGGCCACCCCGTCAATCTTGGGTTCCACGGAGACGGGCACCGTTTCCGTTTTCAGCGCCTTGACCAGCTTGTTGTAGAATTCCACCAGTTCCTCGTCCGGAACAGGGGCGTCGCGCTGCTCGAAAATGTCGTCAATGGACAGCATGGGCACCGCGTGCCTGATCTGGTTGAAGCCCTGGAGCGGCGCCCCCCCCACACGGCGCGTGGGTGAATCCGGGTCAGCCAGTTCAGGATGGGCCTGTTCCAGTTTTTCAAGCTCCAAGAACAGGGCGTCATATTCCGCATCGGAGATCTCCGGTTCCGCCTGTTCGTAATACAGCCGGTTGTGGCGGCGCAGTTCGGAACGCAGGTAGTCCACGCGGTTGCGCACGTCTTCCTCCGTCTTGCCGGGCTGGACGGGGGCGGCGCTTTCCTGCGGTTCTCCGGCTTGGGATCCCGCTTCATCCTTTGCCTGCTGTGACGGCTGCTTGCCGGCCGCCAGGGAAAAAAGGTCTTCCTCCATAAGGAAAATGAGTGGAAAAGAGGGCTATTTGCTCAGTTTGATGACGGAACAGGGCGTTTTGGAGTGTTCGTGCGCCTTGAACAGAACCGTTCCGTTGACGACGGGCAGGGCGGTGTTGTCTCCCAGCAGCACCGCTTTGGAGTAGCCTGCGGGAAGGGAGACGGAGGTTCCTTCCTCGTCCTCGTATCCGGTGGAATCCAGCGGCTGCATGCGGGCGTATTCCGCGCCTTCCGTCAGTTCCTTCATGGTCCCTTCGCTGGGCGGCTGGGCCGGTCCCTTGTCCGGCGGAGGAACCAGGAAGACGAAGATGTCCCCCTGCCGGTTGATGGAGGCGGGCTGGTCCAGTTCCGTGAAGGCCCGCGTGCCGTACACGGCCTCCCCGTTGATCTTGAGCCACTGGCCCACGCCGCGCATGGTGGCGGCCACTTTTTCCGGAACGGTTCCGTCCGCCATCGGGTTCACGTTCAGCAGGAGGTTGCCTCCCTTGGTGACGCATTCCACCAGTTTTTCAATGACGGTTTCCGGAGACTTGATATTGGTGTCATACCGGTTGTAGCCCCATTTGTCGCTCACCGTCATGCAGGATTCCCAGTCCACGCCGGGATAGCCGCGCCGGGGGATGAAGCGTTCCGGGGTGATGTAGTCCCCGCAGCGCAGGTCCAGCGTGCCGGCCTGGTCCCGGTTCAGGCCGGAATAGGCGTACAGGCGGTTGTTCATGATGACGCCGGGATTGATGGAGCGCACCATGTCCATCAGTTCCGGCGCTTTCCAGCCCCTGGCCCCTTCCATGGCTCCCTGGGAATAATCCCACCACATGATGTCAATGGGAGCGTAACGGGTCATCAGCTCCCGGACCTGGGCGTGCAGGTACTTCTGGTAGGCGGCGTGGTCCCGCGGGATGTTTTTCCTTTTAAGCATTTCCGCCTGTCCCGCGGGGTAGCAGAGGTCCGGGCAGATGGTGTTGTCATAGGACGGGTGGTGCCAGTCGATGACGGAGTGGTAAAGGCCTACCTTCAAGCCGCGCTTGCGGCAGGAGTCCACGTATTCGCGGATAATGTCCCGGTTTACGGCGCTTTTGGCGTCGTAATCCGTCTGGGCGCTGTCAAACAGGCCGAAGCCTTCATGATGCTTGCTGGTGAGCACCACGTATTGGCACCCTGCGTCTCGGGCAAGCCGGGCCCATTCTTCCGTCAGCCCTTCCTTGGGCTTGAACAGGGGCAGGGCTTCCGCAGCGTAGGAATCCGTGTCCACTTCCACGTTTTTCTGAATCCATTCGGAACCGCCGGGCTTGCCTTTCCATTCCCCGGCCAGCCCGGAATACAGGCCGTAGTGGATGAACATGCCGAATTTGGCGTCCCTCCACCATTCCATGCGACGGTTGCGTTCTTCCGCCGTTTCCTTCACAGCGGCGTGGTTGGCGTCCGCGGGGAGGGGAAGTCCGGGGGCGGCTGCCGAGAATTCCGAGGGAACCGTGGCGGGGGCGTTTTGTTCCGTCCTGCCGCTGCGCAGCCGGGCCGCGAACTGTTCATCCAGGGCCAGCGTGGGCTGCCCGTTCTCCGTAACGATTTTAGTGGCGGACTGCTGGGCCAGAGAGGGAAGTACCAGGGTGAGGGCCAGGGCGGCAATCGTAGCGATTTTCATGGTTTTTCAGGGTGGTATGAAGCGGGGGGAGAAAGATTAAGCCGGTCAAATGACGTCCGTATCCGCGTAACTGCCCAGGATTTTCAGCATGGAGCAGTGCTGTTCCAGCTCCGGGAGGGTTTCCCGTAGGGGGGATTCCTGAATGTGGCCTACGGCGTCTATGTAAAAGACGTACTCCCAGTTGATGACCTTGGAGGGGCGGGATTCAATGCGGATCAGGTTGTTGTTGTGCCGCTGGAAGCAGTTGATGACTTCCGCCAGGGTGCCGGGCTTGTGCTGGATGCGGATGAGCAGGGACGTGCGGTCCCTGCCGCTGGGCTGCGTTTCCTGGCGGCCGATGACGGCAAAACGGGTGGTGTTGCAAGCCTGGTCCTGCGCGTCTTCTTCCAAAATGTTCAGGCCGAACAGTTCCGCGGCCAGCGGGCAGCCCAGGGACGCCGCGCCCATGGAGGCGTTCTCCTTGGCGAGGATGCTGGCCTTCGTGGTGGAGGAGGTTTCCACGAGCTCCGCGTTCGGGAAGTGCCGCAGAATCCAGTTCCGCGTCTGGCCGAGAACCTGCGGATGGGAATACAGGATGCGGATGTGTTCCCGCGGGATGTCCGCCATCAGGCTGTTGCGGATGTTCAGATTGATCTGGGCGCAGATTTTGAGGGGGGAGGTGACGAAGAGGTCCATCACGGCGGTCACGGAGCCTTCCGAGGAGTTTTCCACGGGCACCACGCCGTACTGGGCCTTCCCGCGGTCCACCATGTCAAACACGTCCTTGAAGCTCTGGCACGGGATAAGTTCGCAGCTTTTACCGAACTGCTTGAGGGCCGCCTGGTGGCTCCACGTGCCCTTGGGGCCCAGGTAGGCAATGGTAAGCCCCCCTTCCAGGAAGAAGGAGCAGGAGATGATTTCACGGTAAATGGCCTGGAGGGAGGCCTCCGGCAGCACGCCCGCGTTCAGTCGGTTCAGCTTGCTGAGCAGGGCCGTTTCCCGTTCGGGAACGAAGATGGGGGAATTCCCCTCCTTTTTAATGCGGCCGACTTCATGCACCCATTCGGCGCGGTTCTTAAGCAGCTCCACAATCCGGGCGTCCACCTCGTCAATGGCCAGACGCGCCTTCGTCAGGGCGATGGTCTGTTCATCCGTGTTTTCGCTTTTCTGCTGCCGGGGGGGATTGGCCGGGGAGGCGGAATCCCCGTGTTGAGTGTTCTCCATGTCTCTGTGAAAGCTGTGTGTTTAAAGCCGCGTCAGGGTAGCGGTTCCGCGGGGGCAAATCAAGATTAAAGGGGGGGGCTTCTCCATGGCGGATTTTTCTTGCATGCACGGAAGATGCAGGGTAGGTTCGCCTCTCCTTAATATGATGAAAAAAACATTGTTGCCGACTGCCGTGGCATGTTTCCTGGGCGCCGTTTCCCAGATAGCCGGCGCCAGCGGGCAGGCCGTGAACGTTTATGTCTCCCAGGTCTCCCTGTCCTTCCCTGATCCTGCCGGCGTGGATGACATGTTTAACAGAAATAAGGATGCCGTGGAGGTGGTGCTGGGTTTCGTTGCTCCCAAGGGCTGTAAATTCGTTAAGGGCGGTGAGGACTCACAGCTTGAAGTTACGGATGGCCGCGGCGTCAGGACAAAAGCCAAATTCGACAATTTCTTTACCCGCATTGGTGATTCCGGAGCATTTGCCAAACATTCCCTGAGGCTGAAACAGAAACCTGTGTTTCCCCTGAAGCTGGACGGAGTGGTCAACATGAAGGTTTCCGAAGGAAGCAGGACTTTTCCGGGCCAGGAGTTTGACGCGCGGAAGGGCGCCAAATTCAAGGTGGAGGGCATGGAAATCACCGTGAAGGATGCAAAGGACCACGGCAAGGCTTCCGGTGAGGTGGAACTGGAATTCAGTGATACGCTCCATGTGGAGGAAATAACGCTGACTGACGCGGAGGGCGGCAAACTGGAGATACCCGGCGTGTCCAAAAGTTCGTTCAGCTTCGGTTCCGTTCCTTCCCGCACTTATACGTACCAGGTAAAGAACATGCCCGCTAAAATGAAAGCTACGGTAGTGGTCAGCAAGGGCGTCAAGGCCATGGATGTTCCCGTGAAGGTGACCGTGGATTTGAATGCTCCGCCCAAAAAGGGGGCATAAGGGAATATTTTTATGTTGGACTGTTTTTTACAAGGGCCGGGAGGCCCTTGTTCCCGGTTGGCTGTTTGTTGATGGGACGCAGGGGCGGTTGTTGAGCCTTTGCCGGGAGAATGGGAGCCGCCAAAAAATCGGCGGTTTAGCTCTTGTGCATTTTCTGTCCAGCCGCCAAGTTAGGTTCCGGCCTTCTTCCTGAAGAACCGTGGTGCGGCGCGCCTCTGAATTCTTTCTTTTCCCGCTCCCGGCAGGTGAAAAACAAATGCAAATTCCTGTTCCTTCGTTCAGCTTTTTTCCCGGCCTTCTGAAGCCGGCATTACCTGCCTGTTTTCCTCCTCTTCAGAATACGCTCCGGCGAATAATCTTGCTTGACCGTTATTTTTTTATTGATAATGATGGGTCTATGAAAAAATCCATCAAACTGTGCTCTGTTGCTCTCATGCTCGCCGGATGCGGTGTGGCCGGAATGTTTTCCGCCAGCGCGGATACTCCGGCTCCCAAGGCCGGGGAGGCTGCCGTTTCCGCCGTGGGGAAGGCTCTGGAAAAAGCCGATTTTTTAACCAAGGACAGGCCGAACCCAAAAGCCAAATATTATCTTTTCCTGTATTCCGCCAGTTGGTGCGGCCCCTGCTGCCGGGAAATGCCCCACGTGGTGCGGACCTACCGGAAGATCCGCCAGACCGATGATGTGGAACTGGTGCTGTTTTCCTGTGACAAGACGGAGGAGGCCGCCAAGGCATGGGCCAAGGAGGAACGGATGAAATTCCCCATCGTCAAGCCGAAGAAAGGGAACGGCATTCCCGGTTACAAGCCGGGAGGCTCCATTCCGCGGCTGGGAATTGTGGACGGCACGGGCAAGATCATCGTCACAGGGCATCCCGCCACGCTTCTGAAAGACTGGCGCAAGTACTGCAAGCCGGAGGAAGGCAAAAAATAGGGGCTTCCTTTGCCTTTTGGCGCTCCCTCCGCCTTTTCCGAAATACGGAAAACAGGGCCGCTTCAGCTCTGTTCCCCGTCTTCCCTCACCGGGCGCGGCTCCGGAACGGCTCCGTAAAGCCCGTTGGGAAAGAGCTGGAGCCACGGCGTATATTCCGGCGGGATGGGCGCTTCAAACTCCATGCGCTTTCCCATGCGCGGGTGGTCGAAGCCCAGCCGCCACGCGTGGAGCATGAGCCTGCCGGGTTTCGCCTTCTGCCGGGCGGGTTTGGCGTAAATGGGGTCCCCGATGAGCGGATGGCCCAGATGGAGCATGTGCACGCGTATCTGGTGGGTTCTGCCCGTGTGGAGCGTGCACAGGACCAGGGAGGAATCCGTGGCCGGGTCTGCGCACAGCAGGTCGTAGTCCGTAATGGCGGCTTTCCCGGTGCCCGGATTGACCACCGCCATTTTCAGGCGGTTCACGGGATGGCGGCCAATGTGGGTGAAAACCGTGCCGGAGCTTTGGGCGGGAATGCCCTGGACAACGGCCAGGTACCGTTTTTCCGTGCTCCGGGCCGCGAACTGCGCCGTCAGGGACTGGTGTGCGCCGTCGTTCTTGGCAATGACCAGGCAGCCTGACGTATCCTTGTCCAGGCGGTGGACGATGCCGGGGCGTTCCACGCCGCCGATGCCGGAGAGATCCCCGCAATGGTGGAGCAGGGCGTTCACGATGGTGCCGTCCGGGTTGCCGGCGGCGGGATGCACGACCATGCCGCTTTCCTTGTTGATGACCACCACGTCTTCATCCTCATACAGGATGTCCAGGGGAATGTCCTGCGGCCGTGCTTCCGCCGGTTCCGGCTCCGGAATGCGGACGGTGATGGAATCACCGCGGGAAACTGGGTTTTTAGGCTTGGCGGGAGTGCCGTTGACCAATACGTCCCCGCTTTTGATCAGGCTCTGGATTCTGGAACGGGAAAGCTCCGGAAGGTGGGCGGCAAGGTATTGGTCCAGGCGGATTTTCCCGTCGGCGTCGTCCGTGGTCAGATTCATGATCCGTGGCGTTTGGTCAATGGCTGTAGGCGGAGGGCGGCAGGTCGATGAAGGCATAGTCCAGACCGTAAACGTCCTTGAGCAGATGCCCCAGGGCTTTCACGCCGAACGTCTCCGTGAAGTAGTGGCCGCCGAAGACCAGATTGACGCCCAGTTCATGGGCCATGGGGATGTTCCAGTGGGAACCCTCCCCGGTCACGTAGGTGCGGCAGCCGAGGGCTGCGGCCTGGACAAGGTCGTCCCCGGCTCCTCCGGAGCAGATGAAGACGTCGCCAGCCGGGGCATCCGGGGAATCCGCCCAGAAAGTTTGAACGGACGCTCCGAGGACGGTTTCCAGCCGCTGCGCCAGCTCCCGGCACGTGCCGGGGAATTCCCCGTGCGTACCCAGGGAAACGCCGTGGTAGTCCAGTCCTTCATTGGAACATGGCCGGATTCCGCAGGCCTTCGCCAGCAGGGCGTTATTTCCGTACACGGGGTGGACGTCCAGAGGAAGGTGGGCGGCGTAAATCGCCAGGTTCCCGTCCATGGCGGCTTTCAGCTTCCGGTATGCAATGCCGGTAATGGGCTGCATGGTCTGCCAGAAAATGCCGTGATGAAGGAGGAGCAGGTCCGCCCCCGTCTCTAATGCCGCATGGATAGCCTTCTCCGAGCCGTCCACGGCGGCGGCTACCCTGGAAACGGCTCCTCCGTTTTCCAGTTGAAGGCCGTTCAGGGCGCGGGATGCGTCCGGAATGGAATCCACGGAAAGGATTCCGTCCAGAAAAGCGGTAACGGTGTGCAGCTCAATACTCATGCGGGAGGAATGGTCAGTTGTCTTCCGAGAGGCTGGCGCCGAGCAGGCGCACGGCGTCCATGTTCAGGATAAAATAGTTGGGGGATGTATTCACCCTGCCGTAATAAAACCTGCTGTATCCGGCCTCTCCCGCCGGAGCGATTTCCAGCGTGATGACTTTTTCCTCCGTCTCCGGTTCCGGGGCGAAGGTGATGTCGCTGGGGCCGGCCTGGGACTGCACGGGGGACGCCTCCTTGTAAACCTGGAGGATGAGTTTCAGGCGGAAAACGGGATTCTTCAGCGCCTCGTGCGCTCTGGCGTCCGTATAGGGGAGCCAGGTGCTCACCTCCATCTTTTCCAGCTCGTCCAGATAGCGGTTGGCGCGGTTCGGATTGATGTTCAGGGTTTCATCCTTCCCATCCTTGGCAGCGGTCCATGAATCGTCCAGACGGTCGAATTTCAGGATCAGGGGACCGCCGGAGCCGATGCGTTCCAGATGCATTTCCTTGAGGTCGAACCTGCTGAAAGAGAAAAGCATTTTTTTCTTCCAGGCCAGGGCGTCCGTCAGCAGGTCCTTCATGTAGGCGCTGTCCAGCATGACGACAGTGGGCTTGCCGGCCTGGCGGGCGTACCAGGAACCGTCCGTTCCCTTGGAGAAAAACACCGTCACGGGGGGGCGCGGTTCTTCACCGGGCTTGGGCAGCAGGGACATGGTGAGCGTCATCCTGGGATTGTCCAGCCCGTACACGGAAAGGTCCGTAGCCTTGTCAGAGGCGAAGCCGGCCACCTTCCCCAGCTTGACGGTTTTCAGCAGGGAAACGAGATGCTCCGGATTGGCCTCCTGGTAGCGGGAGCCTTCCGCCGTGTACAGCCAGGTGGGCTTGATGCCCTTTTTCTCATCACCCTGAATAAAGCGGGCGATGGTGGGGTAATCCTGAAAACTCTTGCGGATGGAAAGCCCGGTGATCTTGTAATCCCCGATGTCCGTCAACTGCTTGGAGCGCAGAAGGCCCAGGTCCAGCGGAATGTTGCGCACGCCGGGCACCTCCTTGTTGGTCTCCGTCGTCTGCGCCAGTTCAAAGACGGCCTTGCGGTCGGAAACGGTGGCCTTCACCAGTTCGGACAGGCTTCCGTTGTCGGAAGGGGGGTAAATGCGGAGCGTAACGGGCTGTTCCTCCGTTTGCAGGGATTTGCCGTCCTCCGTGGGGAGGCCTGTGAAATTCCTGATGGAGACGGAGGTGATCTGGTCGTCCGTCATGTCCGGCACGCTGGTTTCCTCCGGATTATACACGCGCACGGCGGTCAGCTTCTGGAGCGTGCCCAGCAGCACGTCCATCATGGCCGGGTCCGTATCCAGGGAAAGGGGGTACGTGATTTTCCAGGGGCTGCCGGGAGTCTTGCGCTCCAGGGCGATGCGCTGGCCCCGGTTGTTGATTTCAATGGAGGCGGGCATGGCCGGATGCAGGAGCAGGGGGCGGTGGTCCCGGAGCTGGCGGATGCCGGACTTGAACAGGGGCAGGATATTGCCGGTGCCCACCAGGATGCGGGTGTCCCGCCCGTAGAAATCCGTCTGCATGTAGGTGGTATCGTCCGTGGTCTTGTTCTCCGGATCGTCCACCAGCCAGGGAGCGAGGGACCCCAGCGTGTAGCGGGCCACGGTGGAGGAGCGCTTGCCGTCGTCGCTCATCTCCTTCAGGGTGATGGTGACGGGCGTCGTCTTCACGCCGAACTCCTTCAGGGAGGCGGAATCAATCTTGTGCAGGGGCAGCGCGTCCACGATGCTGGTGGAATATGTGTACTGGAGGATGGCCGCCGCCGCGCGCGGGTCCATGCGGTCGTTCCACGGCTTCTCGCACCACCAGACGCCGTTGGGCTTGCGGCGGAACTCCGCAACGTCCCCCATGCAATTGATGCGCATCCAGGAAACCTCGTTCATCTCCTCCCGGGTATAGGGGAAAAGCCGTTCTCCGGAACTGAAGGCGGTGCGCCCGATGATGCGGGACAGGTTGCCGTCAATGGTCAGGAGCACCGCCGCGCCGATGGCGGCGAGGGTGACGAGGATAAGAAGGATGAAGCGGAATGTGCGCATGTGCTTCCGGTGATGGGCGTGGTGGAGTTAATGGCGGCGCGTGTTCCAGATAATCAGGGCAATCAGAAGCGCCAGCAGGGGAAGGCCGATGTTTGTCAGGAGTTCCAGAATGCCCAGGGCGTTGCGGTCCAGGTTCAGCTTCACGGTCAGGTCATGGCGGGAGCCGAGGCCGCGCAGTTCTTCACGGTCCGTCATCCAGCCGACCAGCGTGCGCATGAAGTCCCGCTGTTCCGGCTTGATTTGCCTGGGCTGGAGCAGGTCCGTATTCCCCAGCAGCACCAGGCGCCCGGTGGTCTTGTTCTGGTTTACGTCCCCGGCGTTCCCGCGGATGAGGGCCGCGCCGATCATCAGGGGCCCCGGGTTGTCTTCCCGCGCGTCAAACTGGGCCGGGAACTGGTTGTACTTGGTTTCCCCGTAATAATCCTCCGTAGTCACCAGCAGGGGGTATGGCGTGATGCGCTTCTGCTCCATGGCCGCGTTGTCGGAATCCAGGATGAGGGAAATGCTCTCCCCTTCCAGCCCGGTGCTGGAATTCCAGAATTCGCGCGTGCAGTTCAGGGAGGGCGCGAAAATGGCGTTAATCTCGAAAACGGAGCGGTTGCCCCTGTTGCGGAGCATCACGCGGTCATTCTGTGGGCGCAGGCCCTGTTCACGGAGGAACCGGTAAAGCTGTTTGGGCGTATCCTGCTGGGGTTCCAGCATGACCAGGATGGCGGCGTTCGGGCGCGCCCAGTACCGCTGGAGCACTTCCGCCTCCTGCGGGGACAGGTCGTACTTGGAGCCGATGATCATGAACCCCGCGGCGTCTTCCGGAATCTCCTTCAAGCCGCTCATGCGGATGGGAACGAGCTGAAGGTTGACGGAACGGCAGATTTTCCCCAGCGTGGTGAAAATGCTTTCCTCCTGGCTGTTGCTCAGCGCCTCGTTGAAATTGCTCTTGTCCGCCGCAATATACATCTTGCGGGGTTCTCCATTGGCCGCCCCGTAAATGCCGGCGGTCATCATGTCTTCAATCTGGAGGGCCACCGCCTTCATGCTCTTGCCGTCCGGGCTGGGGGCGTACACCACGAAGGCGTCTCCGGGCAGGATGCGCACGTGGGCGGCGTCCGCCTGGGTGCCTTCAAACGTCTTGAGCGCTTTTTCCGTGTCTTCCCGGGCATCGATGATGACCAGGTTCTTCTTGAATTCAATCCCGTAAATGTTCGCAATCTCCCGGGCCTTGTTCGGCTGGCGGAGGGGGTCCACGTACTCCACCTTCACCTTCCCGTTGGAATAACGTTCGTACTCCTCAAGCAGGGAGCGCATGCGGGTGTAATTCTGCGTGGTGCGCAGGAAGGCGAACGTGATCTTGACGGGCGTCTTGCGGTTCTGGATTTCCGGAGATTTCAGCATGTTGATGCTCTGCTGGGAAATCTCATAACGCTGGTCTTCCGTCAGGTCCCGGCGGTAATATTCGTGGCAGCCCACGTAATTCAGGCATACGACGATGAGGAACAGCAGGAAAAGCTTGATCCAGGTCATCCAGGGGCGTCTGACCTTGCGGGCGGGAGGGAGGGGGGATTCCGTGGCCGCGGCGGGGTTGTCTGGTGCTTCGCTCATAGATAAAAATGAAAAGGGGTGAAAGGGAAAAGGCGGGGTAGATCAGTGCTTCCAGCGGCGGTGGTCAATGATGCGGATGGTGACGGCCAGCGTCAAGACCGTCATGGTCAGGTAAAAGACGACAGGGCGCGTATCAACCAGCCCGGCGGAAAAGCGGTCCAGATGTTCCGAGCAGGACATGTAGTGGAAAATCCCCGCTGCGGGGAATTCCCCCCATACCACGGGAATAAGCCCCATGAAGAAAATCAGCACCAGCAGGCCGATGGTGATGATGCCGGAAATGATCTGGCTGCCCGTCAGGGACGAGGCGAAAATGCCGATGGCCGTGAACCAGGCGCCGACCAGCAGCAGGATGGCGTACGCCCCGGTCCAGTCCGCCAGGCGGTAGGGGAGGACCATGCCCGCATCATACCCGTAAATCCACTGCACGATCAGGTTGGACCAGTCCGCCAGAAGGGGGTACAGCAGCATGGGCAGCCACAGGATGATGTAAAAGGCGTATGCGGAGAAATATTTGCCCAGGACTACCTGCCATGTCTTGATGGGCGTGGTCAGCAGGGATTCCAGCGTTCCTGTCTTCTCTTCCTCCGCCAGGGAACGCATGGTAAGCAGCGGGAAAATGAACAGGAAATAAAACCAGAACATGGGGGAATGCAGGATGAAGAACAAAATGCCTTCCTTCTGCGGGGCCAGCTGGAACGCCTTCAGCGTGCCGGACAGGGAAACGCTCTGCAGGGCCATGACGAAGGCCAGGATGACCCATCCGTACGGGGTCATCACGTAGCTTCTGAGTTCTTTTCTGAAAATGGTAAGTACCGGAGACATGGGGAGAAAAGGAAAATGCGGGGTGGTGGATAGAGAGGGAGAAGAAACGGGCGGTTAATCTTTACGGGTCATTTCCACGAACACCTCTTCCAGGGTGGGGGTGTGGCGGTAAATATGGCGCAGGGGGCAGCCCTGTTCCGCAAGGAGGCGCGCGGCCTTCTCACGGGTATCCGTTCCGGCCTCCGCGCGTACGGTCAGCGTATGCCAGCCATCGGCGTCCGTGCCTTCATGGATGACCTTCTTCACGTGTTCCAGGCTTTCCAGCTTCTGCGTAATCAGCTCCAGATCCCCGCGGAACTCCAGCGTAATCTTGCCGGCGGCGCGGAGGTTGGCTGTCAGGTTAGAGGGGGTATCCGCTGCCTTGATGGTCCCCTGGTCAATGATGATGACCTTGTTGCAGATCATCTCCACCTCACTCAGAATATGGGTGGAAAGAATAATGGTGTGGTTGGCCGCCAGCCCCTTGATCAGCTCGCGTATCTGGCGTATCTGGTTAGGGTCCAGGCCGTTGGTGGGTTCGTCCAGAATCAGCAGGTCCGGTTCACCCAGCAGGGCGTCCGCCAGGCCCACGCGCTGTCGGTAGCCTTTGGAAAGGGTGCGGATCATCTTGCGGCGCACGGGGTCCAGGCCGCATTGCTCCACGACCTTGGAGACGGCGGGCCATATTTGCTTGGAAGAAATGCCTTTAAGCCTGGCGCGGAACTTCAGGTACTCCGTCACGCGCTGGTCGTCGTAAAGAGGCACGTGCTCCGGCAGGTAGCCCAGGTGCTTGCGCGCCTCCAGAGGATTTTTAACGATGTCGAATCCCGCAATCGTGGCGGTCCCGGAAGTGGGGGGCAGGTAGCCGGTCAGCATGCGTAAAGTTGTGGTCTTGCCTGCGCCGTTCGGCCCCAGGAACCCTACGATTTCCCCCTTTTCAATCTGGAAGGAGGCATTCTTTACCGCTTGAAAGCGGCCAAACTCTTTGGAAAGCTGGTCGGCGTGAATCATGGAATCAATGGGAACAGGGTGATTCTAATCCAAACCGCTCCCGTCTCAAGCTTATTCTCCCCTGTGCCGCGGAGACGCCGCCGCCGCTTGAAAAGCAACACATGCTGAAAAGGAACAGCGGCTGTTCCAACATTACTGGGGAAGGGCTGCCGGGAAGGAAAATCAATCCTTCAAATCCTCCTCCAGCCGCAGGACGATATCCCGCACGCGCACGTCCTCCTCCATGCGGGAGGCAACCAGCTTGTTGGCATGGATCACGGTGCCGTGGTCCCGGCCTCCAAAGGCCTGGCCGATATCCTTCAGGGAGCATTCCGTCAGGCGGCGGCTCAGGTACATGGCAATCTGCCGGGGAAAGGCGATGCTGTTGGGGCGGCGCTTGCCGGTCAGGTCGCTCACCTTGAGCTCGTAAAAATCCGCCACGCGCTTCTGGATGGAATCCACGGTCAGGATGCGGCTGGTTTCTTCCCGCAGGATATCGCGCAAAAGCTGCTCGATCTTGGCGATGTCCGGCATGTCCCCGGACAGGGAGGTAAAGGTGGCTACGCGGAGCAGGGCCCCTTCCAGGCGGCGCACGCTCTTCTGGATGCGGCTGGCGAGGAACTCCAGAATCTCGTCAGACACGTTCATGCCGGCCCGGTCGCGCTTGCTGCGCAGGATTTCCAGCCGGGCGTCATCATCCGGAAGATTCAACTCCACCGTAAGGCCGGACTCCAGGCGTGCCGCCAGACGGGAATCCAGGTTGGAAATATCGCATGCGGCGGCATCGGCGCAAATCACGATCGTTTTGTGGGCGTGGAATAGCTCGTCAAACGTATGCAGGAACTCTTCCACCGTCTTCTCCTTGCCGGAAATAAATTGCACGTCGTCCACCAGCAGGACGTCCGCCTTGCGGTACTTGCGGCGCAGCTTGGCGAAGCTCTGCCCGTTCTGGGTGCGGGACGCGTCAATAAACTCATTGGCGAACTGTTCGCCCGTGACGTACACCACATTCGCGGAGGAATCCTGGTGAAGCACCTCATGGCCGATGGCCTGGAGCAGGTGCGTTTTCCCCACGCCGGACTTCCCGTACAGGAAAAGGGGATTGAACAGGGCCCGTTCCGACTGGGCGATGGACAGCCCTGCCTGATAGGCAAAGCGGCTGTCTTCATAAACTACGAACGAATCGAACGTGTACAAATCATTCAGGCATGCCCGGGTTCCCTGGCTGCGCTGTTTCTTTGCCGTGGCGGACGGGGAATCCGCCGCAGGCGACGTTTTGGAGCGGGAGGAAGCCTTTTGTGGTTGGCCTTCGGCGGCCGGCAGGGATGCCACCTCGTCCGCGCAGATGAACTTCACCTGGCGCTCCGTGCCCAGGGCCAGCATGGCGGCCTGCTTCAGCTCCGGCGTATAGCTGTTCTCCACCCAGAGGGCGGCCATGGGATCGTCACACACCAGCGTCAGCGTCTTTCCGGAATCCTCCAGGAGGGAAAACTTGGGAAACCACAATCCATACACCTCCGGAGACATGATTGTTTGCAGGGCTCCCGTGATCCTGGACCAGGTGGCTGACAATTCTGATGGTGGCGTCATTGTTGTGGAAATAAAAGATGTTGCTGGTTATAAACGGCCGTGAGGCCTTCCGTCTCGCTACGAGGCCGCCCGCGGATGGAACCGGAATGGGGTTCATCCACAGCCGTGACAGATCGTGGCGTCCATCGGGATGGAGAAGGCGAACTCATCCGCTTTCAGCTCGACACCCCGGTCGACGGAAGCGCCAAAGTACTGATTTGCGCCTGAGGAAAAAATATCTTTTTGAAGCAGCGTGAGTCATCGTTCCGCGGCTCTACGTTCCACGGGGGTTCCACACCAAAAAATATTTTAGTCTTGCTTCCTCCAATAATTTAGTCCTCCTGAGTATATTCTTTGAATGACACTATAATTATTTTATTATCAGTGAATTACTACTTTGTTACTGGAGTGTGTGACGAAAAGGAAACAATTACGCCGCCGTAAATCAAGCACTTACAGGCACCGGACCAGAAAGCCCCAGAGAGGTTCCGGAAGAGGGCTGCCGGGATGGTTGACAAGAGGCGCCGGGAAACCTAACGTAGGCTGCATCATGGAACAGATGGGACAATCCGGGGAAACATGTTATTCCCTCTGCCGGGGCAAATTTTTGGAGCTCTTGAAAGCAGGAAGGTGGGAATACGTGCGCCGGGTCAATGCCAATGGAGCCGTCATGATCGTGGCCGTGACGGAGGACGGCGAATTGCTGCTGGTGGAGGAATACCGGGTTCCCCTGCATGCCCTGACCATCGGACTGCCTGCGGGCATCTCCGGAGATGAAGGGGAGGAAAGCACATTGCAATCCGCCCGGCGTGAGCTGGAAGAAGAAACGGGGTACCGGGCGGATGCCTGGACGTATCTGTTCACGGGGCCTTCCTCCCCCGGATTGACCACGGAAATGGTATCCTTCTACCTGGCGGAAGGGCTGCACCAAATATCGGAAGGCGGCGGGGTGGCTCATGAAAACATCACCGTGCACCGCATTCCTCTTCCGCTGGTGCATGGCTGGCTGATGGACCAGACAGGGCAGGGAAAAGTGGTAGACCCGAAAATCTTCATGGGCCTCTATTTCCTGTCCCGCTCTGTAAATGGCGTGGGACTGGAGGAGTAATGACGCTCTGCGCCGCAAGTGTCCGGACGCAGGAAACGGCCTGGGCGGCAGGCTGTGTGAAACGGTTGGAGGAAAAGAACGATTCATCGTCAATGATTTTTCTGGATGGAGAAGCGGGCTGTCGTGATAAAATGCTCCTGACCCATAAAAAAATCTGGACATTCTTTCCAATCCGGGCTAAATATCTCCCCGCTTTCCAGCACCAACCACTTAACGGCAGGGTAGCTCAGTGGTAGAGCAGAGGACTCATAAGCCTTTGGTCGGGTGTTCAAATCACCTCCCTGCTACCAATTTTACAAACCCGCAAGTGTTTAAAATACAGCACTTGCGGGTTTTTATTTCTGACAACTGCAGTACATTATTGTGGTTTTTGGAAGCAATGGACAGGTGAAATTACTTAATTCGAGCAGGCTGATGAGGCGGTTGTATTGGCGGGATCAATACCAGAGTCCGAGAGAGCCATTCTTGAAAATGCGTATCCCGATCATCGCTCTCCTGGAAAAGCATATTTTACCTTGAAGTGGGTGGATGAGTATGTGCAGCCTATTTTGTCCGAATACGTTTCATTCACTGCGGGCAATAGCCACCACGGTTCTGCATGCGGCAGGGGCGGATCATGCTCTTGCCCGCGAGATTGTGGGGCATGATTCCGAGATGTCTCACCAGCTGTATATCCGACCTTCGGACGATCAACGCAAGGAGGCGATGGAGAAGCTTTCCGAGATGATTGTTCCTTGGCATGCAGTGAAGATCCCATTGAGATGGAGAAGCGTGATCTTGTCGCTCTTTGTCCCAAGTGTATCCGTGCCTTGATGAAGATCAGTTAAATGTACTGAAAGAAACTCTAAATAAGATAGACATTTTAACTTACAATACGTGATGATACAATACACACAATAGGCGAAGGGGCGCGGGTGGAAGGAGGAGTTGTGGTAAGAAGTACGGCGAGAAATCAAGCCTGACATACAAATTTATGAAAATGCATACCTGTGTTTGTTGTTCTCAATTCGGAATGGTGCATATCTTTGACTCCCCCATGTCTTCCCCTCATAGAGAATACTAAAAACGATCGAATTGAACTGACACTAATTAACTTGAAATCTATTCGAAATAATCAATTATATTTTTTTCCAAATCGGAAATTATAATCTGCAATAAATCACCAGTTTCAGTATACGGCTTATATAGTATTTTGTTTTGTATATCTTTTTTGAATTTCTGTAAATTATCCCAGTCATTTTTTATTATTTCAAGATCATCTAAATCAACAGAAACGGAAGGAGCTTTTGAATAGAAATAAGCCATACCCAGAGGCTTGTCGGCCATCGAATTATTCAAACTTGTTAATAACTCCTCCGCTGTACCTGAAACGGAACGTTCTTGGTTTGTCGCAATATCAATTGTTGGAGTTCCCAGTTTATATTTGAATATTGCGATAACAAAATCAACGTTGCAAATTATTTGACGATTTATAATATCTTGAGGATACCCTGGTTGAGATGCTAAATCTTCCCAACCATGTACGATTAAGCGTTTACAACAATATGATTCATGATGTCCACGTCTAAATTGAATTTCTAATTTTTCCAATAAATTCTTTCGTTCTAACCAAGCATCACTAGGTGAAGCTATCACAACATTTATCTCTCCAGATTTTTTAGATTTCCTTTTCTTTATACTTTGATGTTGTGGAATTACGAGGTCCAATATATCTTGATTCCACTTTGAAGAATCAGAAAGAAAATTCATTAGAATTTTTAAATCCTCCAAAATATTAATTTGTTCAGGCGAAGATAAATTATTAGAAATTCGTTCTAGACAAGTTGGGCAAATCCTGGCTTGCCTCATTCCATCATCAATTCCTGTCTTATTTTGCAAAAAATCATATATGCAACCCGTTGTGATTTTATGTCTAAAATCTATATCATCAATATATAATGACAAATAATCAACAATAAAATATAATAAGCCATTGTTCTTCGATAAGTCCGTTAAATAAATCCATCCCCAAAAAGAAAAAATGGACAATTTTTTATATTCATGAAAAAAATAATTATCTATATATTGTTTTTCTGTAAAACAAAAAATTTTATCAAATTCATGAATTTTTTTATTAATTTTATTTAAAATGGATATAAAGGAATCCGGTTTTGATATTATATCAGAATCTATGTTTATATCGCCGCCATTAACAAATTTAAGATGTGTGGTTTTATTATTAAGGAAGTCGCAAATTCTGTTTTTATTGATTTCAAAATCAACATCAAAAAGAAGTAGTATTTTCATAGTTTTCCTTAGTTAAAAATACAATAATAGACAAGTCAATGATAATCATCACTTACTAGCACTTTGTTATTATCGACTGAATGAATGCGGTGGTAGAGGAACCGATTTTCGAGAGACAGGTTAATATGCTGCGGGGGCTGGTAGGGGAGAGGAGGAGCTTTTTTGAGGGACGAGGGATGATTTGCGAGGAACGATGTTGAAATTTTGTGAGGATTGCCTGATAAAACATCATCTGCAGATTATGTTGACGACATGAGCGAGTGGAAGGTTATTCCGAGTGATCAATTTGTACGCGATATGAAGTGGATGGGTAAACGTTATCCTCGGGAGACCGCGCAAATGATTCGCAACCTGGACGAATACCGGGCTCATCTGGAAGATTACGGCAATCCCATGCGAATGGTGAAGTATTCCTACGTTCACCGGGAATACGTCGGGTTGCCACGCCATCGCACGATCTGTCAAAGAACAAGCGTTATGCAACGGTCGAAGATGACCTGAGAGACTGTGTATCGCCCGAGATCATGGAGGAAGCCAAACGGATCGCTGCCGCTTCCACCGTTTCCTCGGCTCTTGCCCATATGCGCGTCAAGGCAGGAATTTCGCAGAATATGATGGTTGCGGCACTCGATTGTTCCCAGCCGCGCATTTCCGCGATTGAAAGCGCGACCAATGACAAGATGAGCATGGCCGCCGTTCTGAAGTATGTGGAGGTGATGGGCTTCCCCTTCAAGGTTCAGTTGGAAGACGGTAGGGTTATTGCCGTGTCTTCCGTACCGAAGGGAAGGAAATCTCGCAAGAGCGTGTTGCGAAAACCTGTAAAGCCTAGGACAAAAGTCCATCCCAGTGCCATCCCCTCTCCTGCGCTACCAGCCCTCCTCACTGTCCTCGGCAAATATTATATAACCCACCCCACAAAGACAAATCTACTGTGTTCGCAATTGGAAAAATAGCATTCGCCTTTCCACGAAAAAACGTTCCGTTTTTGGGCTATTGCAAGAAAACCTGTTCCTCAAACTGTCATTTTTTTCTGGAAGTTCCTGGTTTCCTCTTCTTCGGAACGGTTGACACCTTGAAAGGCAATCCCGTCACCTCCACGTATTTCAGGAGGGCAGGCATATGGATCTTTTCGTTGTTTGCCATTTCGATGGACGAAAATACACCGAGAAGAATATCCAAGAGCCGCAGCCATCATCTTCCGAGAAATACCCGCCTTGGTCCGCATGGCCATCAGGGCATAGGCACAAGACATGCGAGCATTGCGCCACTTGATCTCCCCGATTTCCCCCCGGTATATGTGTCGCATATATTTGATAATTGTTATTTAAGTTAAAACTAACTAGTTGTCTGCGCTAATTATTCAATGAAAATCTATAAGAGAGGCGTAAGATTTTTTATATGAGACTAGTTATAAAAACTTTCATAAAAATCTCAATGAATAATGACTCGTGAGTTGCAATGAACGTCAACCTGGAAAGTTGAAGGAATACCTAGATGGCCTGCCCTGTATTCGCTCCTATTAGGGGAATGGTCTTCATGGGGGCAAACGGTAAAGAAGAACCGTCAGAAAATAAGAGATTTCCTCAATTCCAGTCAATAGACGCGAGAATGGCGAAGCTACTGAAGTTGAATAAACAGGTAAAGCGCGTTTTTATTTAAGTCTCAGGCCAAAAACCCCGGATTTGCGGCCGCTGAGTTCCAGGGCGCGCAGGCGTTCCGGAGGGAGGCAGTCACGGGAGAATTCCGCGTAGTGCATGCGGTCCCGGAAGTAGTGGACGGCGCTTTGAGAGAGGGCGAAGATAAATTCCATGCCCATTTCCTCCGCTTTTCTTTTGGCGAATTCACACAGGGCGCGGCCATAGCCGCGGCCTTCATGGCGGTGCTTGATGTACAGGCAGCCCAGTTCCGCGCTGCGGTGCTTCGGGTAGGGATAGACGGCAACGCAGCCCACGATGCTGTCGTCCAGGGTCAGCACGTAGTAGTCATCCATTCTGGCGGCGATGTCTTCATAGTTCCGGTTGACCAGCTTGGAATCCACCACGGAGCGGGCGATCATGGAGAGGAGCTCCGGAATGTCCTCCTCCTTCAAGGGGCGTATTTCCCGGTAGGAGTCCGTGTGGACCATGGTGCCTACGCCTTCTTCCGAGAAGAGTTCCTCCACCAGTACGCCTCGCATTTTGCCGTCCAGCAGGTGTACCCGGGGGATTCCCGTCCGGCAGGCCTCAGCCGCCTGGTCCAGTAGTTCCCGGTGGGTTATTTCTCCTTCCAATCCCGCCACTTCCGATTCCAGAATGGCGGCAATGGGGCGTCCGTCACGGGAGGGAACCTTATGGTCGTTGAGCAGGGCGATGTATTTGGAGGCTCCCAGACTGAATGCCATACGGACGGATTCCGGGTCAAAGGAGCCGGAACGGCCGGAGGCCACCACGGGGATCTGATGCCTCCCCAGGATTTCCCGGACTCTTTCCCGGACAAGCTGACCGCCTTTCAACGGCGCTTCCACCAAGGCGGAGCGCATTTCACAAACGCGCGTGTGTTCGTACAGCGCGGAGGCGTCCGTTCCTTCCACTATCAGCACGGGCCTGACGCCTATTTCCTGAAGAGCGTCCAGGTCCAGCAATGCGTCCACCAGCTCTTCGGAATCCACCAGGGGGCGTTCCACATGCACGGCAAAGATTTTGTCCCTGAAGTACGGGACGTACTCCAGCACGGAACGGACGTTGGTGGATTTGTTGGGAGGGAGCGTGGTCAAGGGCGGCCCGGAAGCTTGAAGACGGAGGGAACGGCTGTACCCGTTTCCTCCGTCCTGTAAGTGATGCGTAATGTTTTAGAACGTGCGGGTATCGGCGGAATCCCGGTTGTCCATGGTTTCCGCGAAGTCCTGGGAGTCAAGAGTGACGGCGATTTCTTCTTCATCGCCGGCGGCAGGCGTTTCCGCCGGCGCCTGGGCGGCTCCCTCCTTGCGGAGCACGACGCTGACCTTGCGCCTGGGCATGACCAGCTTGGGTTCCGCCACAGCGGGCTGATAGCCTTCCCCAATGGTGGTGGCGTCGGAAATGACGGCTGGAGCTTCTTCCTGTTCCGGCTGTTGTGCGGACTGGTGTTCCCGTGCACGGGAGACTTGTTCCCGCAGGGCGGAGAGCAGGTCGCTGGGCATGCCGTCAAAACCTATTTCCGGCAGGTTGGCGCCGTCTTCCTGATTTTCATCGGAAGAATCAAACTGGGGCAGGCTGGCCAGGAAGTCTTCAAACGCATCCAGGTTGGTGGTGCTCTTGAAGAGGTTGCCGATGGCTTCCCCCTTGATGCTTTCCATCAGGGTAACGAACAGGTCGTAGGCTTCAGACTTGTATTCCACCAGGGGATCCTTCTGGCCCTGGGCGCGGAGGCGAACGCCTTCCCGCAGAGAGTCCATGTTGTACAGGTGCTCCTGCCACATTTTGTCAATAGCCCCCAGGATGATCTGGCGTTCCATGTGGTCCAGGTATTCCGGACGTTCGCGGGAAGCCTTGTCTTCATAAGTGGCCTTGACCTTGTCAATGAGGAAGGCGATGGTGTCATCCATCTGGCGTTCTTCCAGCTTGGCGGCGTCCGCCGTCAGTCCCAGCGGGAAGGAGGAGTTCATCCAGGCGAGCAGTTCGTCCGGATGGGTCAGGCCTTCCGAGTCCGGATCCAGGAATTCATGGGCGCGGGTGGCGATTACTTCTTCCAGAATGTCGTAAATCATTTCCCGCGGGTTTTCCGTGGAAAGCACTTCATTCCGGTAGCCGTAAACGATTTCACGCTGCTTGTTCATGACGTCGTCATAGTCCAGCACGTGCTTGCGCCACATGTAGTTGCGCTGTTCCACGCGTTTTTGGGCGGATTCCACGGATTTGTTCAGGAAGCTGTGTTCCAGGGCTTCGCCGTCGGCTACGCCCAGGCGTTCCATCATCTTCGTCATGCGTTCCGCCGCGCCGAAGTTGCGCATCAGGTCGTCTTCAAAGGAGATGAAGAACTGGGAGGCGCCGGGGTCTCCCTGGCGGGAGCAGCGGCCGCGCAGCTGGCGGTCAATGCGGCGGGATTCATGGCGTTCCGTACCCAGGACGAAGAGGCCGCCGAGGTCGGCCACGCCTTCGCCAAGCTTGATGTCCGTACCGCGGCCCGCCATGTTGGTGGAGACGGTGACGGCTCCGCGCTTGCCGGCCAGCGCCACGATTTCCGCTTCGCGCTGGTGGTTTTTGGCATTCAGCACTTCATGGGGGATTTTGGCCCTCTTGAGCATGCGGGAGAGCGTTTCAGAGGCGTCTACGCTGGCCGTGCCGATCAGGATGGGCTGGCCTTTGTCATGGAGTTCCTGAATTTTGTTGATCACCGCGTTGAATTTTTCACGGCGGGATTTGAAGATGAGGTCGTTCTGGTCCTTGCGGATGCAGGGGCGGTTGGTCGGGATGGGGAGGACGTCCAGCTTGTAAATGTCATGGAATTCCGCGGCTTCCGTTTCCGCCGTGCCGGTCATGCCTGCCAGTTTTTTGTACAGGCGGAAGTAGTTCTGGATAGTGATGGTCGCGTAGGTCTGGTTTTCACGCTCCACTTCCACGCCTTCCTTGGCTTCCACGGCCTGGTGCAGCCCGTCGCTCCAGCGGCGCCCCGGCATTTCGCGGCCCGTGTTCTGGTCAATGATGATGACCTTGCCTTCCTTGACGACGTATTCCACGTCTTTTTCGTAAATGCAGTAGGCTTTCAGCAACTGGGAGGTGGTGTGCAGGCGTGCTCCCGTTTCATCAAGCTGCTTGGTCAGTTCATTCTTGCGGCGCAGCTTGTCCTTTTCCGTCATGCGGGGGTCTTCATCCATTTCCGCAAAGGCGGTTCCCAGGTCCGGCAGCACGAAGTCCTCCGGGTGGCCGGGGGAGATGACTTCACGGCCTTTTTCCATCAGGTCGGCGTCGTGGGTCTTTTCATCCACGGTGAAGAACATTTCCTCCTTCAGCTTGTAGAGTTCCTTTTTGCGCGTATCCTGGTAAAGGGTCAGTTCATATTTTTCCACGATGCGGCGCAGCTCGGGATCCTGCATGGCGCGCAGGAAGGCGCGGTGGCGGGGCTGGCCTGTCTTCACCTTGAACAGGCAGCGGCCCACTTCTTCCGTGCGGCCTTCCTCCTGGGCTTTCAGGGCCTGCGACATGAGCTCGTTGCAAAGGTCCGTCTGCGCTTTCACCACGCGTTCAATGGCGGGGCGCAGGGTATCGTACTGCTGTTCCCGGGTGACGACCGCGGGACCGGAAATGATGAGAGGCGTACGGGCTTCGTCGATAAGGATGGAGTCCACTTCGTCCACAATGGAGAAGTAGTGCCCGCGCTGCACCTGCTCGGATTTGGAGGTCGCCATGCCGTTGTCGCGCAGGTAGTCGAAGCCGAATTCGGCGTTGGTGCCGTAAGTGATGTCGCAGGCATATTGCTCCCGGCGCAGCTGGGAGGGCATCATGCTCTGGATGCAGCCGACCGTCAGCCCCAGGAACTGGAAGAGCATCCCCATCCATTCGGAGTCGCGGCGCGCCAGGTAGTCGTTCACGGTCACCACGTGCACGCCCATGCCAGTCAGCGCGTTCAGGTATACGGGAAGGGTGGCGACAAGCGTTTTGCCTTCCCCCGTGGCCATTTCCGCAATGTAGCCGCGGTGCAGGGCGATGCCGCCCAGCAGCTGCACGTCAAAGTGGACCATGTCCCACAGTTGTCTTTGTCCGCAGATATCGCGTTCTTCCCCGCAGAGCAGCCGGGCGCCGTGTTTGACGGCGGCAAAGGCTTCCGGCAGGATCTGGTTCAGGTAGCGTTCGCGCAGCTTGTCAAACTGGGGGGTGATGTTGTTCCAGGCGGCCTTCCCCTCTTCAATGGAGGCGGGAGTGGCTTCCACCGTGGGGAGGGCGGCAAATTCGTCTTTCAGGGATTCAAAGCGTGCGTTCAGCTTGGCGGCTATTTCCTCCAGCTCTTCCCTGGGAGCGGCTTCCACAATGCGCACGGGGGGAAGCTCCATGGGGAGGAAGCGGTGAAGATAGCCCTGCCATTCCTTCGTTTTTTCAAGCAGGAAATCCTGACCCTTGCCGTTCCATGATTCTTCAATGGAGACGATTTGTTCCACAATGGGGCGCAGACGGCGCACTTCACGCTGGTTTTTGGTACCGACAATCTTGGTTAGAATCCACTTAATCATCTTTGTCTTGTTGAAAATTGACGAGGTAGAGTCGCTTTCAGCGGTCTAAGAATCGAAAAATACTAGCGGCTGCCGGAAGAATTGCAAGCACGGCCCTCCATTTGCTTTGATGATGACGTAATAGGTTGGATTTGGGCGGCATCATTCTGTCTTCCTTCCGTTTTTCCTTGCCTCTCCCTTTTCCCTGTAGGAGTGTATAGGGGAAAGGAGAGAATGAGCATGTACGGAGTATTCCATTCCGCCGGGCTGGCCCTTTTTCTGCCGGCTGTTTGCATGATGGCCGGCTGCCAGGAAAACGGCGCCGTAAAACAGCAGGAAGTGAATTTGCTGTCCGAGGGGATTGATGAGGACGGCAACCTTTTCATGCATTTTGAACTTGATTCCCATTACCACGAGGATTTGTATGCGGAAGTTTCCATGAAGGGGAATGAAATGCGCATTGCTCTGTATACTCATTCCACTCCCGGAGCTTCCCGGAAGGTGCCTTATGCGGACGGTTACAGGCTTGTTGTCCCATGGCCCGAGGGAACGGATTCCGTGGATATTACCCTGTGCGGAATAAATTTGGGAGGGTGGGAGAAACATAAATAGTAATGGCGGGAGGTTCCGTTCAGAGACGTTTTTGTTATCTGAATGTTAACGGAAATTCCTGTGTGGAGGCGCTTGCTTGTGGTATGAAGGCGGAATGAAGCCTCTTTTTGGGGATGGGATGTGCGGTGCTGGCCGTTTGTGCCGTCGGCTTTTCAGCGTACCGCATCCTGGTGGAGAGGATGCCCGATGAAATTCGGGGTACGCGCCTGGTGATGGAACATGACGCTTCTTACTTGCCGACGGCGGGCATGGTGCGGCTGGAAAATGCCGGATTTTCCAGCATGGTTCACGGGTTGGAGAACGGGGGGAAGTTTTTCTCACTGGCGGAGTGCATCGTGGAGGCGTGGCAAAAGGATATTCTGGAAGGATAGATCCGCGGCGTTCTTTGCGCCTCTATGTGGTTTGCAACGCTTCCGGCGAGATGAAGGAAACATGGCTGGGCGATGGAGGGAACGGGCAGAACGCCGTCCTCATCAACCGATGCATGGCCGTTCTGGGAGCCTATTGGCTCTTGCGCCGTTATTGTGATGATGAACAGCTGTTTTTCAAATGGATGAGGCTTTCGTTGAGGAACAGGAAAACGGCGTTTCTGGATGATTCCGTGGAATACCTGTTTCCCTGGCTCAGGCCGGACCGGGAACAATATGTTCATGGAAAGTGGATTTCGGATATCGAATCCGTCACCTATTATTGTTATCCTTTGGAAGAAAGCGGAAAGAGTTCTCTTCCTTCCCCATTCATGTACGCGGTTACGAGCCGGAAAAGGTTTTCTTCCGTCTCCTTGGAGATTCGATGCTCCGCGTTGAAAGGAGCATTGATAGACGTGGAGATCAAACAGGACAGCCAGATGATTCGTGCCGGAAGGGCCGTGCTCATCCGGATTGATGGGAACGATCATGGCCGGTCTTATCCATGGAACAGGCGCCCCGGAAAAATGTTGCCCGTGCGGCTGCCTTCCATGGAGATTCCGGAAGGCGGTCCTCCGGCCATGATACTTCCGGTTCCGGAAGACTTCCGTTCCTGTCCGGAGGAGGAAATTTTGCCTGCATTAATTGAAGAATGCCCGTGCATGAGCATGTAAGCCGGCGCTTGAGCACTGGGCATGAAACGGGAGGCTGCATGCCATTGCATTCCGGCTGCGTCATACATGGAAAGAGGCAGACGATCAGTTGGGAAAGAGTATAAACGTAAACTTTTTTTTGGCCGGTTTTGTTGTGGAACCGTGTGGTGGCCCATGGTTCATGACAGGTACTTCTCTTGGAATGATTCCAAATTGATGATATAATCATCCTATGAGTCATTGTGAGGATGGGCGCATCCGCATCCGCGGCGCCCGTGAGCATAATTTGCAGAATGTGGATGTGGACATTCCCCTGGGGCGGCTGACGGTGGTGACGGGACCTTCCGGATCGGGGAAAACGAGTCTGGCCATGCACACGCTGTATGCAGAAGGGCAGAGGCGTTATATGGAAACCTTTTCCCCGTACGTGCGCCAGTTCATGGACCGTATGGACAAGCCGGACGTGGACGCCGTGGAGAACATTCTTCCGGCCATTGCCCTGCATCAGCGCAACTCCGTCAGGACGTCCCGCTCCACGGTGGGAACCATGACAGGGCTGAACGATTACTGGAAATTCGTTTTCGCCCGTCTGGCCGTGGGGATAGATCCGGAAACCGGACGGGAAATCAAGCCGGAAACACCCGGCTCCATTGATGAAAAGCTGCATGAGGAATTTCCTTCCGGAACGGAGGTGATGGTTTGCCTGGAAGTGGCGCGGCCCGAATCCGTGGACCTGCCCACGCTGAAAAGGAACCTGGTGGCGCAGGGGTATTTGCGCGCCTTTGCGCATGGAGAGGCCCTCCGGCTGGAGGACGAGGAATGGACCCTGGAAGACGGGGCTCCTTTACTGGTGATTCAAGACCGCGTGAGGCTGGCGGAAGACCAGCGGGAGCGCAGGCTGGAAGCGCTGGAAACGGCCATGCGCCTGGGTGGCGGCGTGGCCCATGTGATTCCCCGCGTGGACGGCATCTGGCTGCCCGCCATGAAATTCCGCGGGGACTGGCATCCGCTGATGGAGCCGCGGCCCGGATTGTTTTCCTTCAATTCCCCCCTGGGGGCATGCCCGGAGTGCCGCGGCTATGGCCGCGTGATCACCATTGACTACAACCGGTGCATCAAGCCGGAGCTCAGCGTCAATGACGGGGCCATCCATATTTTTGAAGGGGAAAGCAAGGTGTTTTCCGAATGCAAGAAGGACCTGATGCGCGGCTGGCGCAAAAATGCCCGCAAAGTTCGTCTGGATGTATCGTGGAAGGATTTGAAACAGTGGGAACGGGACTGGCTGCTGTACGGGGACGGAGAGGATCCGGATGAAATGTATGAACAAGGCCTGTGGTACGGCATTGCGGGCTTTTTCAGGTACCTGGAAAGCCGCACGCATAAAATGCATGTGCGGGTGTACCTGAGCCGTTTCCGCACCTATCAGGAATGCCCCTCCTGCCATGGCTTGCGCCTGAGGCCGGAAGCCCTGCAATTCAAGGTGGGCGGCAGAAGCATGCCGGAACTCTCCGGGATGCCCATGGACGAACTCCTGGCCTGGGTGGATCAATACGTCACGCCGCGCGCGGATGAAGACCCCGGCTTGAAGCATGCCGTGGCGGAACTCAGAAGCCGCCTGGAATATCTGAATGAAGTGGGTCTCGGCTACTTGACGTCCGACCGTCCCACGCGCTCCCTTTCCGGCGGGGAGATTGAACGCGTGAGCTTGACGACCTGCCTGGGCGCTTCCCTGACGGATACCCTGTTTGTGCTGGATGAACCCACCGTAGGGCTCCACCCCCGCGACACTTCCCGTTTGATTTCCGCCATGAACCGGCTTAAAAAGCGCGGGAATACGCTGGTGGTAGTGGAGCATGAGGAAGCGGTGATGCGTGCCGCGGACAGCCTGTTGGACATGGGGCCCGGCTCTGGCCGGGAGGGGGGAAAACTGGTTTATTCCGGAGAACCTGCCCGGATTGGGGAAGTTGCGGACTCCCTGACGGGGGCGTTCCTTTCCGGCAGGCGGCGCATCGCGGTGCCTAAAAAGAGGCGCAAGCCGCGTCAATTTCTGACCGTATCCGGCGCCACGCGCCACAACCTGCACAAGCTGGACGTGAAAGTGCCTCTGGGCGTCTTCACCTGCCTGACCGGCGTCAGCGGGTCTGGAAAAAGCACCCTGGCGCACGACGTGCTGTACCTGAACGCTCTGGTGGAAAAAGGGGCCGTATGCGAGGATGAACCCGCCCATGTCAAATCCATCAAGGGCTGGGAACAACTGGATGAAGTGGTGATGGTGGACCAGAGTCCCATCGTCCGGACCCCGCGCTCCACTCCTGCCGTTTATGCCGGGGTCTTTGAAGAAATACGTTCCCTCTTCTCGGAGACGGAAACAGCCCGTGCGCGCGGCATGAAGCCCGGTTTCTTCTCCTTCAACAGCGGCGACGGCCGCTGTCCGCGCTGCATGGGCATGGGGAGTGAAAAGGTGGAAATGCAATTTCTTTCAGATATCTTCGTGCAGTGCCCGCTGTGCCACGGCTCCCGGTACGGAAGTGAAGTGCTGAGCGTGTACCGCGACGGCAGGAACATTGCGGATGTGCTCGGCATGACGGTGGCGGCTGCGCTGGAATACTTCAGAGCGGAAAAAGGGGCCAAGGCCTCCCGCATTGCTTCCAAGCTGGGCGTGCTTCAGCGCGTAGGGCTGGGGCACCTGACCCTGGGGCAGCCGCTGAACACTCTCTCCGGCGGGGAAAACCAGCGGTTGAAGCTGGCTAAAATCCTGCTGGACCAGATTGGATCCGGCGCGAACAGCCCCAAGATGCTGATTCTGGACGAGCCGGGAACGGGACTTCACTTTGCCGATATTGAAATTCTGCTGGCCGTGTTCCGGGAACTGGTGGAGCAGGGGCACACCCTGCTGGTCATCGAGCACAACCCGGAATTCATCAAATCCGCGGACTACGTGATCGACCTGGGGCCGGAAGGCGGCGCAGGCGGCGGCCATGTGGTAGCCACGGGAACGCCGGAGGAAATTGTAGCCTCCGGGAAGGGATATACGGGCAAATACCTCCGGGATGTGCTGGAAGGGCGCCCTTCCGTTTACGATCCGGCGGACGCCGCCATGCCGGAATCCGCTGACGTGGACATACCGGAAGGCGTGATGGCCCTGCGGGGAGCGCGCCACCATAACCTGAAAAACGTGGACCTGGACGTGCCGCGCGGAGAAATGACCGTGCTGACCGGGCTCTCCGGCTCCGGGAAAAGCTCCCTGGCCTTCGACATCTTTTTTGCGGAAGGGCAGCGGCGTTTCATGGACGTCATGTCCCCGTACGCCCGGCAATTCACGGAACAACTGGAAAGCCCTGACATTGACCGCTTGACCGGATTGCCCCCCACGGTGGCCATTGAACAGAACATGTCCCGCGGCGGCACCAAATCCACTGTGGGCACCGTGACGGAAATCTGGCAATTCATGCGTCTGCTATATGCCAAGCTGGGGCAGGCCTACTGCCCGCAGTGCGGCGTGCCGGTGGGCAAAAGATCGGAATCCGAAGTGGTGGAGCTGGTGGTGCGGCAGCTGAAAAAACACGGCAGTCTGGCCTTGCTGGCTCCCCTCGTCAGGGGACGCAAGGGGCATTACGCCGATCTGGCCCGCTGGGCGGAAGGAAAGGGATATGAGGAAATGTGGGTGGACGGCAAATTGGTTCCGTTGAGCGGATTCCAGCCGCTGGACCGTTATTCCAGCCATGACCTGGACCTGGTCGTTTCACGTCCGGAGGCCTCCTGGACCCCGGAAAAACTTGCCGGAGCGGTGCATGCCGCGCTGGAAATGGGGGAAGGGTTCCTGCAAGTGCTTCCGCCCGGTTCCAGCCGGCCGGAGTTGATGGGGACCAAGCTTGCGTGCGCCTCCTGCGGGCAATCTTTCCCGGAACTGGAACCGTACACGTTCTCCTTCAACTCTCCACGCGGGTGGTGCCCTGTGTGCCGCGGGCATGGCATCGTGGGCAAGGGAAAGATGAAGGAAGACCAGGCGCAATCTCTGCTGGAAGCCGAACTGAAATATGACAAGGAACTGGCGCGGCAGGCGGACGATGACAAAGGGGTGAAAACCTGCCCCGCCTGCCAGGGAGTGCGTTTGAATGAATTTGCGCGCGCCGTGCGGCTTCAGGGAGTGACTCCCGGTGAAATCGCCTCCCTGCCTGCCGTAGCCGCCGCGGAACTGGTCAAAGGATGGAAATTTGAACGGGAGGAAGCTCTCATTGCCCGTGACGTGGTAGCGGAAATCACGCAGCGCCTCAACTTCCTCCAGCGGGTGGGGCTGGGCTACCTCTCCCTGGACCGCAGCGCCACGACGCTTTCCGGCGGGGAAACCCAGCGCATCCGCCTGGCATCCCAGCTGGGTTCCCACCTGCGCGGCGTGCTTTACGTGCTGGATGAACCCACCATCGGCCTGCATCCGCGGGACAACGAACTGCTGCTGGGTACACTGGATGAACTCAAGCGCCGGGGCAACACCCTGCTGGTAGTGGAACATGATGAAGACACCATGAAGCGTGCGGACCACATTGTGGACATGGGGCCGGGAGCCGGCATCCATGGCGGCAGGATTATTGCTCAGGGCACCTTTGAGGAACTGGCAGCCATGCCGGACTCCGTCACGGGCGCAGCCCTGCATCATAAGCCGCGCCATCCCTACCGCGGGAAAAGGCGCAGGATTCCGGCTAAAAAGGATGAATCCGCATGGCTGAGGGTGGAGGGCTGCTGCCTGCACAACCTGAAGGACGTGAACGTGGCCATTCCCAAGGGGCGGCTGACGGTGCTTACCGGCGTATCCGGCGCGGGGAAAACCTCCCTGATGACGGGAACCATCCGGCTGGCGGCGCGCCAGGCCATCGGCGACAAGCTCACTCGGGACCAGAAAAAGCTGTGGAAAACCTCCTCCGGCTTTGACACCATCCGCATGGTGTACGGTGTGGATCAGAGCCCCATCGGCAAGACGCCACGTTCTACTCCGGCCACCTACGTGGGCTTTCTGGACGATATCCGGACCCTGTTCGCGCAGACGGCGGACGCTCGCAGACTGGGCTTCGACCGCGGCCGCTTTTCCTTCAACACGGGGCAGGGTAACTGTGAATCCTGCAAGGGCACGGGCATGCAAAAGCTGGAAATGGACTTCCTGCCCCCCTGCTACGTGCCGTGTGAAACCTGCCGGGGCAAGCGCTATAATGCCGCCACCCTGACCGTGAGGTACAAGGGGAAAACCATTGCGGACGTGCTCCAGATGGACTTTGCGGAAGCGGCGGAATTCTTTGAAAGCCAGCCCCGCATCTCAGACCCGCTCAAACTGCTGGCGGAAACCGGCTTGGGCTATCTAACCTTGGGGCAGGCTTCCAATACGCTCTCCGGCGGGGAGGCTCAGCGGCTCAAGCTGGTGACGGAGCTCATCAAGGGTCGGCGCGTCAGCCGGAACGCCCTGATGAAGGGCAAGGAACTGCCCGGTGACCTGTACCTCATTGAGGAACCCTCCATCGGCCTGCATCCGCGGGACGTGAGATTGCTCATCGACGTGCTGCACCGCCTGGCGGACCAGGGAAACACGGTCATCGTCATCGAACACAACACGGAAATCATGGCGGAGGCGGACTACATCATCGACATGGGCCCCGGCCCCGGTGAAGCCGGAGGAACCATCGTGGCGGAAGGAACCCCGGAGCAGATAGCCAAAAAGAACTCCCCCACGGCGGAATACATCCGCCGCGAGTTGGACGAGGGTAAATAGCCGTAACATTGGCAACGCCGTTCCGGATTTTTTCGAAACGGCGTTACCATGTAGGAAGGAAACAAGGTCCAGTCCGGAAATGTTTTTTCAAGGGAAATAAAATACGTGTATTATCTTTTCTTTGTTTTTCCAGACGGCACTTTACTTTTATCATGGAAAAAGCAACGTGCTAAAGAGAAGGACCGGCAACATGCCAATTCTTTTGACCCTCTTTTTTGTATCTATAGGTGCACACCACCTTTCGATATCATGTAAGCTAATCCGTCCGTGCGAAACTTGGAATAAATTTTCCCATGATTTTATCAACAACTTTTGCATGGTCTGCAAGAATGGTGCCATTGTGAAACAAAAACGGAATTATTTATTTTAATCTTGTACTGATTCAGTTGTTTAATCTGTATTTGTCTGGTGATTGAATAAGAGAAGCATCACAAGCGTACAAAATTTCAATCTCATCATCTAATGTAGGATAATTGACACAACAAGAATATTTTGTATATTTTCGAATTTTTTATATTGATTCGATTTATTGGATGACTATTACAATTGTTTATAGAAAATATGTGGAGGAATAGGATGTTGAATTAACGTATTTTCAGATACCTTTTTAATATTATCATTCATCATATCAACTTCGTACCATTCATTGTCTATACAGACGAATATAGTATGAATATCATTTTGATAAATACAAGAAACTGCCTGATTGAAGGGGATACCAGGTAATGGAGAATACTTTTTCCACAAGACATACATATCTCCCTCTCGAAAATAATATAAATAATAGTCTTTGTAAATATTGCGGCCATATAGATTAAACGGATCTTCCAAAGACGGACAAAATAGAATACTATGTCCAATTATAAAAACAGTAATCAATAATAATATTATTACAGCAAAGTATTTTATTATTTTCATAATTTTTAAAAAGGAAGACAAATGCTAGTCGGTTGGAAATGTTCTGGTAAATTATAGGGGAATGTATTTTTTAAAATATCATCAATTTGGTACTGTATTTTTATTTCTTCAGGCATATCTTTTAAGCAACACGAATAGGAAATACTCCATCTATAGGTTTGTTTCCAATTTCCCAAGGGACCTGAATATTTAAGTTCGGGTCCTATACCATATAAAAATGATGTAAGAGACGTTGTATTTTCTACTTGAAAATGGGCAATAATTTTACTTAATTTTAAATCCACTTCAAGAGAAACATCACCGCGACCACTTCCTACAAAATGGGCTCGACCATTGGGTAGGTCTCTGATAAATTCATTTGGGCCAAATTTTAATTTTACATTCGTATATCCTTCCCATTCCCAACATTTCTTTCTATTTTTATTTTTTTTGAGAAATCCGTCAATCAATTTTTTCCCTATGGAAGAATTCTTTATAAGCAAAGATTGTTCTGAATTTTCTATGTGCTCAGTTTTACCGGGGTGCACAGCGACAACCCAACGAACAAAATCAAGCCAGGTTTCTGACCATCCTTCCGTTTTACGAAGTGAACATGGTGGTGTGGAGTAACCAAATTGAGGGTCAAAAGCAGAACAACTTGCCATTCCAAGACTATCCCATGCCATGTTGATCATGTTTTTTATTATTCTGTACAAATTCCACCCTCCTTTTTCCTGAATCGGGTCCCTATTGATCCACCTGCCATCGAAGGGATTGAGATGGCGGTAATTGTAGTAAACAAGGCCTAATTCATCATCCGAGAACTCACAGGAGAATCTGAATTTGTTTTCCCGGGCCATGTCTCCCTTAGTAATGAGTAGACTACCGAAGGGAGCATACTCGTATTGGACTCTTTTCATCTGCTGTCCATCAAAGATGGAGGTGACATTTTTCATCGCATCGTGCATGAAGTAAAGATGTTCTTTCACTGCCGTTTCGTTCTCTTTCCATTTGGTCATCATCAGGAGACGCGTGCCTGTTAGTCCGTGCAATTCCCATAAATAGCTTTTTTCTAATATCGGCTTAGGATACATCAAATTGATTTCGGCTATTTGTAGATAACTATGGTATAGATAATAAACATGGCTTGAGGTCGTTCCATTGGTAACAATCTTTTTGTTAAAACGACGTCCCATATAATCATAGTTACAAGTAACAACGATCCGTCCGTCCCCTCTGGTAAAGACGACGGGGCGGTCGTTGGCATCGTAGGAGACTTCCCAGACGCCCGTTGAGGTCTTGATGCGGGTTTGGTTGCCGTCGGCATCGAAGGAAGGGGTAAACGGTTCACTCTCTCTGGTCACTTGAGTGTACTGGTTGAGCCGGTTGGACTCGTAGGATACTTCTTCCTCCAGTTCACAGGCAGTTTTGCGGTTGCCGATGTTGTCGTAGGAATAAATAAAGATTTCTCCCCGGCTGATGCGGTCTTCAATCAGCTCGCTGCGGCTGTTGTAGGTAAAATCTCTTAGAGTGGCAGGAGTGGCGACATCCCAGGAATCACGTCGCTGAATGGGACGCCCCAGGGCGTCGTAGTCGTACTCATGGCAGGTTGCCCATTCACCATCCGCTCCCTTCCTGTACCCGATGGTGGCCAGGAGGTTCAGTTTAGGATGGTAGGTGTTTTGGCGGACCATGCCGTTGGGATAGGTGAGGTAATTGAGGAAACCGCTGGTTGGATCGTACTGCCAGGTAAAGGCAGACTCCAGTCCTTCCAGATTCATGCCGATGATGGCACCTTTGGAATCATAGTCAAGATGGGAGTGCTGCACGGTTCGGCTTCCGAGCATAAGCCAATATCCGTTGGAACGTCCCAGGATATCGTATTCTTCCTGAATGGAGCTTTCCACCTGTCCAAAGGAAGTCTCTTGATACATTCTTCCATAAATATTATAAGAGATGTCTCGAATACCCGAGGCGTCCCGAACAGAAGTCATTTGACCCAAGTGGTTGTACGAATAAAGCCATGGATGTGTGCCGTCATTATGGGAGACGGAGACGAGTTCCCCAGTGAGCGGGGCGTAGGCATGGGTGGTGACGATCCCTCTGGCTTTAGTCAGGGTCTGGAGACGATTGAGATGGTCGTAGGTTTTGGAGATGCAGGAGCCGTCGGCATAGGTCTTGTTCAATTCCAACCCCGTAGCCTCGTCATAGAGCCAGGTGGTGGTATCCCCGTCGGTGCGGTCGGAAGGATCAGTGGTGATTTCACCTGCATCCGTTCGGAAGGTGGTCAATGAGACCATATGGTCGGCTTCGTCGTAGGCGAAACAGGCCGGCTGGATGTCCGTGCCGTACTCGGCTGTCTTTCTGCCGCGCATGTCATAGGAATAGCAGGTAGTTCCTCCCAGGGCATCGGTGATGCAGGCAGGATGGTCGCAGCAGGGCAGGTAGCTGGTGGTGGTTACGTTACCTGCAGGATCAGTGACTTTGACGGAACGTCCGGCTGTATCAGTTTCAATCGTCGTCACATTACCCCTGGCATCGGTCTGTTTTAGAATCATTCCCGTAGAGGTATAAGAACGTTCCTGTGAAGAATGAATCCCGGCATGATTCGTTTGGCTTACGGTGACTCCGTCAATTGCTAACGACTCGGCTACGATAGTTGAAGTAGGAATGCGGTTGAACTGAGTCCGTGTGGCGGGAGCAGTGTACTCCGTCCACTGGATGCTCTGCTGTCCATAGACGTCCGTGGAAATGGTCTTGCTTTCCAGGAGGAGATCAAGCTGAGAAACCATACTCTCAGTGGTTTGGGTGAGAGGAAGGCCATCCGCATTATAGGTAGTAGAAGTCTGCACCTGGTAGACGCCGTCTTCCCGGAGCCGGTAGCAGGTGGAACTTTCCGATATCCGGTTGCCGGAGGGATCGTGCGGGTACGCTTCATCCAGCAGGACAGTTTGCTTCATCATCTCTCCCAGTTCATTGTAGTCTGTGAGGGTAGGAGCCATGTCCTCCGTCTGGGAATGCACGAGCAATCCTTTACTATTGTAAGTGTTTCTAGTGACCATGAATTTTCCCTGGGTATTGGGAGTTTCTTCTCTGGTGATCTGACCAAAGCCGTTTTCCAGAGACCGTGACAGCACAACTCCCTTGGACAAGGTCGTGGTCAGGATGCCTTCTTCGGTCAGTTCCAGCCGGGTTTCGATCTCGCGCTGTCCGGTTCCTCCCTGCCAGAGCGTGGTCCCATCATAGTACTTTTTAGTGATTAGCGTAGCGCCTGACGGGGTGGTGGCAGTAGTGGTGAGTCCGTCTTCGCCGTACTCGGTTCGGGTGGTGCGTCCCAGTAGGTCTATGGAGGAAACGACCCGTCCCTGATCGTCGTACTCCGTCCTTTCCGTCGTCGTCATCGGACCCACGTCGCGCCGCACGGCGATCGTCCTTCCCGCCGCATCATAGCTGTAGGAGGTAATCATTTCAGGGGTGGTTTCTGTCGCCGAGCGGATGGTTTCCACCAGCTGCTTGGCCGAGTTGTAGCCGTAGCTGGTGGTGATGCCGTCTTCGTCGGTTTCCCTCAACGGGCCGCAGCACATCCACTCAGTCGTACTGACTCTGCCGTTGCCCTTCGTCGTCTTGACGAGCCTCTGTTCGTCATCATATTCATAGTCCTCCGAGGCAATCAGCGACCAGCCTTCTCCGGTGTGAACGTATTGTTCTTTCCTGGTAGTGGTGCCGTTTTCAGCGATGTATTGCACGTTTCGTGTACTTTGTCCCGGAACGATGCTTCCGTTGGCCTGCACGGTCTCCGTCACCTTGTGGAGGGCTCCGTATTCCGCGGTGGCTTCGTAAGTATAAACGGTTTGCACCCCGTCAATACTCTGGCTCATCTTCCGCCTGCCCCGGGCGTAGGGATACTCCGCTGCCTCCCCATAAGTCTCTTCCACGCGGGTATGAACCTGGTCGCTTCCCAGCGCGGTTTCCGTCACGGTCGTGCGGCTGGCCTGCGGACTGTCTTCATAGGTATAAGTGCGTTTGAGAAGTGCCGTTTCTTCTCCATTCTCGGCAATAATTACTTCGGTTTCCGTAGCGGGCCTGAAGTCGTTAAAGCGCAAGTCGGCGTAAGTCGTGCGTGTCCCTTTTTCACCGCCTCCGGCCCAGGGAGCAGCGGAAAGCACGGTTCTGCCCTGGTCATCGTACTCGTAGCGCGTGTACCCTCCATCGGGCTTGATCTCCAGGGACACCCGGAACTGGTCGTTGTAGGTGTAAAGCGTAGTCTGGGCCAGAGAGGTCTTGTAGCCCTGGGTGCTGCTGATGGTCAACCAGCCTCCCTCGGTGTACTTCTTGACTGTCCGGGTACAGGAAGAAGGTGTTTCCTCGTTGATGCCCTGAATAGTTTCAATGCGCTCCCACTTGGAACCAGGCAGCACGTTTTTCTCCACCGTGTGCACGGTGCGCTCATCCCCCTCTCCCTGAATGGTCGTCACCTTGTTGCCTTCCGTCCTTCGCTGCGTCCGGAAGACAGGCATCCCCTCCCTCTGTTCGGCGATGTCCATCACCTGCACGCCCTGGTCGTCACTCAGTTCATAGCTGACCGTCTTGTAGGGAGTTCCCGTGCCGGCAAAGCCGCGCGCATTCTTGCTCACCTGGCCGGGAGCGTACCATTCCA
>OGYI01000152.1_pt1 | contig 85893 bp, 71 predicted proteins | sample 1576521 | NCBI WGS metagenome assembly OGYI01 (sample SAMEA3541484, study PRJEB24748) | human gut metagenome | biome: human gut; feature: human-associated habitat; material: faeces | place: China | collected 2012
AGGGAAGAAAAAATGTGCCTGCAAGGCGCGTTTTTTCTTCGGAATTCGATCGAAAGCGTGGTTTCGATCGAGAGGCTGCTCGGAAAACGTTAGTTTTTCGACAGCCTCAGGACGTGCCTTTAGACACGTCCTTCCGCTTACGCTTTATCCAGCAGCTTGATGATTTCTGCAATCTTCTGCTCGCGTTCGTTCTGATCTCCGGTCTCAAACGCATCCTGCACGCAGCCGGAAAGGTGTCCGCGAAGAACCTCTCTCTGCGCCTTATGCACCAGCGATTCAACCGCCTGCAGCTGCATCATAATATCCATGCAGTAGCGGTTGTCCTCGATCATTTTGAGCACGCCGTCGATCTGCCCGCGCGCAGTTTTGAGCAGCGGCTCGACCTTTTTTCTGTCTGCCTTCATTCGATGCTGACCACCTCATAGCCCGCCTCGGTGACGGCTGCGGTCAGAACGGCATCCTCCGGCAGCGTTTTACCCGAAACAACTGCCTTGCCTGCATCCAGATCGACCGCAACATCACAGCCGGCTGCTGCACCCTCGAGCGCCTTTTTGACATGTGCCACGCAGTGCTGACACATCATGCCATCAACCTTGATTGTCTTTTCCATAACATTTTCCTCCTTTTTATGTGCCGTAAGCGGCTTTTCGCCGCTTATGGGCAAAACAGCAGGCGTCCCCGCCGTTTTTCTCGGTGTTGCGCTGAAAAAGCGCAGGCGCAGCGCGTTGGATACCACGCAGACGGACGACAGGCTCATTGCCGCCGCGCCGATCATCGGACTGAGCTTGATGCCGAACGGCACCCACAGCAGACCCGCCGCAATCGGAATGCCGATGCAGTTGTAGAAGAACGCCCAGAACAGGTTCTGGCGAATGTTGCGCATAGTCCGGCGCGACAGCCGGATGGCGTCCACCGCGTCCATCAGGTCGCTCTTCATCAGCACAACGTCCGCAGACGAGATAGCCACGTCCGTGCCCGCACCAATCGCAATGCCGACATCGGCACGCGCAAGCGCCGGTGCATCGTTGATGCCGTCGCCAATCATGGCAACCTTGCGGCCCTTGCCCTGCTTCTCGCGCACGATGTGCTCCTTGTCCTGCGGGAGCACCTCAGCGATCACATCGGTCACGCCAAGCTCGGACGCGATGGACTGCGCGGTTTTCTGGTTGTCGCCGGTGAGCAGCGTTACGTCAATGTGCATGCTGCGCAGCGCTTCGACTGCCGCCTTGCTGGTCGGCTTGAGCACATCAGCGACCGCAAAAATGCCGACAATCTGACGGTTTGCCGCAAAGAACAGCGGCGTTTTGCCTGCCGCGGCGAACTCATCGCCCAGCTTCTGCATCGAGCCGGACAACGCGAGACCGTTGGCGAGCAGCATGCGGCGGTTACCCGCAAAGCACGGCACGCCGTCCACGGATGCGCGAATGCCCTGCCCCTCGAGCATCTCAAAGTCGGTTACCAAACGCTCCTGCGCATTCTTCTCGCGTGCATAGCGCACGATGGCGTCCGCCAGCGGATGGTCGCTGCGGCTCTCGAGCGACAGCGCCAGTGAGAGCAGGTCAGCCGACTCCACGCCGAAGGATGTTACGTCGGTTACGACCGGACGTCCTTCGGTTACGGTGCCGGTCTTATCCATAATAACTGCGTTTACGTTGTGCAGATTCTCGAGCGCCTCCGCCGACTGGAACAGCACGCCGTTTTTCGCACCGACACCTGTGCCGACCATGATAGCGACCGGCGTTGCCAGTCCCAGTGCGCACGGGCACGAGATGACCAGAACTGAAATCGCTCGTGTGAGCGCAAAGCTCGGCGTTTCGCCGGCCAGCAGCCAGATGATTGCCGTCACGAGCGCAATACCCATAACGACCGGCACAAACACGCCTGCCACCTTATCCGCCAGCTTGGCGATTGGCGCCTTGGACGCGCCTGCCTCCTCTACCAGACGGATGATCTGGCTCAGAGTCGTATCGTCACCGACACGCAATGCCTTCATGACAACATAGCCGCTCTTGGACACGGTTGCACCGATTACGGTATCGCCGACATGCTTTTCGACCGGCATGCTCTCGCCGGTGATGGCGCTTTCGTCCAGATAGGCGCTGCCCTCGGTAATCTCGCCGTCAACCGGCACGGACTGACCGCCGCGCACGATAACAAGATCGCCAACCTGTACCTGCTCAATCGGCAGCTGCATGGTCTGACCGCCACGGATGACCTCGGCGGTCTGCGGACGCAGGTCCATCAGTGCTGCGATGGCTTCGCCTGTCTTGCGCTTGGCACGCGCTTCAAAGAACTTGCCGAGCGTTACCAGCGTCAAAATCATGCCTGCGGACTCAAAATACAGGTCGTGCATAAAGCTGTGGGCTGCCTCAGGCGTGGGCGCGAGCGCGATTTGAATCAGCGCGTAAATGCCGTACACGAGCGCCGCACCCGAGCCGACGGCGATAAGCGCGTCCATAGTCGGGGCACGATGCAGCAGCGTTTTGAAGCCGTTGATATAATATTTGCGATTGATAATGACAATCGGCAGCGTGAGGAGCAGCTCCGTGAGCGCCAGATTGAACATGCCGTCCATGCCTGCCGCATAGGACGGCAGCGGCAGCCCGACCATCTCGCCCATTGAGAAGTACATCAGGACAAGCATGAAAATCGCCGAAACGATAATACGGGTCTTCATTTCCTTCAGCGCCTCGTCCGCCTGCGGGCTTTGCGCCGGAGCTGATATCTGCCTGCCGTCGTCCACCGCAGCCGTGTAGCCGCCGGACTCGACCGCCTTTATAATCGTCTGTGCATCGCACGCGTTTTCGTCGTACTCGACCGCCATGCTGCCGGCGAGCAGATTTACCTGCACGCCGCTGACACCCGGCACCGCCGAAACGCTTTTCTCCACATGGGCGGAGCAGGCCGCGCAGCTCATGCCGCCCACCCGAAACCGTTGTTTCATATCGCATCCCCTATCTGCACCCCTCCCCTACGGGAGGGGGTTTTATTTACAGATAAAGTATACACCCAGGGAACAGTATTGTCAAGAACGAAGTTAGCCTTGACGAACACCCACAAAATATGGTATGATAGCTACAATTAATGGTAGTTGAAGTAGTCCATAGGACGAAGTAGACGAAAGTTTACTTCGTCCTATTTTTTTGCGTTCAGCTGCATTTCTATTCGTTATCAAAAAATATTTCACATACACAAAAAGGAGAAAACAAAATGCCAAAAAACAAATTTCAGGACGTTATTTACACCATTATTATGGCTTCTGTCATGGTATACGGCATGGTAGCGTACAACATCGTGCTGAACACCGGTTCCATGCAGAACTGGGTATTCCTCGCGGTATTCCACGAGTGGCCGATCATGACTGTTATCGCAATTCTGCTCGAGCTGGTATTCGTCGGCAAACTGGCGATGAAGGTTGCATTCCGCCTTGTCAATCCGCGTGAAGCCAGCCAGACCAGCATTATGCTTGCTATCTCGGCTGCATCCGTATGGCTGATGTGCCCGTGCATGAGCTTCTTTGCCACCCTGCTGTTCAAGGACAGCCATAACGCACAGTTCTTTGCAATCTGGGTGCAGACCACCGTTATGAACTTCCCGATGGCGCTGCTGTGGCAGTTCTTTGCAGCCGGCCCGCTGGTGCGCCGCATTTTCGGTCTGCTGTTCCGAGAGAACGCAGACAAATCCTCTGCGGCGGAGATGGAGTCGGTTTAATCTTCAATCAAAAATTTTGATTTGCCGGTTTACTCGGCACCGGTTTTGCGGGACACACGAGTTGCGTTAGCAATACGCCCTTTCCGGGCGAGACGGTTTTCGCTTAATCCAAGCAGGGAATTGCGCTCTGCGGAGCGCGGGGACGTGCGCTGACGCCGCGCGGGCGCATAAGGTGAATTGCCCGAAGGGCAAGAGAAGGTCCCCTGGGGGATACCCGTGTCGCGCAACTCGTTTGTCTGGATATTACGGACGGCACCTACGGATTTCACCTATCCATCAACTCCTACCTCCTACCTTGCAGAACCGCTCACCTTGACACCAACAAAAAAGGAGAACCCACCTGGGTTCTCCTTTTTCATTACGCCATATCCTTGAGCAGACCATGCTTCTCATAGGTAGTGGTGCGGACGATCTTATTTTCCTCATCCACAAACACGACCTGCGGAGCATAGCCGTTCTTGACCTCCTCCGGCGTCAGCTGCGCGTACGCCATCAGAATGACCTTATCACCGACGCTGACGCAGCGCGCTGCGGCGCCGTTCAGGCAGATCATGCCGCTGCCGCGCTCACCGGCGATCGTATAGGTCTCAAAGCGGTTGCCGTTCTCAATATCCACGATGGCAACCTTCTCATATTCATAAATACCGGCCGCATCCAGCAGATCGGCATCAACGGTAATCGAGCCGACGTAGTTCAGCTCAGCCTGCTTGACCGTTGCACGGTGAATTTTACCCTTGAGCATCTGTACTGTCATGGCTTATCCCTCCACCGAAAAGTTGTCGATCAGGCGTGTTTTGCCGATATAGACCGCCATAGCGACCAGTTCGCCGCCGTTGATCTCATGCACCGGCAGCATGGTCAGGCCGTCCACTGCGGAAACGTAATCAATACGCGCGAGCGGCTCCTGCTCGATAAGCGCACGCATGGCATTGACGATTGCATCCGCGTTTTTCTCGCCGTTCTGCACCAGCTCCTGACCGAGCTTTACAGCGCGCGACAGCACGAGCGCCGCCTTGCGCTCCTCTGCGCTCAGATAGGTATTGCGCGAGGACTTCGCCAGACCGTCTGCCTCACGGATGATCGGGCAGCCGACGATCTCAATGCCCATGGACAGGTCGAGCACCATACGGCGGATGATCGCCAGCTGCTGTGCGTCCTTCTGACCGAAGAACGCCTTATCCGGCGTTACGATGTTGAACAGCTTGGAAACGACCGTGCACACGCCGCGGAAATGAATCGGACGGGTCTTGCCGCACAGCTGGCGCGGCATTTCGGACTGCACCTCAACAAAGGTGGCAAAGCCGTCCGGATACATCTCGGACACCTCGGGATGGAACACCATGTCACAGCCGCACTCGGTCAGCAGTGCACAGTCGTGCTCAAAATCACGCGGATAGGTCTCCAGATCCTCACCCGGACCGAACTGGGTCGGATTGAGGAACACGGACGCTACCGTGCGGTCGCACTGCTGCACGGACGTTTTGACCAGACTTGCGTGTCCTTCATGCAGATAGCCCATAGTCGGCACCAGACCGACGGTCAGACCCTGCTGTTTCCACTCGCGCACCTGTGCGCGTACTTCTGCGATGGTTGTTGCGATTTTCATTGTATATGCTCCTGTTTCTCTCAAAATTCAGCGTCGAGTTTGGCGAGATATTCATCGCTGCAGTCGGACTTGACAAAGCTCTGCTTTTCGGTCGGGAACGTGCCGTTCTGCACCTCGTTCATGTAAGTGCGGAACGCATCCACCATGCGCTCACCGATATTGTCGAACTGCTTGGCGAACTTGGGCGTAAAGTCCATATTCATGCCGAGCATGTCCTGATAGACCAATACCTGTCCGTCACAGCCTGCGCCCGCGCCGATGCCGATAGTCGGGATGGTCAGCTTTTTCGAGATGAGCGCCGCCAGCTTGGGCGGTACGCACTCGAGCACGACCGAAAATGCACCGGCCTCCTGTACGGTAAAGGCATCCTCGAGCAGCCGCTTTGCCGCATCCTCGCCCTTGCCCTGTACCTTAAAGCCGCCGAACACGTTGACGCTCTGCGGCGTCATGCCGATATGTGCCTGCACCGGAATGCCAGAATCCGTAATGGCGCGAATCTGCTCGGCAACGGCTGCGCCGCCCTCCAGCTTGACGGCGTGGCCGCGCGCCTCCTTCATCAGTCGGCCTGCGTTGCGCACGGCTTCGGAAACCGAGGCCTGATAGCTCATGAACGGCATATCCATGATGACCATGGTGTTCTCGCACGCGCGGACTACACACGCGCTGTGGTGGATCATGTCCTCCATCGTCACCGGCAGGGTCGTGTCATAACCCATCATGGTCATGCCGAGCGAATCGCCCACCAGAATGGCGTTGATGCCCGCTTTTTCCACCAGCTTGGCGGTCGTGTAATCGTAGCTGGTAATCTCGGTGAGGCGCTCGCCGTTTTGCTTCATCGAGAGAAATGTACTCACTGTGTTCTTCATTCTTTCTGCTCCTTTTCCCTGTTCAGCAGGGCGGCAAGCGTGCCGTAATCCTGCTCAGGATGTTTTTCCTGTGCCATTTTGACCTGTTCGAGTCCCAGCAGCGCGTAAAGCTGCCGGTCGTCTCGTTCCGTCAGGCACGACAGATGCTTTTGCACGGTCTGTGTGTCGCCGCGCTCAATGGGTCCGGTCAGCGCTGAGACGGCACCGTGCTCGATCACATGCGCCAGATTGCTCCGCATGAGCGGCGCAAGCGCGTGCAGTGCGTCCGTTTTGGAGAATCCGCAGCCGCCCAGCAATTCGGCGCTGCGCTGCACAAGTGCGCAGACAAAGTTGCTTGCCAGTGCACAGCTGAGGTGGTACTGCGCCTTGCTCTCCGGCGAAATGGTCTGCACCTGCAGCCCCAGTCCGCGCAGCAGCGGCACAAAGACCTCGACCGCCTGCGCGTCACCCTCGACGCAAAAAAAAGCACCTGCCAGCTCCCGCCAGCAGTTATACTTGCTGCTGATCGGAAATAGCAGATGAATGGATATTGCATAGGCTCCCTGCGCGTGAATACCGGGAAAGGCTTCCTCGGCTGTGCAGGCGCCGCTGCAATGACATATATACTTGTCCTGAATTTCAAATTCTGCGACCTGCCGATATACCTCGGTGATCGCATTATCCGGAACGGTGATGAAAATCGCGTCACTATCTTCGATGAGTTTTCCCAAGTCGGTATAGTGTCCGGAATTTGTAAATTCTGCGGCTTCTCTTGCGCTGTCGGAATTGCGGCTGTAATAGCCGGATATCCGCACGCCTTTTTCGGCAAGCAGTCTGCCGAAGGAAAAGCCGACTTTTCCTGCTCCAACAATGCCAATGTTCATGCTGTCACCCGCTTTCTGTGGTGTGACGCAACGTAAAATCACTGTCGGAAAAATTTGAAAAACATGTTGTGACAAGGTATAGCTTCCGCTCTGCGGAATGCCATCCATCAAGGGGTATTATACCCGCTTGAGATAAGAATGTAAAGGAAAAGTTTTCGGCTTCGGGGAGCCAATCAACAGTGAACGCACATTCATTTATGCGGATTTCGTTCTGTAATTCCGCTTATAATCGTTAAAACCGCTCTGTATCAAAAGATACAGAGCGGTTTCCGGTTATGCGTAATACGCGATCCTGAGCAGCTCCTCCGGTGTAGTAACACCCTGTTTTACCAGTTCCAGACCCTTTTCCTTCAGGCTGCGCATGCCCTGCTGCTCCCGCGCGTAGGCCTCGATCTCCTCGATTTCGGCGCCGCGGCTGATCATGCGGCGGATATTGCGGTCAATCGTGACGATCTCATGCACGGCAATACGGCCACGGTAGCCGGTGCCGTTGCAGTGCGTACAGCCTGTGCCGCGCTTGATGGTCGTGATATCCTTGCCGAGCAGCGCCTGCTCCTGCGGCGTAACTGCGACCTCTCTGCCGCAGTGCGGGCACACCTTGCGCATCAGTCGCTGCGCGACCAGACCGACCAGCGAATTTGCGATCAGATAGTGGTCGATGCCCATATCGGCCAGACGGACGATGCTCGAGACCGCATCGTTGGTATGCAGCGTACTCAGCACCAGATGACCGGTGATGGCCGCACGAACCGAAATACCGGCAGTTTCGCCGTCACGGGTCTCACCGACCATGATGATATCCGGGTCCTGACGCAGCAGCGCGCGCAGACCGGACTCAAACGTCAGTCCGGCAACCGGATTGACCTGCGTCTGGTTGATGCTCGGCACGTTCTTCTCCACCGGATCCTCAACCGTGGAGATATTCACCTGCCGGTGCGACAGGTACTCAAGCACCATGTACAGTGTGGTGGACTTACCCGAACCGGTAGGACCGGTGATATAAATAATGCCGTTCGGTGAGTTCAGCATAGGCAGGAACCTTGCATAGCTTTCGTCATCCATGCCGAAGTGGCTGGCGTGATCGACCTGACCCGCCGTTGCCAGAATTCGCAGCACCGCTTTTTCTCCGAACACGGTCGGCAGCAGCGATACACGGATGTTGACGTACTCGCTCTGTCCCACACGGATACGGAAATGACCGTCCTGCGGCAGACGGCGCTCGGCAATATCGAGGTTCGCCATGATCTTGATTCGCGCGATCAGCGGCTGATGCACACTGCGCTGCAGCGTTACATAATCAACGATCGTGCCGTCAATACGCATGCGCACGCGCGTGCTGCCCTCAAACGGCTCGATATGCACGTCGCTCGCGCCGGTGCTGATGGCACGGTCGAGCAGGCTGTTGAGCAGCTTGACGATCGGCGCTTCCGGATCACCGCTTTCGCTTTCTTCGACCTGCAGCATCTCCACATTACGCTCTGCAAAGTCCTCGTTGGCGGTCTGTGCCGCCTGCTGCGCGCCGACCTCGGCGTAATAGTAGCGAATCGCGCTCTGCAGCGGACCCATTTCACTCAGGCGGATGACCACCTGACAGCCGGTCAGCTGGCGCACTTCCTCAAAGGCAAAGTAGTTGAGCGGATCGTTCGTCACGACCTCGAGGCTCTTGTCCGCAAAGCCGACCGCAAGCAGGTTCTGCTTTTCCGCCAGCTCACGCGGAATCATGCGGACAGCGGTCAGATCGACCTGCATCTGTCCGATGCTCACGATCTCCAGTCCCAGACGGGCAGCCAGTGCCTCGAGCACCTGCGTCTCGGTGACAAAGCCCAGCTCGATCAGGATCTGACCGACTCGCTTTTCACGGTGCTCCTTCTGGTAGGCAAGCGCCTGCTCCATCTGCTCCTGCGTGATGTAATTGCGCTCCATCAGCACTTCGCCGATACGCAAATTGGTTTTCATGCGTCTGCCTCCTTGTCGCTGACACACATATAGATCTCCAGCGTGCCGGTGATCAGATGGGTGCTGACCGCCTGCGTGTTGTTCTCCACATAATCATAGTCTGCAATACTGAAATTGGTCACACGCAGACCCTTGTACCTGTGCTCTACCTCATCGAGGAAGTTCAGCCACTGGGTTACGGCGCCCTGTGCCGAGATAGTCGCAGTGCCGATGTAAACGCAGTTGACCGGCTGCACCGGCGCTGCCGATGTATCGTCGGTCGAATCGGCGGATTCCGTATCGGATGAGGTGTCCGCACTGCTGTCCGTCTGTGCAGCTTCCTGCTCGGCGGGATACGCGCTGACCGCACCCGGAGCGGCTTCCGTCAGCGTCAGCGACTGCGGAAACAGCCCGTTCTCGAGCGCGATACCCGTGATGATATCGTCCATCTGACGGGTTTCCAGATCGCCCTTGTAGTATTTTTCGCTTGCCGTGTTCAGCGCGGCTTCATTCTGCGCGATAATGTCGTCAATCGTCGCGAGTGCGGCAATCTGCGTCTGATATTCCTGCTGCTTCTGTTCGGCGGCGTCATACTCGTTCTGCAGCGTTTCGTGATTTTCCATCGCAGGACGGATGAGATACATGCCGAAAATGACGATTATCGCCAGACAGGCCACCAGCCGGAGCAGCTTTTTATCACGTTCGGTTACAACGATGTTCATTCGGCTGCCTCCTCTCCCAGCAGGATACAGTTCAGGCTGAGAACGTACACGCCGTCCTCATAGGTATAGCCGGTGTAGTCCACCTTGCGGAACAGGCCGGTTTTCTGCAGCTTGAGCACATAGCTCGGAATGTCGATAACGCTGCCGCTCTGTGCATCGAACTGCAGCGCGCCGGTAGCCGCATCATAGCCGGTCAGCACCATGCTGACCTGAGCGTCGCCTGCCGCGCCGATCTTGCTCATCAGGGCGCTGTCCACCTGCGGATAGGTGGCAAGCGCGTCCGTCAGATTGCGCACCTGCTGCAGTCCCTGCACCAGATTGTCATTGCGCTGCTGCTTTTCGGCAGCCTCGTTGTACTGCTCGATCACGGTCGGATCGTTCAGCCAGTCGTTGATGTCGTCAGTCCTGTGGCTCAGGCTGCTGTTCATCTGCAGGAACACACACCAGACCGCAGCGCACACCACCAGGCACACCGCAATCGGTGTGTAGAAGCTGTGCAGCAGGCCGGTCTGCCCTTTGCTGCCGCGGGACAAACGCCGATAGCTGCGGAGCAGATCCAGCTCCTTGTTTGCACGAAGCACGGTTCGAATCAAAGTTTCGGCACAGCCGAGCCAGTCGTCCAGCCGCTCGCCGTTCGGCAGGGCGCGGAACGCACGGCATTCGGGCAGACGGCTCACTTTCAGACCCAGACCGCGGATACCCGCCAGACACACCTCGAAATCATCATCCGAGCAGCCGGCGTAATACACATCGGTCAGCGTGCCGCCCGAGCGGCTTGCCGTGTGAAACTGCATGGTGCCGGAAACGTTTCTCGTCATCTCGGTGCCGAAATCCACCGTGCCCGGCTCACTGAAAATACGGCTGCGGCTGGAATAACGGTACTCGCCGTTCTCGACCAGCAGAGAAAGCACGCTGCTGCCCTCAAAGCACAACCAGATACAGGTCTTGCCCTGCATGGACTGCATGGCATGCAGGAGTTTGAGCCGTCCTGCCATGGTAACGGTAACGTTCTCCAGGTGCAGACCGAGCCGATCGGTCATTGCAAGGTATTCCTCCATCGTTTCCTTGCGGCAGGCAGCGCAGAACAGCTGCTGACGGCCTTCGGCATCTGTGCCGAGCGGCACATAGTCCGCCGCCACAAGCTGATCCTCCCGCGGACGCATTTCGTGCCGCACAAGCTCCTCCAGCTTGTTTTCCGGCATGCTCGGTGCGGTGATCGTCTTGGTGGTAACCGCCTCATCCGGCAGGACGAGCGTGATGCCGCGGGTCGGCAGCCTGTGCTGCTGCCAGAGTGCGCCTATCGCCTTCTCCCAGTTTTCCATGCCGCCGCCGTGTGCGGGGGCACTGTAAAGCGCCTGCACGGAAGGCTGCGCGCCGGACTTGCCGACCGCGACAAGCACCTGCTCCTCCTGCAGCGCCAAAACGGTTGTGTTCATTCTCATTTCTCCCCTTTGTGAGGTTTACACGTTTCCGAGGTTATACGTTCCCCGAACTCTCTATCGCGCTGTACGAGCCGATGATCGGCGACATGACCGCGATAATGATAAAGCCGACCACAAACGCCATCAGTACGATCAGCATCGGCTCCAGAATGGTCATCATGCGCTTGCTCGCCTGCTGTGCATCGTACTCCATCGAATCCGCAATGGAATCCAGCATGGAGTCCAGACGGCCGGTCTCCTCGCCAACTGCGATGCTGCTGCACAGCTTGCGCTGAAAGCCGTCTACGGTCTCGAGGGCGGCGGACAGGCTGACGCCCGAACGCACCTGCACAAGCACGTCATTAAACTGAGAAACGATGTAGGCGTTGCCGATGGTATCACGGGCGGTCTGCAGCGCAGTGACGATCGGCAGACCGCTCGAGTACAGGCTGCTGATGGTTCGCGCGAACCGCGCCGTGCAGATAACCTGATTGAGCGGACCGAAAACCGGCATTTTGAGCTTGCGCCGGTCCATTTCCAGCCGGACAGCCGGAATGCGCAGCAGCGTGCGGATAACCATGACCACTGCCGCGACACCCAGTAGCATCAGATACCATTTGGTAACCATAAAATTAGAAAACGCCATCAGCGCCAGCGTAACGCCCGGCAGCGAATCCATTGTGGAGAACAGATCGCTGAACTGCGGCAGCACGAAGGTTACGATAACGATAACGACCGCGACCGCCAGAATTGCAAGGATCATCGGGTACATGAGCGCCGACTTGACCTGCTGGTTCATCTGGTGCGCCTTCTCGTAATGGATGGCGAGCCGCTCCGCGACCTGATCCAGCTTGCCGCTGCCCTCGCCTGCGCGGATCATGCCGAGCATGAGCGTCGGGAACACCTGCTGCGCCTCGAGTGCGGCGGACAGGCTGGAGCCCTTCCGCACCTCACCCAGAACATTCTCATAAATGCGGCGCAGACCCGCGCTGATGCCCTCATCCTGCGAGATGATCGTCAGCGCGCGCACCAGACTGACACCCGAAGCCAGCAGCGTGGACAGCTGGCGGCACAGGTCCCTCAGCTCCTGCGGACGCAGTGTGCGCGGCTTGCGGCCCGCACCGCGGCAGGTCGCACTCTGCAGATACAGCCCCTGAGCGAGTAATTGGGTATACAACGTGTCATAGTCCGCAGCCTCCATTGCGCCGCGGACTATCTTTCCGTCTATGTCCTTCGCCGTGTAGCGGAACAGCGTGTGACCGCTGTTCGGTTTGACCGTGGCGGTCAGCCTGCGGTTGTTGGATGCAGCCATGCTGACCCTCCTCTCCATTCATTACAATAATCCCATATACCAGTCCGCGATCGTTTCTCCGAAAAACATGGCAATCGCAATGCCGATGCACAAAAACGGACCGAATGCGAACTGGCTTTTCCGGTTTGCCTTCTTTTGGGCGAGCAGCAGCGCGCCGAAGCCGCCGCCGAGCAGAATGCCGATAAACGCGGCAACGACCGTCAGCTTTGCGCCGAGGAAAAAGCCCGCGCCGAACATCAGCTTGATATCACCGCCGCCGAAGCCGCCGGGCACGATGAGCGCCAGAAGCAGCATCGGTACGCTGACGATCACGCAGCCGATCAGCCGCGATTTTATCCCCAGGCTGGGGATAAGTATGTGCGCAGCGATGCCGCAGACAAACAGCAGCGCCGGAAACCGGTCGTAGATTTCAAGCGTGTCCATGTCCATGAGCGCCACGACCGTCAGAATACCGAGCACGACGAACGCCAGCGCCGCCTGTGCGCTCTCGCCGCCAAAGGCATATGCACAGGCACAGGAGCACAAGCCGCCGAGCACCTCGATCCAGAAATCCCTTGCGGGGATTTTTGCACCGCAGCCGCGGCATTTGCCGCCCTGCAGAAGATAACTCAGGCACGGGATCAGCTCCGCCGCCGACAGCGTGCGCCCGCACGCCGGACAGTGACTGCGTCCCTTCACCACGCTCTCTCTGCGCGGCAGGCGCCATACCACCACACCGAGAAAGCTGAATACGCATGCGCCCAATGCGAACCGTAACAGCCATAATACAGCATAGGCGATGTAAAGCATTGGTTTCCTCCTCGTTTGGGTTGGTTTGGAATGATTTTTACAAGTAGAATCTGCCATACAAAAACCGCATGACAGGTCACAGCCACTTAAACATTAAGGGGCTGTGACCCGCCATACCGTCCTCAAGCCGAACGCAGGCACCGTTACTGCGTTCCGCATCGTTACAGCGGTATGAATCAGGTCACCACCGACGGACACCGTACCGCACCGTGGTTAGACGGTGCGGTGCGGGCGGGGTGGTTGCTGCGGTTAGGCATACTTACTTACCAGACTTCGGATTTACTTCATAAGTGCTGCCATTATATACGCAAGTTACACCATTGCGCGTATATTCCAGATGCGATACCTTATTTTTAGTGAACGCAACCTTATGATCATCACCAGTACCAAGAGCGCCCTTATCAGTCAGCTCAGCCAATTGCAAAATCTTATCATCTGCCGGGGTTGCTGCAGTCCCATTTGCTGCGACATTAGCATATGCTTCGTCATACAAAGTCTGAGCAGCCATTACACACTGACGAGTCTCAGCAACGATTTTCTTCTGCTTCGCCTTATCAATATAACCAGTCAGCGCCGGAATCAGCAGCGCTGCCAGAATTGCCAGAATAACCAGAACCACGATCAGCTCTACCAGCGTAAAGCCGCCCTTCTTGCTGCGGCGCTTCTGCTGCAGCGCGATCATTTTTTCCATCATGATCTTATTCCTCCAATTTCATTTTTGTTTTTCTATTTCTGTAAACCGCGGCGGTGCTCCGCAGAGTTACACATATTACATTGCCGTTATGCCGGCTTTTTCGTTGCCGTTACCCCGGTTTTCACCGGAATATCGTACCGCAGGTCGATAATGAGCGAATCCGAATAGATTTTATCGGTCAAATCCTTATCGCGGTAAATTGTCACGGTGGCGGTAACGGTATGCTTTGCTTCGTCGATTTTGAAATGCAGTCCGGCGCGCAGTCCCATATAAAAGCCCTCTGCGTAGGTTTTCGTCATGGCTCGGGCAATGGGATTGCCGTCCGCATCCTGACTGTAGCCGTCTTTATAATAGCGCTCGACAAGATAACCCTTTTCCACTCGAGGCTGCTCACCGGAGTCCTTATCGGCAATCACGATTTTGGTTGGTCCGCAGCCGTCTGCCGTCAGCAGCTCCGCTGCGTTGTATCCCTGTTCGGTCTCATAGCCAAACTCGATCGCCGAGCCTTCGGACGAACCGGTTTTATTCGTTACGTCCGCGCCGTTATCGTAGCATTTGATGTAATCCGTGGCGGTCTCCACCTTGCTGCGCACGGTTTCGAGCAGGTCGTCCGCGATCAGCTCGGCGCTGTTCAGCTCCTGCGTGCGGCGCGATACCTCGGCCGCCGGCCGCAGCGATGCGCTGAATATGCCGATGACCAGACACAGCAGCCCGGCGCCGACCACCAGTTCCACCAGCGTCATGCCTTCCCGGCCGCGCAGGATTGAGCGAATGCGTTTCATGCCGTCACTCTCCCTTCGCAAACCGGTAGAAGGGCACGGTTTTGCCGTCCTCGGTTTTGGCGTTTACGGTCTGCTTTTTTACCTTTACGCGGAAGGCGTCAATATCGGTATCTTCGCCGTTCGACGTCGTCACCTTAAAATCGTACGTGGCAGCTTCGCCGTCCGCGACTTCTGCATTCCCGCGCACGCTTTCCTGCAGTTCGGTCGCGTCCCTGCGGAGCTGCTCCGACTTGCGCTGCGCATTTGAGGCAAAGCCGACTGCGCCGTTCAGCGCTCCCAGCAGCAGCATGAACACCACCGTGGAAACCAGAATTTCCACCATGGATTCGCCCCGGCGGTCGCGCAGCACGCGAATCAGTCTATTCATCGGCTGCACCTCCGGTTGTCCGGGCTGCCGGCTTGTGGATGGGTTCGTATCGGCTGTACGTCGGATTGTTGATATCATAGGTGTAGCTGATCTCTACATGCTCCGTGCGGGCATCCTTGCCCTCGCCAATGACCTTGGGTGCTACCGGCTCCTTGCCGTTGGCACTTCGGCAAAAGCTGCCGTTTACCCAGTAGACCGGGAACTGTCCGCTGACGCCGTCTTCCCCTTCCCATGTGTAGATCGGCTGAAAACTATCCTTCCGGCGGTATTCTGTGGTGTACATGTAGCTGTCCGCTCCCTTTTCCGCCTTGACGCCTACCCAAACCTGATGTCTGTTAAAGGTTGTCTGCTCTGCCTTTTCGGTGCCTTCGTTCCGATCATCGTATGCAAAGGTATCGCCTGTGATCGGGTCCTGCGCATCGGTAACATCACGGAGCAGAATCGTAATCCTGCCGTAGTTATCCTCGGTCGAACCCGCATTATAGCAGGCAGTGGTTTCATCCGAACGGTCCGGATCGTAAATACCCAATCCCGTATCTTCCGCTAAAATGTTGTTCACTTCACGGTAGAAACAGCCTTCCGGCGCAAAATTGGTATCCAATTCCGGCTTTATTGTTTTGTATTCCTGCAGTTCGCTGTCCAGCACCTGCGCAAAGGACTGCGCCAGCTGATAACAGCGTTCCCTGCCGATCTTGCGGTTGGCCCGCGAGAGCAGCATGGATGAGGAATACACGATACTGAGCGAAAGCCCGATCAGGACGGCGACAGCACAAAGTGCTACGATCAGCGAAACACCGCTTCGCCTGCTGCGCCGCAGGGTGTTCCATCCCTGACGTATCCGCTTCATGTCTGCCGCCTCCCTTCGTAACTAAAATCTGCGCTCAGCAGGATCGGATTCCGTATAACGGTCGCTCTTGCTGTCCGCAATGACAGTTACCCTGCTGATCTGTATACCATTCGTCAGCTGCAGGGTCTGATTCTCGTGCGTTACCACGGAGAAAATGTTAGGCAGCTTCAAGGTAAATGTGCCGTCCTTCACCTGCAGCATGGTATCCGGCTGATAGCTGTAATAACGAATGCTGCCATTGGTAAGGCTGTATCTGCCGTTGACCGCACTGCCCTGTTTTACAGTATACCAGTCATCCCCTGCAACTGCAAACGTATTTTGACCATTTATGATAATCTCCGGCAGGTTCCCGCTCATATCGACGGTAACAGTCGTGGATTTATCGTCCTTATCGGTCAATTCAATCCGATACAGGTCAGCCTCTGCCACCTCGTCCCACGAGAGCGCGGTAAGCTGTGCATCCCACTCTGCCGTGTTGATAAGACGATTCATCGGGCCATAGCTGACCACAAGCGCCTCATTCACGTTTGCCAGCGACGCGCTCGGTGCTTCCAGCTTCACACGCGGGAATACCACATCGCCGCTCGATACCCATGCCGAGCTTACCTGTCCGGCGGATTGCGAAATACGGGCCTCAAACCGTACAGAACAGCCTGCGTATTTCGTATCCAGATCGGTCAGGCTGCAGACGTAGCTGCCGCCGCTTTCGCTCATTGCGGAAACGGGGTAAGTCACCGTTGTGCCGTCCGTCCCGGTGATTTTTGCCCGCAGCAGATAGGTGCTGCCGCCGGGCGGTACACTGGCCTCATTCTCCGGCGTAACGGTGACCTGCAGGCCGCCGCTTCGGAAGTCGGCCGCCGGAATCGGGTTGTTTGCTGTCGCATTCCAGTTGTACGACCACTTGACGCTCGGCGTATTCAGACGCATCGGCACGGTCATCGTATACACGATACCGTTCGGGCTGTCCGCGTAGCCGGAATCATCAGCAGCCACCGCCACCAGATAGAGGTCGATGGTCTTGCCGGCGTAATCCTCCAGACTGCGGCTTACCGAGCAGGTGCCGCCCCTGACGGGCACAAGCTCACCCAGGGCAGCGGCCGTTTCGCCCTCCGGCTGCACATAAATCTGATAGCCTGCACAGCCGTTTTCGCTGCCGATGGCACTCCAGCCGATGGTGTATTCCAGCTCGTTGGTATCCGGGTTGATTACCGACGGCTGTCCCGGACGCTCAAGGCGCTGCTTGACAGCGTACTTCTTCGTCGTACTCAGGCCAACCTCGCCGTATGCCTGTCCCAGACGGGTAACGGTCAGCTCAACCTCGGTGTACTGCCAGTCGTCCGCGCTGATGGTGAACGATTGGGAAGTATTCGGATTCTCCTGCGTACCGTAAACCTCGTTGACCGGAATGCCGATTCTTGCGCCTGCCGCGGTAATACCGGTCAGCTTGACGCTGTAGTGCGGCACTGCAGACCCCTGCCCGGGCTGCGTCCACGAGAACCGGTAGCTGATACTGCCATTATCTTCCTGCATCAGTTCCGGGTCGTTCAGCTCCGGCGCCGTCAGCGGCTTGATGTTCAGCGCCGCGGTTCTAATGTAGTTTGCAAAGTCATTCGCGTGGCCAAGGACATGACTGTAAATGATCTTGTCCTGCTGCTGAACGCCCTCTGCGCTGTAAGTCCGCAGCGTAACGGACGCATCGCCGGTCTGCCGGGTATCACCATAGGTGTAAACCGGTCCCAGACCGGATGCGGCGTACCATGCACGCACCCGACGATTTGTGACATTCTCCGCGAAATACTCCTTCGGCAGGTCGCGGAAGTTTGCCGTAACCGTGTTGCCCGCCGAGGTCAGCACATCCTCATATGCAAACACATACTCATTTGTGCCAACCGTGCCGAGCACCTCGATACGGTAAATCGGCGGTGTTTCCATCTGCGACTCGTTGACCGTCAGTGCAGCCGTGACCGTGCAATCATCCACCGTACTGCCCGAGTACGATACCGACAGCCTGTTAATACTGCCGTCCGGCTTGTACTTCGGCGTGTCAGTCGGGATGGTATCCGTCACGGAAGCCGGCTGAATGCCGTTCGTAATGCCTGCCGCTGCCGTGACGATCAGCTCCTTCAAATCATCGCCGTTGATCTCGGCGGTATGATTGTTCTGATCAATGGTCACGGTCTGCGAGCCAAGCCTGAAGGTGACCTTCCAGTTGCTGAAGACCGCATAATCCGCAAGGTTTTTCAGCGAGATCTGGTATTTAGCGCCATTGTTCCAATGGCTCACCAGTCGGATATTGACATCCGGTGTCGGCAGCACCGACACATCCTGCGTCGCCGCAGTTTTCCATGCAGAAGGCGCGGTATCCTCAAACAGACTGACAGCACGAACCGACAATGTAACGGTCTTGCCTGCTGTGTCTGCCGCAAGGCTTGCCGGCAGCTGGAACGAACCGCTGGTCGTACCGGAGCCGTACGCCTGTATGCCGTCCAGCTTCGGGTCCCACTGTCCCTGTCCCTTTCGGTTCGGGATAAAGCGCAGATTGGACATTACTTCCTTGTCATCAACGAGCACTGTACCCTCGTAGTACAAAGGACGGTCCGTATCCTCGATGGATACATCGAAACTGCCGTCTGTCTGCTGTTTCAAATCGACCATGAACGAGGCATCCAGCTTTTTGTCGGTTTGGTCGTGCTCCATGTCGCGATAGTTCTCTCGAACATACTCATCAAACAGCTTTTGCTCTGTGTTGAACACCGTATTCTTTTGATACAGCAGCGGGCGCAGCCACGAAGCACCGTGTCCATTCGTCTGTGCAATATCTCTATATGTTGGTGTATCCGGCATGGTGAACAAAATCCGTCCCGTAATTTGGTCAGAACCATTGATATTCGTACGGATAATGCCATGCTCATCGATCGTAGAGTTTGCCGTTGTTACATTGTAATACATCCGGTTGTCTGTATAGTCGATCACGCCAAGCTGCGGACCGGCAATGGCGGCAAAGCTCTTATTCGCCCATTTTCCGTCACTGCCTGCCCAGTATCCATAGGCAACCATGCGGGAAAATCCCTTTCGTGATTCATTGCGCGTATTACTGCTGTCAAAGATTCGTCCGGCAGTGTTCGTCAAGCCCCATGTATCAAAGAAATAATAATTGTTTCCCACCTTATCACCGCTCAGGGAGCTGCTCAGGCTGGCGTTATTCAGCGATACGATGCCTGTACTGGTACCCGCATCCGAACCGATGACCGAGTAACAGTTCTGGATATAAGTATTATCCTGCGCCACAGTGCCGTCCTTATACCGGTCGCCAAAGATGCCGGCGATATAATTGTTGCCGCCGACCAGTGTTTCCGCATAGTTGCGGCAGCGGTCGATATTCAGCACGATATTTGCGGTCGAAGTGCCGATTGGACCGCCGTTCTTGCTGCTTGCCGTATCTGTTGAGAAGTAACCCACGATACCGGAGGCCATGGAGGATGAATAGATCTTAACGCCCGGCGCATTGACACAATCCGAAACGTTAATGGTGAACTTCTGTGCAGCATTTATATCATACGTCGTATAAACCGTAACGTTGCCAAGGATGCCCGCACTGTCGTTCGCGCAGTCCTTGACCTTCCTGCTGTTCTCCCAATGATAATAGCTTGCACCATCCCGGCCAAAAACGCTGCCGTGATTCTGACATCTGATGATATTGAAATCCTGACCGGAGGCCGCATGATACATCTGTGCCACGATACCGCCGGATGCACCGACCCAGCCGGTTTCATACGTCGTCTGCAAATTGCCGTAATTGTAGCAATCCTCAACCGTACCGCCGTTATTGGTCCACTGGCCGACGATACCGCCCGAATAGTGCGATTGATAGCCGTACACCGTGCCATAGTTGACACAGTTTTCGATCGTCCAGTCGGTTGTGGTCTGGTTGGTCTGTGTGCCGATGATACCGCCTGCAAATCGGCTGGTCGCGCCGTTTGCCAGCTGGCGGCCGACAAACGCCTGATTGAGCAGATAGGACAGGTCCCTTTCGCTCTCGTTCATACCGACAATACCGCCGGTGCCGACACCGATGCCGTCCGACTTGTTGACCAGCAGCCAGCTGCCGCTGACGCAGCGATTCAGCTCACCGGTCGGCGCATTGTAGCCCGCCACGCCGCCAAGGTTGCCGTTGCTCGATACGATGATCTGCATGGTGCGGTCTGCCGCTACGCTCTTGCTGCCGCCGTTGTAGGACAGCTTTTCCACATCCGTCCGGTCTGCCCACTTTACCCAGGTGGAATCCGCAGACAGCTTCTGTGCCTTGGCATTGGACAGCAGGTCGCTCACCTTGCTGACATTTTCCATCAAGTTTTCGGTGCTCTTATCGCCGGACATGGTGATCGTGCCCTTGTTATAGCCGGTCACACCGCCGACCATGCCGTTTTTGACCGTGATCGTGCCGGTTCCGGTATTGTCTATGTAGCACCGCTCGATGATGCCGGTCGTATCATTCTTGCCTGCAATGCCGCCGATATGCGAGGACAGGCGTTCCTTCTCTGCCGCCGAACTGGTGGAGGTTGCGGTGTACACACCGTCTGCCGTCAGCGTCAGCCTGGAAACGGTGCTGCCCTGCAGCAGACCGCCGTTCAGTCCGGCAATGCCGCCGTAGCAGTTGCCGACCGCGCTCTTTCCTTCGTCGATCGTGCCGGAGTACGTGCATTCGGTTACCTTGCCGCTTGCATTATTCTGACCGACTACACCGCCGAGATAGGTATACTTCGTGAATTTCTCAAAATTCGAGGTGACCTTCACCTTGCTGACCGTACCGCCCGCTCGATTGATGCCGACTGCACCGCCGACCTGCAGCGTACTTGCGGAAACGCTGTATGTCGGCTGCTGCGAAACCTCGGTTGCAGTGACCGTACCGCTGTTGTCTCCGACAACAGCACCCAGAATGAATGCACTGCCGGAAATCGTGATATGATCGCCGAGTGTCGCTCCCTGAACCGTACCGCCCTTGTGGTTTACCGCACAGATCGCGCCTGCCGCAGTCTTGTTGCGGGTGATAAGCGTTACCCTGTTATCCGTGCCGACGCTGCAGCTTCTGATCGTGCCGTAGTTTTCGCTGGCAACGCCGCCTGCATAGCCGTCGTTACTGGTGACGCTGCCGTTGCCGATACAGTTCTCGACCGTGCTGCCCGCGCTGTTCATGCCGACAATGCCGCCTGCCGCACCGACATTCGCGGTCACCTGACCGAGATTCTTCGCGTACCGCAGAACAGCCTCTGCGCCCTCCTGCGCGCCGACAACGCCGCCTGCACTGCCCGCCGCTGCGCGGACCTCTGCCGCCTGATTGGTCAGGCAGTTGATGCTCGTGCCGCCGAGTGTACCGCGGTTAATGCCGGCAATACCGCCGACCATACTGCTGCCGCGCACGGTCAGCCTTTTATCCGCGGCAATGGCATCGCCCTGTGCGCTGCCGCTTGCCGGACTGAGCGTGCCGGTTGCGGTATTCACGCCGATCACGCCGCCGACACCGCTGCCGCTGCCGTTGACACGGCGCTTTCCTGCCGGTGTGCTCGAAAGCGTGATCACACCGCCGTTTTCGCCCGCAATACCGCCGACACGGCCTGCACCGCTGACATTGGCGCTGCTGGTATTGTTCTGTATCCTGCCGCCGCTGAGATTATAGCCGACGATGCCGCCGACCGTGTTCCGTCCGGTGACAGTGCAGTTTTTCTCGGTCGTGCAGTTTTCAATCGTGCCCGCCGTCGTGCCCGCCGTCCTGCCGCCGACATTCAGACCCGCGATACCGCCGATATAATCCTGTGTTGCGCTGCCCATGCTGCCGGAGAGCGTGCAGTCGCGGATGATGCCCTCGTTCAGACCGACCACGCCGCCCATGGCATTCAGACCGTTCATCGTGCCCTTGCTGGCACAGTGGTCTATCACCTGTTTCTCACCGTTGACGCCGATCACACCGCCGATAACGGAAACACGCAGCTCGCCGCTGCCCAGCTCATCGGAGAGCGCCTTCGCGGCATCCGTGTACTTCTGCGCCTGCAGATAGGACACCATATCCACACCGGTTTTCAGCTTACTGTCCGGGAAGGTGTCCTCTGCCGGACGGTCAAAGCCGCCTGCGTTCAGGCAGTGCTCCACCTTCATTCGGGTCTGCGGCTCACAGCTGCCGATAATGCCGCCTGCATACGCATACGCGCGGATGGTCATGTTGTTGGAAACTGCAGACAGCCTGCTCGCACTGTTGCCGTCCGCTGTGATGGTGATGGTATGCGTATTGGTAGATGCCTTGACCGTTCCCGGCACATGGCTGTTGTTTGCCGCGATGCCCGGCAGAAGTGCATACAGCGTTCTGCCTGCCCGGTCTTTCTCCGTGTAGGTGCGCTGATAGCCGATCAGACCGCCGCAGAATGCCTCTGCAGTGACCGTGCCAAGGCTGTTCTCGACCTTGAGACCGCTGACCGTGACATCCTCTCCCGGGTTGACCACATTTGCACCGATCGCACCGCCGACATAATACCGTCCCTGCACACTGCTCGGCTTGATGGTCAGCTTCTTCTCGAGCAGCTTTGTCGAAGCATTCAGACCGACCAGACCGCCGACGCAGTCTCCGGTTGCGGCAACACGGCCACCGATGAGCGTATAATTGATATCAATCGTGCCGTCCATGTCGTTATAGCCGACCAGACCGCCGACATAATGCTTGCCGACGACGATGCCCGCCACACTCCGGTTGGAGACTGCGTTGTCCTCGTCGCTGAAGGTGATCGTGCCGCTGTTGTAGCCGGTCAGACCGCCCGCATAGCTGCCGACGGCTCCCCAGTCCGTAACGCGCCTGTAGATCGCATTATTGGTGTCCGAAACATAGCTTGCACAGTTTATGATGGCCGCATTGTTCTCATTTGCACCGCAAATACCGCCGATAAATACATTGTATCCTGCAGCGACACCTGTGTTGACGCAGTTTTTGATCGTCGAACCGCCTTTATTCTCACCGATGATGCCGCCGACATACGAATTGCCGATGACATAGCTTGCGTTAACGGTTGTTCTTGTGCCGTTTTCACTGAGCAGTGCCGTCTGCGTATCAGACTGATTTAGCGCACCGATGATGCCGCCGACATACTCGCTGCCAAGAACATAGCCGTTTGCCTCGGTCTCGCAGTCATACAGCACACTTTGTTCGCCGTAGCCGACAATACCGCCGACATATCTGCCGCGCAGCTTGTCTCTATCCTCCTGCTTATAGGTGTAGCCGTCCGCATATCCGGCACGGCTTCTGCATTCGGAAAGAGACGCGTTATGCGCGTAGCCGACAATGCCGCCGATATAATGTCCTGCCAGCGAATGATCATCTGCGGCTGTGCTGCTGAGAATCAGCCCCTCATTTTTGCAGTCAGCCATATCTTTTCCCGTGGCCTGATCCTTGCCGGAAAAATAGCCTGCAATGCCGCCAACCGAGCGATTGCCCGTTACAGCGGCGCTGTTGGTCAGGGTCTTGACTGCGGCACCGTTTGTTGTCAGGCTGCCCGCAATACCGCCGATACCGCGCGCAGTACCGCCGGTCGGCAGCGTACCTGTCACGGTACCCGATGCAGACAGCTTGATTACTGACTTAGAATCGCCGACCTCAATCACACCGGCCACACCGCCGATGCCCTGCGCCTGTGCCGAAGTCAGCGCAGCCTCCACCCTGGCTTGGATGCCGTCCACGTTATCGCCCTTCAAAGAGCCGTTGCTGTAACCGCAGACTGCGCCGACACCCTTGAGCTTGCCCGATGCGATCTTCACCTGCGGATTGAGCAGGCGCAGATCATGGATTGTGCCTGCGTTTTTTTGAAACAGACCAAGATACTCTGCGTCATCGACAATCGAGGTCTTATCCAGCTTGAGATTACTGATGACATTCCCGCCGGTAAACACGCCGACAATGCGGTTCAGCAGACCGCCTGTGCCGTCCAGTGTCTGTTTGCTGCGCAGCGCAGGGATGCTCGGGAAGCCGATATCCTTGCCGGTGGAAACCGAAAGTGCGCCGCGGGCTGCCGTACCGTAAACCTTTACACTGTCGCTCATCCAGTCCAGTGAACGCGCGGTAACGGCAAATGCCGCCGCCGTATCCATATAACGGATATTGGACAGATGACGGAAGGTTTCGATCTCGCACCGGCCGTTATCCGACCGGGTGCCGTCACCGAAAAGCGTGTTCGCCTTATTGGATTCGATAGCATCACTCTTTTGATACTCCTCACCGCGGGTGTTTTCTGCGTTCGGGTCCGGAAACACCTGCACGGCTGCGTAAACATTCAGCGGGTTTTCCAGTTTGCCGCCGAAGCGCGTGATGCTGGTATCGCTGCTCTGCCGGAAGGCTGCTTTGCTATCAGCGGGCAGCTTATCCAGCCGGTCGTACAGCTTCGCATTCATCATACCGTCCAGCACAAGTGTTGCCCGCTTGTTGGAACGGTCGTATTCCACGGGGAAGGTATAATCCTTCGTCGCGTTGTCCTCGGTCGTAACCGCAACCGACTGCGAACCCGTTTTCAAATTCCTGCCCGGAATATTGATCGACAGGAGCTGCGCTTTGTCCTCACTGCTGTACAGCTTGACCTCGTAATAAACCTTATCCAGATCCTGATCCTTCACATTGCTCGACCAGTTCAGCGACAGGGTTTCACCATTTACCAGATTGATCGAGGTGATCTTCAGCTTGGTCGCATCCAGACTGACAGCATTGACTGCATCCTGAACCGAGTAATAGCCCAGCCGTTCTTCCCGGCGCGTATCGCGGTCGCGCTTGCTGTAATCAATATCCAGCCAGCTGCCGGACATATCCGCCGGTTTGCTGTCCTCATTCGATCCGTAGTACAGTCCCTTGCAGTTTGTGCCGTAGAAAACCGAATAAACCTGACCGCTTTCCACGTCGATTTCGATGCAGATTGCAGCATTCAGCACACTTTTATCATAGGTATCCTGCGAAAGAAGCGCACCAACGAGCGCACCGTCACCCGACAGCTCGCCTTCTGCGTATTCGCCTGCATCCAGACGAATGCCGTAAATACGGCCGACCAGCTTTTTCCGGTCCTCGTCCGACTCATCAAACGACTGATTCAGCGCGCCTTCCTTCTTCACCTTGCTGCAGAATGACTCCCATTCACCGCCGGTACGAAGGTAGGTCAGCTCGGATTCTGCCGACAGATACATGGTCTTAGCGTACGATTCATTCTTTCGGAACTGCGACAGATGGATATACCCCAGAAGGCTCGGTACAGCGATGGCAAACAGAATGCTCAGAATGACCAGCGTAACCACCAGCTCTACGAGGGTAAAGCCGCCTTTTCCGCACTTTTTGCGCTGCTGTGTCATATTCGCTGCCTCCTTCCCTTTGGATACAAGATAAACGGGTATACTGCCCCAATTTAGTCGTTTTATATTTTACCAACTCCTACGTTTTCTGTCAAGTATCGACACCGTTCAACTGCAATCCCCGCTGTTTTCGCTTATTTTCTCTGATATTTACCATGATTTTCATGCCACAAAAAAAGGCTGCCGAAGCGAGCTTCGGCAGCCTTCTGCAATCTTTACGATTTCTGAATTAGAGGAAGATGTACTTGAGTACGAACAATACTGCCAGAACGTACATCAGCGGAGCAACCTTCTTGCCCTTGCCGGCTGCAACATTCAGCAGAACGTAGGAGATAACACCCAGAGAGATACCCTCGGAGATGCTGTAGAACAGCGGCATAGCGATGATGGCGAGATAAGCCGGGATAGACTCGGTCAGGTTGTCCAGATCGAAGTTGATCTCGGTTACGGTGCCTACCATCAGGAAGCCGACCATGATCAGCGCCGGAGCGGTTGCAAAGGACGGGATGGCAGTGAAGATCGGCGCAAACAGCGTGGATACAAGGAACAGGATGCCGGTAACCAGAGCGGTCAGGCCGGTACGGCCGCCGACTGCAACGCCGGATGCGGACTCAACAAAGGTGGTGGTGGTGGAAGTACCCAGAATTGCACCTGCGGAGGTTGCAATCGAGTCTGCCAGCAGAGCGGGCTTGATGCCCGGCAGCTTGCCGTCCTTATCGAGCATCTTCGCCTTGGTGGCAACACCGATCAGCGTGCCCAGAGTATCGAAAATATCAACGAACAGGAACGAGAAGATGACAACGATGAAGTTTACGATGCCGACTGCGCTGAAATCCACGTTGAAGCACTGGCCGAAGGTCAGACCCAGCTTGGAGAAGTCGGTCATGCCCCAGCTCGGGAACAGGGAATAGAAGCCTGCGTCCGGCGTCGGAACGTAAAGGCCGGTTACCTGACAGATCATGCCGAGGATCCAGGTCAGCAGGATGCCGTACAGGATGGCGCCCTTCATCTTGCGGGTGTAGAATACTGCGGTGAAGAACAGACCGATCAGTGTCAGCAGTGCGCAGATACCAGCGGTGTGGAAATTCTCCGGGAAGCTGATAATGCCGACCAGCGTTGCGGAGTCCACGCACAGACCGGAGTTCTGCAGGCCGATGAAGGCGATGAACAGACCGATACCAACCGAAACACCCTTTTTGAGCGTCAGCGGAATGGCATTGAAGATGGCCTCACGGATGTTGGTGAGCGACAGGACGATGAAGATCAGGCCCTCAATGAATACGGCCAGCAGAGCGACCTGCCAGCTATAGCCGTAGCCTGCAACAACGGTGTACGCCATGAAGGCGTTCAGACCCATGCCGGCAGAGAGCGCGAACGGCAGGTTTGCCATAAACGCCATGCACAGCGTGCCCAGGCAGGATGCCAGAGCGGTTGCCAGCAATACCGCGGTGGTATCCATACCGGTGGAGCCGAGTACGCTCGGGTTTACGGCAAGAATGTACGCCATGGTCATAAAGGTAGTGATACCGGCCATGACCTCGGTCTTGACTGTGGTTTTGTGTTCCGATAGCTTGAAAACACGTTCAAACATCGAATAACCCCCTTTTTAATTTTCAGGCTTTCGCCTTGATTACTGTGAAATGATAATTTTACTTACTTCCCCTCGTAAGCGACAACCGTCTCCGCCGGACAGGTTTTAATGCGGTCGCGTCCGTGCAGACCCTTGAGCTCCAGCAGGCAGACAACCTTGACGACCTTTGCGCCGAGCTGCTCCAACAGGTGGACAGCCGCCTCAAGCGTACCGCCGGTAGCGATCAGGTCATCGACAACGACGATCTTCATCCCCGGCTTGATGTCATCGCGGTGTACCTCGATGGTCTCCATGCCGTACTCCAGCTCGTAGGACATGCGGGACGTTGCACGCGGCAGTTTGCCCTGCTTGCGGATCGGAATGAATGCCTTATGCAGATTGTACGCCATCGGTGCACCGAACAGGAATCCGCGGGATTCCAGACCGGCGATTGCGTCAAACTCCACGCCGTCCAGCAGCGCAGTCATCTCGTCCACCGCCAGATGGAAGCCGTCCGCGTCACCGAGCACGGTGGTAATATCGCGGAAGATGATGCCTTCCTTCGGAAAATCCGGAATGCTGGTGATATACTGCTCAACCTTACTCATGAAACCTCAATTTCCTCCTTATCCCTGCCGCCCGGCAGAGAATCAATTATGCTGTTTTGTCATTTGGCAAGCAAAACAGCAATACACTTTATATATTATCAAATCGTGTCGTTTGTGACAAGAGATTGATTGTACGAAATGCAGATTTTTATCATGAAGATTATTGCAGCTATACAAATCCTCATCAAATTGTTCACTATCGGATATGGAGCGGGCGCCGTCCGGACGACTGGGCGGTTCACCGCACCCGCGGCGGCGGGCAACTCGTTGGCCCAGTAGTTACGGACGGCACCTGAGAGTTTCATCTTTAGTACCTCTTACCTTTTATATAACCGCTATTTACTGTAACCATCTGCATCACATTTATTGCGTTCTTCCTATCGCTGTGCTATGCTGTGTATATACCGACTAACCTCGTTTATGATGGGAGGCTACTGTGATGAATCGAAAAAGCGTTATCAATATTCTCTGTGCCCTGTCGGCCATGATTGCTGTCGGAATTGCGGTTTGGATCACTCTGACTGCCCACACACCGCACACGATGGACGATTATATCAACCATCAATACCTGATTGGTGTTTCCAGCGGAATCGCACTCATACTATGTATTATCCGCAGCTATATGCCAAAATAGCAGAAGAGACGCAACTGCGTCTCTTTTTTATTCTATGGAGAGCGGTAAACCGCAAGTCTCTCTTCACTCTCACTCTAATTCTCAATTTTCCATTTCTCTCCTCATCCAGTTCATCAGCATTCCAACGATATAGACCTGCTGCTCCGCTGAAAGCGGCACGCCCTGCGGGATGCCATGCCATTTTGCCAGACAGCCGCGGCAGCAGCAGGCGGTCGCGTGCTGTGCGATGAACACCGGATGTCCCCGCATGGGTGTCTGCTTGCCGTCGTTTTTCGGCTCGGCCGGTGCAAGCCGCTTGGAAACGAAATCTGCCGCGTGGTCGGCAACCGTGTTCCATCCCTTATCGCGGATGTACTGCTTATCCTGTGCCTTCAAATGAAAACGGCTGCGGAAATTCGAGCGCGAAAGCCGCACGAGCATCTGTGCATAGGTTTCCTGCCGCTGTTTGTCTGTCATTGTGCTCACCTCTTTTTATAGTATACTCCGATCGACTTTTTTACGCAATCCGGATAGAACATTTGTTTTCTTTTCCCGAATATGATATACTATCTCTGCATTTGATTTTCTGTATCTTCAAACGAAACGAGGAAACCTATGGAACCGACCAAATTTGATATGAAATATGCCGCTGTCCGGCGTGCGATCATCGAACAGCGCTTTTCCAAGTTAAACGACAAGCAGCGCGAGGCTGTCTATCAGACCGAGGGTCCGCTGCTCATCCTGGCGGGTGCAGGCAGCGGCAAGACGACCGTGCTCATCAACCGCATCATCAACATTCTCAAGTTCGGCGATGGACTGGACAATCCCTATGCGCCCGACTGGGCGACCGAGGACGATCTGCTGTTCCTGACCGAATACCTGACCGATCCTAAAACGGAGAACCGCGCCCGCGCGGAGCACCTGTGCGCGATGAATCCCGCCCGCCCGTGGCAGGTGATTGCGATCACGTTCACGAATAAAGCCGCGCGTGAGCTGCGCGAGCGTCTGGAATTTGCCCTCGGCGACGAGGAAGCCGCGTCCGCTGTCTGGGCGTACACCTTCCATACCGCCTGCCTGCGCATTCTGCGCAAGCATGTTGATCTGCTCGGCTTTGAAAGCGCGTTCACCATCTACGATGAGGACGACAAGAAGCGCGTCATTCTCAACGTAATGAAAAAGCTCGATCTCGATTCCAAGAATTTTGATCCGCGAACCGTGATGGGCATGATCTCCCGCGCGAAGGACAAGCTGATGACCCCGCGTCAGTTCAGCGCGGATGCCGCCGGTGACTACTTCCGTGAAAAGGTCGCAGACGTCTACCGCGATTACGAAAAGGCCATGAAAAAGGCCTGTGCACTGGATTTCGACGACATTATCATGAAAACCGTGCTGCTGCTGCAGAACAACCCCGAGGTGCTGGAATACTATCAGCGTCAGTTCCGCTATGTGCTCGTGGATGAGTATCAGGATACCAACTACGCGCAGTATGTCCTCACCAGCCTGCTGGCAGGCTATTACGAGAACATCTGCGTTGTCGGCGATGACGACCAGAGTATCTACAAGTTCCGCGGTGCAACCATCACAAACATTCTGGAGTTTGAAAAGCAGTTCAAGGACGCGAAAACCATCCGTCTGGAGCAGAATTACCGCTCGACCGGCAACATTCTCAATGCCGCAAACGAGGTCATCCGCAACAACGTCGGCCGCAAGGGCAAGGAACTGTGGACCGACCACGGTGACGGTGCGAAAATCCGTCTGCATCGCTCGGACAGTCAGGAGGGCGAGGCTGCCTACATCGCGGACACCATCCGCGAGGGCGTGGAGCAGGGCCGAAAATGGGGAGATTTCGCCGTTCTGTACCGCAATAACGTCCTGTCGGATAACATTGCCGCCGCATTCATCCGCGCGGGCATTCCGTACCGCGTGTACAAGGGACGCGACTTCTTCTCGCGCGCCGAGGTCAAGGACATGTTCGCCTACTTGTGGGTGATCGAAAATCCTGCGGACGAGCTGCGTCTGCGCCGTATCATCAACACGCCTGCCCGCAAGATTGGCGATAAGTCGGTCGAAACCGCCATGCGGCTTGCCGTTGAGTATGGCACAACACTGTATGATGTGGTATGCCATGCTTCTCAGTACCCTGCCCTGTCCCGCGGCGCCGCGGCAATGGAGAAGTTCGGCGAGATGATCGAAAATCTGCGCAAGCTGCGGGAATTTGTTTCGCTTTCCGAGCTGTATGACGAACTCATGGACAAAAGCGGCTACATCCGTGCGCTGCAGCTAAAGGGCGGCGCAGAAGAGGAAAGCCGCATTGAGCACATCGAGGAGTTAAAATCCTACATTGTCGATTACGAGGACAAGACCGAAACGCCGTCGCTCGGTGATTTTCTCGAGAACATGGCGCTGTACACGGATGCCGACCAGTCCGGCGAGGACGATGACGCGGTTATCATGATGACCATGCATGCCGCCAAGGGTCTGGAGTTCCCTGTCGTGTTCCTCGCGGGCATGGAAGACGGGCTGTTCCCCGGCTTCCGTGCAATGGAGAAGGACGAGGACATGGAGGAGGAACGCCGCCTGTGCTACGTTGCTGTCACCCGCGCAAAGGAGCAGCTGTATCTCACCTGTGCGGAGCGCCGCCTGCTGTATGGCCGCACGCAGTATTCGCATCCGTCGCGCTTTGTTGATGAGATGCCGGAGGAGCTGCTTGAGAGCAATATCACCGAAAGCCGCCGGTTCTCAAACGCAACTGCACCCGATCCAACGCTTTCACGTCCGCAGGTGGCGCGCGCACGGTACGTTTCCGCTGCAAATGCAGCGCCGAGCGCGTCGCTGACCTCGGCAGCTAAAAGCAAGCCGCTGCCGAATTTTGCCGCAGGCGACCGCGTGTTCCATAAGGCCTTCGGCGATGGATTGATCGTGTCGGTAAAGCCGATGGGCGGCGATGCCCTGCTCGAAATTGCATTTGATCAGAAGGGCACCAAGCGGCTGATGGCCAAGTCGGCCGGACAGTTTATGCACAAAATTTGAGATTGATTATAAAAAAGGAGATTCTCTACGAGAATCTCCTTTTTATATAGTGTCTGCAACATACTTTGGGTGCTGAAATAAAACTTCCTTATTTTCTCCTTCTACCCTGCATTTATACAGCAGCGTCAACGGTGTCTGGTTGCGAGAATAATCCATTTCCGAACCAAATGCAGATTTACAGAAATATCTTCCGGATTCCTTATCCAGAAAAACAAAGAACATTTCGCCTGAATGATTGTTGCGAATCAGGTACTCTGCATCTATTTTACTGTATCTCGGCACTTTTGCTTTGGAAAACAGAAAGAATGAAAAACCATTTTCCAGCGTATCCTGTAAATTTACAAGCACCTGCAATCGTTTTTGTATACGATCCCAGTTCTTCGATTTTTCAATCCGCTTCGGATCTAATCTTCCGGATAAAATTGCTGTTATCAGCTTTTCGCCGTAATACTCTGCTGAGTTGATCTTAAAATCAACATCATTTGCGTACTGCATACCGACTAAATGCGGAAAATCATAGCGTTCAAACGAAAGTGAAACCACATAGCTTTTCTTTTTGCGTCCGAACACCATATCATACCGAAGATTTAATAATTTTTCCCACGCTTCCGCTGCTTTCCGCAGCAAACACATACCAACACCATCATTTCTATGTAAAAATGAAAGGGATCTGCAAGCAGATCCCTTTCAAGGGTGTTTTCTTTCAGCTTACGCCTACACCGATCTGCGGTACTCACCCGAACCCACATACATAACTCCACAGACACACGGAAATCGGTCCCATTGCCTGCTTCATAGTTGCGACGGACACTCTATGGTGCCGTCTGGTATTATTATAATACCGCAAACCGAGAAATATGTCAATCCGACCGGAACAATTCCTCTTCTTTTTTCGACTTTCTGTTACTCTCTCAGCATTTTCCTCAGCTTCTCTATGGCGCGTTTTTCGATGCGCGAGACCTGCACCTGCGACACGCCGACAATGCGGCTGACCTGCTGCTGCGTCAAATCACGCGAATAGCGCAGACTGAGCACCTGCCTGTCGCGGTCGGGCAAGTCCTGCAGCGCCTCGTGCAGCGACAGATGCAGGCAGGTTCTCTCCTCCATTCCCTCGTCACCGACCAGATCACCTACGCGTCCGCCGCCGGACAGCTCCCGCTCGAACGAGTCCACCGACACGTCCGCCTGCTCGCAGGCCGCTACTTCCTCGACCGTCAATCCGGCGGCCTGTGCCAATTCTGATACGGTCGGCGACCGTCCGTTCCTGCTCTCCCAGTCGCTTTGCAGGCGGCGCACACGAACCGCGCGTTCCTTGACCGCCCGGCTGACCTTGACCGCACCGTCATCCCGCAGAAACCGCCGAATCTCACCCGCGATTTTGGGCACCGCATAGGTAGAAAACTCGTTGCCGAGCGACACATCGAAACCGCGCACGGCCTTGATGAAGCCGACACACGCCAGCTGATACAGATCGTCCGGCTCGGTGCCGCGCCCGTAATACCGCCGCACGATCGACCAGATTAAACCGCTGTTGTCCTCGATCAGCCGCGCTTCCGCGTCCCTGTCGCCCGAAGCCGCCTGCTCGAGCAGCGTGCGCATTTCTTCGGTCACGCCTGCCGCTCCTTCAGCACCTTGACCATCGCAACCAGCGTTCCCTTTCCCGGCGTGGAGCGCACGCGCATTTTGTCCGTGAATGTCTCCATGATGGTAAATCCCATGCCGCTGCGCGTGTCGTCGCCCGTGGTGAACATGGGCTGGCGCGCCTGCTCGACATTCTCAATGCCGCATCCGGCGTCTTTTACCTTGAGCTCCAGAGCGCGTCCCTCGAACAGCCGCACCGTGACCGTGATAAACCCGCATTTGTCCGCGTAGCCGTGCACAATGGCGTTTGTCACCGCCTCGGAGACCACGGTTTTGATGTCGCCAAGTTCCTCCATCGTTGGGTCCAGCTGCGCGACAAATGCGCCGACCGCCTGCCGCGCAAACGCCTCGTTGACTGAATGGCTCTCGAATTTCAGGCTCATTTTGTTGATGACCGCCCGCATTATTCCTTCCCCCTTTCAAAAACCATCACCTGCGGCAGACCGGCCGCCTCAAACACCCGCATTGGCTGCGGCGGCGTGCCGCGCACCGCAAATTCGCGTTCGCTGCGGGCACAGGTGCGGTACAGGTGCAGGACGACCGCCAGACCGGAGCTGTCCATAAACGTCAGCTCGGACAGGTCGAGCACCAGCTTTTCACACGGAAACAGCACCAGCAGATCCTCGGTCTGCTCGATCGCCGCCCGTGCTGCATGATGGTCCAGCTCACCGGTGTACACCGCGATCAACGTGCCCTCCTGCCTTCTCTGCGTGATTTGCAGCATATATGTCACCTCGAAATCAGCAAAATATTACCTCTTATTTCGCATGGTACCCCGCCCTGCGATATACCAAACAATATACCTATTGAAAACAACTGACACAAAAATAAAAGGCTTGTACTTTCAAAGTACAAGCCTTATTTTACCTGTTTATTCCATTTTAATCTGTCGCTTTCGGTCGCCCGCGCAAAATCTTCTCGCACTCACCGATGAGGTACAGCGAACCGCAGATAAGAATGCAGTCGTTCATCTTCGCATGCTCCAGTGCAAGCTCGATGGCGTGCTCAGCGGATTCGCATTCGTACACGCTCTTGCACGACTGCCGCGCCAGCTCTGCAATCGTGTGTGCATCCAGCGAACGCTCACCCGCATCCGGCACACAGGCGTAAAAGTCATCCGCGCGGCTGGCGACCTCGTGAACACAGGTTTCGTAGTCCTTGTCGCGCACCATGCCCATCACAACGTGCAGCCGCTTCATCTTGAGCAGCTCATCCACCGCGTGACACAGGGCATCCGCGCCTGCGGCATTGTGTGCGCCGTCGAGCAGGATGAGCGGCTGATCGACCACGCGTTCCAGCCGGCCTGCGATACGCGCCCGCGCCAGACCGCGCACGGCGGCTTCGATCGGAATGTTCCAGCCGCGCTCGCGCAGTGCGTTCAGCGCCCGCAGAGCCGTCCGCGCATTCTGCAGCTGATGCCGTCCGGGCATGGCAATGGTGTAGCCCTGCGCCTCGTATACGAACGCCGAACCGCCGATGTCACACCGCAGCACGCGGCAGTCCTCCGCTCCGCCGAACCAGACAGCGCCCGCCGCGTCGCAGGCACGGCGCAGCACCCGCTGTACATCGTTCGGCTGACCGTCCGCGCAGACAACTGCCGTACCCGGCTTGAAAATACCTGCCTTCTCGGCTGCAATGGCCGCCGTTGTGTTGCCCAGCACCGCCATATGGTCGAGCGAAATCGGCGTAATAACGCAGACCTCCGCATTTTTGATGACATTTGTCGCGTCACAGCGGCCGCCCAGACCGGTTTCGAGAACCACAATATCGCATTCCTGCTCAACAAAGCAGAGGAACGCCAGTGCGGTCGTAAACTCAAACTCGCCGATGGTCTCACCCTCGGGCAGTGTGAGCGATTCACACGCCACCGTTACCCGTTCGCACAGGCGCGTCAGATCGTCGTCCGAGATCATCACACCGTCCACGCGGATGCGCTCGTAAAACTGCACCAGATACGGCGAGGTATACAGTCCGGTGCGCAGTCCGGCCGCCTGCAGTGCCGAGGCGATCATGCACGCGGTCGAGCCTTTGCCGTTCGTGCCCGCAAGATGAACAAACTTCAGCCTGTCCTGCGGGTTGCCCAGTGCCTCGCACAGCGCCTTGATGCGGTGCAGACCCGGCTTGCCGGAAAATCTGCCGAGAGAGTGTATGTATTCGATTGCTGTTTTCGGATTTTCGGTATCCATAATAGCTTCTTTCCTTGTATTATAATGATACATTTGATTATAACACAGTTTCATCAAATTGAGAATGGAGAATGGAAAATGGAGAATTACCTTTCCGCAAAAGGAGCGGCACTCGCTTCATCTTAACAATCATTTTCCATTCTCCATCCTCAATTCTCCATTAAAACCATAAAAACCACCGAATTTCGGTGGTTTTTATGGTTTTACTTGATTTCCTCGACCGGAATCTGCTTGAGCAGCTCGCTCGGGCCGCAGCCGGAGCACTTTGCACAGTCGTGCATGCATGCCATCGGATCATCCGGATCTTCCTCACGGCCGATCTCGAGGATGGTCGGGTCACCCTGCTTTTCACCGACGAGGAATTTCGCTACGGATTCCTCCGCCGAGCCTTCGCAACCGGGCACGAGCAGCACGCCGAGCATCTCGAGTGCGTTGCGCGTTGCCAGACCGAGTGAACCGCAGATGAGCACGTCGATCTGCTCCAGACCGGCGAACTTGATCAGGTCGGTCGCGGACGTGCCGGCAATCCCGGCAATGCGCTTGCCGACCGGTTCCCGGCCCTCAGTGGTGATAATGAGCACCTCACGGCAGTCGCCCAGATTCTTGGCGATCCGGCCGTTTTCATATGCTACGCCAATGTTCATAACAGACCCTCCACGGTCTTAAGCGCACCGGAAAGCTCGTCCGGCAGCTTTGCATCCTCGATCTTGCCTGCGTCAACCGCCGCAGCCAGCTTCGGGTCGATCGGCAGCTTGGCCAGAACCGGCAGCTCGTAGTGCGCGGCTACCTCGTCAATGTGGCTCTCGCCGAATACCGAAATGTGCTTGCCGCAGTCCGGGCATGCCAGATAGCTGTAGTTCTCCACGATGCCGAGCACCGGAATGTTCATCATCTTCGCCATCTTAACCGCCTTGCCGACGATCATGGAGACCAGATCCTGCGGCGAGGTGACAACGATGATACCGTCCACCGGCAGGGACTGGAACACGGTCAGCGGTACGTCGCCCGTTCCGGGAGGCATATCGACAAACAGGAAGTCCACGTCGTCCCATACAACGTCCGACCAGAACTGCTTGACGGTCTCCGCGATGATCGGACCGCGGTAAATAACCGGATCGTCCTCATGCGGCAGTACCAGATTGATCGAGATCATCTGTACACCGCCTTCGCTGCGTGCCGGAAGAATGCCTTCCTCGCAGCCCTCGAGCTGACCGTGTACGCCGAAGGTCTTGGGGATAGACGGACCGGTGATGTCGGCATCCAGCACACCGCAGGAATAACCCTTGCGCGTCATGCCGACCGCCATCATCGAGGTGAGCAGGCTCTTGCCTACGCCGCCCTTACCGGAAACAACGCCGATGACTTTTTTAACAGAGGCCGCCGGATTGGCTGCAACCTTGAGGCTCTTTTCGCCGCCGCAGTGAGACGAGCAGCTATCGCAATTATGCGAGCAACCCATAAAAAACAACTCCTTACCTATATATCTTGCATAGAAATAGTATACCCTAAAAAGAAACTTTCCGCAAGCATCGCACCGGCTTATTTATTGACAAATGCCAAAAACAGGGAAGCACCGCTGTTTCGCGGGGGAACGAAACAACGGTGCTTTCGGTTAATAACACAAATTGAAAAAAGGGAAAAAAGAGAAATGAAAAAATCGGATGACGTCAATGCGGGATTTGCGGCTCTCCCTCACTGACAAGTACAGTATACTGTCTTCTTATGCCGAATGTGTGAACAAAATTTGAATATGCTGTGAAGGATCTGCAAAGAAAACGGCTTATCGTCCAAACTGCAGTTTGGCGATAAATCAAGAGAAACGCCCTGTTTCCCGGGGGAAGGAAACAAGGCGTTCTCGTTGATGCAAATGAAAAGAGTTTAAGAAAAGGTGATAAAATCAAAGAAAAGAGGTTGTCAGCTTGAGAAAAGGGGTAACTCTTACTGACACCTATAGTATATCGCGCAGGCGCCCTTTAATTGTGAACAAATCATGAACAGACCTTGAAATATTTTTTACAATGTAAACAAGTACCCTGCTTAACCATTTCAAAGATACTCCGAGACAGGAAAGCACCCCGGCTCCGTGGGGGAAACGGAACCGAGGTGTTTTCGATCATTTCACAAAATAAAGGGGGTAAAAGAGAAATAAAAGATTGTAGATGACTATCGATTCGGGATTGCGGCTTCCCTTATCGACAATGTTAGTATACCGCACTTTGCTTCAAAATGTGTGAACGAATTTTGAACAGAATTTGAAAGGTTTATGTACTGCCGAAAACCCGGTTTCGTACAGGAAAACACCCTGCCTCCGAGGGGGAACGGAAACAGGGTGTTTTCGGTCATTTCACAAAATAAAGGGGGTAAAAGAGAAATAAAAAAATCAGTAGGCTGTGTCGTTCGGGATTGCGGCTTCCCTCATCGACAATGTTAGTATACCCCACTTTGCCGCAAAATATGTGAACGAATTTTGAACAGAATTTGAAAGGTTTGTTTCTAAGGCAACACCGCATAATTGAACAAGAGCGATTTGCGAGTAAATTTTGCATGTTACAGCTGTTCGACCATGGTTTTCAGGGCATCCGGGTTCATGGCAGGCGTATCCTTCAGCGGAAATTCCAGACCGAGCCGTTCATATTTTTCCATGCACAGCTTGTGGAACGGCAGAAACTCCAGCTTTTCAAAGTTGGGATAGCTTTCCGCCTTGGCTTTGACGCGGCGCAAATGGTCCATACCATCGGTCAGACCGGGCACAACCACATGCCGAATCCACAGCGGCACGTTTTTCATCGCGGTCAGCTGCAGGAAACGCTCAATCTGGTCGAAATCCGCGCGGCAGTTCTTGAGATAATCCGCTTTGGTGAGGAATTTCAGGTCGCACAGAACCAAATCCGTGTGCGCGAGCACCTTTTCCGCTTTGGAGAGATTGCCCACGCCGGAGGTATCGAGCGCGGTGTGTACGCCGTGCTCATGCAGCCTGGCAAAGAATTCCTCAACGAATTCGGCCTGCAGAAGCGGTTCGCCGCCGGTGACGGTTACGCCGCCGCCGTTTTTCCAGTACGGACGAAACCGGAGAGCCTTTCGGACCAGCTCGTCCACGTCGGTCGGTGTGCCGCCTTCGGTCAGCCAGGTATCGGGATTGTGGCAATAGACGCACCGCAGCGGGCAGCCCTGCATAAATACAACGTATCGCACGCCGGGGCCGTCCACCGCGCCGAGAGATTGGATGGAATGAATGTTTCCGGTCATATTGCCACTTTCCTTTCATTGCTGAATTTATCAATCCGTTTGGGTAAACGGGGAACGTGCGGTACCCACCGCTGGGGGCAAAGAGGAAGGACAACCTACGGTTTTCCTTCCTCTTTGAACTCCTGCCTTTCCCTTAGATAGCCTGACGCAAACCAGAGACCGGCGACCGCTTCGAAAATGGGGAACGGCAGTCGGGTTACTGTTGCGTGGCTTTCTCCGTCTTTCCGCAGTTCACAGACAGCGTACTGCTACACAGGTCGGCAATCTGCGCCAGACTATCCCAAGGGAAAGGGGAGAAAATCAGAGGATGAAAACCTTAGGTGTCCATCCCTCTTGTGCGCCCGCGCGGCGTCAGCGCAGTTCCGTTCGCTTCGCAAGCGAAAAATCAAATCGCCTCGTGGAAGGTACGCGAAATAACCTCACGCTGCTGCTCGTGGCTCAGCTTGTAGAAGTTTACCGCGTAGCCGGAAACACGGATGGTCAGGTTCGGGTACTGCTCCGGATGCTCGTAAGCCGCCATCAGGGTTTCGCGGTTGAGTACGTTTACGTTCAGGTGATGCGCGTTCTGCGCGAAGTAGCCGCCCATGATGGCAACAAGGTTGTTCACCTGCTCCTCATCGGTCTTGCCGAGCGCACCCGGCGTGATGGAGAACGTGTTGGAGATGCCATCGCGGCAGTAGGTGTAGCTCAGCTTTGCAACCGAGTTGAGCGATGCCAGTGCGCCGGAAACATCACGGCCGCTCATCGGGTTTGCGCCCGGTGCCAGCGGTTCGCCGTGACGGCGGCCGTCCGGCGTGTTGCCGGTCTTTTTGCCGTACATTACGTTGGAGGTGATGGTCAGGATGGACAGCGTATGAATTGCGCCGCGGTACAGCGGGAACTGCGTCAGCGCCTGATAGAACTTCTCGACCTGCTCACACGCGATCTGATCTACGCGGTCGTCGTCATTGCCGAACTTCGGGAAATCGCCCTCGATCTCAAAGTCCACGATAATGCCGTTCTCCGGATTGCGGATGGGCTTTACCTTGGCATACTTGATCGCGGAGAGCGAATCCGCCATGCAGCTCATGCCCGCAATGCCGAATGCCATCAGGCGGCGCACCTCGGTATCATGCAGCGCCATCTGGCTCTTCTCGTAGGCGTACTTGTCGTGCATGTAATGGATGGTGTTCATCGCGGAAACGTAGGTCTTAGCCAGCCACGGACGGTAGAAGTCCATGCGGCGGAGAACCTCCTCATAATCCAGCACATCGCCGTCCATGACCGGCATCTCCGGGCCGACCTGCTCGAACTTGTTCTCGTCACGGCCGCCGTTGATCGCCATCATCATCAGCTTTGCGATGTTGGCACGCGCACCGAAGAACTGCATGTCCTTGCCGACGCGCATCGCGGATACGCAGCACGCGATTGCGTAATCATCGCCGTAGTACGGGCGCATAACGTCATCGTTCTCGTACTGCAGGGCATCCGTGTCGATAGATACCTTGGCGATGAACTTCTTCCAGTTCTCCGGCAGGTTTTCGCTCCACAGAACGGTCAGATTCGGCTCTGCGGCAGCGTTCAGGTTGTACAGGGTGTTGAGCATGCGGTAGCTGTTCTTCGTAACCATGTGACGGCCGTCCTCACCGATGCCGCCGACTGCCTCGGTGATCCACATCGGGTCGCCGCCGAACAGCTCGTTATACTCCGGCGTGCGCAGGTGACGCGCCATACGCAGGTGCAGAACGAAATCGTCCATGATCTCCTGCGCCTCGGACTCGGTCATGAGACCTGCCTTGATATCGCGCTCAAAGTAGATATCGAGGAAGGTGGAGGTGCGGCCAAGGCTCATTGCGGCACCGTTCTGCTCCTTGATGCCGGCCAGATAGCCAAAGTACAGCCACTGAACGGCCTCCTTTGCGTTCTCCGCCGGACGGGTGATGTCAAAGCCGTAGGACGCCGCCATTGCGATCATGTCCTTGAGGGCCTTGATCTGGTCGCTCAGCTCCTCCGCGCAGCGGATCTCCTTCTCGGTGGTAGGCACATCGCCGAGCGCATCCTTGTCCTTCTGCTTCTCCTCGATCAGACGGTCCACGCCGTACAGCGCTACACGGCGGTAGTCACCGATGATGCGGCCGCGGCCGTAAGCGTCCGGCAGGCCGGTCAGCAGACCAACGTGACGCGCTTCACGGACATCCTTGGTGTATGCGGAGAATACGCCGTCGTTGTGGGTCTTGTGGTACTTGAACTCCTCCTCGATCTTGGGAGAAACCTCATAGCCGTACTGCTTGCACGCATCACGGACCATACGCATGCCGCCGAACGGATTGCATGCACGCTTGAGCGGCTCATCGGTCTGCAGGCCGACAATTACCTCGTTGTCCTTGTCGAGATAGCCCGGGCCGAACGCCGTGATGGTGATAACGGTCTCGGTGTCGATATTGCGGACACCGCCCTTTTCACGCTCCTCCGCGAGCAGTGCGTCGAACTTCTCACGCAGCGCAGTCGTGCGTGCGGTAGCCGGAGCCAGAAAAGCGCCGTCACCATCATACGGGGTGTAATTCTTCTGGATAAAATCGCGGACGTTGATCTCGTTTTCCCAGTTGCCGCCATTAAAGTTGTTCCATGCGTTCATGTTCTTTTCCTCCTGTTTGTGCTGTCTGCTGTCCTTTTTATGGCAACAAAAAAGGACAGCATCGCGTATTACTTGCGACACTGCCCAGACGGTCGGCATTGAGATGCACTTCACGGTGCATCTGATTACGGAACTCCCTGCTCCCCGGTGGTTTGCGCTCCACCTGTGTCCGTCAGTTGCAAGGAATCTGTCTGGCATTAGCATAACACATCTGCCGCTCAATATGCAACTGCCGAAAGTCACAAAAAATCCATGTGAAAAAACCGTGGAATCTGTGTAAAGTATCTTTTCAATTTACACAAAATAGGGTATAGTAAAAACATGATACTGCGCATTGTACACATATAAATGCGGAAAACAGAGTCAGGAGGCAGACGAGTATGTTGAAGATTGGTATGCTGACCAGCGGCGGCGACTGTCAGGGTCTGAACGCGGCACTGCGCGGTGTAGCGAAAACACTGTATAACGAACTGGGAGATAAAGTAACCATCTATGGTATTCGGGACGGCTACCGCGGTTTGATCGAGGGCGATTACCACGAAATGCTGCCCGAGGATTTTTCGGATATTCTGACCGTCGGCGGCACCATTCTCGGTACATCGCGCCAGCCGTTCAAGGAAATGCGCAAGACCATCGAGGACAGCGAGGAGACCAAGCTGGATAAAATGCTGCACACGGTGAAAAAGGCAGGCTTTGACTGTCTGGTCATTCTGGGCGGCAACGGCACGCACAAGACCGCAAACCTGCTGAGCATGAAGGGTGTAAACGTGGTAACGCTGCCCAAGACGATCGACAACGATCTGTGGGGCACCGAGCTGACATTCGGTTTTCAGTCCGCGATTGATATCGCGTCCACGGTTATTGATTCCATCCATTCCACCGCATTTTCGCACTCGCGCGTGTTCATCGTGGAGGTTATGGGACATAAAGCCGGCTGGCTGACGCTGTACGCAGGCATTGCCTCCGGCGCGGATGTCATCGTTATTCCGGAAATCCCCTACTCCGCAAAAAAGATTGCCGCAGCGATTGAAAAGCGTGCCAAGGCGGGCAAACGATTCTCGATCATTGCAGTGGCTGAGGGCGCGATCAGTCAGGACGAGGCGAAAATGAGCAAAAAGGAATTCAAGGCTGCCCGCGAAGCGATGACCTATCCGTCCATCTCCTACCGCATTGCGGACGAGCTGAAGGAGCTGACCGGTCAGGAGATCCGCGTTACCATTCCGGGCCATTACCAGCGCGGCGGCGCTCCCTGCCCGGCCGACCGTGTGCTGACAAGCCGGTTCGGTGTAGCGGCAGCCCAGCTTATCCTGCAGAAAAAGTTCGGCTATATGGTTGCGCTGCAGGATAACCATATCGTGCCGGTTCCGCTGACCGAGGTCGCAGGCAAGCTGAAAACCGTTCCGCCCGATGGCGAACTGGTGAAGCAGGCAAGAGCGCTCGGACTGTCGATGGGCGACTGATTGCCGAATTGAGAATTAAAAATGGAAAATGGAGAATGAACGCAGCTATTTAATCCGTTCCAAAAAGGACGCATAATATGCGTCCTTTTTTCGTGCGAAAGCACATATAAAATTCCGGTTTGCTTGCAAACCGCAACTACATGACAGGATTTCGTTCAGAAATCTGAGTCATTGTCCCGTGCCGTGCACGACCGCCGTTTCACGGCGGCATTCAATCGCGTTTGCCGTGCAAATGCAAAAAAACGCAGGACATGCGCGCGCAGCGCGGACATAGCCGCGCAAGGATAGCGCCTGCGTTTTTTTACAAGAAAAAAGGGATTTTGTGTGCCCGCCAAGGCAGACGCGCAAAATCCCGTATAGGACGTACCGAGCCATTGGCTCGGTACGTCCCTCTCGTCCGAAAGCGTGGTTTCGGACGAATTATTTGATGGTCATAACCTGATCACGAGCAGGACCTACGCCAAGCATGGTAATCGGGCACTCGATGATGCGCTCCAGCTCCTTAATGTAGGACTGCACGGTTGCCGGCAGCTCCTCGAAGGAACGGCAGTTGGTGATATCCTCATCAAAGCCGTCGAACTCCTCGTAAACCGGCTCACAGCCTACCAGATCCATGAAGTTTGCCGGGAACTCGGTAACGGTCTCGCCGTTCTTCAGCTTATATGCAACACAAACCTTGAGCTTCGGCAGGCCGCGCAGCGGGTCGATCTTGTTGATGACAACATCGGTCAGACCGTTTACACGAACCGCATAGCGTGCAACGACTGCGTCGAACCAACCGGTACGGCGCGGACGGCCGGTAACGGTACCGAACTCGCCGCCTGCATTGCGGATGTAGTCGCCGGTCTCGTCGAACAGCTCAGTCGGGAACGGACCCTCGCCTACACGGGTAGTGTAGGACTTAAAGATACCCATGATCTCGTTGATGGCAGTCGGGCCGACACCGGAACCGATGCAGCAGCCGCCTGCTACCGGATGAGACGAGGTAACATACGGATAGGTGCCCATGTCGAGGTCGAGCAGTGTGCCCTGCGCACCCTCGAACAGCACTTCCTTGCCGGACTTGATGGCGTCATAGGTCATAACGGTGGTGTCGCGCACCATCGGACGCAGACGGTCTGCGTAAACCTTGTACTCTGCGATAACAGCGTCCGCGTCGATCGGCTCGCCGCCGTAAACGCCGGTAATCACGCGGTTCTTGCGGGCACAGGTCTCGCGGATAACCTCCTCGAAACGCTCTGCGTCTACAAAATCGTGCATGCGGATGCCGCTGCGCTCGGACTTGTCCATATAGGTCGGGCCGATGCCCTTCTTGGTGGTGCCGATTGCGGTGCCTTCCTTGGCCTTCTCCGCCTCGCTGAGCGCATCCAGCTCAAGATGCCACGGCATGATGCAGTGGCAGCGTGCGTCGATGAACAGCTTGTCGGTGGAAACGCCCTTCTCGTGCAGACCGTCAATCTCGCCGAGGACAGCCTTCGGATTGACAACAACACCCGGGCCGATGACGTTGACGCACTCCGGATACAGGATGCCGGACGGAATCAGCTGCAGCTTGTACTTCTCACCGCCGGCTACAACGGTGTGACCGGCATTGTTGCCGCCCTGGCTGCGGACAACCAGATCCGCCTTGCCTGCGAAAATATCAATAAACTTACCCTTGCCTTCGTCGCCCCACTGAGCGCCGAGAATTACCTTACCTGGCATAGGATTTCCTCCCTTTCTATCTGCAACGTGCTCTTGTCACGCGATATACTTTATATATGTATGGATCATACCCTTGAAATTATAGCATACCCTTCTCTACTTTTCAATGCCGTTTTGCACGTTTTTGTCTTGTAAAAGACGGCCCGCCGTTGTAAAATATTTTATAATAGCGGGAAGTATGGCCGCACGGCGGTCTGTCCCGATGAAGGAGTTCGTTTTTCTATGCATTATCTTGATAACGCGGCGACGACCCGCGTGCTGCCCGAAGCAGCCGAAGCGGCCGTTCACGCGATGTGCGAGGAGTTCGGCAATCCGTCCAGCCTGCACCGCATGGGTCTGGAGGCCTCGCATCTGCTTGAGGACAGCCGCAGGACGGTCGCGTCTGCGCTCGGCTGTCTGCCCGAGGAAGTATATTTCACCGCCTGCGGCACGGAGAGCACCAACATCAGCCTGCGCGGTGCCGCTCACCTCAACCGACATAAAAAGGGCCGCATCATCACGACCGAGATCGAGCACGCGGCAACCGTCAACACCGCAAAGCAGCTTGCTGCGGACGGCTTCGACGTAGTTTTCCTTGCACCGGATGCAACCGGTCACATCACGCCCGAGGTGCTGAGCGAAGCACTGACCGAGGACACCATTCTTCTCTCCTGCCAGCTGGTCAACAACGAGATCGGCACGGTACAGCCGGTCGAACAGCTCGGAAAGCTGCTCAAGGCCAAGGCACCCAAGGCACTGTTCCATATTGATGCCGTACAGGGTCTTTGCCGTGTACGCCTGACGCCGAAAAAATGGAACTGCGACCTGATGAGCGTTTCCGGCCACAAAATCGGCGCACCCAAGGGCATTGGTGCGCTGTATGTGAAAAAGGGTCTGCGCCTGCCTCCGCTGACGTTCGGCGGCGGTCAGGAGCGCGGCATGCGCCCGGGCACCGAGGCCGTGCCGAATATCGCAGCATTTGCCAAGGCGTGCGAGATTCGCATGGCGCATTTCGACGAGGATTACGCCCATGTGCAGGAGCTGGCCGACTACCTCAAGCAGCAGGTGGCCGCCGAGCTGCCGGATGCTGTAATTAACGGCGAAGGCGATATCCCGCATGTTGTCAATCTTTCCATGCCCGGCTGCAAGAGCGAGGTCATGCTGCATGTACTCGAGGGGGACGAGGTTTACATTTCCAGCGGCTCAGCCTGCTCCAAGGGCAAGCAGAGCGGTGTGCTCAAGGCACTCGGTCTGCCGAAGGCGCGCACGGACAGCGCGCTGCGCGTTTCGTTTGCACCGTTCAACACAAAGGAAGATGTGGATGCGTTTGTTGCTGCGGTCAAAAAGGGCGCGAAAATGTTCCGCAGATAAGCTAATTCGTAATTAGGAATTATTGCGAGGAGGTAGGGTTATGAGTAACAAACATATTATGAACGCCGGTATCTGCTGTATCTGCACGGCCGTGATTTTCGGTCTGCACTTCTTCGTGTACGGCCGGATGCTGCTGGACAATCCTGTGCTGGTTGGCGCTACCTGCGCTGTTTTTATTGCATCAGCCGCAGGGCGCACAGGCGAGGAACGAGAACCATGGTTTCCGCCTAATCATATCGTTACACGGCTTTGTCAGCTGATATTCTGCGGTATCCTCTGCACCATTCCGTACATACTGTTCACGGAACCGTATTCTCTCGACAACTGGATTTTCCTGCCGCTTTGGGCTACATTGAGCATTATCGAGCTAAGATATCGAGAGCAAAATTCCACTGCTTATGCGGTTACTATGGCAGTCGCTCTGTGTGTTACCGGCGCATTTCTGCTGATTACCCACCCGATTACCGCATCACAGGCGCAGAATATCGTTGAGCAGGCAGGCTACACAAACTGTGTTTACTACAAAGTCAATCCCAATAACAATACCGCGTATAAAGACGGTCGGGACAGCGAGGCTCTCTACTTTACTGCGCCCGAACCGGCTGACAAGTCCGACTGTTACGCCTTTTCCGCAAACAAGGATGGCGAAAAATACGGTGTTCTTGTTTCTTATTTTCGCGGGACCATTGACGAGGAACAAAAACAAGGAGTTTAATCTATATGGAATACAAAACCATCACCAAACCGGACGGCTCGGAGCACAAGCTCGCCGTATATGACGGCAAATGCCGCTTCTGGATGGAGGGCCTTTACGACAGCCTGCCGGACACTGCCGAAAAGCGTGCGGAGGAATGCAGTCTGCCGGTCAAGATTGACCGCCGGGAGGACGGCACGGTCAGCGTCGGCACGCAGTCGCTCGTACCGTGGGAGACCGATTACAGCAAACTGGAAATCATGGCGGACGTTTACTTAAACTATCTGGCACAGGTGTTCAACCTGCCGGATGATGATTACGTCAAGACCCGCTTGGAGTTCGGCTCGGACAGCGCCGACCGCGACAGCCTGATGACCGCCGAGGAGAAGGAAATCATCAGCGCAAACAAATAAATTTACCATCAAGGAGACAATAAATGAAAGAAGTATTACTGCTCAAGTGCGGTGAGATCGTCCTCAAGGGACTCAACCGCAAAACCTTCGAGGATCGTCTGCTGAAAAACCTCAAGCGCCGCATGGCGCACGTTGCCGACTGCGAGATCACCATGCGCCAGTCGGTCGTTTATGTGGAGATTCCGGACGATGCAGACGCAGATGCGGTTATGGAGTGCGCAAGCCGTGTGTTCGGCTTTGCGACCATCTCCCGTGCAGCGGTCTGCCCGGAAAAGACGCTCGAGAGTGTCATTGCGACCGCAAAGGACTATCTGGCACCCAATTTTGCGGCGGCTAAGACCTTTAAGGTCGAGTCCAAGCGCGGCGACAAGAAATTCCCGATGACATCGACAGAGATCAGCCAGCACGTCGGCGGCGAGCTTGCTGATCTGTTCCCGGATGTTCGTCCGGACATGCACCATCCCGACCTGACCGTACACGTTGAAATGCGCGAGAAGTACGCCTTCGTTCACGCCGGTCCGGTTCCGGGTGCGGGCGGCATGCCGATCGGCTCGAACGGCCGTGCAGCGCTGCTGCTCTCCGGCGGCATCGACTCCCCTGTTGCCGGCTGGATGATGGCCAAGCGCGGTCTGGAGCTGTGCGGCATCCACTTTTTCAGCTATCCGTATACGTCCGAGCGCGCCAAGGAGAAGGTGCTTGAGCTGGGCCGCAAGCTGACCGCATGGTGTGGCCGCATGAGCGTTATGGTCGTGCCGTTCACCCACATTCAGGAGGAAATCCGCGACAAGTGCCACGAGGAGCTGTTCACGCTCATCATGCGCCGCTTTATGATGCGCATTGCCGAGCGCGTAGCTGTTGAGTACGGCTGCGGTGCGCTCATCACCGGTGAGTCGCTCGGTCAGGTTGCCAGCCAGACCATGCCCGCCATGGCCGTTACCGGCGCGGTGTGCGACCTGCCGGTATTCCGTCCCTGCATCGGCATGGATAAGGAGGAAATTGTCACGATCGCCCGTAAGATCGACACCTTCGAGACCTCTATCCTCCCCTACGAGGACTGCTGCACCGTATTCACCCCGAAGCACCCGAATACCAAGCCGAAGATGCCGAAGATCCTCGAGGCAGAGAGCCACCTCGACGTTGAAGCACTCGTGGACGAGGCGGTTAAGGGTGTGGAGATCATCCACCTTCCGTAATAATTAGGAATGAGTAATTGCGGTATCGCTTACGCGATAATCCAATATCGGCCAGCGGCCGCACCATAATTACTAATTAAAATAGCAATTCCCTTGATTTAAGGAGGAACTTTCATTGAACGCAGAACTTATCGCAGTCGGCACAGAGATCCTGCTGGGCGACATCGTAAACACCGATGCACAGCTGATCTCTCAGGGTCTGTCCGAGCTGGGCATCAATGTATTCTACCAGACCGTTGTCGGTGACAATCCGGCGCGTCTCGAGCGCGTAGTCCGCGAGGCAAAGGACCGTGCTGACATCATCATCACCACCGGCGGCCTTGGCCCAACCCTTGACGATCTGACCAAGGAGACGCTGGCGACCGTTTTCGGTAAAAAGATGGTACTGCATCAGCCGTCCATGGACCGTCTGACCGACTTTTTCAAGACCATCGGCCGCGAAATGACCAAGAACAACGAAAAGCAGGCATGGCTGCCGGAGGGCTGCACCGTATTCACCAACCTGTGGGGCACGGCACCCGGCTGTGCATTTGAGGCCGATGGCAAGCACGTTCTCATGCTGCCCGGCCCTCCGCGCGAGTGCAACCCGATGTGGAAGGAATGTGCAATGCCGTATCTGTACAAGCTGGCAGGCGACTGCATCGTATCCCGCAACATCCGCGTATTCGGCCTCGGCGAAAGCAACATGGAGAATATCCTGCACGACATGATGGAAAAAAGCGCAAACCCGACGATTGCGCCGTATGCCCGCACCTCGGAGTGCTTCGCGCGCGTTACCGCCAAGGCGAACACCCCAGCAGAATGCGAGAAGATGCTCGATCCGGTCGTTGACGAAATCCTGAAGCTGCTCGGCGACGACGTTTACGGCGTAGACGTTGACTCTCTCGAGCAGGTAGTCGGCGACGGCCTGCGCGAGCGCAAGCTGACCCTCGCAGTAGCCGAAAGCTGCACCGGCGGTCTGCTGTCCAAGCGTCTGACCGACATCCCGGGCGCGTCCGATTACTACCTCGGCGGTGTGTGCTCGTACAGCAACAGTGTCAAGGAGAAGGTGCTCGGCGTGAAGAAGGAGACCCTCGATACGGTCGGCGCGGTATCTCCCGAAACCGCAGAGCAGATGGCTGTCGGCGTTGCAAATGCGCTTGGCTCAGACATCGGCGTCGGCATCACCGGCATTGCCGGCCCGGGCGGCGGCACCGAGGACAAGCCGACCGGTCTGGTCTATATCAGCGTTTGGTACGACGGCAAGTTCTTTACCCGTAAAATGCAGTCCTCGCTCGGCCGCGACCGTGTGCGCATGCAGGCCGCTTCTACGGCGCTTGATCTCATCCGCCGCCACATTTTCTGAACAAATTTATATCGAATTGTACGTTATTTTGTCATTTCCACTCAAATGATGTGGAAAGCAAACAAAATTTCTGTAAAGAAAGTCCAGTAATTGTGCTAAATTGCTGGACTTTTCTATTTATGTGATGTATACTATATCTAACTAAAGTGAGGGTATTCCGCCAAAATTCTGTCGAAGTACACAAACTGTTGGAAAATATTCGTATTTTCCTTCATTTGGCGGCTGTAAAGGGAGAGATGCTGTATGAAGAAAAAATCCGCAGCACCCGCCGTGGAAAAGCGAAGCGAGCTTTTCTATTCCGGCCGGGATTGTCGCGCGTTCGATTACATGGGAGCCCACCCTTTCGTGCAGGATGGTGAACAGGGTTATCTGTTCCGCGTTTATGCACCGGAGGCCGAAAAAGTTTCCGTCATGGGTGAGTTCAACGACTGGAACCGCAACGCCGATTATATGACGCGTGATGAACAGGGTATCTGGGAGAAATTTATTCCGAATATTCCGGAATATGCCGCGTACAAGTATAGTGTATGGGCCAAGTCCGGCGATGTGTTTGACAAGTCCGACCCGTACGGCTTCCATTTCGAGACCCGTCCGGGCAACGCCACCAAGGCGTATGACCTCGACGGCTACGAATGGGGCGACGCCTCGTGGCTGGACTGGCGCAAAAAGCACCTGCCGTATTCCAATCCGGTCAACATCTACGAATGCCACCTTGGCTCGTGGAAGATGCACGAGGACGGCAACTTCTACTCCTACCGCCAGCTGGCGGACGAGCTTGTGCCGTATGTCAAGGAAATGGGCTACACCCACATCGAGTTTATGCCGCTGACCGAGTATCCGTTCGACGGCTCGTGGGGCTATCAGGTAATCGGCTACTTTGCCGCCACCAGCCGCTACGGCACGCCGAAGGATCTGATGTACCTGATCGACAAGGCGCATCAGGCCGGTCTGGGCATTATCATGGACTGGGTTCCGGCGCACTTCCCGAAGGACGGCTGCGGACTGGTCGAGTTTGACGGCTCGCACCTGTACGAATACGCCGATCCGCTCAAGATGGAGCACAAGGAATGGGGCACGCGCGTATTCGACTACGGCAAGGTCTCCACGAGAAACCTGCTGTTCTCCTCTGCGATGTTCTGGATCGAGAAATTCCACATGGACGGCCTGCGCGTGGATGCAGTCGCCTCCATGCTGTATCTGGATTACAACCGTCAGGGCGAATGGCGGCCGAACGTTCACGGCGGACGCGAAAATCTGGAGGCCGTTGACTTCTTGCGGCTGCTCAACGAGTACATCCTGACCGATCATCCGGACGTTATGATGATCGCCGAGGAGTCCACCGCATGGCCGATGGTGACCAAGCCGGGTTACGACGGCGGTCTGGGCTTCAACTTCAAGTGGAACATGGGCTGGATGAACGATATGCTGTGCTACTGCTCGGCGGACCCGTTCTTCCGCAAGGACATGCACGACAAGATCACCTTCTCGTTCATGTACGCCTTTTCCGAAAACTACATTCTGCCGCTCTCGCACGATGAGGTCGTGCACGGCAAGTGCTCGCTCATCAGCAAGATGCCGCCTCCGTACGAGAATCAGTTCGGCGGTCTGCGTGCGCTGTACGGCTACATGGCCGCACACCCGGGCAAGAAGATGCTGTTCATGGGCGGCGAGTTTGCACAGTTCTCCGAATGGGCGTACCAGCGCGGACTGGACTGGATGCTGCTGGATTATCCGGCGCACCGCCAGATGCAGGCGTACGTCAAGGCGCTCAATCACTTCTACCTTGCTACTCCGCAGCTGTGGGAGCAGGATACCGACTGGCGCGGCTTTGAATGGATCAGCCATGAGGACAACCGCAACAACATCATCGCCTTCCGCCGTGTGGCGAAGGACGGCTCGGATATCGTGGTCGTTGTCAACTTCTCTCCGGAGGAGCAGCAGGAATACCGCATCGGTGTTCCGATCACCGGCACTTATGAAGAGATATTCACCTCGGACAAGACCGAGTTCGGCGGCAGCGGCATGGCAAACGGCAAGCTCAAGACCGAAAACAAGCCCATGCACGGTCAGGAACAGTCCATTGTTCTGAAGATTCCGCGCTTCGGCGTGCTGTTCTTCAAGGGCAAGGCAAGAGCCAAGCGCCGCACCAAGGCAGAGATCGAGGCCGCAAAAGCCGCGGCTGCCAAGAAACCGGTAAAGCGCACCCGCTCGACCAAGGCAGTTGCGAAATCCGGCACCAAGGCCGTTGCCCGCACAACCGAGAAGGCCGTAGCCAAGACCGGCTCCAAATCCGTTGCAAAGACCACTGAAAAGGCGGTGGCACGCACCGGAACCAAGGCAGTTGCGACAACCACCGAAAAAGCGGTGGCACGCACCGGAACCAAGGCAGTTGCGAAAGCCACCGAAAAAGCGGTTTCCGTACCGACAGACAAGGCAGTAACCGCAACCGGCGGTTAAGAGGCAACACCGCACAATTAAAGCTGCGGCGCTTTACGGAAATTTTATGTTCTGATGTCGTTGCGCTTTCTTGCAATACGACAGTATTGCAAGAAAGCGCGCCTAATCAGTACGCAAAATTTACTCATAAATCGCTCTTGTTCAATTATGCGGTATTGCCTAATAAAGCAGATTAACGCCTGAAACAGACGCAAATCCGCAAAGAGAGATACACAGAGGGGATACGCCAGACGGCGTATAGATTGCAGCGATGCAAACTGTGAAAAAGGAGAATTTACATGTATCGGAAAAAAGAATGCGTAGCCATGCTGCTCGCAGGCGGCCGCGGCAGCCGTTTGTATGTGCTGACCAAAAAGGTCGCTAAGCCTGCCGTACCGTTCGGCGGTAAGTACCGTATTATCGACTTCCCGCTTTCCAACTGCGTCAACTCCGGCATTGATACTGTCGGCGTGCTGACCCAGTACGAGCCGCATGTGCTCAACGCTTACATCGGTTCCGGCCAGACGTGGGACCTCGACCGCCTGCGCGGCGGCGTCTATGTTCTGCCGCCGTACGAGAGCAAAAAGACCGAGTGGTACAAGGGCACCGCAAACGCCATCTACCAGAACATTCAGTTCCTGGAGGATTACGATCCCGAGTACGTCCTCATTCTTTCGGGCGACCACATCTACAAGATGGACTACAACAAGATGCTCCAGCAGCACAAGGAGACCGGCGCTGACGCGACCATCGCGGTGCTGGACGTTCCGCTTTCCGAGGCTTCCCGTTTCGGCATCATGAACTGCAAGCCGGACGGCACCATCTACGAATTCGAGGAGAAACCAAAGGAGCCGAAGTCCACGCTGGCTTCCATGGGCATCTACATCTTTACCTGGAAGAAGCTGAAGGAATACCTCATCAATGACGAGGCCAACGAGCAGTCCTCCAACGACTTCGGCAAGGATATCATTCCGGCGATGCTGAATAACGGCGAAAAGCTGGTTTCCTACCGCTTCAAGGGCTATTGGAAGGACGTAGGCACCATCGAGAGCCTGTGGGAAGCAAACATGGACCTGCTCTCTCCGAACTCCGGCCTGCAGCTTTCCGATGACAGCTGGAAGATCTACGGCCGCACCACCGGTTCGCCTCCGCATTTCACCTCCAAGCAGGCTAAGGTTACCCATACCCTGCTCTCCGAGGGCTGCGAGATCTACGGCGACGTTTCCGAGTCCGTCCTGTTCTCGGATGTTAAGATTGGCAAGGGTGCCAAGGTGGAATATTCCATCCTGATGCCGGGTGCCGTGGTTGAGGAAGGCGCGACCGTGCGCTACTCCATCGTAGCCGAAAAGGCCGTTATCGCCAAGGGCGCGGAAGTCGGCGGCAGTCCGTCCGACGGCAACACAGACAACTGGGGCGTTGCGGTAGTAGCCGAAGGCGTTCGCATCGGCAGCGGCGCAAAGCTGGCCGCTAAGGAAATGGCAGACAAGGATCTGCCGGACGTGAAGTAAGGGGGCGGCACAAACATGAACAGCGTTTTAGGCATGATCATTGCATTTGATACCGACAGTGATCTCCGTGAGATCACCGAGCACCGCACGGTCGGTGCGGTACAGTGGGGCGGTCGGTATCGCATTATCGACTTTATGCTTTCCAATATGGTAAACAGCGGCATTTACCGCGTGGGCGTACTGATGAAGGACAAGTACCAGTCCCTTATCGACCACATCGGCAACGCCAAGGACTGGGATCTTTCCCGCAAGAACAGCGGCGTAACCATGCTGCCGCCGTATTCCTACTCCAAGAAGGCGTCTCCGCTGGTAACCGGCGAGTACCGTGGCAAGATCGACGCACTGGCCGGTGCGGTTGACTTCCTGCAGAAGAACCGTGCAGACTATGTAGTCGTAGCGGACGGCGACATTGTTGCCAATGTACCGCTCGACGACGTGATCGACCGCCACATCAAGTCCGGCGCAGACCTGACCATGGTATGCACCAAGAAGCAGAAGAATTCCCCATTTACCACCTATGTGGAGCTGAACCGCAAGAAGGAAGCCGTTGACATCCGCGTTGGAGACTGCAACGAGGGCAAGTGCAAGCATGCGGCACTCGGCATTTACGTCATGAGCCGCCAGTATCTTATCCACATGCTGTCCGACTGCGTAACCCATAACTGCATCCACTTCGAGCGCGAGTTCCTCACCCGTGCCCTGATGGACGGCACGGTAGCCGGCTACCTGTTCAACGAGTACGCCGTCAAGGTCGAGGACACCTTCGACTACTACCGCTCCAACATGGACATGCTCGACAAGGATGTCCGCAACGAGGTATTCAAGCGCACCCGTCCGATCCTGACCCGCATCAAGGACGAGGCTCCGACCTACTACGGCGATGAAGCCGATGTAGAGGACTGCCTCATCGCCGACGGCTGCCGCATCGAGGGCAAGGTAAAGAACTCTGTCCTGTTCCGCGACGTTGTGATTGAAAAGGGCGCCGAGGTCAATAACTGCATCATCATGGAAGGCGGACGCATTATGACCGAGGCTTCGCTCCGTCATGTCATCACCGACCGCAATGTTATTATCCGTAATGGCCGCACCATGATGGGACACGAAAATTATCCGATCACCATCGCAAAAAACGCAACCGTTTGATCCTTTTCTGTTAAATCCGCATAAACTTCTGTTTAGAAGTTGCTATCACAGCAAAAACGCATTTTCCGCAGCGCAAATGTTCGTGAAATATTGCTATATTACATTCAGACAGAAACGAGTATAATAAAATTACAACGGGTGCGGAAACGGTCGGCGCTGTTTCCGCACTCTCTGTTGGGGAGGCTCGGCTTTATGAAAATCATGTATGTTACCAGCGAATGCGCTCCGTTCATCAAAACCGGCGGATTGGGCGATGTAGCAGGTTCGCTCCCGCAGGCACTCGCTGCCAAGGGACACGACGTGCGTGTATTCTGCCCGCTGTATTCTGCGATCGACCAGAGTATGCGCGAAAAGTTCTATTACATCAAAAACGCTTACGTCCGTCTGGGCTGGCGCAACCAGTACTGCGGTATCTTCCGCTATGAGGCAGACGGCGTTACCTATTATTTCATCGACAATGAGTATTACTTCGCACGCGGCCAGATCTACGGCGAGTACGACGACGCAGAGCGCTTCGCGTACTACTCCAAGGCGGTACTCGAAGTACTGCCCGATCTGGAGTGGAAGCCGGATGTGATCAACTGCAACGACTGGCAGACCGCCCTCGTTCCGGTTTACTACAACCTGATGTTCGCTTCCCGTCCGTTCTACGAGAATATCAAGACCGTGTTCACCATCCACAACATCCAGTATCAGGGCCGCTACGGCCGTGAGATCCTGGAGTATGTGCTCGGTATTGACGACGCACACTTCCGCTCCGGCTTTATGGCGATGGACGGTGACGTCAACCTGATGAAGGCTGCTATCGTAGCTTCCACGGCTGTCACCACGGTTTCACCGACCTATGCCAACGAAATTCAGACCGAATACTACGGCTACCGTCTGGATTCCGTGCTGCGCATGAACAGCTACAAGCTGCACGGCATCCTGAACGGCATCAACATGGATGCCTTCAATCCGGAGACCGACAGCAAGATCTTCAAGAAATACGGCCCGAACAATCCGCAGGATAAGCAGGTCAATAAGACCGAACTGCTCAAGCTCTGCGGCCTCGAGGGCGATGCAAACACGCCTGTCATCGGCATTGTCACCCGCTTTGTTGACCAGAAGGGACTCGACCTCGTCGAAGCAGTCCTGCCGGATATTCTGGCGGATGATATTCGCCTGATCGTGCTCGGCACCGGTGACTACCGCTATGAGCAGATGTTCATTGAGGCAAAGCGCCGCTGGCCGGATAAGGTTTCCGCATCCATCATGTTCTCCGGCGATCTGGCAAACCGCATTTACGCAGGCGCCGATATGTTCCTGATGCCGTCCAAGTTTGAGCCGTGCGGCCTGGCACAGATGATCGCACTGCGCTATGGCACCATTCCGATCGTCCGCGAGACCGGCGGCCTCAAGGACACCGTTCACGCCTTTGTCGATTACGCCGGCACGGGCAACGGCTTCACCTTTGCAAGCTACAACGCGCACGACATGCTGCACGTTATCCGTGAGGCCTGCGGCGTATTCCGCTTTAACAAGCCTGCGTGGAGCAAGCTGATTATGCAGGGTATGCAGAGCGACTTCAGCTGGGGCAGCTCTGCCGATAAATATATCGAGGTTTACAAGACCGCGATGGGTCAGTAACCGACCTGTCAGCCCGACCCGTCACCCGATTTGAGGGAATACGGTGACAGTAACCGGTGATTCCGTAATTTTCATCCCATTGAAATCTACGGCACCCTTAGAGGTGCTGACGAGTGATACGGCAAGAGTGATTTGCGAGTAAAGTTTGCGATTGGGCTAGGCGCGGTTCCGCAGCAATACTTTGTGTATTGCAAGGGATCGCAACGACGCCAAAGCGCAAAATTTCCGCAAAGCACCGCAGACGTATCGCTCGGCAGTGCCTCCAAACAACTATGTGAGGAGATAAGAAAGACCATGCCAAAGACCCAGTACACAAAGACCGCTTTGAAAGAAGCCATTGCAGGTAAACTGCAGCGACATTTTGCCTGCGAGGTAGAGGACGCTACCAAGGATCAGGTATACGAGGCTTGTGCCCTCGTAGTGCGCGATGCACTGACCGAGCACATGATCGAAACCCAGAATGAGGTAGAGCAAGACGGAGAGCGTCAGGTTCATTACCTGTGCATGGAATTTCTTGTCGGCCGCAGCCTGCGCAACAACGCCTACAACCTTGGTATGCTGGATGCACTGACCGCAGCCCTCAAGGACATGGGCTTCGAGATGGCAGACATCTTCGAGGAGGAAGCTGATCCCGGTCTGGGCAACGGCGGTCTTGGCCGTCTGGCTGCCTGCTACATGGACGGCATGGCGACCGACGGCGTACGCGGCACCGGCTACTCCATCCGCTACGAGCACGGCATTTTCAAGCAGAAGATCGTAGAAGGCCAGCAGGTCGAGCTGCCGGATTCCTGGCTGTCTACCGGCGAGGTTTGGCAGATTCCGGCAATGGATGAGACCCGCGAGGTCAAGATCGGCGGCACGGTTGACACCTACTTCGACGATAACGGCAAGCTGGTCGTCAACTACCACGATTACACGCCGGTTCTGGCAGTTCCGTATGATATGCCGATCTCCGGCTACGGCACCAACAACATCGCGCGTCTGCGCCTGTGGAAGGCACAGAGCCCGATCGCACTGGACATGAAGCTGTTCTCCTCCGGTGAGTATCTGAAAGCACTGGAGAAGCACGCACTGGCAGAGACTATCTCCATGGTCCTCTATCCGGAGGATAACCACCGCGAGGGTCAGTCCCTGCGTCTCAAGCAGCAGTACTTCCTGGTTTCCGCAACCCTGCAGGACATCTGTGCAAAGCACAAGGCCAAGTACGGCACACTCGAAAACTTCGCGCACAAGCACGTCCTGCACATCAACGATACCCATCCGACTCTGGTTATTCCGGAGCTGATGCGCATCCTGATGGACGAGAACGACATGAGCTGGGAGCAGGCCTGGAACATCACTAGCCAGTCTGTTGCTTACACCAACCACACCGTTATGCCTGAGGCCCTCGAGTGCTGGCCGGTATCGCTCGTTCAGGAGCTGATGCCGCGTGTTATGCAGATCATCTACGAAATCAACGAACGCTTCTGCAAGGAGCTGTGGAACTACTTCCCGAACGACTTCCAGAAGATCTCCAAGCTGGCTATCGTTGCCGACGATACCGTCCGCATGGCGCATCTGGCTATCGCAGGCTCGTTCTCCATCAACGGCGTATCCGCGCTGCACTCCGAGATCCTCAAGGAGCGCGTATTCACTGATTTCTACAAGATTTACTCCTCCAAGTTCTGCAACGTCACCAACGGCATTGCACACCGCCGCTGGCTGTGTGAGGCCAACCCGGAGCTGGCTGAGCTGATCGAGAGCAAGATCGGCACCGGCTACCGCACCCATCCGTCCGAGCTGCAGGTTCTGAACAACTATGCGGACGACAAGGAGCTGCTCGACAAGCTGGGCGAGATCAAGCGCCACAACAAGCAGCGTCTGGCGGATTATATCAAGGCGCACAACGGCATCGAAGTCAACATGGACTCCATCTTTGACGTACAGGTTAAGCGTCTGCACGAGTACAAGCGCCAGATGCTGAACATTCTGCACATTATCAGCCTGTATCACAAGCTGAAGGACAATCCGGATATGGATTTCGTTCCGCGCACCTTTATCTTCGGCTCCAAGGCCGCACCGGGCTACGCAGTAGCGAAGAAGACCATCCAGCTGATCAACTCCATCTCCAAGATGATCGACAACGATCCGGCAGTACGCGACAAGCTGAAGGTCGTATTCCTCGAGGACTACAAGGTATCTCTGGCTGAGATTATCATGCCGGCCGCCGAGGTTTCCGAGCAGATCTCCATCGCTGGCAAGGAAGCATCCGGTACCGGCAACATGAAGTTCATGATGAACGGTGCTCTGACCATCGGCACGATGGACGGCGCAAACGTCGAGATCTGCGAGGCAGTCGGCAAGGAGAACATCTTCATCTTCGGTATGGAGACGCCCGAGGCTGAGGCACTGGCCGCTTCCGGCAGCTATGAGCCGATGGTCATCTACCAGAACGATCCAGTGATCCGCCGCGTGCTCGATCAGATGATCCATGGCTTCGGTGACGGCGTGGACTACACCGATATTGCCAACCTGCTGCTGCACGGCGGCAACGGCGGCCCGGCTGACCGCTATATGAGCCTCAAGGACTTCGCATCCTACGCAGCCGCTCAAGAGCGCGTAAGCGAGGTTTACCGCGATCAGGATCAGTGGAACCGCATGGCGCTGATCAACATTGCAAACTCCGGCCGCTTCGCAGCGGACCGCTCGATTGCTGAGTATGCACAGAATATCTGGCGCGTAAAAACGAATTTCGCATTCTAACTGCAAACCAATCAACAAAAGTCCCCGGAATCGATGATTCCGGGGACTTTTCTCATGCATTTTCCGTTATCCATTCTCTTCACTCTCCAATCTCAACTCTCCAATCTCAACTCTCCAATCTCAACTCTTCACTCTCCACTCTCCAATCTCAACTCTGTATTCGGGTAGTAATGCGCAAGTATCTCGGTATAATCATATCCCTGCTCCGCCATATATTTCGCACCGTACTGCGACAGACCAACACCGTGTCCGTATCCGATGGTGTGAAACGTAATACTGTCCTCGGTGGTTGTGATGGTGAAATTCGTGGACTGCAGGCCAAACAGCGCCCGCACTGCGGTTCCCTCGACGGTCACGCCGCCGAGCTTCACGTTTTTCACACCGCCAGCCGCCGAGCGCACCGAGGACGCAAACCAGCGGTCGGGCGTACCGCTCACATCCGCTTTTGGCAGAGTCTGCGCGACCTTTTCGCGGAACGCATCCGCCGTTAGTGTCACCTCGCTCTCGTATCCGGCGTACTGCGTGCCGCCCGGACTGACCACGCTTTGCAGATACGGAATATCCTCGCCCCAGACATCGGCGGCAGACTCGGTCTTCGGACCGCTGACGCAGTGGAACACAGCCGCAATCGGTGCACCGTCGCAGGTCAGGATCTGCCCTGCCGTGTCCTTGACGGCCTTGCGTATCCGCGAATAGCCGGTACTGAACGTCTTGACCGCGTCCGGCTGATATGCCGCACAATGGCTGTAATCGTCGCAGACATCCGCATCCGGGTGCTCTGCCGGCCGTCCTCTCGACTGCTTATACACCGCGTACGTCCGCGCTGCGACCGCCTGTGCGCGGATGGCTTCAACCGGAAAATCGTCCGCAATCTCTGCCGCCGTCACGCCTTCCACATAGGTCTCCAGCGGCATTTCCTGCGCCTTGCCGTTCACCAGAACCGTGATGGTTAAGCCGTCTGTCGCTGCCGCTGTGACGCTTTCTGTGGGTGCCTGCGGCTCCGTCTTGTCCGTTTCCGATGGGTAAAATACCGGCAGCAAATACAGCACTAGCACCAGTCCGACACCGGTCAGCAGCAGTCTGCGCATGGTATCTCCTCCTTCCCTCTCTACCACAGTGTATGATGCAGATTTGAGGAATATAACACAAAATATAGTTTTTTCATTGACAACTCATACTTTATGTTGTATTATAAGGGACATAAAGAATCGAACATTTGTTCGTATATCGTAAGGAGGGGCCGCCATGAAATTGTGTGAGATGGCGCAGGAATACCGTGTAAATGTCGCTCTGCTGGAGCTGCGTATCAAGCAGCTTCAGGCGGCGCAGAAGCGTGCGCGTCAGCCGGAGGTGCGCTACCGGCTCAAGCAGCGCGCGAAATTCCTGCAGACGCTGATCAACGAAAGCCGCCAGACCGTATTCCTGATGGAGCACTACCACGACCACAGTGAAGAAGGTGACGCGCATGCGGACTGTCGCGCTGTCTGAGCACACAGCGACACGGCTGGCCTACCGGCAGTATCTCGGTCTGCTCGCGGAGGACGACCGCGGCTTCCGGCAGGCATTCCGCACGGCCTTCTTCCGGGCCATGCGCGAGCAGCTGACACCGCGGCAGTACGAGGTGCTGTGGATGATCGAGGTGGAGGGATTATCCTGCAAACAGTGCGCTGAACGGCTTGGGATCAGTCCATCGGCGGTATCGCGGCACTGTTCCCGCGGTAAAAAGCGACTGCGGACGCTGCTTGCGTACAATCTGGAGCTGAGGCACCAGTATTTTTCTTAGCTGCAAGCGAAAACCGGCACATACAGAGGTTTCTCTCCTTATGTGCCGGTTTTGTTTGTGGAATTTTGTCGTGCACTGGCGAGTGTTGCGCAGGTGCCGTCCAGACGGCTGAGTGGTCCAAAAGGATAGACACCAAGGTTTGCCCGTAGGCTGCTATACCTTATTCCCGCGCAGTGCGCGGGTTAAATGAGTGCTATCCTCTTGGGACTCCAGTTTCCTTTTATTTCTTAGTCTGGCGCAGACCAGAGAGCGGCGACCGCTCCGAAAAGGGGTACGGCAGTCGGGTTACCGTTGCGTTTATTTCGTAAAATATTCGCAGCTCACAGACAGCGTACTGCTACACATACGGTTTACTCTCCGCAGGCGCGGCACAAGGTGAATTGCCCGAAGGGCAAGAGAAGGTGCCCTGGGATATGACCTCAGCGCACCGTTTCTAACGATTTGCAAACGTTTAACCGTAGGGGCGGCCATTGGCCGCCCACGCAGCACTCTGCCATCGCATTCATTTTCCATTCTCCATTTTCAATTCTCCATTCTGCACACGCCCAATTCAAACAAACAGCAAAAAAGAGCGGTCTCCAGACCGCTCTTTTGTATTCCGAAGCATCAGCATGCGCCCTTTTCCGAGCAGAATTTGACTTCTTTGCCCTCAAGGATCATATTTGTGGTGCGCACGGCGCACATTTTACCGCACATCGAGCAGGTATGACGCTCGGTCGGCGGAACCTGATTATAGAAGCGCTCGGCCTTTTCCGGGTCGAGTGCCAGCGCGAACTGCGCGGGCCAGTCCAGCTTATGACGCGCGTCCGCCATTGCGTTATCGCGGTCACGCGCACCGGGCAAACCGAGTGCGATATCGGCGGCATGGGCCGCGATCTTGCTGGCGACGATGCCTTCGCGCACGTCATTTTCATCCGGCAGGCGCAGGTGCTCCGCCGGTGTAACGTAGCACAGGAAGTTCGCGCCGGCCTGTGCGGCGATGGCGCCGCCGATGGCCGAGGTGATATGGTCGTAACCCGGTGCAATGTCGGTAACGAGCGGCCCGAGGACATAGAAAGGCGCTCCATGGCAAAGGCGCTTTTCCATCTGCATATTGGCCGCAATCTCGTTCATCGCCATATGGCCGGGGCCCTCGATCATAACCTGTACATCCTTCGCCCACGCACGCTGTGCAAGGTTGCCCAGCTCGATCAGCTCACTGATCTGCCCTGCATCGGACGCATCATCAATGCAGCCCGGGCGCAGTGCGTCGCCCAGCGAAATGGTAACGTCGTAGCGGCGGAGAATGTCCAGCACCTCGTCGTAATACTCGAAGAACGGATTCTCATTGCCGGTCATCTTCATCCACGCGAACAGCAGCGAGCCGCCGCGGGAGACGATGTTCATCCTGCGGCCCTCACGCATAAAGGCTTCAACCGCACGGCGATTGATACCCGCATGAATGGTCATGAAGTCCACACCCTCCTTGGCGTGCGCCTCAACAACCTTGAGGAAGTCCTGTGCGGTGATCTCGAGCAGATCCTTTTCCAGATACCCGATCGCGTCGTACATCGGCACGGTGCCGATCATCGCCGGCGACATGTCGATCAGCTGCTTGCGGAAGGTGTTGGTCTTGCCGTAGTTGGATAGATCCATGATAGACTCCGCGCCCATGTCAACGGCCATGCGCACCTTGCGCAGCTCCATCTCGTAGTCCTTGCAGTCACCCGAAATGCCGAGATTGACATTGATCTTTACGCGGGTGCCGTCGCCGACCGCCTCTGCGGACAGGCTTTTGTGATTGATGTTCGCCGGAATCGCAATCGTACCCTTTGCGACTCGTTCCATGATGAACTCGACCGGACGGTTCTCCTTTTTGGCAACCGTCTCGATCTCCGGCGTGACGATACCGCGCTTTGCGGCATCCATCTGCGTTGCATAATTTCTCATGGCTTACTGATACTCCTTCTGAATTAGGCAATGCCGCATAATTAAACAAGAGCGATTTACGAGTAAATTTTGCGTACTGATTAGGCGTGGTTTTGCAGCAATACGAATGTATTGCAAAAAATCACAACAACATCAGGACGCAAAATTTCCGTAAAGCGCCGCAGCTTTACTTGTGCGGGATTGCCTTTTATATTGCTTCCGGAGTGCGGTATGAAAAGGGGACGCCGAGGCATGCGGTGCGCTCTGTCCTGACGACCCCGCCGCACTTCGGCGGCAGACAAACCTTGTTCTAAGAGGGACGCTGTCCCCCTTAGATACCGAACAAGTTCCCAGGGAAACTTGTCCGGATATCCCCCTCTCGTTTGCACAGCAAACGAGGCCGCGCCGCGGCGGCGCGGGCAGTGGTAAGAAAGTCAGGTACACGCCCTGACTTTCTTAGGGAATTTTATGCGGCACACTGCGGTGCGCCTGTTCTGCTTGTTTTGCCTTCGGCAAAATACAGCAGAAATGTATTAAACGTATAAGTAATCTGCCATAACCGGCTGTAAACCGTGATCGCAGATCGCCTGATATACCTCATCGACCGAGCGGCCGTCCGAGATTTCGAACTGCTCATCGCCCTTATCCTCACCGGAGTGACCGCCGATACCGACGTCTACGCCTGCGGAAATCTTGGTGGCGGCGATGCCGATGATATTATCGCGGAAGCCTGCCCGCTCGCGAGTCGAGATAGTGATGGACGCGAACGGCATGAAGATGCGGTAGGCACAGACCACCTGCAGCAGCTGCGGCTCGTGTACGTCCTTCGGGTTGATCTTATCGTTATTGATGATCGGGCGCAGGCGCGGACACGAGAATGCGATCTCTGCGTGCGGATACTTGCGCTGCAGCAGGTACGCGTGCAGACCGGTCGCAAACGCGTCCTTGCGGAAGTCGGACAGACCGAGCAGCGCCGCAAAGCCGACACCGCGCATGCCGCCCATTAAGGCACGCTCCTGTGCATTCAGGCGGTACGGGAAAATGCGCTTGTGACCGCCGAGGTGCAGGGTTTTGTACTTCTGGTCGTCATAGGTCTCCTGAAATACGGTAACGTAGTCCACACCGCACTCGTGCAGATAAGCGTACTCATCCACGTTGAGCGGATAAATCTCGATGCCGATGACACGGAAATACTTGCGCGCCAGCTTAACGGCCTCGCCGATGTAGGATACCGGCGACATGGCACGGCTCTCGCCGGTCAGAATGAGGATTTCCTGCAGACCGGTCTCCGCGATGGCCTTCAGTTCCTGTTCGACCTCGTCCATATCCAGCTTGGCACGGCGAATCTTGTTATGACAGTTGAAACCGCAGTAAATGCAGTAATTTTCGCAGTAATTGGCGATATACAGCGGCGTGAACATCTGCACCGAGTTGCCGAAATGCTTGCGCGTTTCGGCCTGTGCGCGCTGCGCCATCTGCTCAAGGAACGGCAGCGCCGCGGGAGACAGCAGTGCGCCGAAGTCCTCCGGCGAGAGAACGTCCTTGCGAAGCGCACGCAGCACGTCAGCCGCCGTATAGGCATCCGCGTCATAGGCGTTCATGCGGGAAATGACCTCGTCCTGCACCTCAGAGCCGATGTTGTCCATGCCCGGCTGATACTCCATGTGATTGGTTTGTTCAGTGATATATTTTGCGGAGATGATCTCCGTTTTTTCGTTTTCCATGACAAATACCTTTCTGTTTTCGCGCAAAGCGCGCATTTAATCGAGAACTTTAATCCTGCAGGAAACCAGTTAGCGGAGAGGATGCCGAAGCCGTCTCACGGACACGGCCCAGACCGGCAAGGTATGCCGTGCGGCCTGCCTCAATCGCCTGCTTGAACGCCTCAGCCATCGCCGGAATATCGCCTGCGGTGGCAATCGCGGTGTTGGCCATGATAGCTGCCGCGCCCATCTCCATCGCCTCGCAAGCCTGCGACGGACGGCCGATGCCTGCGTCCACGATGATCGGCAGATCAATTTCATCAATCAAAATCTTGATGAACTCGCGGGTAGCAAGACCCTTGTTCGTACCGATCGGAGCCGCCAGCGGCATGATGGAAGCCGCACCGGCATTGACCAGATCACGCGCAACGTTCAGATCGGGGTACATATACGGCATAACGACGAAGCCCTCTTTCGCGAGGATCTCGGTCGCGCGGATGGTCTCCTGATTGTCCGGCAGCAGGTACTTGCTGTCGCGCATGATTTCGATCTTGACGAAATCGCCGCAGCCGCACGCACGCGACAGACGCGCAATGCGAACTGCCTCGTCGGCATTGCGGGCACCCGAGGTGTTCGGCAGCAGCGTTACGCCCTCCGGAATATAGTCGAGGATGTTAGCCGTGCCGCCCTCATTTGCGCGGCGCAGTGCCAGCGTGATGATCTGTGCGCCTGCGTTCTGCACAGCAGCGTTGATCAGGTCGAGCGAATACTTGCCGGAACCAAGGATAAAGCGGGACTGGAACTCGTGTCCGCCGATTACAAGTGTATCTTTCATGTGAAAAACTCCTTTTTTCTTGACCCATTTAAGGGAAACGTATAAACTGATAGCATAAATAAGAAAGGGGAACGCAAAAGTGAAAAAGTTTATCGAAGAATTCAAAGCCTTCGCGCTGCGCGGCAACGTGATGGACATGGCGATCGGTGTTATCATCGGCGGTGCGTTCACCAGCATCGTGACTTCACTGACCGATAACCTCATTAACCCTATTCTCGGCCTGTTCGGCGGCACCGATTTAAGCGGTTTCGTGCTGAACCTCGGCGGTGTGGAACTGCGCTACGGTGCATTCATCACCTCGATCATCAACTTTTTGATCATGGCGTTCGTGCTGTTCTGTCTGCTCAAAGCGGTCAATAAGCTGACTGCGCTCGGCAAAAAGCCGGAAGCACCCGCAGAGCCGACCACCAAAACGTGCCCGTTCTGCTGCAACGAGATTCCGATCAAGGCTGTCAAGTGCGCACACTGCGGTTCGGATCAGCCCAAGGGATAATTACATAGCCGTGCGAGGGGCGAACCGGTCGGTTCGCCCTTTTTATTTGCTGTTACGGCTCTGTCTCTCCGATGAGCAGGCGCAGGACCATGGTTCCCTCGTGCGCGGAGCAGACCGCTACGCGCGGCGCCATCAGACCGAGACCGTCGGCTACATCGCTTGTGCCGTCGCCGCAGAGATACACATGGCCGAAGCGCTTTTCGGTCTTAATCAGGTTCGCCGAGCCGTATCCTGCCATGCCGCTGCCCGACACGACCGGCTTTTCCGGCAGTCTGGTAAGCAGATTCTCGAGCAGCATGGCCTTCTGATCCGGCTTGTCGAACGCCTCCACGACCACATCACAGCCGGAGAACAGCCGCTCCACGTTGGACGGAACGACCCGCTCGGTGTAGGTCTCGTAGGTGAGATAGGGATTGATGGCCTCAAGCTGCTCGACAAGTGCGAGCGTTTTCGGGATGCCGAGGTCTTTCATCGTGTAATGCTGACGATTGAGGTTGGTGATGTCCACCACATCGAAATCCACGAGGATGAGATGACCGACACCCAGCCGCGCCAGAAAAATCGCAAGGTTGGAGCCAAGCCCGCCCAGACCCGCAATGCCGACACACGCCTTGTCCAGCTTAGCCTGAATATCCGCGCCGTGGCGTTCCACCAGTGCGTCATGCAGTTGTTCTTTGGTTAAAATCATGGGAATTCTCCTGTAATCACGCGCAGCGTGCATTTAATCGGAAATTGCATTGCAATTTCCATGAAAACCGGGAGCATGTATCTCGGTTTTCATACCAGTAAGAAATTTGTGTACCGCTCGCAGCGCGCAAATTTCTTTGAGATATATCCGCGTTTTACGCAGTATGTCCCCTCTCGATTGAAACTGTAGTTTCAATCGAAGAATATCAGCCGCCGCCCACAAAGCATACGACTTCCAGATGGTCTGCATCGGTCAGCTTCTCTTCCGCGAACTGCGCGCGCGGAATGATGGTGCCGTTCTTCTCGACAGCCACACGCTGCGGGTCGTGACCCAGCTCCTTCAGCAGCGCCAGTACGGTTCCTTCTGCGGGAACAGCGCGCTCGTTACCGTTTACTTTCATGCAAATATCCTCTTTTCTGCAAGAAAAAATGCTCCGGTTTCACCATTCGGTAAAACCGGAGCATTAAAATTTCAAGTATATGCGACAGCTTCCCTACGATGGTGCTAACCAACAGGTTCAAAAGGTTAGGCTCTCGCCCTCTCAGCCGCTCATCACGGCACCCTTGCTTGCAAATACAGTATGCACCTCATTCTCCCACTTGTCAAGCACATTTTTTTCGGATATAATGCAGTTATACGATGCAAACATTCGTTCGGGAGGAGATGATGACCGATGGACCGAACCATTCTGCACTGCGACTGCAACTCGTTTTTCGCGAGTGTGGAAACGCTGCTCGACCCGTCGCTTGCCGACGGACCAACCGCCGTCTGCGGTGATCCGGAGAGCCGCCACGGCATCATTCTCGCCAAGAACGAGAAGGCCAAAGCCTTCGGCGTACAAACCGCCGAGACCATCTGGCAGGCGAAACGAAAATGCCCGGATTTACGGCTGGTAGCACCGCATCGGAGCGAATATGTGAAGTTTTCGCGCAAATGCAACGAGCTGTACCTGCAGTACACCGATCTTGTCGATCCGTTCGGCATTGATGAATCCTTCCTCGATGTCACCGGCTCGATGCACCTGTTCGGCTCCGGTGAGCATATCGCGGACGAGCTGCGCCGCCGCATGCGCGAGGAGGTCGGACTGACCATTTCGGTCGGCGTGTCATTCAACCGCGCGTTCGCCAAGCTCGGCAGCGATTACAAAAAGCCGGACGGCACGACGGTCTTTTCGCGCGAAAATTTCAAGCAGCGCGTGTGGTCCTTGCCCGCGAACACGCTCCTGTATGTCGGCAAACGCGCCAGCGACCGGCTGAACCGACTGGGCGTACGCACGATCGGCGAGCTTGCCGCCTGCGATCCGGCATTTATCCACAGCATTCTGGGCAAAAACGGCGATCTTCTGCTGCGTTACGCCAGAGGCGAGGACGATGAGCCGGTGCGCTCATTTTACGCGGAACGTGAGGTCAAATCGGTCGGCAACAGCATGACGTTCGCGCACAATCTGCTCGGCGCGGACGAATGCCGCATGGGCATCACGGCGCTGTGCGACAATGTCGGCAGACGTTTGCGAAAGCGCGGCATGGTGTGCCAGACCGTGCAGCTCGGCATCCGCGACCCGGAATTTCACAACCGCTCGCGTCAAATAACGCTTGAGCGGCCGACCAATTCCACGCGTGCGCTCATCGACCTGTCCATGCAGCTGCTGCTCGGGCACTGGCCGATGGACAAGCCGGTGCGCCTGCTGTCGGTCACGGCAGCCAATCTGCTGCCGGAAAATCAGTCGTGCGAGCAGCTTTCGCTGTTTGATGCCGCCGAGGATATCCAGAAGCGCGACCGTCAGCATAAGCTCGACCAGACGGTTGACGCGCTGCGGCAGAAATTCGGTGATAAATCAGTCATGTTCGCGCATTCGGTGAAGAAAAAGGATAAAACGGATAAAAAATGAGGACATATCTACCGGATATGTCCTCATTTTTGCGTTACTGCGTCAGCCGGAAGGATACCGCCCAGCTGCCGTCCATCAGGTCGCTTGCGGTGTAGATATCACCGGTAAGTGTACAGCCGGCAACATCCTCGTATGCCATCGGGAAAACGTACTCTGTGTAATCAATATCATTGTCAAAATCCTTGTAGGATACCGCGTATTCGCACATCAGTTCCGTGCCGTCCGCAAGGTGCAAGGTCGAAAAATCTGCGTGATTATCCAGCGTCAGCGAACCATCTGTGCGATAATGCAAATGCAGTTCTCCATTTCGCCATCCGGCAGCAATCAGTGCGCATACCCCATTCTCACTCTGCCACAAAGTGCCCTGCGGAACAAGAAAATCATAGTCGTGCATGGTTTCGTACAGCGAGATATCCGACGCACTCAGACCGTTGATATCGTGGTTCTCGGTCGGTGCATTCTGCATCACTGCGGACAAATCCGCCGTTACCGGAACATCTTCCTGCTCTACTTTTCCAATCAGCACCTTGTTAAACGAAAACTTGAACGCGCCTGCCGGAACATCTCCTCCCAAATCGTCAATTTGAAGAAAATATGTTGCCGTGCGGGTACTTGGATCGTAGTCAACCGTCGAGCAGCCGCAGGACAGCGGTGCAGTTCTGCCCAAGCGCGGATAATCCAAATGCCAGCTGTCGTACATATCCGGCGCGGCATCGCCGAACACGCTTCCGGCGGTATCGGTCAGCGACAAATAAACCTTTGCCGTGCTGCCTTCCACGTCCGCCGAAACGACCTCCAGCTTAACGCCCCGGTCCTCACAGACCTGCCCGACCGGCTGCAGGTACTCTGCCATGCCGGGCGCGATTTGGTACAGCACCCGCAGAACCGCCTCCTGATTGGCGGCTACGGCGGTGCTCACGCAGGCCAGTGCCGCCGCAACCGCAAGGATGATCTTGAGCGGTTTTCGCGCTCTGTGCGGCCTGCCGCTCTCCATTTTGGCGATTGTCTGCTGCACCAGTGTGTCGCTCGGCGTGATATTCTCATTCATGTCGCGGTACTGCTTGTGAAAATCCATCGTCCAGTTCTCCTTTCATCAATTCGCGCAGCTGTGCCCGTGCGCGCGTCAGCCGTGTGCGTATCGTGGACGGTTTTTCCCCGCTCATGCGCGCAATCTCCTCTGCGGTGTAGCCCTCGCAGTAGAATAAATGCACTGCCGTGCGGTACTTGGGCGTCAGCCGCCGCAGGGCTTCATCCAGTACGCTGTCCTCCGGCTCGGGAAACGGAATGCGGTCATCGAGCGGTGTGTCGTGCCGCCGCCATGCCATGCGCCAGTGGCTTTTCAGGCAGTTGAGCGTCACCCGCAGCAGCCATGCCTTTTCGTGCTCCTCGCTGTCGAAAACCGGCTTTTTACGCACGGTCTGGAGAAAAACCTCCTGAAAAATATCGTCCGCGTCGTGACGGCTGCGCGTCTGCGCATACGCCAATCGGTATACCATGTCACCGTAGACGCTGACGAGTTGTTCGGGTGTTTTTGCGGTCATGCTCCATCCTCCTTTCACCGGTAATACGAAACAAAAACCCGAAGTGCTACAAATTTTCGCAGAAATTTATCGCATTTCGGGTTGTATTTATTTTGTCCACGCTTGCTTGAGCAGCTTTGCCGCCTCGTCGATCTGCTGTTCGGTCAGACCGGCATAGCCGAGCACAAGTGTTGCTCGCGGCGGGTTGACCGGCGGCGTATAGTACGCCGAAAGCGGGTAAACGCGCACACCGGACGCCTTTGCGCGCTCAATAAGTTCGTGCTCTAGCATGCCGTTTCGCATGTGCAGCAGCAGGTGCAGGCCGGCTTCCGAGCGCGAGACCTCATGCGGCAGGTCAGCCAGCTCGCGGTCAAGCGCAGCCATGAGCGCGTCACGGCGTGCCTGATAGACCTTGCGGCTGCGGCTGATGTGCCGCTCGAAGCCGCCGGTGTGCATGAAGGCCGCCAGCGTGTACTGGTCAAAGCTCGGCACGGTAGACGAGTACCGCGAAAACCGTTCGCGATAACGCGCCATCAGCGCATTCGGCAGCACCAGATAGCCGATGCGCAGTCCGGGGGCAAGGCTTTTCGCAAAGGTGTTGACGTACACGACACGGCCTGTCCGATCCAGCTCGCCTAACGCCGGAATCGGGCGGGAGGCGTAGCGGAATTCGCTGTCGTAATCATCCTCGATGATGTAGCGGTCGGGCGCTTCCGACACCCAGCGGAGGATTTCCAGTCGGCGGGCAGCCGTCATAACCGTGCCCAGCGGGAAATGGTGCGACGGCGTAAGGTATACCACCGATGCGTCACTCGCGGCCAGCGCGTCAGCACGCAGACCGTGCTTGTCCAGCGGTGTCGGACGCACGGTCACACCGTTCGCTGCGAAAATCTGGTACAGCTTGCGGTAGCCGGGGTTCTCGAGCGCGTACACGCGGTCGCGGCCGAGCAGCTGAATGACAAGGTGCATCAGATACTCCGAGCCTGCGCCGATGAGGATGTTGTCCGGCGAGACATTGATTCCGCGGAAGTCGTGCAGGTAGCGCACGATCTCCTCTCGAAGTTCCGCCGCGCCGCATGGGTCGGTCGCACGGAGCAGCGCACTTGAGTATTCGCTCAGCACACTGCGCGACAGCCGCGCCCATGTGGAGAACGGAAAGCAGCCGTTATCGACAAAATCCGTGCGAAAATCGTAAGGATATGTCTCCTCAGAGGCGGAAATCGGCGACAAAGGCGGTGTAAATGGCTCCTGCGGCTCGGAGACCGGCACGGCAAGCTGCTCCTGCACAAAGTAGCCGCGCCTTGGTGCAGAGGCGATGTAGCCTTCGGCGGAAAGTTGGCCGTAAGCGGTTTCCACGGTGATCTGGCTGACGCGCAGATTGGCCGCCAGCTGGCGTTTGCTCGGCAGGCGCGTGCCGCCGGGCAAGGCGCCGGACATGATGTCCGCGCGAACAGCGTGGTAGAGCTGCTCGTAGAGCGGCTGTTGGTCGTGCGGTTTGAGATGGTAAGTCAGCATGGCCGGAGGCTCCTTTCTTTGCGTCTTTTGCAAAATCTGTGCTGATTTTATGAGTTATCGCTTGCGAAGCGAACGAAATCTGCGCTGACGCCGCGCGGGCGCACAAGAGGGTAGACACCAAGGTTTCTACCCTCTTGTGAATCACCCGTTTCCTGTCATAGTCTGGCGCAGACCAGAGACCGACGACCGCTGCGAAAATAGGGGTACGGCAGTCGGGTTACTCTTGCGTTTGTTTCGTAAAATATTTGCAGTTCCCGGATAGTCTACTGCTACACAGACCGGCTACTTCCAGCAGGCGCGACACAAGGTGAATTGCCCGTATGTGTAGTAGTGCGCTGTCTGGCACTGCATATAGGTTTCGACATGGGAGCACACTGTGCTCCCCTACGGTAGAAAAGATCCTCTGCCGTTCCCTTATAGTCTCAGCTCTGCAAATTTCGCCGTGCTAAGAGGAAACGGGGAGATTCACAAGAGGGGTGGAAACCTTGGTGTCCATCCCTCTTGTGCGCCCGCGCGGCGTCAGCGCAGTTCCCCTCGCCTCGAAGGCGAAAAACTTACGTTAAATAAGCGCCATCGAACGCAGAATGAACAGTGTCAATGTCAGCGTAACCGCACTCAGCGCCGTGCTGAGCACAATGATCGACGATGACAAAACATGATCGCCGCCCATATTTTTCGCCATAACATAACCGGAGGCTGTGCTCGGCGCACCGCACAGGATGACGATAGCCACCAGTGTCTGCTCGCGGAAGCCGAGCGCCACGCCCATCGGCAGAAAGATAGCACTCAGCAGCACCAGCTTGATAAACACGGCTGCACAGGTCGGGCCGAGCTTTTTGATGGCCTTTGCGCCCTCAAAGCCCGCGCCGATGCTCAGCAGCGCCATAGGCGTTGCGCAGTTGCCCAGCATGGACAGACCCTTGTCCAGCATCGGCGGAAAGTCGATTGCCAGTAGCGAGAACGGCAGACCCGCGAAAATACCCAGTATGATCGGATTGGTGATGATACCGCGCAGCGTTTTGCCGACCAGACCGCGGTGGTCCGCTTGCTGTGCGTCCGGCGCGGTGACAGTCAGCACCAGCACCGAAAAGATGTTGTACAGCGGCACACTCGCCACGATCATCAGCGGCACAAGACCGGCATTGCCGTACAGATTCTGCACAAAGGCCACACCCAGTATCGCCTGCGAGCCGCGGAAAGCGCCCTGTGTGAACGCGCCCACCATACTCTTATCTTTAAGAAAGAAGGACGCGCCGATCCAGACGGCAAAAAAATACACCGTTGTCGCACCCGCACAGAAAAAGAAAAACACGGGGTCGAACTGCTCGGTGATGCGTCCCTGTGCGATATCGCGGAACAGCAGGATCGGCAGCAGCACCTTGAACGACAGACGGTCAATGTCGGTCAGCGTCTGCTTGGTGAAAAAGCTTTTGCTGCGCAGCCAGCGGCCAAGCACGATGATCGCAAAAATCGGCACGGTGGCATTCAGACAGAATATCAGGTTATCCATTGGTTTCTCCCTCCACAGCTGCTTCCTCGTGGCGGAAGAAGTCCTGCAGTTTCTCCAAGCTCTGCGCTAAAAGCGCGGTCTGCTCGGGCGAGAGCGTATCCACCAAAGACGCGATCATGCGCTCGTGAAAGTCCTTGTGGTACTCGTAGGCGGCCCTGCCCTTGTCGGTGAGCATGATATTGACAACGCGGCGGTCCTCCTGGCTGCGCACACGGCGCACCAGTCCCTTGGCGACCAGCTTGTCGCACGCAACCGTCAGCGTAGCCAGTGTTACGCCGATTGACCTGGCAACCTCGCTCATACGCACAGGTTCCCTGTCACCGATCTTCTCGATGATGTGGATTTCGGTGATGGACACCGCGCTGCCCAGTCCGCCCGCCATGGCGCGTTCTTCGATTTTGTTGATCCGGCCGAACACATCGACCAGAAAGGAATTGAGCTGCTCTGCGTCTTCCATGTTCGCGCTGTCCCTCCGTTAGTTCGTTAATCTAACTAAATATTAGCATAAAATTGTCGAGCTTGCAATAAAAAAGGCGCAATCGTAAGATTGTGCCTTCGGATATATGGAGTTTTCGCTAAAGCAGGTGGAATGGTTGCCAACCTTTGGCTGGGAGGTCCAAAAGGATAGACATCAAGGTTTCTATCCTCTTGGGACTCCAGTTTCCTTTATTTCTTAGTCTGGCGAAAATCAGAGAACGGCGACCGCTTCGAAAAGGAGAACGGCAGTCGGGTTACTCTTGCTTTTATTTCGTGAAATATTCGCAGTTCATAGACAGCGTACTGCTACACATACGGTTTCATCTCCGCAGGCGCGACACAAGGTGAATTGCCCGAAGGGCAAGAGAAGGTCCCCTGGGGGATAACAGTGTCGCGCAACTCGTTTGCGCGTTATTTCGCATAGCACCTGCGAAGTTTATATGCCGCTAATGCTTTACCGGAGGGGAGGGATGAACTCATCACTCCGCGTGTTGGCGAATTTCATTGATTTGATCAACCTGCACTTACAAATGACCGTAGGGGCGCACATTGTGCGTCCTTTTTCCGTTCTGCACAAACAAAACCGCGCGCCTATGGCGATTTTCCACAAACAGAGGAACACCAAACTTTGTGAAAAAACGCCTTTGCGGAAAAATTCTGTTTTCAGTATAATAAATATGTAAAAACGACGGTGTATATTGTTTTTTGCGTATTTCATCAACAAAACAGGAGAAATGGATATGAAGCGGATTAAGGCGGCGTGCATTTGTCAGACCCTGCATTTCCAGCTGAAGGAGGATTTGGAGCACAGTATTGCGGTGCGCCTGGTGCGCGAGGAAGTCGAGCACTACAAGCAGGCACTGGAGCGCAACCGCACGCGCCATAAGATCGTAGACGAGGCGGAGCAGGAGGATGGTTCGGTAGCCATTCGTATCATCAAGCAGTATAACCGGAGTCCGGTAGGCGATTATCTGGATTGAAAAGAGCCGGTCTGCAGCGCAGACAGGCTCTTTCTCTTTATTTTGTGCCGAAAAAAGCCGCAGAGCATTGCTCTGCGGCTTTTCTTATACAATCAGAAGCAGCGTGCTGCGCTTTCCGCGGGCATGGCGGATGTTGCAAGCGGGGCTCCAAAACCCGCCGCAAACCGGGAGGTCGCAGGCAGCACGGCGCTTCAAAAAGCAATCAGATGATTACTTGGACTCCTTAGCAGCCTTGATTGCGTCGATCATCATCGGAACAACCTTGAACAGGTCGCCGCAGATGCCGTAGTCAGCTACGTCGAAGATCGGAGCGGAATCAGACTTGTTAACAGCTACGATGCACTCGGAATCCTGCATACCAGCCTTATGCTGGATAGCACCGGAAATGCCCAGAGCAACGTACAGCTTCGGATGTACGGTCTTGCCGGTCTGACCAACCTGATGGTCAGCAGACAGCCAGCCGGAGTCGATAGCAGCACGGGAACCGCCAACAACGCCGCCGAACAGGCCAGCCAGCTCTTCAGCCAGCTTGATGCCGGTCTCAACGTCCTTGGAGATACCACGGCCTACAGATACAACTACCTCAGCGCCGGTCAGGTCAACCAGCTCCTTAGCTTCCTTAACGACCTCGAGAACCTTGGTCTTGATGTCAGCCTCGGACAGCTCGAAAGCTACCGGCTCAACAACTACTGCGTTAGCCTTAGCCTCGTTGTACTCGCCCTTCTTCAGTACGCCCGGACGAACGGTAGCCATCTGCGGACGGAAGCGCGGGCAGATAATGGTAGCCATCAGGTGACCGCCGAATGCCGGACGGGTCATCTTCAGGTTGCGGTCCTCGCGGTTCAGAGCATCGATCTGAGCCTGCGGCAGAGTGGAAGCATCCTGCAGGAATGCAGCGTACTTCTCTACGTCTACGTCGAGGTGGGTGCAGTCTGCGGTCAGACCGGTGTGCAGACGAGCTGCGCAGCGCGGGCCGAGGTCACGGCCAATGTTGGTAGCGGCGATCAGCAGGATCTCCGGCTTCTTAGCCATAACGGTATCGCACAGAACCTTTGCATAAGCATCGGTGGTGTAGGTCTCGAGCAGGTCGCTCTCGCAAACCAGAACCTTGTCAGCGCCGTAAGCGCCCAGTTCCTTTGCCATCTTCTCGCCTACGCCCTTGCCGCCAAGCAGCAGGCCGCAAACTTCAGTGCCCATGTCGTCTGCCAGCTTGCGTGCCTCAGAGATCAGCTCGAGCACGGTCGGCTGCAGCTCGCCCTGGCGCTGCTCACAGAATACCCATACGCCGGAAAAATCGGCGAGGTTCGTATTATTGAAATCAGCCATTGTTCAGTATTCTCCTTCCGATTAAATGATGTGCTTCTTCTGAAGCTCAGCAACCAGCTCGTCGCAGGTAGCCTTGTCAGCGCCCTCAAGCATCTTGCCCTGACCCTTCTGGGGAGGAGTGAAGGACTTGAAGATGTTGGTGGGAGAACCCTTCAGACCAATGGTGGTGGGATCGATCAGCGGATCGTCCTTCAGGGTGTTGTAGTCATAAACTGCGATCGGCTTATCGTAGCAGCCCATGATGCCCTTGATGGACATGTAGCGGGGCTCGTTCAGCTCCTTGATGCAGGTCAGCAGGCACGGGGTCTGGGTCTCGATGGTCATGTGGCCGTCCTCGAGCATACGCTTAACAACAACCTTGTCGCCATCCTTCTCGATGCCGGCAACGTAGGAAACCTGCGGGATGTCCAGCTTCTCAGCGATCTGAGAGCCAACCTGAGCGGTATCACCGTCGATAGCCTGACGGCCGCAGAATACGATGTCGTCCTTCTCCAGGCCAACCTTCTTAACAGCAGCAGCCAGGATCTGGGAAGTAGCAAAGGTATCGGAACCGCCGAACTCACGAGCGGAAACCAGAACGCCTTCATCAGCACCGCGAGCGATCAGCTCACGCAGCATGCCCTCTGCCGGGGGAGGACCCATGGTGATAACAACGACCTTGCAGCCGGTAGCGTCCTTCAGCTTCAGAGCAGCCTCTACAGCGTTCAGGTCGTCCGGGTTGGTGATGGTCTGCATGGATGCACGATTCAGGGTGCCATCGGGATTAACAGCAACCTTGCCGGAGGTATCCGGAACCTGCTTTACACAAACAATTGCCTTCATAGTTCAGTTTTCCTCCTTTTCTTAGCGCAGAACCTGACCAGCGATGACCATTCTCTGAACCTGAGAAGTGCCCTCGTAGATCTCGGTGATCTTAGCGTCACGCATCATGCGCTCCATCGGGTACTCACGGATGTAACCGTAGCCGCCGTAAATCTGTACGCACTTGGTGGTAACGTCCATTGCAACCTCAGAAGCGTACAGCTTAGCCATAGCAGCTTCCTTGGTGAACGGCAGTCCAACATCGTGGTTGAATGCAGCACGGCGAACCAGCAGACGAGCAGCGTCGATCTGAGTTGCCATGTCGGCTACCATCCACTGCAGGCCCTGGAACTTATCAAGGGTCTTGCCGAACTGTACGCGCTCCTTCATGTACTGGATAGCCTTATCCAGAGCGCCCTGCGCGATACCCAGTGCCTGAGAAGCGATACCGATACGGCCGCCGTCCAGAGTCATCATAGCGATCTTGAAGCCGCCGTTCTCCTTGCCCAGCAGACGGTCTGCCGGCAGATGAACGTCCTCGAAGATCAGCTCTGCGGTCTGGGAACCACGGATGCCCATCTTGTGCTCGATCTTGCCGATGGAGAAGCCCGGGTCGTCCTTGTCAACGATGAACGCAGAAATGCCCTTGTTGCCCTTGGTCTTGTCGGTCATAGCAAATACAACGTAGGTATCTGCACGGCCGCCGCCGGTGATGAACACCTTGGAGCCGTTCATGATGTAGGAGCCGTCCTCCTGCTTAACAGCCATGGTCTGCTGTGCAGCGGAGTCGGTACCTGCGTTCGGCTCGGTCAGGCCGAATGCACCGATCTTGGCGCCTTCCTTCGGCTCGATCAGCGGACGCAGCCACTTTTCCTTCTGCTCAGGAGTACCGAATGCGTAGATCGGCCAAGCACCCAGGGTGCCGTGAGCGGACATGATGCCGCCGGTGGTACCGCATACGCGGCTCATCTCTTCGATAGCGATAGAATAGCAGATATAGTTACCGCCGGAACCGCCGACTTCCTTCGGGAACTGAATGCCCATCAGTCCGTACTTCATCAGCTTCTGAACGGTTTCCTCCGGATAGCGCTCTTCCGCGTCGATCTCAGCTGCGATCGGCTCTACTTCGTTCAGAGCGAACTCGCGGCACATCTTCTGGAACAGTGCTTCTTCTTTTGTAAGCCTAAAATCCATGCCATAAACCTCCCAAATAAATAAGTAATGCGGATACGCACAAAAACACAGCGCACACGGTCAGTGGCCGCAGCGCCGCGTCCAGCGATACCCTTGTTTGGAGCATGTCTATCTCTATTATAGCGGCCGAAAACCATTTGTCAAGGATTTAACATTCTTTTTTCTGATAAAATCCGCACTCCATTTTTTGTGCGTTTCTGCCAAATGTCGGCAGGAACGAACGCACATTGCACGCAATCCTCATCCTGTTCTGTCGCCGCTTATATTTTTTAGAAAAATTACGATTTTACTTCATATTTTTCACATTTAATACATATAACAGAAGGAAACCATCAATCAGAGGAGGAATCGCCTATGTGTGGTATCGGCGGTTTTGTCGATTATGAACGCGACGCACGCCGCGGCGGACCGATCCTTCACGGAATGAAGCGAACGCTTACGCCGCGCGGGCCAGATGCCGAAGGCACGTATTTTGACGAGGACACAGCGCTTATCCATCGGCGGCTGATTGTCATTGATCCGGAGGGCGGCAAGCAGCCGATGCACTCTCCCGACAGGAATACTATCATTATATATAACGGAGAGTTATATAACACACCGGAATTGCGTACAGAACTTATGTCGCGTGGTCACGAGTTTGTCGGACATTCGGACACTGAAGTGCTGCTGCACGCCTATCTTGAGTGGAAAACCGACGCATTTGCACGGCTGAACGGCATTTTCGCCTTTGCTATCTGGGAGAAACGCGAACGCCGACTGACGCTCTGCCGCGACCGGCTGGGCGTGAAACCGCTGTTTTTTGCTCCCATTCGCAACGGTCTGACCTTCGGTTCGACCATCGACACCGTGCTGTGCCATCCGGAGATCGAGCCTGCGCTCGACGAGGATGGTCTGCGCACTCTGCTACTGCTCGGGCCTGCGCGCCCGCCGGAATCCGGTGTTTTCCGGCAGATAAAGTCGCTGCTCCCCGGACATTTTGCCGTTTTGACTCCGGAAAACTTCACCGATCACACCTACTGGAGACTCGAGGCGCACGAGCATGAGGACGACCTGCCGACTACCATCGAGCGCACGCACACGCTCATCTGCGATGCCGCCCGGCGCCAGCTCGTCAGCGATGTGCCGCTGGCGTGCTTCCTCTCGGGCGGGCTGGATTCGTCCATCCTGTCCATGCTGGCGGCGAAAGATTACGCGGCCCGCGGCGAAACGCTGCACACCTGGTCGGTGGATTATCGAGACAACGATAAATATTTTACAAAGAGTATATTTCAGCCAAACAGTGACGATTCGTATATTGATCAAATGGTGGATTTTCTCGGTACGCACCATCATCGCGTCGTGCTCGAACCGGAGGCACTATGCGCGGCTCTGCTCCCCGCGACGGATGCGCGTGCGCTGCCCGGCATGGCGGATGTAGACTCCTCCCTGCTGCTGTTCTGTGCGACCGTCAAGCGCGGCGGAACCACCGTTTGCCTGTCCGGCGAGTGCGCCGACGAGTTATTCGGCGGCTATCCGTGGTACCACCGTGAGGAAATTCTGTTTGAAGATACGTTTCCGTGGTCACGGTCGGTCGGTCTGCGTCTGGGTCTGCTCACACCGGATGCCGTTAGAAACGGCGAGGAATTTGTGCGCCAGCACTACCGCGACACCTGCGCCCGCGCACCCAGGCTGCCGTCCGATGACAAAAAAGCGGCCAGGATGCGCGAAATGTTCGTGCTCAACCTCGACTGGTTCATGGCCACCCTGCTCGACCGCAAGGACCGCATGAGCATGTACTCCGGTCTTGAGGTTCGCGTGCCCTTCTGCGACCATCGCATTGTCGAGTATGCCTATAATATGCCGTGGGACTTCAAGTCGCTCGAGGGGCGTGAGAAGGGCATCGTGCGCCGCGCATTCGCCGATGAACTGCCCAAAGAGATCGTTTACCGCAAGAAAAGTCCGTATCCGAAAACCTTTCATCCGGTTTATACCCGCTTGTGCGCGGACTATGTCCGCCGTATTTTCGAGGATAACACCTCGGTCGCCGCTTCCCTGTTCGACCGGAATGCCGTGCAAAAACTCATGCAGCGGCCGGAAAGCCTTGCCGAACCGTGGTTCGGACAGTTGATGCGTACCCCGCAGATTTTCGCGTATATCATCCAGCTTGACCGGTGGTTTCGGCATTATCATGTCAAAATAGTATAAAAATAATGGAGAATGAAAAACGATACGTTCATCTTCCATTCTCCATTTAAAATGCTCAATTATGCGAAATACTCCGCCAAGGTGTTAATGATAAGCTGATGATCATCCACATGATCCGGATAGCCGGAAACGCAGATGGAACCGATCACACCGGTGCCGCGCAGCCGGATCGGGAAACCGCCGCCTGCGGCGTACTCGTTCGGGTCGAGCTTACGGTCCGCGAAGGTCTCGCCTGCGTCCTCCAGCTCTGCGAAAAACCGCAGCGAGGACGTTTCCATCAGGTCAACCGCGTTGCGCTTGCGCGCGAGCCACAGCTCGCTGTCCGGCTTTGCGCCTTCTGCGAAGTAACGGAACACGACCAGACCGTTCACCGTAATTTCAACCGCAACCGGCTGCTCCTTTGCGTTTTCATGCAGCTTGAGGCCGATTTTCAGCGCATCCTCGCGTGAAAAATGCTCAAACTGAAACTTCTCCTCCTGCTCTGCACACATGGAGATCATCGTTTTGTAATCCTGCATACTGTCCCCGCCTTTCGAGATTTTGCCGCCTTTGCGGCTGTTACCTTTAGTATATCTGTTTTTCCACCTGCTGACAAGGAGGTTTTTTCATGGCTGAACTGACCGACGGCACCGCCGAGCTGCGCGTGCTCGTCACGACCGCACTTGGCGCTCTCCCGCTCGAGAATGCCATCGTTTCGGTCTCCACCGCGCCGGATGATACCGGCATGCGCACGCTGCTTTACTCGGTCACGACCGACTCCGGCGGCATGACGCCGTCCATGATACTGACAACGCCGCCGCGCAGCAACTCGCTGAGCCCGGGCAGCGGTCCGCCGTTTGCGGTCTACACGGTCGAAATCTCCGCCGAGGGCTACACGCCGCTGACCGCGCTGCACATCGCCATGTTCTCCGGCGTGCCGACCATGCTGCCCGTAGCGCTTACACCGCTCGCGGAAAATCAGAGCTTTGCGCAGACCGACCTGACCGCCACCGGTGCGCCGCAGGCACTCGATCCCGAGTTGCCGGAGAATCCGTAAAAGGAGGGATTGCTTTGCCCGAACCCTATGTTTCCATACCGGAAACCATCACGGTGCACCTCGGTGCGCCGTCCTCGAATGCGCAGAATATCACCGTACCGTTTGCCGATTACATCAAAAATGTTGCCTCGTCCGAGATTTATCCGACCTGGCCCGAGCAGGCCATCCGCGCCAACGTGTACGCACAAATGTCCTATGTGCTCAACCGTGTATTCACCGAATGGTACCGCGCACAGGGCTATGACTTCGACATCACCAATTCCACCCGCTACGACCAGTCTTTCGTGCCCGGGCGCGATATTTTCGAGAACATCTCCACCATCGTAGACGATATGATCGGCACTTACCTCACCCGCGGCGATTCCATCGAGCCGCTGTTCACGCAATACTGCAACGGCACGACCGTCACCTGTCCGGGCGGGCTTAGCCAGTGGGGAACCGTGCCGCTGGCCGAGCAGGGACTTTCCGCCGAGCAGATCTTGCAGTCGTTTTACGGCAACGACATCAATTTCGTCACCGGTGCACCGCTCTCGCCCAACCTCGGCGGGTCGTTCCCCGGCGTGACACTGCGGCTGGGCGACTTTTCCGAGGATGTCCGCACTGTCCAGACCCGCCTCAACCGCATTTCGACCAATTTCCCGAACATTCCGAAAATCTATCCCACAGACGGCGTGTTCAACGCAGATACCGAACGCGCCGTGCGGGCGTTCCAGCGGCAATTCAACCTCACCGAGGACGGTCTTGTCGGCCCGGCAACATGGTACCGCATCGCGTTCATTTATAATAATGTCAAGCGCCTGAGCGAGCTCAACAGCGAGGGACTGACCCTCAGTGAGATCTCCCGCCAGTATCCCGAACGGCTGACCGAGGGCATGAGCGGCCCGGGCGTACAGCTTTTGCAGTATTTGCTTGCCATCGTCGGCGAGTTTTATGACGCTCTGCCGCGCTGGCAGGCGGGACAGATCGACGGTATTTTCGGTCCGCAGACCCGCGAAGCCGTGGCTGCGTATCAGCGGCTTGTCGGCCTGCCCATCACCGGTGTGGTGGATCGAGAGACGTGGTATTCCCTGCTTTCCACCTACCAGTCCGTGCTGCTCGCCCAGCCTGAGCAGGAGTGGCTCGAAGAATTTATCGGCCTGCCGGAAACCTTTCTTGTCAAGGGCATGCGCGGCGAAGCCGTGCGGCAGGCGCAGCAGCTCATCAACATCATCGCGCGCGGCTATGCCGAGGTGCCCGCTGTCACGGTAGACGGCATTTTCGGAGACGCGACCGAGTCCTCGGTGTCAGTCATCCAGTCGCTGCTTGGTCTGCCCACCACGGGCGCTATCGGTCCGCTGACCTGGGAAGGCATGGCCGATCTCGCCGAAACCGTGCTGGTCGGCAGCCAGAGTGCCAGAGGACAGTATCCCGGCTATCCCGTTGGAGAGGAGGCAACGTGATTGTACACCGATGCACAAAAATGCAGCCATATTTTCGATTTGCAGACCTTTCTGCGGCGTATTCAGCAGGCTGAGGGCAGCGCTGCACCGCTCGTGCCGGACGGCATCTGGGATGCAAAGACTGCCGCTGCCGTGCGCGAATACCAGCAGCAGAACTGCCTTCCGGTGACGGGCATCGCCGACCAGCGCACATGGAATGCCATCTACGCTACATATGCCGCGCTTGTCGCCGCCGATGCACTTCCCATGCAGACGGCGTTCTTCCCGCCGGAGAGCGATGCCGTGCTGAAGCCGGGCGCGAAAAGTCCCACGGTGTATGTGCTCCAGCTCATGCTGGGCGAAACTGCGCCGCATTATAACCGGATTGCCGCCGTGCCGCTCACCGGCGAGTACGATGCGGATACACAGTCCGCTGTCAGACATGCACAGAAAATTTTTCAGCTGCCCGAGACCGGCATTACCGATCGAGCCACATGGCAGGCACTGACAGGGCTGCACAATGCTTTGTTCCAGCGGACACCGCTCGGTTGGCAAATCAATGGAGAATTGCGATTGGAAAATGAAAAATGAACACAAAAAGACCCCGAAACCAGGTTTCGGGGTCTTTCTATTCGCCTTATTCGCTGAGCAGCATACGGTCGCTCTCGATATTGAACTTCTCGAGCAGATCGCGGACGGTGAGGTTCTTCTTTTCCTCACCGCGGATATCAACGACAACGTGACCGGCATCCATCATAATCAGACGGTTGCCGTACTGGATGGCATTCTTCATGTTATGCGTTACCATCAGTGTGGTGAGATTGTCGCGTGCGACGATCTCTTCGGTGATCTGCAGCACCTTATCTGCGGTTTTCGGATCGAGCGCTGCGGTATGCTCGTCGAGCAGCAGCAGATCCGGCTTGCGCAGGGTGGCCATCAGCAGGGTCAGTGCCTGACGCTGACCGCCGGACAGCAGACCGACCTTACTGGTCATGCGGTTCTCCAGTCCCAGACCGAGCGTTGCCAGCTTTTCGCGGTACAGCTCGCGTTCCTCGTTCGTAATGCCGGAGCCGAGGCCGCGCTTCTGACCGCGGCGGTATGCCAGCGCCAGATTCTCCTCAATGCCCATGGTAGCGGCAGTACCCATCATCGGATCCTGAAATACGCGGCCGAGGAAACGCGCGCGCTTATGCTCGGGCAGATTGGTCAGGTCGTAGCCGTTCAGATGAATCATGCCCGCATCCACCGGATACACGCCTGCGATCAGGTTCAGCGTGGTGGACTTGCCGGCGCCGTTACCGCCGATGATGGTAACGAAATCGCCGTCCTCAAGGGTCAGGTTCAGGTTGTCAATGGCACGCTTTTCGTTTACCGTGCCCGCGTTGAAGGTCTTGTAAATCCCTTTGAGCTGCAGCATGTTACTTGACCTCCTTTGCGTCAGTCTTTGCGGCACTCTTGGCTGCACCGCGGAAATACTTGCCCTTCCAGTACGGAACAGCAAGGAAGATTGCAACGACGAAAGCCGAGATCAGCTTCAGGTCGTTGGTGTTCAGGCCGAGATTGAGGACCACCTGAATAACCAGATAGTACACCACCGCACCGAGCGATACGCCGAGCAGACGCAGCGCAAAGTTGCGGAAAATACGGCTGAACAGCACCTCGCCGATGATGACAGCGGCAAGGCCGATAACGATAGCGCCGCGGCCGGCGTTGACATCCGCGAAGCCCTGATACTGGCAGTACAGCGCACTTGCCAGCGCAACCAGGCCGTTGGACAGCATCAGACCGAGCACCTTGACAAAATCAACATTGATGCCCTGCGCGCGGCTCATATTCGGGTTTGCGCCGGTCGCACGGATGGAGCAGCCGAGCGCCGTACCGAAGAACCAGTACAGCAGTGCGATAACCACAATCGTAAAGACAGCCGCAACGAAAATCGGGTTCTCGATAGTCACCTTCTTAACGTTGCGCAGCGAAACAAGCAGCTTGTAGTTGTCCGGATTGATCGCTACATTTGCTTTTTTGTCCATAATGCGCAGGTTAATGGAGAACAGCGCCAGCTGTGTCAAAATACCGGCCAGAATCGCCGGAATCCCCATACAGGTATGCAGAATACCGGTAATAAGTCCGGCCAGCATGCCGGCAAGGAAAGCGCACAGCATTGCCACCCATACATTCGCGCCGTGCGTCATCATAACGATGCACACCGCACCGCCGGTCGCCATCGTACCATCGACGGTCAGGTCGGCCAGATCGAGCACCTTAAAGGTGATGAATACGCCGATCGCCATCAGTCCCCAGATCAAACCCTGCGCCACTGCACCGGGAAGTGCGGAAAGCAGGCCCGAGAAAAAGCTCACTTAAATTCCCCCAAACAATAATGTTATCTGATAAAGCGTAAAAACGCTATCTCCATTATAGCAAATTTCCGGGTTATTGCAATGATAACTTGCCGTTTTCGCGGATTATTTTGTTCCCTACCGTTTTTCTATGCTATTTTTAGCAGAAAAAGGAGATGCGAAAGCACCTCCTTTTTCTGCTTATTATTTTCTTATCACATCTGATGATCGAGCGTTACAACCGGATTATAGCGCGAGTCAATCGCTTTCAGGCCGTCATAGATCTTCATCAGCAGGTCGCGTTTGGCATCCTCATCATAGGAAAACGGCACAACAACGTCGAAAATCAGGTTGATCTGGTGTTTGCCGTCCACTATGCGGAAGTCGTGCATGGTAAGCTGTCCGTCGATCTGACGGAGCACGCCATCGGTCTGCTCACGCAGCGCGTTGACATACGCATTATTGATATCGATCGGATCCATGTGGATGACCAGATACACACCGGTCTGCTGCCAGACACGCTTTTCGGCCTCGTCGATTTCCTCGTGCACAGCCACAAAGTCCGAGTCGCTCGGCACTTCGGCATGCAGCGACGCAATTGAGCGGCCCGCACCGTAATTGTGGATAATCATATCGTGTACGCCGACAATATGGTCGGATTCCATTACAATCCGCCGAATATTGCGGGCAACCTCCGGATCGGCGGCTTCGCCGAGCAGCGGCGCAACCGTATCCTTCGCAATGCCGATGCCCGACCAGAGGATGAACGCGGCAACGGCAACGCCCACATAGCCGTCCACCGGCAGCGTGGTAAACCGGCCGGCTACCATGCCGAGTACAACAACAGCCGTGGTAACAACATCATTGCGGCTGTCCTGACCGGCCGCCATCAGCACCGGAGAATCGATTCTGCGGCCGATATTGACGTTGAATGCGCCCATCCACAGCTTAACCAGCATGGATACGGCAAGAATTCCCATCAGCACCGCCGAGAACGCTACGGCAGCCGGATGCAGAATGCGGTCGAGCGAGGTTTTGAAAAACTCGAAGCCGACCAGAATGATGATGAACGAGACGATCAGTCCCGCGATGTACTCGGTGCGTCCGTAGCCGAACGGATGCTTTGCATCCGGCTCCTTGCCGGAAACCTTGAAGCCGACAATGGAAATCAGGCAGGACAGACCGTCCGACAGGTTGTTGAATGCGTCCGCCGCGATGGAAATCGACCCTGTAAGCAGACCAATGATCAGCTTGAGCGCAAACAGGAACAGGTTGCATGCCAGTCCGACCGCGCCGGACAACACGCCGAATTTTTCACGCACCCGCGAATCGCCGGTGTTTTCCGCATCGCGGATGAAAATATGGATAAGTGCGTTTGTCATAGAAGTCCCTTCATATACAGAATGTTATAAATACCAACAATAATTGCTCCCTGCAGAATCATAATTGCCGGTATGCCGAGCATGAAAATATGGTGCAGCGTCTTGTGACGGATGATGAGCATGGTGGCGTACACGCCCGGCCCGCCGCCGATCAGCGCCCAGAAAAACAGCGTGCGCTCGGGCACACGCCTCCAGCCGCGAGCCGCGGCGAGCTTATCGTAAATGCAGACAATCGCGCCGATGACGCTGACTGCAATAAAATAGTACAGCACGTACTGCACGGTTGCTGCACCTCCTTTCAGGTTTCCTACAATTTTACCACAGGCATTGCCGTATTGCAAAGAAATCAGGTCAAAAATAGCCGTGACTAACGAAAAAGTAGCGGTGTCTAACACAAAAGGCGCCTTTTCAGTCGCCTTTTGTCAGTCTGTCAAAGAAGTATTATTTTAATTTTTACGCTTCGTGCGGCAGCACGCATAAAATAGAATTTGCGAAGCAAATTCATAAATT
>OGYI01000160.1_pt1 | contig 83116 bp, 55 predicted proteins | sample 1576521 | NCBI WGS metagenome assembly OGYI01 (sample SAMEA3541484, study PRJEB24748) | human gut metagenome | biome: human gut; feature: human-associated habitat; material: faeces | place: China | collected 2012
TCGTCAAGTAGTTTTCCCATAATTTTGTCATTTTTTTAAGCAAAAAGTAATTGACATCTGCACACAATGTCGTTATAGTTAGTAAAGTATCTTCTATAATAAAAGATACAAAAACTACATAAACTTGCGGGCATGGCGGAATTGGCAGACGCGCTAGATTTAGGTTCTAGTGGGAGACCGTGCAGGTTCAAGTCCTGTCACCCGCAGTTTAAGAAAGTCGAATCTCTTGTTGAGGTTCGACTTTTTCTTTTGCTAGTAAATAAATACGAAATATGATAAAATTATAAAGTTGTGTGCAAACAATGACAAAGTGAAGAAAAGACTGGAGAGTAAAATGAAAAAAGTAATTATTATTGGTGCAGGCCCGGCAGGACTTACAGCAGGATACGAACTATTAAAACAAAAAGGATATGAAGTTACTATTCTGGAGGAAACGGACAGAATAGGGGGAATTTCACAGACTGTAAAATATAAAGGAAACAGAATGGACATTGGTGGCCATAGATTTTTCTCCAAAGATGACAGAGTAAATAATTGGTGGAACAATATAATGCCAATACAGGGGAAACCATCATACGACGATAAGGTTTTAGGAAGAGAAAAAAGCTACGCTACAAACGGACCTGATCCTGAAAAAGAAGATGTGGTAATGCTTGTAAGAAACAGAGTTTCAAGAATTTATTACGCAAAGCATTTCTTTGATTATCCGGTCTCTCTTAAATGGGCGACAATTAAGAACATGGGCTTTGCTACAACTATGAAGGCTGGCTTTAGTTATTTACATTCCGTTTTCAGAAAACTGCCTGAAGATAATTTGGAAAATTTCTATATAAACAGATTTGGACGAGTTTTGTATTCTATGTTTTTTGAAGGCTATACAGAGAAACTTTGGGGCCGACACCCTAGGGAAATCTCGGCAGATTGGGGAGCGCAAAGAGTAAAAGGACTTTCAATATCTGCTGTTTTAAAAGATGTATTCAGCAAGATTATGCCAAGTGGAAAAAACAAAAAAGTAGAAACTTCATTAATTGAAGAATACATATATCCTAAATATGGACCAGGCCAGTTGTGGGAAATGGTTGCCAAAGAAATAGAAGAAATGGGCGGTACCATTGTTTTTAACAGCAAGGTTACAACAATTAATACGGAAGATGGTGGTAAAACTGATAACAAAGGAGCGCATAATAAGGAAAGTAGCGGAGTACATAATCAGGAAAACAGAGAAGTGCATAATCCGGAAAATAATATAGTAAAAAGTGTTTGTTGCATAGAAAACGGACAGACAGTGGAATATGAAGGAAATATTTTTATTTCTTCAATGCCCGTTAATGACTTGGTGGCAGGCATAAAGGGCAGTGAAATACCGCAGGTAGTTGAAGAGTCAGCAAAAGATTTACCTTTCAGGGATTTTGTCACAGTTGGCTTGCTTTTAGACAAATTAAATTTGAAAAACGAAACTAAATTAAAAACTTTAAATAATATTGTGCCTGATTGCTGGATTTATGTTCAGGATACAGGAGTTAAGCTGGGAAGAATTCAGGTGTTTAACAACTGGTCGCCTTACATGGTTCAGGAGCCGGACAAATATGTTTGGATAGGACTGGAATATTTTTGCAGGGAAGGCGATGAATTCTGGAATATGAGTGATAAGGAATGTATTGATTTTGCAATTAATGAGCTGGTCAAAATGGACGTGATTAAGACAGCGGATGTGCTTGATGCTCATAGAGAAAAAATCAAGAAAGCCTATCCGGCATACTTTGATGGCTATGCAAATATGAATGAAATTATTGATTACCTTAATACTTTTGACAATTTGTATTGCGTGGGTCGAAACGGTCAGCACAGATATAACAATATGGATCATTCAATGGTTACATCTTTTGAAACTGTAAAAAATATTGTGAATAATATTAAAGACAAAAGCAATATTTGGAATGTGAATACAGACAAAGAATATCACGAAACAAAAGAATAAACATTAGCAATAGAATGACAATGGGTAGGAAATCCAAACAAAAGTAAAATTGTTACAGAAACAATAAGGAGCAAAAATGCAATATTTAATGTTCTTAATAGGAATTGTCTTGGGGGTTCTTATTATCAAAATTTTCAACAGAAAAATAGAGAAATCAATTAAACTAAAAAAATATAACAGATATATGTTCTGGGTTGTGCAGGCATTGCTTGCAGCAGTGGTATTGGAAATTTTTACTTTTAATTTCACAAGCTATGAGAAAAACAATAATCCAAAGTTTGCTGTAATGTTTGATACTAATACACTTGGAAACACCGTAACTTCAGACAGCAATGAAATAGTAGAAAAGAATAAGGCGAAAAACGGAAACGTGGAAGTAAGCAAGGAAGGGGAAACACGTTTGTATTCTGTTATTGTGTATGCCGACTGTGCGATTAAAGATTTGGACCTATCTATGGATGGGACAGAGAAAACTGCTGACTGTAAGGTCTATTATAAGGACGAGGCGAACACTGTAGAATACGCGAAAGCCGACTGCAATGTAACACTTGTAAATGGACTTGCATCTACAGGACATATAAAAACTCATTTTGCAGGGAAAACAGATTCTGTAAAACTAACCTTAGAGGTTCCGGTAGAATCTTCTATAAGTAAAATATATGTGAAAGTAAATTATAGTAAGGCTTTCAAATTTAATGCTATTAGAACTATAGTTATGATGATTTTTATTATGCTTTTTACCCTTATAAGATTCACAGGAAGCGTTGAGTTTGTAAATAAAACAAAAAATATACATTATAATAGGAAGATACTCGTTACAATAATGATTCTTCAGGTTGGATTTGTGGTTCTGCTAGCGGGCATGACTAATGCTTGTTTTGATTATGCAGGACGGCTAACCGGATTTGATTTTAGCACCGATATGGACGCTTATCAGGAATTAACAGTGGCGCTGGCAAATGGAAAAGTAGACATAAATGGTGTTAGTAGTAGTGGAACCTATTTTGTGCAAAGTCAGATTGAACAACTTAACAAGTTAAAGAACCCATACGAATGGAAGCAAAGAAGCAATATTAAATACAAGTGGGACAGAGCTTTTTACAAAGGAAAATATTATTGCTACTTTGGTGTTGTGCCTGTGCTGTTTGTATATCTTCCTATTTATATGGTAACGGGCGCACTGATTAGCACGAAAATATATGTATTAATGATGTGCGTTATTTGCATGTTTCTTATGTGCAATCTAATAATGACGATAGTCAACCGTTGGAAAAAGCCTGTTAATGTGTGGGTAATCGCAAGTTTGGTTGTGTGCTTCATTAGCAGCTCCTTCCTATTATATAGTATTAACGGAAGCAAGTTCTATGAGGCGGCATCAATATCTGCACTTGCCTCGGCTTTGATGGGGATTGATTGCATACTTAATGCCTTTACCGAAAAAGGAATAAAAAAGAAAAGGCTTCTGCTTGGAGCGACTTTTATGGCACTGGCAGTAGGCTGCAGACCAAACTTTGTGTTGGCGTCAATTATTATTTTGCCGATAGTTCTAAATGGACTGGCAACAAACGGTGGATATAATAGAATAAATAAAGTTGGAAAGACAAGTGGAAATGAACAAAAAAAATGCAATTATTTTAAGGCAATATTTTCCAGAAAAAATATAAAAGAGATAATAACATTTGCCTTGCCATATTTGGTGATTGGAATTGCTCTAATGTATTACAATTATATTCGTTTCGGAAGTATTACAGAGTTTGGAGCAAAGTATCAATTAACTGTGTACGATACAAGTTACTACCATATAACGGATATTGGAAAACTTCCTGTGGCAATAAGCAAAGGCTTGTTAATGCCACCAAGCGTAAGTTCGGTTTTTCCATACTTAAATCCGACAATGACAGGTAGTAATTACATGGGCTTCTTCTACAGCATGGCTTGTATGGGAATATTTGCTTATCCTATTATGTGGCTGCTTGCTCTGATTCCGTGGACCGGCAGAAGAATCGTAAAAGAAACAGGAAACAGAGGCTTCGTAATGACAACTTTGGTAGTTGCTTTCGCAATGTGTTATATAACAACCACAATGGGTGGAACGTCACTTCGATATTCTATTGATTATGCCTGGATGTTCTTTCTTCCTATTATATATGTGGTTCTTATCATGTATTCCAAGGCGAGAGAAAAAGGCATTGAAAGATATGTAACAAAAATAATGATTGGTCTTGCCATAGCATCTTTTGCAATAACAGCCATGGTTGCAATCTCTCCGGAATGGAGCGATATAAAATATGATTCGCCAGTACTGTTTTATTATATTAAACAGATGCTGGTATTTTGGAAATAACTCTAGAGAACAATAGAATAGTATATTAAGCTTAAATAGCCTGCGTATCTAATAGTAATAGATGCGCAGGCTTTTTTCGTTAAAACAAAATGAAAAAATAGACAAGAAAAGACAAAAAAATATCTAAAAAATATACAAAAGAACGAAAAACGTTTCCCCAAAAATAAAAAATAATAAAAAATAATAAAAAACATTTTTTTTGCAACGTTTTTTCAATGCCAAAATTGTAAGATGTGACAAAAAAGTGAACGGTATATGTTCTTTTATTGAAAAAAATTGACGAATCCGATAAAATAAAAGTAAAACAAAGCGGATAAGTGGGTCTTTTTGACTCAAAATGCCATATTTGAATAAATTGATTTTACTAATTATATAGAAAAAATAAATTTGAAGAATACTAAACTTTAGGATAAAGCACGAAAGGACAGGAAGAATTATGAAACAGATAGCGAGAAGAATAACAGGTTGGCTATTGGTATTGTCAATGGTAACATCCATGTTTGGACAATCCACACCAATCACATACGCTGCTTCCAACAATGGTAAAGGGGAGACACCGGGAATTGAATTCTCAATGGTGTACCAGTCAGGTGGTAGTAGTATTAACGCAGATAAGGATAATACGAATGGAGACAATGAAGTATCGGATAGTCTGCAAGGTAAGAACAAAGCGTTGTTAGGACGTGGATATGAGAATCATATTAAGGTAAACCTTGTAGGAAACCTGAATGGTAACGGTAGAGCTTCAGGAATGTACTTTGAATTGGAATTACCGGTATTTCGTATTGTAAATGACAAGCTTACACTCATTCCATCAGAGGAGGCCGCAAAGCTAACTGATGAAGATTTTAAAAATGATAAAAGTCTTATAAGGGTTATGGCAGAGTTTACATCTGACACACCATTAGATTGGGATTATGCTCAGGACAAACATTATTGGGGAACTAAGGTAAGGGTTAAAAATACAGGTAATGTTGTTGCAGGAAAACAGGCGGTACTGCCTGTGAACTTGTGGTTTGAAGGAAATATGCCTGAAAACTCAGCGAGTATAGTTAAGCTGGGTGGCGGTTATGCAACCTATAGAGACTATAGTGGAAATATATATGATGGTTACGAAAAGGATGCAACTACAGTAACAGATACTGCTGCTACATTTACTATGATTTGTAGTAACTTAGAGTGGACAACAAGTATCGTAGGAGTTGCACCTAAGAATGTTCTTTGGGATAGATACAATTATGTAACTTATAAAATTACAATAAAAAATACATCTAAGGATACGGATTCCTGTTATGATTCTTCCAACTTCCAAATTAAAGCACCGACGGATTTTGAAACCGTAGACGGATGGGAAAGCGGACTTCATGTAGAGAATGCAGCAAAGTTCCTGTACAACAACGGCTCACCGACTGCTAATAATAAATGGGACAATTGGGAAAACGCTAATGAACTTATGGTAGGTGTTCCCGGCAAGGGTGGCATCATGATTTATGATGTTACTGAACTAGAGTCTACTGAATCAGGTCAGGCTGCGATGGAAAAATGGGATATGACTAATTTCACTAACATCACAGATGATAAGGGAAATGAGTTAAAGACAATGCCATATTATTTCAAAAAAGATGGAGGTATTTATTTTGAAAAAAATGGTAAGGTTTACAGTGGAGCCGGAGTAAACAAGCATGAAGATTCATCAGGATATGATCATCGTACATTCTATGTATCACTTCCTATGAGCACAGATATACCTAGTGATAAATTATCTAGAATTCCAATTAAGGTATATAACACTATAGCTTTTGGTGAGGGATATACTTGGACAAAAGTTAGTCAAAATGTTAATTGGGGATTTATAGCACCAGTTGATGACTTCCAAGGCAAGAAATTTGTTACAGAAACGGAAGAAGTAAACGGTGTAGAACAGGAGGTTGAAAAAGACGAAAAAGAAGTTGCTATTAATGATACCGTAGATTACTATCTTGGACATTTCCAAAATACAGGAAATATACCAGTGTTCAATGCAATGGCAACTGACTCCATTGATAAAGATTTTGAACTAAACAAAATATCTGCAATATTCAATGTAGATGCTGACAAGGACGAACCGAAACTTGCAGATTGGTTTGATGAGGATAATACAGTTCAGTTTGAATTCCTAACTTATGATAATCTTAACGGTACAGGAGATCCAAAGTCAGAGTATGTTACTTTAGGTAAAATGGAACCAGATGCGGATTTGACAGATTCAACACACAAAGCTTGGAGCTTACAGTTAGGAAACTTAATTGATGACTATATACAGAAGGTTGAAGCAACAGGTAAGAAGTGTGTATATAACTATCACTTCCGACTGAAATTCAAAAAACGTATTGAAGCAGGAGAAAGCTTTGATGGTCGAGTGGCAATCAATGGTGTTGTAAGTAAAGGTAAAAAATATCCAAACGACTTAGTTACTTCTTATGAAAGATGGGTTGGTGATCCAAGCAAACGTTCAGAAGAAGGTGAGGATGGATACAAAAAAGATTTAAAAGAATTAGATAAATCTACAGCGTCCATTCAGGCAATAGTTGCTGATCCTAAGATTGATACAAAAGTTGTTAAGAAAACTGATACAGGATATGAGAAAAAAGATCCTATGGAAGTACCTGTTAACACAAAAGGCTATGGTATTTATTATCAGTTAGGTAACGACAGTGTTTCAAAGATTATGCCAGGACAGTTTGATTCTGGTGAGCTGGCAAAATACAATGATAAAGCTGGAAAGGTAAAGGGCTTTATTACAGACAAGGTTATTTTGTCGAAGAGATTAGTAGATAAAGTGGCGAAAATATCTTCTATAACACTTCACACAGGTGCAGACACAAATCCTGATATTACATTAAAGGTATCTGATTTGAGTAAAGATGCAGACGGAAATTACTATATAGATAAAAGCGTCTGGAAAGATAAAGGCGAACTTATTAATGTTACTGTAGACATGAAGAGCTTTTTAGACAAAATAGAAATAACTCCGGATAACGAAGATGTTTACATATTATTAGAAGGAATTGCAAATTTAGTTTCACCTAAGGTAAAGAAAGATACATCAAAAGATGACGATAAAAAAGATGACGATAAAAAAGATGATCAGGACATACCTGAGGAAGAAAAGTATGACTGCACAATAGTCAAAGGTACATTTACAACTAAATATAAAGATGAGGATTTGAATGTAAGTGATGAAGATGAAGCAACACTAATCGTTAGAAATATTAATCCTGTTATTAAAGGCATAAGTTATGGTCAGGATTATATTGAAAACGGACAGCATATTAAGTCAGATGAAAACAAGGCAAGTGGAGCTGAGGAACAGGATAAGATTAATCAGATTGAAGTTCCAAAGGAAATTGACAATGCTGGTTACAAATTCTTTGTTAGTAATGCAACACCATCATATTCAGAAGAAGCAAAAATTTCAATTGACTTATCAAGTAGTGTTGGAAGTAAAACAAAGTCTAATGATGTAAGAGGCTTCTTAACAAAAACAATTACTATTAAGAACTTCAAAGATGTGGCAGACATTAAACAGATTAGATTCTGGAATTGGGACAAAGATCCAAGTGCAGACAATGCAGATGTTACTATTCCATTTGACAGCATGACTGTATCACAGGATGGAACAATTACAATTGAGTTGAAAGATTATACTCAGATTGAATATTTGAAATATATGGTTATTGATTTAAATAACTTCTTAGGAGGCAAGGACGAAGATACTCCTGAGATGGAAATTCAAATTGATGGTAGAACAGAATGGTTCAATAATCTTGATGCTGTTATGAACTTCACACCTGATGATAAGACAATGCAGGTGGAGGCAGATACAAAGAGCATTGTAGATTTAACAAATCGTTTATACATTCAGGAACCATATGCGGAAATACATGCAGATGTTCATTACTATGATTTAGATGGAACAACAAAAACTGATGCAAATAATAGAGATAAAACTGATAAGTGGTTAGGTATACCATACGACAGAGATTTCATCTATACAATTGATATAGGAAATACATGCAAATCAAAATTAGATGACTTTGATGTTATTATTGACTTGCCTGTTAATGACAACAAACAGGGTGATGAAGCTAACACAGGATTCCACACTACAGGAATTAGAATTAGTAAAGAATTAGTAGGTCAGTACGAAAAGTTAGAAAAGCTTACATTATATGATGCAGATAGCGACCAGGGAAAAGTCTTTAATATAGACTATAAAAACGGCAAGTTAATATCTGAAGACGGTCAGAGTGTAATTGAAGGTGTGGTTGTAGACGGAGATATTTATATAGATGAACAGAAGATATATACTGAGTTCGGTATGAATATCAAGAATCTTAAGAAAGTGATTATTACAGGCAAGGGCTTCAGAGCCACAAGAGAAGCACCAGCTGATGAAAAACACAGAGTTACATTATACGGTTATTTAGATTCTAAGATTAATTCTTGGAATGAAATGGAAGTTAACGGAAAGAACTACTTATCTGAATTCAGAGACAGTGGTGATGACTATATATTTACAACACGTGATACTGCAAAGGCATTAGTTAGTAAAATGTATTTTGATACAACAATGGTTGCAGGATATAAAGACAATAACGATAATGGTAAACGATTTGACTCAGTGAGTGATTCATATGAGCATATGCGATTGGAGCACTCTCATTATGGATGGACTGATGAATATCCAGATAATGATGAATTAGATATTGGTTATAAAGCAATAGGTTCATATTTATTAGACTTTAGACAATATTTGAATTCGGGAAGCAATTATCCGAATGATGCAAATCATCAGGAATTGTATGATATGGTACCAAATACATCTAATGCAAAGTGTACTCCGAATGATTATGTGTATACACAGTCAATGAACACAGCAGTAGATGTTGAAATGACGGTTAATTTGCCATCGAATTCATTTGAAGCATATTATTTAAAGGTGCATCCATATGCATATGACTATATTAAGGAAATAAAAATTCATCGTGAAGGTGACGATAATGATACTTGGACTACAGTAAAAGAGTCCGACTGGAAAGATTCTATAGAAAAAATCACAGGAACTAATGGAAAAGATTCTTATTATAGATTAAATCTTTGTAAATTGGGTGATGAATATGGTATATATAGAAGTCCTAAGATTGACTATAAGACAGATAAGGCTGTAGACAAAATCGTCATTGCTCTAAAAATTAACAGAGATGCTTCTGAAGAGAAAAATGGTGAAACAGTTGCTAAAAATGCAGACTATGGTACTTGGTATAATTTTAATGATGAAAAGACTAAGTATATGTTTGAGATAACGGGTCGTTTCTTTAAATCAGGTGTGGCTGATGCTACAGCAAGCACAAAGATGGATATTGGCGGTTATACTGAACGTCAGTTTTCTCAGGCAAAGAAGAGAACTGATGAAGGAAAGCCAAATGGAATGAATAATACTAGCATTGCTTCGTCAGATTTGGCAGGCGGAAATGGCATAGTTAACCGTATTGATGCGGCAAATGCAGCTTATCGTTCGCTTTGGTCATGGCAAGATTATTACAAAACATGTATGTCATATGGTGTACATAATTATGCAGCTTATAAATCGGGACATTTGTTTACTACAGCAAAGGTTTATGTACATCCGGAAAAGAACAGTATTGTGAAAGGTGTACATGAAACACCAAAGACCAAGACGGACAGAAAGGCTAAGTTCTCATTATACAATGAATACTCAGTTAGTTTTGTGCAAACTCCGTATGGAGCATCACAAGATTGTATGGATGAACATAGGTCAACAGGTCATTCAGATGACTATTCGATTTATAATGACCCATACAACTGGACAGGAAAACATTCCTTTACTGATAAAGTTGTATTAACAGATACGTTACCGTACGTTAGACCTGATAGTGATTCAAACTATTATGGTTTCTTAGCAAAGAAGATTCTTATTTCAGAAGATTTACAACAATATATTGACAAGGTGGTTGTATATAAGAAGAAGTCAACATTAGATACAGATGGCAATGTGACTGATACTAACTTAACGGATACAATTACTATACAGGGGAAAGATATTGAAAAAGAAAATACAACCAATAATAATAGACGGGTTGATGGAAGTGACCAACATAAGGTACATACTACAGCAAGTAGAACATTTTATGAAATACCTGTAGTGTATCCACAAAGCAGTAGCTCATCACAGGTTACAGGAAATACAGCAGGTTCTATCGTATTAGGTGATGATGAATATATTACAAAATATGAAATTCACCTAAAAGATTTAGGCGGTGATGTTGACTATGCAGCAGAGTTGAAGGATATGGAGGATTTGCTTGATTCACATAATCATGGGGTAGACACTTTACCTGATATATACGTTGGTGGTGACATATATAGAATTACTGATGATAATATTAAAACATCAGGCAAATTTAATGATTGGAACAATATGAAGTGCGACAACTATATGCAGGAAAGCACAAAACCATATACTTCTAATAATGACAGTGCTTTGATTACATCCTATAGAATACCGTTCCAGGCGGGTGTTAATATTTCAGTAGGAAATAAAAGCAATACTATATATGACTATCAGAGTGACAACAAGACACCTAACCTTGCTAAATTTAATATTAAAGTTTGGAACCGTCAGGATACAAATAGTGAATCTGGAAGATCCGCAGAAATAGATAGTGCCACTGTTACGAATAGTATGGACTCAACCTATCGTCTTAAACATATTTATATACCAGAGGCGTTTATAACTGGTGATTGGTTTAATGTAGATTACTTAAAGATAGGTGACACTACATACACATTGGCACAATTGAAAACATTGCTTACAGATACTGAACATAAATATTTTAGCTATGACAGTGAAAATAAGCAGTATGTATTTGATGTAAATGAATATGTTAGAGATCGTGTTAATACATTAACAAAGATTACACCTAATAATACAAAGAAAGACAGTTCACAGTATTATAAAGAATTTGTAGATTCATTTGTAATTAAGTTCAAAGGTGTAGGAGAAGGTATATTAGATGGTGGTGATTTCTTAAATGTTAACAAAGAGAATTTGGCTGACGTTACATTAGCTAATGCTCAAAGCACATTCTCTTATGATGGTGTTTATGTTGACAGAAATAAGGATGACATTGAAGCTAATGCATGGACATATGATTCAACACCAACAATAATTAATAGTCCTGATAGTTTTACAACAAGTTGGCCACATGCACGTAACTATGTAAGTTCAACCTTTACAACACAGGAACCTGATGCATGGGGATGGTCAGGATATGTTACAGGCACAAGTACATACACAGAATATGTTGTAAAGAACCTTGTAAGTACATTTGAAGTTTCAATGAAACGTGAAACAAAAATTTCAGATAGTACAAATTCATTCGCTTACGACATTGATGGTAAAACTAAAGTAGCATTAAATAAAAATCAATTATTACCTGATGACTTTATTGAGTACCAGATTAGTTTAGGAACATCAGATGATTCAGCAATTCCTGTATATCATCCTGATGTAAGATTCATTGTACCAAATGGTCAGCGAATTATTGGTTGGTACATATTAGAGAATGATTCTGATATAGGAAATGAAGATATCACTGCACAGGCAACCAGTGGAAGCAACACAGTAAGTATAGTTAAGGACAAGCGTTACTATAAGGCAAGTGATAATACAGATACAAATTACAAACAGTTAAACATTTCATGTGGTGATTTAACAAAAGATGAAAAATACAATCAAATAACTAAAGGTAAAAATATTAAGATTGTTGTTATAACTGAATTAACACAGGAAGTAAAACCGTTTGAAGGTAAGAATATTGTACAAAATGTATATGTTACTACACATCCAAAACATACATATTCACAGCATGCATTATATTACAAGGATAGTGGGGATAATGTAACATATGGCAGATTATATGGTCAAAGTGGCTATTATGGTTCTTTCTATAATAATGAAAGTTCTTATGTTGGAACTATTAAGAGTGACATAACTTATTACAATAGCTCATTGACACCTGAATTAGTATATGTTGACGGATATGAGACACCGGGTAGAAATGAAGATACAAATCCACACATAGATGAAAGACCTATGATTGCTAAGTTGTATGGTCCAAATAAGGGAGCTGTAACTAATAGCACAACACATAAATTATCATCTATTACATATACAACATCTTTCTTAACTAATAGTAGAAAAGATGGTAGATGGTTTAAGGGATTTGATTTAACAGAAAAACCGGAATTTGCTTATCCTGAAAATATGGATTCTACAGGAACTAAGAAGGCTAAGGTTGAATATTGTTTCTACAAGGATTTATCAGGTAAGACAATAGGAACAGATGTTGGTATTTATACAGATAAACAGTATATATCTCAATGGGTAGAGGCTGATAAAGTATTAACAGGTGATACAATCACACAAGCTCAGATAGATGCAGGTTACTTCTTATTAAAGGATGCAGTATCTATTAGATGGACATATTATGATGTACCGGCAGAAGAAATTACATTTGCTACAGCAGATAAGCCATTCGAACTTCATGGTATTGGTAGATATCGTGACACTAGAAATGCTGCTGAGAAGCAAAACACAACTGCCAGTGACAAGTTCACTATAGGAGTATCAGCAAGTTGTGCGTTTGAACATTTACATGATGAAGACATTAGCAACACTGATGAAAATCAAACAACAACAGATACTAAATATGAAAATACTTCTACAGCAACAATATACGGAAGTACAACAGCGGTAATTACAAGAGAAAGACCAATACTTACAGTTCACACACAAATATTTAAAAATTCTGATGACGCAGCAGTTAAATACAATGCTAATGCTGAACAGATAAAAGGTTATCGACCTGGTGACAAAGTTTGGTATAAGACAACTGTAATTAACAATAAGAGAGGACAAACTGATCCGCAGGGGGCATTATTGAATCCTGCATTGTTTGACAAGATTCCTGAATACATTACTACTTCAGGTCTTGATGCAAATAAGATTAAGATAAAATGGTATAATGCAGATGGTACACTGAAAGATGATTCGGAAATACCAAAGTATACTATTACGAAAACAAAATTCAGTGATGCAGCAGATTATGGTGGAGATTTTGTTACTACAAAGAATTACAATGACGGAGTTTCTAATACAGGTAGCGGTCATGCATACACAGATCTGATATTTAATGGAACTAAGAAAAACACAGACACAACATCAATTGACTTTAACGTATATCAGATACAGTTTGATGATGGTTCACGCTTAGAAATTGGTGAAACATTAGAAGTGTATTATGAGGCAGAAATCAGAAAAGAAGATTTGCCTTTAGCTTATACAACACGTAATAATGAAGATGGTACTCAGAAAACTTATGTGGATTACTATCCAAAGATGGGTGAGTATTACCAGTGGCAGAACTTCTACTGGTCATATAGTTATTCATATCCATATATTGGGACTATTGGTTCATTAAGCACACGATTTGCTAATCAAAATGATATGATGGACATGAACTATCTCTATCATGATGTAGGTGTTAGTGGTACAAGAAATAAGAACATTGACAAGTATGAATATTTGAAGGAATCTATTACCTATATGCCTGGGTCAAATGAAACGGATACAAGTAACGGTAATGACGAATATGGAAACAACGGCTATCTTAAAGATCAGGATATGCGTACTGCTAATAATCAGCAGATGACATATTATGATCCAACACGTACAACAGGTAAATACAATCAACTTCCTGTAAGTGAAAACTATAGAAATGGTTCAGTTACTGGTTACTCCAGAGATTACTATAATAAGCTTATGGTACTGCGAGTGCGAGACAAGAACTGGCAGGGAAATCATGAAGATGTAGTTATTTGGACAGAATCAAGACTTCATCTGCAGACAGCGTGGTTGCTGGCAAGTTCACAGATGATTGGTGATGATGATTATTTGAAATCACAGGAGTATTTGCCAACAAACTATAGTAAAGGACAGTGGGATGATCACTATACAGCTTATAAATGGTATTATAGTTCGGATCACAACCAGCTTAATGATTATATAAGAAATTTAAATGATGATACCATTACAACATTGGAATATGATCAGGACTTCACAACACGTATTGGAGCATATAACTACGGTGATTGGGACATTGAAAGTGGTCTCGAGTTTACATATGTAATGCCACAGGGTATAGAGCCTAAATTAGACAAGGACGGTAATCCTGATTTTAGTGACTTAAAGGCTGAAATTTTAAGCAGTGGAACAAGTAAGAATCCTGTATATAGTGATATTGATATTGAAAATGATGTTAAGGTAGAAGTAATTCAAAGTCCAAACAATAAGCAAGGTTACTTAACACCAAACATTATGAGAGATCCACTTCTTAGTACATCAACTATGAATAATAGTGGTGACAGTTATGAAAATAAAGATGCTTATTATAGTGAAGATGAACATACTTCTTGGGTTCTTAGAATAACAATAACTAAGCCACTTAAAAAATGGTTTAATAGAGGTGATGAAACAGGTTATGCAATGTATGTAAATATTCCATCTCATGTGTATGCTACACCTAAGAATGAATATTGGTACGACGAAGTAATGGTTAAACCTGTTGATACAACTAAGGATCTTTACTATCAGGTTTATGATACAACTTCACTTTGGGGAAATAATTATTTGACAGACATGCCAAAACCGGTAAGTACACAAAAATATGGAATGGACTTTATGTGGAATACATACTATGTACATGATGACCATCACAGAGATAGTAACTACTATTTCCTTAACGGTTCCCCAAACACACCTTACATTAACGGTATGAATATTACGAACCGAGAGGTGTCAAGTCAGGGAAAAGATGCAGACAGTGCAGCATCCGCTAGTGTAGAGGATAGAAAAGTTTTCTCAAGCGGTGTTCGTAATACTTATGCAAGTACAGGAACCCGTGCTCATATGAGAAAACCAATGATAAGAACTTGGACTACAGTTGGTGAAGATAATATTAACGGTAGCAAGTCACAAGATTATTATGTTGATCCGCAAGGTGAAACATCAACATTGAACATTCATGTTGAAAATAAATACTGGCTTAATACTTTAGCACCAGAGTGGCTGCTGAATTACACAACGTATCAGACATTTAAGGTAAGACATACTTATGCAACAGACGGTGGAAATATGGGAACGCTATATCATCCTGTAGTTACAAATATTTTACCGGCAGGTATAGTACCAAAAGATACAGATGGAAATCTGTTTACTACTGATAATAAGGAAAATGCTAAGAAGAAGTTAGACTGGACCTTAAGAGGTGCAGATTATAACGGAGCAGACTTAGATACCTTAAAAGAATATCAGGAAGAACAGGAACTTTACGAAGCTACTGTTGAATACATTCAATTAGAAGGTGAAGATGGTACTCTGGAAGGAAGATACAAGATAACCTTTAAGCAGAAGGAAAAAGTAAGCATCAGAAATGAGAAGAAGGTTAAGATTGATTCAGAATCATCAAGAGTATTTTCATTTAAGTTCTTTACAGCAGATAATCCTGATCTGAATACTAAAGATGGAACAAAGGATGAAAGACTAGGAGAACAATATCAGTCAAATAGAACTTTCATTTCCAGTGAAATGAATAACTTCAAGTTTAAGATTGATTCAGATGTTGAAAACAAGCAGGTTGCTGAATCAACAGGAATGGAAAATCCTTACTATGTAGGTAATGAAGTTGTTGACTCATATGTATATAAATACAACAAGAAGGACAGATATCACTGGACAGGTACATTAAAAGATTCAAGACTTGATATTGCAGAAACAAACAGAGATTACAATGATATGCCGTCAGGTACACCTAAGGCAGTGTTACCAAAGGTACCAACAGCAAGTAATCTTGGTAGTGATTCAGCAATTGATGCAACAGATCAGTTAGGTAATAAACGATACTATGAGAAAGATAATCAGATTCAGGAAATAAATGGAGACCAATTAAGTCTTGAAGATTATCCAGAATTAAGACAAAACGTTTACTTGCGTTCAGAAGATAAAGGTGCAGACTTAGATAATGGATGTGTAGATTCAAATGCAGGTGTTATGACATCGAATAGAATTAGGGTAAAATATCCGGTTATTGAAAATAAGACGTTTGTTTCTAAAAATGCAGCGGATGCGGTTGACAATTTAGGAGCACGTTCACCTGAATGGCAGGATGATATTTATGAGTATTATCCTTCAGAAGATGAACCTATACAGTACATGGATGACCTTTATTACAATGTAAAAGTTGTAAATGGCGCAGATAAAGTAAAAGATGATGAATATTATTATCAGGGAAATATTTCTCATGCTAAGATGAAGGTTACAGTAGTATTACCATCTATTGTAAAAGCAGTACCGTTAAAAGGCGACGCAGTATATCTTATATACAAGAAGGCTGATGGCACCGTTGTTAAGATGAATATAGACGAAGCTGAAAAACATGGTTATGAATTGAAAGTTGTAGATAAACACTACAATGACAATAAGGAACAGGTTATTACATTTGAGGTATGTACAGCTGGAGATTATGAAGATACAGATGAATTGCCAATTTATAGTGATTATGTACATGGAAAACATTTACCAGGTTACTTTGCATACAAAGATACGTTGGTAGTAGGTGTTAAAACACAGGTACGAAACAATGTTCTTGATGATTCAGAAATAGAAACATCAGATGAAGCTTGGAAGAATGATTCCGCATGGGATAATAAATTTAAGGCTGATGGTTATGTAACTTTTGATGATGCAGATGGATACTACTTAAAAGATACAAATCCGGATGGTGGTTTTGATGCATTAACTGATTTAGATGATGGCGGTATCTTATATGAAAGAGAAGCTACGGATGATAAGGATAACGAAGTTGATTATGATAGTGATGGCGATTATTCTGATAAATACGCAAAAGATGAATCAGCTATTGTAACATTATTAAAACCACATTCAACAGTACGACTTGATACATCAGTTCAGCGTAGAGAAGTGGATAACCCTGATATATTAGGTGGTTCACATAGAACAATTGATGATCCAATAGTAAAGAGCTCAGTTCGACTGTCTGTATATATGGATCAGGCTGTAAATGAAGGTAGTGCTGTAAGAGAGTTCATAGTAGATTGGCGTATACCATTTAGATCAACTTTCTTAGCAACTAAGGAAGAAGCACCTGTAAATGAAGATAGTATATCAAAACAGATATATGCTATAGGTACAGGTGTTTGGGAAATTCCTGAAAACTGTGGCGATGAAGCATACAGAGAAGCACTAAAGAGGAACCTGAAAGTACAGGTACTTGCATTATGTAATGATAATGTAGATGATGCAGCAGATGGTGCAACTTATCAGGATGTTAAGAACAGTAATGCAGGTGAGTGGTTGAACTTAACTCAGTTGTATAATGAAAAGATTGCTGGAACTTCGGATAAAGGAGTTAGCATCGACAAAAACACAATTATTGATATTAGAAAATTATCTGAGAAACTTTATGGTAATAGAACTTCTTTAGGTAAGAGAATATATCAGGTACGTTATATTATTTCTTCTGATGAAGATGAATATGTTGTTCCTAAGGGATTTAGATTAGACATTGATGCTGATTCGGATACAGATGGTAAGCAGGAAATGAATGATGTTGATCCTGAACATAACAACTTAGATCCACTTCCAGAGTCAGTTGTATCAACAGCTAACGATCAGGATGAATATGATGACGAGAACAAGATTGGTAATGCAGCCTTTGTTATGATGACTGCAAGCCACTTAAGTGAAACCAGAAGACATGTAAATCATTTTGCTACAGGTTGGGCTAAATATGATGATACACAGTTGTGTGCAGATTCTGAACGCTCAAGAGCAGGATATTATATAGCAAAAGAACTTCCGGTAATGGAAATTGATATGAAGAATCAATACTTCATGGTTTCAAGAAACAAAGATACAAATGACATTGAGTTTGGATGGAGTAACGACATAACAATTAACAATTCATCTAATATGCTTAAGTACAGCATTGAATTAAAGAACTTGGATAATGAGGAAATCGCAAAAACAGATGTTGGTGAGGTTGAAGAAGACTATGCATCTAACCCACAGGTTGTTGCATTGTTACCAGTTATTCAAAACTTAAGTTCAGCAGTAGAATCAGAGGATCCTTTGGTATACAAATACTTCCATGAAGTAGAGTATGGTAGTGATGAATGGAAGAATTCCTTAGCTCCAACCTTTAAGTCACCGGAAACATTCGATGACTCACAGGCAGTTTGGTCATGGCATGTTGAAGATAAAGACGGCAATGTTGTTAGCAAAGACAAATGTAAGATATCTTCAGTATCAATGAATATGTATGAAAAGATTGCCGGAATTAAGTATGAGAGACAGAGAAGATTTATAAGATGGACAGCAGATGGACAGCTTGAACCGGGTCAGAGAATGGTAATTGACTATATGTTACCTATAGCTACTGATGAAAATACAATGGTTGAGTCAGAGTTATTAAGCTCAAAAGGTTACGGATTTAAGTCAGGTGCATTTGAACCATCAATTCCTGTATCACAGAACGTTAAGAATTATGCATATGAAATTGACACTCGTGATGTTAACGATAATGGTAAAAGCAATATTGAAAATACAATTACTGTATCTGTAAATAACGTAGGTTTCGCAGGTACACAGGCATTTAACCGAAACAAGAGAGCTTTCTCTGAATATGGTTACGGTATGTCTGAAAAGGGAACCGGAGCTGACAGACCGGCACTTGTTCCTGAAGGTACGAAGTACAGCTTTACATCATCTATCTATAACCCAGAACCGGTATTAGGTAAGAAGGGGTATAGGCAACCGATTATATATGATGTACTTCCATTTGTAGGCGATACGCAATTGTATGCACCTACAGGCTTCTCTACATCAAGAGGAACTGACTGGCGTGGTTGGTTAAATCTTGAATCAATTAAGATTGAAGCAGTTGCAAATGGCTCGTCAAGTACAATGACAGATGGAAACAATGTAAATGTTTGGATAGGACCATTTAAGTACAATGGAAATACTATAGAAAAGACTGATATATCAGATTTACCAACTTTGGAACAAACATCATCAGTTAATTTCTATAAATCAATCAGAGGTAAAACAACTTCTGCTATTAATGAAAAGAAGAGGTATTTTGTAAGGTTATCAGATTTACTTAAGTTAAAGACATCTGATCCTGAGAAGTTTGAGGAACTTCAAAAACATGCACAGGCAATTTATGTAGAGCCTACAGATGATTACTATTTAAGTACAAAGGCTAAGTTGTCTGTATCATATGACTTGAAGGCACCACTTAACCTTCCATTAAGCAAGAATTGTATTTCTGAAGAATCAGAAACAATCTTACAGGATACAGCAGATTCAGATAGTTGGAATAGTTTCACAGCTCAGTCAGGAGATGACAAGGTTACAGAATCACCAAATGCAGGTGTTTGCTTAACAGCTCCATCTGACAGAGGTTATATCGGACATTATGTTTGGTTGGATGAAAGCTATAATGCTAAGTTTACAGACGAAGCAGATTATTACCAGCGTGACGGTAAGGGTAGATGGTTACTTGAGAAGAAGACAAAAGACTTAGATTATGACGGTGAAATTGATGATCCGGGTATTAACGGAGTTAAAGTTGAACTTCTTACAGAAAACGGATATCCAGTAAACCGTTTAGGTGAAGCTGTTGTAGAAAAAGACGGCAAGTATTGTGTAATTGACGAAAGCACAGGTAAGATTAAAACAGATACTATGGGTTCATCAATTTATACAACATACGGACCAATGTCGTATACAACAGAAAAAGATGTTTATGGTAATGATGGATATTTCATTATTTCAAATATTAAACCGGGAAAATATAAATTACGTTACACATTCCCTAAGGATAGTAAATACAATCAATATGCTCTTACAACTAGAAGTATAGGTGTTACAGGTACATCTGTTGACGTATACCGTCCAGGAGAGGCAAATGATACCCTTCCAGATTTAGGAGTAACAGGCAAAGGTGATGAACCAAGTGATAGTGCAAAGGTTGAATCATTAACTATCCAGACAAAAGATGCAATTCAAATTGATGCTATTGGTACAGATGAGTCAACTTATCAGGATTATGATGAAAAGATGACATCTTATGATTTAGGTGTTGCCCCATCATTTGAATACGGTGGATATTCATGGATGGATATTCAGTATGATGCTGCTGGAAAGACAATTACAGACAGCATTGATGGTAAGATGGATGATGCAGAAAAGAGACTTAAAAATGTAGATATTTATATTTATGAAGTTAAGACCGATGGTACAATGGTACCGGCATATGATAAGAATGGTAACGAGATAAGCACTAAGAATAAGACAACTATTTGTACAGACAGTAATGGATATTTCAGTACAACGTTATATCCATACAGAAGCTACATAGCTATTGCTGACACAGGTAAGATTGATGACATACTCAAACCATCACCGGTAACATTAAGTACCAAGGCTCTTCAATATGAGAAGGATAACGATTTACTATACAACAAGAATCTTAATAAGAATACAACTAACATATTCTCAGTTCTTCCAAAGTCAGATGACTACGATATGGGAAATTGTGTAGATGGTAGATATGGTTCATATGATAGATTAGGATTCGGTTATGTACCGGCAGGTGTTGGTGCTATTGGTAAATACATATTTGAAGACCAGAACTACGATGGTATTAGAAATGAGTACATTGATGAAAATGGATTACTTGTTTCAGAACCGGGTATTGACGGAATTAAGTTGGTACTTGAGAAATACTATTACGACAATGGTAAGTGGATTCGAATAAATGATGATGACGATGATGTAGTCGAAAGTCAGGGCTCATCATATACATTTATTGTTGATACTTCATATAAGATTGGTGATAACAGATACTTATGTGGATACAAGGTTAAGTTAGATATGAGTAGTGTTGATAAGGTTTCTGACACATTAGGTAAGAAATACATCTCAACTAAGTTCTATATGAACAACGGATTATCTGACAGTGATTTACCACTTACAGGAGGCAACTACAGATATCTTACAGATGATATCGTTGTACCGGCAGGTGAAGCTACAGACAGCACTTTAGATGATTATAAATTTACAGCAGATGGAAAAGATTATGATATTTCAGATGCACTTATTATTACAGAGTACGATGCAGGCTTAACAACAAAAGATGATGCTGAAATTGACGGTGTTGTTTGGGAAGATAAGAATTATAACGGTAAGCAGGATAAGTATACAGATGACGACGGCAACGAAGTTGACGAGCCTGGAATTGAAAATATTGAATTACAGCTTGTTCCATATGTATACTACAACAATAAGTGGCAGAAACTTAAGGATGCAGACTTAAAGGATGCAGGCAAGTTTAGTGAATACACAACTACAACTAATACAGATGCAGATGGTGCATACAAGTTTACTGATGTGAAGTCTACAGCAACAATGGCAGACGGAACAGAATGTATAGTTGGTTATAAGGTAAGAGTTAATACAAATATTGATGACTTACATTATGGCATAACAAAATACAGAAATGCAGCAGCAGATGAAGATAGTGATTTGTGGAAGAATTCAGATGATGAATTAATGCTTAATGAAAATGATGAATTCATTATTACTGCTAAGAAGATACCGGATAAGGATGTTAAGAGTGAATACGGAGAAGCATCTCTTAATAACCAGAGTGAATATTTAATTCACAATAACCTTGGTTACTTTGATGTAAACAAGGTAACAGACCATGACGGAAGGGATGCCGGATTGGTTAGATTTGAAAAAGGCTCAGTATCAGGTAAGGTTTGGCTGGATGATAATTATGATGGAATCATGGATAGTAATGAACTAGGTATGGTTGGACAGAAAGTTACTATCAAACGTTTCTATCTTGACAGTGTTTCAAGTGGAACTGAAAACTGGGTTGAAGATACTACATATACAAGCCCTGTATCAGTAACAGATAGTAATGGAGAATATAACTTAGATAATCTTGATACATTTGTTTATAAAGACGGCAAGTATTATCTTGCAGGATACAAGGTTTATATGGCAGAAGACCCTGACAATACAACCTATGGACCTACATTGTATGGAACATATGATCCTGACACACAGCGTGGTAGTGACCTTAAGAATAAGGAACTTACAAAGGACGATGACTATATTATCGTTGCAGACAGTTGTGGTAATGTTAGCGGTCAGGGAACAGTTAATGGAAGCAGTGCTGCAAAGAAAGTAAATGAATTAGCACATGTTACAGACTATAAGGATAAATATTATGATCTTGTAACATCTAAGGATTATGAAAAACTCGATGCAGGATATCATGCTTTCGAGGAATCAACAATTACAGGTAATGTATTTGAAGATTACAACTATGATGGAATTATTAATAGTAGTGATGATGGAAAGGCAGACGAATTTACACAGAAAATTAAGGATGCCCTTGGTAACAAACAGATGGTTGTTACAGCAACAACATACTACTATGATAACGGTCAGTGGAAACAGTATCTTGTAAGCGGCAATGCTGTTACATATACAGACATAGTTGATGCTACAAGCATAGACGGAAAATATGAAATCGAAGTTCCAACACAGGTAACAATTAATAATAAGAATTACCTTGCTGGATACAAACTCCAGGTGGATATTATTCCTGATGAGTATCATGTTACTAAACATAAGGCTAACGGAGTCGTTAAGAATAGTAATGCGTTAATCAAAGAGAATGGTGGAAAATATGATATAACCAAGACTCTTGCAAGCAGCCCATACGCAGGAACTGACAAAGAAGAAATGGATGGCTATGTTATAGCAGCAAAACCATCAACAGAACCTGCTAGTGCAACAATAATCGGTGATTATGATATTGCACTTGGAAGAGATTTAACGCAGTACAATATGGGACTTGTTGCTCATGACAAGGACCATTCATATATTGATGGTATTGCATTTGAGGATAACAATAACAATGGTAAGTACGATACAGATGAAACTGACGTAACAAAACAGGATAAGTTACTAAGTGGTGTAAAGATTGGCGTTAAACGTTATAAGTATGATGTTGCAACTAAGAAGTGGGTTGAAGCACCAAACAATAACGGTGATACATATTATGCTACAACAGTAACAGATACTGATGGATATTACGCATTTAAAGATTTGCCATCACATGAAGATACAAATGATAAACCAATTCTTTATGGATACACAGTATGGTTATTAGAAATGCCTGTAAATGATGAAGGGCAGACATTGGCTGCAACATATTATCAGGCAAATAACGATAAAGACGACAGTGCATTAATTGCTAATAGCATGCAGGTTATTAAGGGTGATAAGAATCCAAACCTTGAACTTGGCGAATTAATGGACGGAAACACAATGATTGCTAAGAAGATTACAGACATTGATCCTGAACGTTCTCATATTGTGGAAGATTATGATTGTACAATCAGCACTCCACGTAAGGGCTACAATCTTGGATTTGTTAAGTACGCAAAGGGTAGCATTGAAGGTTGTGTATTCGATGATAAGAATGTAGATGGTATCATTGATAAGAATGATGGTAAACTCGAAAATATTACTATTGGCTTAAAGAGATATGTTTATGAAAATGGACAGTGGAAATTATCTCAGGGAGACGATGATTACTACACAACAACAGTAACAGATGCAGATGGAAATTATAAGTTTAACGGACTTGATACTTTTGTTGAAGACAACGGAGACAAACATATTTACGGATATGAAGTTTGGGTTGTTAACAAACCGGCAGGTTACGGTATAACAAGATATCAGAGTAATAATGGAACTGATGACAGTGCAGTATTACTTAACAGTCAGGTTATTAAGAAGAACACTTCATTAGATGAAATGTTTAATGGCAAGTTAGTTGTTGCAAGAAAAGCAAGTTCAGAAACTCTTGGTGGTTTAGATGACTTGTATGTAGTAGAAGGATATGACGTTGTACGTGAGTCACACCTTAAAGATTACAATGCAGGATATACAGAATTACGAAAAGGTATAATCGAAGGAATCGCATTTGATGATGAGGATTACGACGGTGAACTTGATAGTGATGAAAAATTATTCGAAGGTGTTGAGATTGGTCTAAAACGTTTTATTTACGAAAACGGAAAATGGAAAGAAGATAATGAAGGTCAGTATGTTGCTAAGACAACAACAGATAAGGATGGTCATTATGTATTCGATAATCTTGATACTTATGTAAACGAAAATGGTGAGAATAAGTTGTACGGCTATGAAGTTTGGGTAACTAAAGATCCAAGTGGTTATGCTAAGACAAAATATGGTAAGGATAGCTTCTTACTCGTTAACGATCACATCCTTAAGAATGACACAGATACACCGGAAATAATTGACGGTAAGACAGTTGTAGCTCATAAGATTACAGACCAGGATGACATGACAGGTATTGATAATACTTATAATGTAAATGACTACTATGTAATTATGGCAGAGGTTGCAAGCAATTATAATGCCGGCTACATCAAAGAAGAAAAAGGCTCAATAAGCGGTACAGTATTCGATGATGTAAATTACGATGGTAAGATTGATGAAAACGACAAGTTCTTTGAAGGATTTGAAGTTGGACTTAAACAGTTTGTATATGAGGATGGCAAGTGGAATCCGACAAATGAAGGTGATTTCATAGCAAAAGCTACAACAGATAAGAATGGAAATTATACATTCGATAATCTTGATACTCATAAGAAGGATAACGGAGTCAACAAGTTATATGGTTATGAAGTTTGGGTAATAAAAAATCCAGACGGCTACGCAGTAACAAGATATGGTGATGACAGTTATCTACTTATAAGTGGACAGATTGTAAAAGCTGATACAAAGCTTGATGAAATCTTTGATGGTAAAACAGTAGTAGCTCATAAGGTTACAGATGAGGATGACGTTACAGGAATCGATGATGTTTACTTTGCAGAAGGCTACAATGTAGTTAAGGCAGAAGATGTTAAGAACTACAATGGAGGTTATGTAAAAGAACAGAAGGGTTCAATAAGCGGTACAGTATTCGATGATGTAAACTATGACGGTAAGATTGACAAAGACGACAAGTATTTTGAAGGCTTTGAAGTTGGACTTAAACAGTTTGTATACGAAGATGGCAAGTGGGTACCAACTCATGATGATAAATTTATCAGTACCACAAAGACAAATAAGAATGGTGAATACACATTCGATAATCTTGATACTCACAAGAAAGATAACGGAGTCAACAAGTTATATGGTTATGAAGTTTGGGTTGTAAAAGGACCTGACGGATACGCCGTAACAAGATATGGTGATGACAGTTACTTACTTATAAGTGGACAGATTGTAAAAGCTGGTACAAAGCTTGACGAAATCCTTGACGGTAAGACAGTAGTAGCTCACAAGGTTGCAAATGATACCGAAAAGAGTGGAATCGATGATGTTTACTTTGCAGAAGGCTACAATGTAGTTAAGGCAGGAGATGTTAAGAACTACAATGCAGGTTATGTAAAAGAACAGAAGGGTTCAATAAGTGGTACAGTATTTGATGACGTAAATTACGACGGCAAGATTGATAAAGACGATAAGTATTTTGAAGGCATTGAACTTGGTTTGAAACAGTTTGTATACGAAGATGGCAAGTGGGTACCAACTCATGATGACGAATTCATTAGTACAACTAAGACAGACAAGGATGGCGGATACATATTCGATAATCTTGATACTCATAAGAAAGATAATGGAGTCAACAAGTTATATGGTTATGAAGTTTGGGTTGTAAAAGGACCTGACGGATATGCCGTAACAAGATATGGTGACGATAGTTACTTACTTGTAAGTGGACAGATATTAAAGGCTGATACAAAGCTTGATGAAATCCTTGACGGCAAGACAATAGTTGCTCACAAGGCAATAACTGCTGAAGATAAGAAGGGCGTTGATGATATTTACATGGCTGAAGGTTACAACGTAATCAAGGCAGAACATGATAAGAATTACAACGCAGGCTATGTTCAAGAACAGAGAGGTTCAATAAGCGGTACAATCTTTGAAGATGTAAATTACGATGGCAAGATTGACGAAGACGACAAGTTCTTTGAAGGATTTGAAGTTGGACTTAAACAGTTTGTATATGAAGACGGTCAGTGGGTACCAACTCATGAGGAAGACTTCATAAGTACTACAACAACAGATGCCAACGGTGGATACCTGTTCAGTAATTTGAACACACACAAGAAAGAAGAAGGATCTAATAAGTTATACGGTTATGAAGTATGGGTAATTAAAGATCCTGACGGATATGCCGTAACAAGATACGGTGATGACAGTTACTTGCTTACAAGTGGTCACATTATTAAGGCTGATACATCAATCGATGAAATGCTTGATGGAAAGACTGTAATCGCAAGCAAGATTACAGAAGATACTAATGTTAAGGGAATTGATGATCTTTACAAGGTTGAAGGTTACAACGTAATTCTTGCAGAACATAGTAAGAAGCACAATGGTGGCTACACTGAAATTAAGAAAGCAGCTATTTCAGGTTCTATATTCGATGACGTAAATTACGATGGTTTAATAAACGATGGTGATAAGATGTTAGAAAATGTAGAAATCGGATTAAAGCGTTTTGTATACAAGGACGGCCAATGGATGCTTGCTCCAGAAAATACAACAGGTCAGTTAGGAACAGGAACAACAGAAGATGTTGAATTCTTTGCTAAGACAAAGACTGATAAAGACGGTAACTATAAGTTCGATAATCTTGATACATTTGTTAATGAAGATGGAACAAACTACATGTATGGATATAAAGTATATGTAATTGACAAATCTGACAGACAGACAACTAAGTACGAGATGAACAATGGTGATAAGGATAGTTCACTTAGAAGCGATACTTTCGAAATTACTAAGAAAGAAGATGGCAGAGAAGAATTATTCAAGGGTTGTATTGTTTTAGCACAGAAAGCTGACAATGATGAAAATCCTAACACACCATACATAATCGAAGGTTATGATGTTGTTAAGGGAATTGACCGCGAACAGTATAACGGCGGATTTGTAGCAAAACGTGTTTACTCAATTTCAGGTTTTGTATGGGTTGACAAAGACAGAGATGGAATTAGTAATGAAAAGAAATACGCTAAGGGCGTTACTGTTACACTTGAAAAGTTATATCTTAACAATGGAAAATGGGTTAAGATAGACGAAGAAGAGCCTGTAACAATGAAGACTGGCAAGGATGGAAAATACAAGTTCGATAACCTTGAGTTATACGGAAATGTTGATGAAAAACATGTAGTATACGGATATCGTGTTAAGGTTTCAGAAATCCCAAGTCAGTATGGAGTTACAAAATTCCATGTTGAAGCTGAAGGAAACAAGAGTGACTTGAATGAAAAGACAGGCTATCTGGAAACAGAACAGGCATTGATGATTTTAGCAGATAAAGCTGATAACACAACACCGGCTGATTACAACGTAGACGGCTATAATATTTCATACGGATTCTCAGTAGAATCACTTGATGCAGGTATTATTCCTTACGGAGTAGGAAGCATTGCAGGTATTGTATTTGAAGATGCTAATGCAGATGGTATTATTGATAAGGGTGAACAGAAATTTGAAAACAAAGATGTTTACTTATTATACAAGAAGAAATCTGATGACAAGTTTGTTAAGTATCCAGGTGGAAAAACTGTTACAGATAAGAGAGGATTCTTCAAATTTGAAAATCTTCCGGTTCTTGATGAAAATAATGAACCTTATGAATATCGTTTGACAATGGAAAAACCGGATGAACGTTCATTTACTAAGGATTATGACTTTGTAATATTTGGAAGCAAACAGGTTAATATTCTTGCTCCTGACACTTCTAAGGGTGCTAAGGACAAGGTAACAACAGGTATTACTCCAACAATTACATTGGCAATTCCAAGAAAGGCTAAGAGCTACTACAAGCTTAAATATGAGCTTGATGGTTACAATCATAAGAACGCTTATCTTGGATTTACTCCAGTAGAGAAATCTGATAAGATTCAGACCGGCTTAGACATGAAATATTGGTGGGCATTAGTACCAATGGTATTAGCAATGCTTGCAGGTGCAATATTATTGATATTCGGTAAAAAGAGAAGAAAGGAAGTAGAATAAGGGGATTTTTCCCCTTATTCTTTATTAAGAACATGAAAAATTTTAAAATGGATAAAAAAAAGAAAATTATAGCCCTGATAGTTGTATTTTTTATTGCTGTTGTAATAGGGTTAATCATAGCGTTTTTTGCCGGGAAAGGGCAGAGATCACACGTTGTATTCAAAGGTGATTCATCTAAGGTTAATTTAAAACAGGATAGAGAAGATACATATTCCATTGGGGTTTCAACTTCCATAGCTGACAATCATCCATACAGTCATGATGATGAGGCAGCAGCAGTTCTAAAAAAACTTGTTTACGAACCATTAATAAATATTGACGGTAATTACAAAATTACTTACTGCAATGCAAAATCTATTACCTTCAACAAAGAAGGCAGGGAAGCCGTAGTGAAATTAAATACTGATAAAACTTACAGTGACGGCGAAAAAGTAAAAGCTTCTAATGTGGCACAGTCATACAGGTGGTTTAGATCACAGGACAATTCTTACAAAGATTTGCTTACAAGAATTTCAAGTGTGAAAGTTACAGATGATGAAACATTAGTATTTACTTTTAACACTGTTGACAGCAGAAATATTACAATATTTAATATTCCTATTATTTATCAGTCACTAAAGGAAAAGGATTATCCGTTAGGTACAGGAAAGTATGTTATTGATTCAGTTAAGGCGTACGATAATATTACATTAAAGCCTGGTAAAAATGGTAATTGTTCATACAAAACAGTCACAATAAAAACTGCTGATTTTAGCGACAAAACAAGGCTCATTAAATCACAGGATTATGACATGTTCTTATTCAATAAAGATGAGCATGGAGATGCAATAAAAAAGAACAAAGCCTATGATATTTACGAGTATGGCAAAGAAACAGGTTGGTTCTTAAAGCTTAACATTAAGAATAAGGACACAAAAAACGCCATTGGAAAATTAGTAGAAGGTGAAGAATTTTTCAAGAAAACAAGTGCAGAGGGGATTTATTCAGACGGAATGACAAATGCCTACGTTAAACCAAATTACTATTCATATCTGGATAGCGGAAACTTTGACAAAACAAAGAGTTTAACAATTGGTCATGACTACTCAGCAATAGCCAAAAACATTTACAAGGCTTTGGCTAAAAAGTTGAAAGAAGAAGGGGTTAAAACCACTGAAAAAGATTACGGAACAGAAGAAGTTCCAAAAGGTTTTAACGATGACATAACTGTTGCCTATGGTGTATATCAGGATATGATGGGCGATACCGATGCTCAGAAATTTTTCAAGGAAAATAATGGTATGGACGCTGAAGATTTCTATGATTGTTTCGAAAAGTTTTTTGCAAATGAAAACAACATAGTGCCAATAAGCAAAGATACTGTTTGGGTAGCTTTTCTAGCAGGAAGAGACAATAAAGAAATTATAGAATAATATTAGGGATTGTTATATGAATGATGTATGACAATCCCTATACTTTCTATAGGGAAGGTATATGATTTGCATGCACACCATTAAAAATATACTGTGTGCAGGTGTGAAAATATGTAATCAATCCTCTCCTAAAATTGGTTACAGATTAAAAGGAGAAATGTAATGAAAAAGAAAAAAAGCAGAGGTATTAAATGGATTATAATTTTAATATTGTTATTAATTATTGTAGTAGCGGGAATTATAATTGGTCGTGAAATTTTCAGTCATAAAGTTGCACAGAAACGATTTAAAGAATTGTCAAAAGAAATCTCTAATGAAAGTAAATCGGGAAGAGATTTAGATGCTTTATTTAAGAAAAATAAAGAGTGCATTGGCTGGGTATGCATAAAGAAAACAGCCATAGATTACCCTGTAATGCACACACCTAATGATCCTAAGAAATATTTGTATAAAAATTTTAACGGACAGTATAGTAGTTCAGGAACTCCTTTTTTAGATGCACGTTGCACAATAAATAGCAGTAACTGCATATTGTATGGACATAATATGCGTAATGGACAGCTGTTTGCTTCCCTAAAACAGTATGTAGATAAATCATATTATAAAAAACATCCGGAGGTAGAATTCCAAACAAAAAACGGAGACAATTTTTATAAGATTTTTGCTGTTGTTACTTTAAAACAGGATGATGAATGGTACAACTTCATTGATGCACCAAATAGCAAAAATTTCAAGAAAAATATTACAGGAATTATGGAAAAAGCACTTTATACAACAGGAGTAAAACCTAAGTTTGGTCAGCAGTTATTAACATTATCTACATGCTACGGTTCGGATGAAGATGGCAGATTAATTGTAGTAGCAGTGAAGAAAAAATAGTTATTAAATGGCAAGGAATGTTCTAAAGGACATTCCTTGTTGTTCTATAAATGAGAGAGGTTTTGTAGTCCTAATGTTTACACAATCTGTAAATTGTGATAGAATTATGGAGGTCTTGAAAAATGAAACAAAATTAAAGGGGGAACATATGATAAACATAGCAATATACAATCATGATGAAGATTATGTAAGACAAATCAAGAATACATTTCTAAAGTCAAATCTAAATAAAAATATAGTATTCCACAAATATAATTCAAAAGAAGATTTAATAAAAGCAATAAAGAGAGAACAAGACCCATATATAGTTTGTTCAAAATTAGGTTCGCAAATTAATATATTATGTTAAAGTATTGGACTCATAAGGCAAAAACATATGACACAAACAATAAGTGGGTATCAACAAAAAATACAGTTTGGAAGAAGTAGGAAATAAAGTGAAAAAAGTATATTTAGCTATTAATAACATAAGGTTGATGTTAAAAAATAAAAGTATAATGATGTTAATAATATTTACAAGTATAACTTTATCGGTTTTAGGAATATTATTTTATTCAGGATATTTTTTATACGATTATTACCAATCGCAAACTGAAAACCAGGTGGAAATTTATTTACAGAAATCAACACAGAGTTCGGATATTATTAGATTGATTGAGGATTTGTCTTTAAAAGAAAAGGATATATCAGATATGTGTGTGTCAAATGGTAAGTTATCAGAAGGTAAGCTTATAGGTGAATACAATAAAACATGGAAAGAGCATATGCTGGTAGGACAATGTTATAGTATTAATGACAATAGACCCTATTTATTAATGGCTGAATATCAAGTTGATAATATTGAAGGATACGAAAAACCAGTAGGTAAAAACATTAAAGTAGGTGGAAAAAAAATAAGAATTGGTGGGATAATTCCATATTCCCAATATGATAATTACATTTTGCCTGTTTATTATTATATTAACAATTATCCTACTGACTATATTATGATAAAGTATAATAATAGGAAAAACTCCTCAAAAATAGAAAAGACACTTGCGCAAAATACCATAGTAAAAAAGTATAATATGAAAAGAAGTACACCATTTTTATCAGAAGATTTCATGGGAGCTTTTGTTCAAATTTTATTGATTTTTGCAGCGGTTATAATAAATGTATTATGTATGACTTATGCATGGTTAAGTACATTTAATAGAAAGTTCAAAATCTATGCAATATGTGGAGCAACTAAAAAAGACATAATCCATATTGCGTTAACTCAAACGGTAATTCTTATGTTCAGTGGAGTTTTAGTGGGAAATATATTGTTTGCCATTTTAAAGATGACAATAAGGAAATATGAGATAGTATATCAACAAAATTATTTGCCATACATAATTATATCAGGGGTGGTAATTATTCTTTTGGTAGGCTTTTCATATATTCTGGCAAAAAAGGCAACAAAGTCAGAGATTATATATAATATAGTGGAGTGATTATGAATACATTAAGAATTGCATACAGATTAACAAAAAAAAGAAAATGGTCATTATTTTTATTAACTGTGGAAATAATAATATGCTCTATAGTTATATTATCCACTTTAGGAAAAATCTTTTATTACTTTGAGACAAAAGATTTGGCATATTCTTTTGATGGAAAAAACATATATTATTTTTCACCATATACATACTATGATGACTTTTCCGCTGAAGAGCTACTTAGTCAAAAAGGTTTTAAAAATGTAGAAGTTTGTGAAATGCATGAATTGAAGATAGAATCAAAAAGTGATAGCGCTATAGCAGTGATAGGATATGATGACATCATTATGAAGAAGTTAAAATTAAATATTATAGAAGGGCAAAATATATCGTCATATACAGGTGATAATATTCCGGTAATTGCTATGGGAAATCGATTTAGAGTTGGAGATACAATAGTATTGTCGGACAAACAAATTTGTGAAGTTGTAGGAAAAATCTCAGAGGATAGTAGTGTAGTTAGATTTAATGCGTCAGCGTCTTCAGGAAAATCCTCAATAGAAGAAATATTAGCGACGGTAAGAGGGTGTGATTTAATTATGCCGTATGGGCCAAATTGTAGCTATTATAACAATTCAGAAATTGTAAAAATGGATTTCCCGCAGGATTCCCAAATGATATATTGCAATGGTAAGAAATATCAAAGTGCTATAAAAATGTTAAGTGATTATGGTGCTATTACATCTGTAGAACAAATGCAGGAAAACTATAACAAAAGTAACAGGGAATTTCTTTTTACAAATGGAATTGTAGGAATAGTATTTTTGTTTCTTACAATGACAGGGATAGGTGGAATAAATTATATTCAAAGCAAAAATAATGATAAGTTTTATACTATTTTATTTATGTTGGGAATGAACAAGAATAAACGAATGTTAATTGAAACACTTAATACATTTTCAGTAATCGGAATTTCTGCTATTACAATGCTTATATTTGGTGGAAAAATTGCGGCAATAACATCACCTAAAGGAGTAGGTAGGATAGAAAACTGGATGTATATAGTGGTTGTTATAAACTTGTGCTTTATTTATGCAGTTTCATCTTTTGACTTTATAAAAAAATCAGGTAAAAGCAACATTATAGAATTATATAAGAAAAATAAGGAATAGAAAATGGGATTAGAACTTTCAAATATATACAAAGAATATAAAATAAATGGAGACAACGAAATTCAATCAGTGTTAAATGGTGTCAACTTAACTATTACTGATGGCGAAATGATAGCAATAATGGGTAAATCAGGAGCAGGCAAATCCACACTTTTACATATAATAGGCTTGTTGGATATATGCGACCAGGGGACCTACAAGTTAGATGGTGAAGACATATCTGATTTTACTAATAAACAAAGGGCTAAAATTAGAAATGAAAAAATTGGATTTGTATTACAGGATTTTGGATTGGTTGAGGACGAAACTGTTATGGAAAATGTATCTCTTCCGTTAATGTTAAGTAGAACTTCTATGAAAAAAATAAGAGAAGTAGCCTTAGAAAAAATGAAAAAAGTAGGAGTGGAACATTTGTCAAACAAAAAGGTATCTGTTTTATCAGGAGGCGAAAAACAGAGGGTAGCAATAGCAAGGGCATTGGTATGTGACCCTGAATATATAATGGCAGATGAGCCTACAGGGGCTTTGGACTCGGTAAATGCTGAAAAAATCATGTTAATACTATCGTCTCTGAATAAAGAAGGAAAAACGGTGATTATTGTTACACATGATGAGACCGTTGCAAAAAAATGCGGTAGAATAATAACAATAAAAGATGGAAAGATAGAATAACTAAATATTAAAACAGAATAATAAATAGCACCAGTTTGATGAAAAATAAAAAAAGATTAGTGGTATCAGTAAATTAATCTTATTTATTTTTGGCTGGTGCTGTTTTTTAATTATCCCTTAATCTGTGATAAATAGCTGTTGTGATATATTTTACTATATGTTACATCTTCTCCAAACCAGTCAGGCTTTTGAAAAGCATCAGCCTGTTCAACACTTGAAAATTCCACTTCAACTAAAAGCATTCCTGCAAATTTTCCTTTGAAAACATCTAACTCGGCGGTAAGTTTTCCGTCGTTAATTGGAATAAGATAGCGTACTTTTGAGATAATGTTGCCATCTGCTTTTTCTAACAAATGCTCATAACTTTTTTTATTCAGTGGAAGATTATATTCTTCTCTAGCCATCATGCCACTACCTTTGTAAGTAAGAACATAGTCATCATCCTGTTTTCTAATCCTAACAACAGGAGCAGTGTTAAGATATGCCTGTTCAATTACATGATGTTCGTAACTGTCCAAATCTTTTGGTAAATCTGTAGGTATAAATTTTTTTTCTATTTCCATTCCCATATTATAATGAAACCACCTTTCTTAGTAACCCTAAAATTTTCGCAATTTTATACACTGCTGTGAAAACATACAACATTACGAAAGCACGCTCCCGCTGCGTCCGCCTCGTAGCGGTTCTATCAAGCCGACTACGCTGCCTTGATGAACCGACGGGCTACCAGCACTTTCTTAAATGTTGTATGTTTCCCACAGCAGATATAATAAATTTATTACGAAAATATTTAATTAATAATTTTTTTACAATATTTTTTAGTATAACAAATATTATACCCTTATGATATAATTAAATTCGGTTATTTACTATTATACTTATGTTAATTATAGGTTAAATGATTATATTTGACACATTAAATAAACAGGAGGTTTTAAATGAAAACAGTATATGCATTTTTAGCAGACGGATTAGAGGAAGTTGAATGTTTGATGGTTGTGGATTTACTTAGAAGAGCTAAGTTGAATGTAGTTACAGTATCCATCAAGGAAGAATTAATGGTTGAAAGTTCTCATAAGGTTAAATTCTTTGCAGACAAGACAATAGATGAAATCGACTTTGAACAGGGCGATTGTATTTTCTTGCCGGGAGGAATGCCGGGAACAACAAATTTAAGTGAGTGTGGAACATTAAAGGACCATATCATTAAGTATAATGAACAGGGTAAGTGGTTAGCAGCAATTTGCGCGGCACCAAGTATTTTTAGCAGTCTTGGTATTTTGAAGGACAAGAGGGCAACTTCATTTCCAAGTTTTGCAGACAAGATGGAATGTAAGGAATATGGCGGTGGTGTTGTAAGAGACGGCAATATTATTACAGGAAAAGGTCTAGGAGTTGCATTAGAGCTTGGACTTGAATTAATCTCATGTCTTATTGATGAGGAAACAAGTGGCAAAATAGCTGACCAGATTCAGTATAATTAGTAGAATACTGTTGAAAATATGTGGTTTAAAAGGTAGTGACAAGAAAAAGAAAATATGATATAATCATACACTGCGTCAATAGGTTACTAGGCTATGACGAGTAAAATTCAATGAATTAAATGGGATACTCATACCCGTTTTTATAACAAGGAGGAAAAATAATGAGTTTACAGGTAGAAAAGTTAGAAAATAACACAGCAAAGCTTACTATTGAAGTACCGGCAGAAGAATTTGATAAGGCCATTCAGGCAGCATATCAGAAGAACAAGAATAAATTTAACGTACCAGGATTTAGAAAAGGTAAAGTACCTTACGCTATGGTAGAAAAAATGTACGGTGCAGGCGTTTTCTATGAAGAAGCTGCAAACGAATTAATTCCAGATGCTTATGCAAATGCAGCAGCAGAAAGTGAATTAGAAATCGTTGCTCGTCCTGAAATCAATGTAACACAGATTGAAAAAGGAAAATCATTTATTTTTGAAGCTGAAGTAACACTTAAGCCTGAAATCAAACTTGGAAAGTACAAGGGAGTTAAGGTTGAAGCTATGGACACAACAGTTACAGATGAAGATGTAGCTGCTGAACTTGATAAGGTTAAGGAACAGAACGCAAGACTTGTAGCTGCTGACGATAAGGCAGTTGAAGACGGAGATCAGACAACAATCGATTTCGAAGGTTTTGTTGATGGAGTAGCATTTGAAGGTGGAAAGGGTGAAGATTACCCACTTACAATTGGTTCACATTCATTTATTGATACTTTTGAAGAACAGCTTATTGGAAAGAAAGTTGGAGAAGAAGTAGAAGTAAACGTTACATTCCCAGAACAGTATCAGGCTAAAGAACTTGCAGGAAAGCCAGCAATGTTCAAAGTAACAATTAAGGAAATTAAAGTTAAGGAATATCCTGAATTAGATGATGATTTCGCACAGGATGTTTCAGAATTTGATACATTAGATGAATACAAGGCAGACATTAAGAAGAATCTTGAAGAAAAGAAAGCACAGGAAGCTGAAGCTGATAAGGAAAGCAAGGTAATTGAAGCAATCGTTAATGATTCAGAAATGGATATTCCTGAAAAGATGATTGAAGCTCAGTGCCAGCAGATGGTTGAAGAATTTGCACAGAACATTGCTATGCAGGGAATTTCTTTTGACCAGTATATGCAGTTTACAGGTACAACTGTAGATCAGCTTACAGAACAGGTTAAGCCACAGGCTGAAGCAAGAGTACAGTCAAGCTTAGTTCTTGAAGCTATTGTTAAGGCTGAAAAGATTGAAGCATCAGATGAAGAATTTGATGAAGAAATCAAGAGAATGGCTGAAAGATATCAGATGGAAGCTGATAAGGTTAATGAATTATTATCAGATGATGATAAGAAGAACATCAGAGCTGACATCTGTGCAAGAAAGGCTGCTAAGTTAGTAGTAGAAAAAGCTAAATAAGATATTTGTTAGCATTTATTAAGGAGGTATAGATTATGGCATTAGTACCTTATGTCATTGAACAGAATTCACGTGGTGAACGTTCATATGATATTTACTCAAGATTATTAAAGGACAGAATTATTTTCTTAGGAGAAGAGATAAATGATGCAACAGCAAGTGTTGTTGTAGCACAGCTTCTATTTTTAGAATCAGAAGATCCTGGAAAAGACATTCATATGTATATCAATAGCCCGGGCGGTTCTGTTACAGCCGGTATGGCTATTTATGACACAATGAATTATGTAAAGTGTGATGTTTCAACTACTTGTATCGGTATGGCGGCAAGTATGGGAGCATTCCTCTTATCAAGTGGTGCTAAAGGAAAGAGATATGCCCTTCCAAATGCAGAAATTATGATTCATCAGCCACTTGGCGGTGCACAAGGACAGGCTACAGAAATTCAAATAGCTGCAGAGCACATTTTAAAGACTAAAAAGAAATTGAACGACATTTTGGCAGCAAATTCAGGTCAACCCGTTGAAGTTGTTGAAAAGGATACTGACAGAGACAACTGGATGAGTGCAGATGAAGCTAAAGAATATGGTTTAGTAGATCAGGTAATTAAACAGAGATAGAATGAATAAGGCACCGCAATTACTGTGGTGCCTTATGTTCAAATTTAGATTAATGCGAGGTTATTATGGCAAATAAAAATATAACTGATAACAATTTGCGCTGTTCTTTTTGCGGTAGAAGTGAGAATCAGGTTAGAAGACTTATAGCAGGTCCGAACAATGCATACATTTGTGATGAATGTGTTGAGATTTGTGCAAGCATAGTTGATGATGAAATCTATGGTGATGAAAAGAAAAGTGCAAATGAGGAAATCAATTTACTAAAGCCTAAAGAAATAAAAGAATTCTTGGATCAATATGTTATTGGACAGCAGGAAGCAAAGAAAGTTCTTTCAGTTGCTGTTTACAACCATTACAAGAGAGTATTGGCGGACAAAGATTTAGATGTAGAATTACAGAAGTCAAATATATTACTACTTGGTCCAACAGGTTCAGGTAAAACATATCTTGCTCAAACATTAGCCAAAATTTTAAATGTACCTTTTGCAATTGCAGATGCTACAACATTAACAGAGGCTGGTTATGTTGGTGAAGATGTTGAAAATATTCTGCTTAAATTAATTCAGGCAGCAGACTATGATATTGAGAGAGCAGAACATGGTATTATTTATATAGATGAAATCGATAAGATTACAAAGAAATCAGAGAATGTTTCTATTACAAGAGACGTTTCAGGTGAAGGTGTTCAGCAGGCTTTGCTTAAGATTTTAGAAGGAACAGAAGCCAGCGTTCCACCACAGGGTGGTAGAAAACATCCACAGCAGGAACTTATCCCTATTGATACTACAAATATTTTATTTATTTGTGGTGGAGCTTTTGCAGGACTTGATAAGATTATTGAAAGAAGACTTGATAAGAGTTCAATAGGTTTCAATACTGAAATTGCTGAGAAATCTGAAATTGTTGAAGATGAATTGTTGAAGGAAGTTATGCCGGAAGATTTAGTTAAGTTCGGTTTGATTCCTGAATTTATCGGAAGAGTACCGGTAACAGTTACATTAGATTATTTAGATGAAAAAGCATTAGAAAAGATTTTAACAGAACCAAAGAATGCTTTAGTTAAACAGTATAAGAAATTGTTTGAGTTAGATGGAGTTAAACTAACATTTACAGATGAAGCGATAAACGCTATTGCCAAATTAACTGTTAAGAGAAAAACAGGTGCAAGAGGCCTTAGAGCAATTATTGAAAATGTTATTATGGATATTATGTATGAGACACCATCTGACGAATCAATAAAAGAATGTATTATAAATGAAGATGTGGTAAATGGATTAGCGGATCCTGAAATAATTTATAATTCGGTAATCCCTAAAAAGAATACTACAAAAAAGAAATAATTAGCCACATTTAAGTTGCTATTACAAGGAGAAGACATGTCAGAGAACTTAAAAACTTTTCCGGTTATACCATTAAGAGGCCTTACTATTATACCGGGAACAACTGTTCATTTTGACGTTCGCAGAAAAGCATCAATTGCAGCAGCAGAAGAGTCAATGATTGACGATAAAGAATTGTTTGTTGTTGCACAAAAAGACCCGGTGGAAGACACACCGGGTTTTGATGGTATATACAAGGTTGGAACAGTTGTAGTTGTAAAGCAGTTAAATAAACTTCCTGATGACGTGGTAAGAGTTATGGTGGAGGCAAAAGCTAAAGGAGAAATACAGTCTTTATACATGGCTGATGGACATTTTGCCGGGGAAGTTTCAATTATAGAAGAAGATAAAAATACTTTAACAGAGGCGCAGGAAGAAGCTTATGTTAGAGAATTAAGAGATACTTTAAAATTATTCGAGGGTAAGGTAAGAGAATTATCTCCTTCAAGTTTAAGAGGTTTGTTAGATATTAGTAATATTGAAACTCTAATGAACCAGATTTTAATGAGAATAAAAGTAGGATATAAATTAAAACAGGAATACTTGGAACAGAACAGTATTGAAGATAAATTTACTACTATATATTCGTTCCTTGCAAAAGAAAATGAAGTTGCACAGGTTAGAAATGAGATTATAGAAAAAGTTAAACAGCGTTTAGAAAAAAGTCAGAAGGAACATATTCTTCGCGAACAGATGCAGATTATCAAAGAAGAATTAGGGGATGACTTTGACGCAGAAACAGATCAGCTTGAAGAGAAGATTAATAATTTAAACGCAGATGACAGTGTTAAAGAAAAATTATTAAAAGAACTTTCAAGATATAAATCAGCCATGGGTAATCCGGCAGAAGGTAACATTATTAGAACCTATTTGGAAACAATGTTAGATTTGCCATGGAACAATGAAACAGAAGAAAATCCCAACCTGCAGAATGCAGAGGAAATTTTAAATAGAGACCATTACCAATTAACTAAAGTTAAAGAAAGAATTTTAGAATTTTTAGCTGTAAGACAATTGACTATGGCAAAGGGTGAGGCACCGATTATTTGTCTTGTGGGACCTCCGGGAACAGGTAAGACAAGTATTGCAAAATCAATTGCAGAGGCACTTAACAAGAAATATGTTAGAATATCATTAGGTGGTGTTAGTGATGAGTCAGAAATTCGCGGACACCGTAAAACATATTTAGGAGCAATGCCAGGTAGAATCCTTAAAGGACTAAAGCAGGCAGGAAGTTCTAATCCTTTAATTTTATTTGATGAAATAGATAAAATGGGACAGGGAGTTCATGGAGATCCGGCGTCAGCCTTATTAGAAGTGTTGGATTCAGAGCAGAACTCAAAGTTTAGAGATAATTACGCTGAAATACCAATTGATTTATCAAAGGTTTTATTTGTGGCAACAGCTAATGACGCAGGCACAATTCCAAGACCTTTACTTGACAGAATGGAAATAATAGAAATTGAAGGTTATACTCAAAACGAAAAATTTCATATTGCCAAGGAACATTTAATTAGTAAAGAATTTGAAAAAAATGGTATAAAGAAAAGCTGGTTATCCATCACAGATGAAGCAATTAACAGTATTATCCGCTACTATACAAGAGAAGCAGGTGTAAGACAGTTAGAAAGAGAAATTTCAAAGATTTGTCGCAAAGCAGCAGGTCTTATTATCAAAAACAACAAAAAGCGTTTAAAGGTTACTTCAAAGAATATTGAAAAATATCTTGGCAGAAAGATTTTTGACGATGACAAGGCTAATGAAAAGAATGATATTGGTATTGTAAGAGGACTTGCCTGGACAGCAGTTGGTGGAACAACTTTACAAATTGAAGTAAACACAATGCCTGGCAAGGGTCAGTTGAAATTAACAGGTCAGTTAGGCGATGTTATGAAAGAATCTGCACAGATTGCACTTTCTTATGTAAGAAGCATTGCAGGTAAGTATGGCGTGGCAGATGATTACTTTGAAAAACATGACATACATATTCATGTTCCGGAAGGGGCAGTGCCAAAGGATGGGCCGTCAGCAGGTATCACCATGGCAACAGCAATACTTTCGGCTGTTACAAACAGAGAAGTGAACTGTAAAGTTGCAATGACCGGTGAAATTAATTTACGAGGGAAGGTTATGCCAATTGGTGGATTAAAAGAAAAGTTATTGGCAGCAAAGAACGCAGGTATTAAGATTGTAGTAGTACCTAAGAAGAACAAATCAATGCTTGAAGAAATATCAAAAGAGATAACAGGCGGAATGAAAATTGTTCTGGCTGAAACAATGGATGATGTTATAAAGATTGCATTAGTTTAGAATTTGATTTACAGTGAAAGATAGGAGAGAAGATGATAGTTAAAAATGTTGAATTGGAAACAGTTTGTGGAATAACAAGTAAATTACCGGAAAATACAATGCCGGAAATTGCTTTTGCAGGAAAGTCAAATGTAGGAAAATCATCATTAATAAATGGTTTGGTTAATAGAAAAGCATTGGCTAGAACATCTTCTCAGCCGGGAAAAACTCAGACAATTAATTTTTACAATGTAAATAAGAAAATGTATTTCGTAGACCTACCGGGGTATGGTTATGCCAGCGTGTCTAAGGAAATAAAAGCAAAGTGGGGCAGGATGATTGAAAATTATCTTCATACTTCACAAATGTTGCAGGCAGTGTTTTTGTTAATAGACATAAGACATGAGCCATCAAAGAATGACGTTAATATGTATGAGTGGATTTTGGCAAACGGCTATGAACCGATTATCATAGCAACTAAGTTAGATAAGATAAAAAGAAGTCAGGTTCAGAAGAACATCAAAATGATTCGTCAGGGATTAAATGTAATTCCGGGAACAAAGATTTTACCATTCTCAGCTCAGACAAAGCAGGGAAAAGAAGAAATTTTACAGGTTATAGAAGAATTAGCAAAAGGTACAGTAGAGGAGTAGAATATGGCAATAGAAACAGAAACTTTATACAAGTTAATGATTATGCATATGTTAAATAAAGTAGAATTTCCATTGACTAACTCACAGATTGCACAATTCTTTTTGGAAAATGAATATACAAATTATTTTGCTGTGCAGAAAGCAATTAATGAACTTATTGAGGATGGGTTTGTTTTTTCAAATGTAAACAGAAATACATCATATTACCATTTATCATCAGAGGGGAGAGAGAGTCTTAAATTCTTCGAGAACAAAATACCTAACCAGGTTATTGATGATATAGATATGTTTTTGGTTGACAACAGATACGAACTTAGAAACGAGGTAGGTACGGTGTCTGATTATTACAGGGCTTCTAATGGAGACTATGTGGTACATTGTCAGGTAAAAGAAGGTGACAGCACGTTAATTGAGCTGAATATTTCAACCCCTGATAAGCACATGGCATCTAAGATGTGTACTAATTGGGAAGCAATGAACAACAGTCAAAAAATATATCAGTTTGTAATTGATAATCTTACTAAGTAATTGGAGGAAAAAGTGGCACATATTGATCAGAGTAAAATTAGAAATTTTTGTATTATAGCTCATATAGACCATGGTAAATCAACTTTGGCAGACAGAATAATTGAAATGACAGGTCTTTTAACAAACAGGGAAATGCAGGCTCAGGTTCTTGATAATATGGAACTTGAAAGAGAAAGAGGCATTACAATTAAGTCTCAGGCAGTTCGTACTGTTTATAAGGCAAAAGATGGCGAGGAATATATTTTCAATTTAATTGATACACCGGGCCATGTAGATTTTAACTATGAGGTTTCAAGAAGTTTGGCAGCCTGTGATGGTGCAGTGTTGGTAGTTGATGCGGCACAGGGCGTTGAGGCACAGACTTTGGCAAATGTTTATTTGGCATTAGACCATGACTTGGAAGTCTTTCCGGTTATTAATAAGATTGATTTACCATCAGCAGATCCTGACAGGGTAAAAGCTGAAATTGAAGATGTTATTGGTCTTGAGGCAGAGGATGCACCTCTTATTTCAGCAAAAACAGGATTAAATTGTGAGGATGTGTTAGAGGCAATTGTAAAAAATATACCGGCACCAACCGGTGATGCAAATGCACCTTTACAGGCTTTAATATTTGATAGTCTATATGACTCATATAAAGGGGTTATTGTATTTTGCCGTGTTAAGGAAGGTACAGTAAAACCGGGAATGAATATAAAAATGATGGCAACCGGTGCAGTGGCAAACGTTGTAGAAGTAGGATATTTTGGTGCAGGTCAGTTTATTCCATGTGATGAATTACCGGCAGGAATGGTAGGCTACATAACAGCCAGCATTAAAAATGTGTCAGATACAAAAGTTGGTGATACAGTTACAAATGCGGATGCCCCATGCGATAATCCGCTTCCGGGATATAAAGAAGTTCAGCCAATGGTTTATTGTGGCTTGTATCCGGCTGATGGAGCAAAGTATCCGGATTTAAGAGATGCTTTAGAAAAATTACAGTTAAATGATGCAGCGTTAAAATTTGAACCTGAAACATCAATCGCTTTAGGTTTTGGTTTCAGATGCGGATTCCTAGGCTTGCTCCATTTGGAAATTATTCAGGAAAGACTAGAGAGAGAATATGGACTTGACCTTGTCACAACAGCACCGTCTGTTATTTATAAGGTATACAAAGAAAATGGTGAGGTGATTGAACTTACTAATCCAACTAATCTTCCAGATCCAAGTGAAATCGCTTATATGGAAGAACCTATTGTTAGTGCAGAGATAATGGTTACAACAGAATTTATCGGTGCCATTATGGAACTTTGCCAGCAACGAAGAGGAACATATATTAGCATGGAATATGTAGAAGGACAAAGAGCACTCCTTAAATACGATATTCCATTAAATGAAATTATTTATGATTTCTTTGATGCTTTAAAATCACGTTCAAGGGGATATGCATCTTTCGATTATGAGTTAAAGGGATACGAACAGGCTAAGTTAGTTAAACTTGATATTCTTATTAATAAAGATGAAGTAGATGCTTTATCATTTATAGTTCCTGAAGCGTCAGCATATGAACGTGGAAGAAAAATGTGTGAGAAGTTAAAGAAAGAAATTCCAAGACAGATGTTTGAAGTACCTATTCAGGCAGCGGTTGGTAGCAAAGTAATTGCAAGAGAAACTGTTAAGGCAATGAGAAAAGACGTATTGGCAAAATGTTATGGTGGTGACATTTCCCGTAAGAGAAAACTTCTTGAAAAACAGAAGGAAGGAAAGAAGAGAATGCGTCAGGTTGGAAACGTAGAAATTCCACAGAGTGCATTTATGGCAGTTTTAAAATTAGATGAAGAATAAAATATATAGAAATATGTATTTGTAATTATAAGAATTTTTACAGTGCCAAAGAATACTAGATGTTAGTTTTCTTTGGCATTGTCAGGTTATATTATAAAATTCAGCTTTTGGCTAATCAAGTAAAAATGTAGTATATTGTGTTTTTATTAGGTGAAAATGAAGATTGGCATATATGTTGGAAGTTGAATGGATATACAGGGAAGGAAAAGAAATGAACAGTAAGCAGTTGGAAATATATATTCATATTCCTTTTTGCGTGAGAAAGTGTGATTATTGTGATTTTTTATCAATGAGCATGGATGAAGGTACAAAAAGAGAATATGTAAATGCTTTGGTTAGAGAGATAGAATTAAGCAAAGAAAAAATGGAAGGCAGGGTTATTACAAGCGTTTTCATAGGTGGTGGAACTCCGTCAATTTTGCAGGAAAATTTTATTACAAAAATTATGGAGGCAGTAAAAAACAATTGCCACTTATCTGATGATGCAGAGATTACTATTGAGTGTAACCCTGGAACTGTAACAGAAGCAAAATTAAACAGTTACAAAGAGGCAGGCATTAACCGAATCAGCTTTGGACTTCAGTCTGCAAATGATCAGGAACTTAAAAGTATTGGTCGTATTCATGATTTTGCAAAATTCAAAGAAAGTTATGAGTTGGCAAGAAAAGTAGGCTTTGAAAATATAAATGTTGATGTAATGAGTGCTTTACCGGGACAGACAGTTGAAAGTTACAAGCATACATTGGAGAGTGTGTTGGCAATGGAACCGGAGCATATTTCAGCTTATAGCCTTATTGTTGAAGATGGAACTCCATTGCAGGAAAGAGTCGAGGAGGCGGAAAGCAAAAATATTAATATTTTACCGGACGAAGATGAAGAAAGAGAAATGTACTATTTAACTGAAAAAATGTTGGAAGAAAAGGGATACGTACATTATGAAATATCAAACTATGGCAAGCCGGGATTTCAATGCAGGCATAATATAGGTTATTGGAAAAGAGTTGATTATCTGGGCTTTGGTCTGGGGGCAGCCTCTTTATATAACGACAGTAGATACAGTAACACTGAAGATATTGACAAATACATTAGTTTGCTTTTAGATGGCAAAGATGCGGACAGCGATTTTTATGGCGACAGTTTTATTTATCAGGATGATATTTGGGATATAACAGAGGATGCTATTTCTGTAATAGAAGGAAAAATACAGCGGTTGACCGAAAAGGATAAAAAAGAAGAATTTATGTTTTTGGGACTAAGGATGATTGAGGGAATTTCAAAAGAAAAATTTCATCAGGCATTTGACAGAAAATACGATAGCGTATATGGAGAGGTAACAGAAAAATTAGTGCAGCAGGGACTTATAGAGGTAAATGGTGACAATGTACGTTTAACTAAAAGAGGCGTAGATTTAAGCAATTACGCAATGTCACAGTTTCTGTTGTAAGATTTATTTTAGTTTTGTGTAAGCTTATTATGTTTCGTGTAAGTTTACCAAGATTACATTGTGAACTTTGTGTGATAACTGTTTATAAATGTTGTTGGTAAAATTTGGTTATGATATACTTGTAAAGTCAAAAGAAATAGGGGGGGATATTGTAGATTAAGGAAAGAAAAAATAGAAATGAAACTATATGGTCAAGCAATATTATGAAAAGAAAGCGAGGTAAAGAGATGGAAAAATACAAGTATTTGGTAATTTTTATTGCATTAGTTACTTTTGGATTAGTAGGTTGTGGAAATACTAATACCAGTGATAAGGGAACAGAAGCAACAACAAGTAGACAGGAAGTTGAAAGCTACGCAAAAAATCAAACCAGTGTGTTATGTGATTATTATAAGGATGAATCAGGAGTATGGCATGCTGAAGGAAAACAATATACTTACAGACTTATATTAACAGGAAAAAGTAAGAATGCTGCTAAAAAGTCTAAATTTGTGGTTCTTTCAAACGACAAAAATATTACTTTCCAAGATGTAGCAGATAGCATGTTATCAAATAATTCAGAAGACCGATTTGATGAAAACAAGACGATAATAGTTGAAATGGAATAATTGATAAATCAAAGAATTTGTGATGATTAATGATGTAACTTTGAATAAGAAGACAGCTCTTTTTTTGGAGCTGTCTTCTTATATAATAGAAAAAAATTGGAACTCCTATTAAATAAAAATAATTTGTTATGGATGCACACTAGAACGAAAATAAAATTCTTTGATTCTTTTGGAATAGATAGTATAATATAAAACATATTATAAATTACAAACGGAAAAGAGGGATTATTATGGACAGAAAAACAATATGCATTTACGGATCATTCTCACCTTACGTTTCAGAAGAAAAGTTAAAACCATACTATGATATGGGAAAGAAGTTAGGAGAAAAGTACGACCTTATTTATGGAGGGGGTGCAGATAGTACACTTGGATATATGGCAAGAGGAATGCACGACGGAGGTGCTTACATAACAGGTGTATATCCAAAGGCATTTAAGGATATGAACGTGTTCAAAGGATGTGATAAGGAAATTGTTTGTGATTCAATGGCTGAGCGCAAAGGACATTTTGAATCGGAAGCTGACGTGTTCATTGTTTTACCAGGTGGCGTTGGAACAATGGATGAGTTATTTGAAGCAATTGTATTAATCGAAAAGTATATGATTGAAGGAAAAGTAATTATTTTTAACCACAATGGTTTTTATGATACATTACTTAAATTTATGGATGAAATGAAGGAACAGGGAATGTTCCACTGCGATTTATCAAGGGTGTATAGCGTGGCAAATACATTTGAAGATATTGAAAAGATGATTGTGAAATAATAAAAATTTGACTAAATTGCAAATGTGTAGTAAAGTACAAAATACAAGCTGTTCATAAAGTAAACTATTGTGAACAGCTTTTGTTGTGGTTAAAAGGAGATACAGAATGATAAAATTTTTAATTGACTCAGGTTCTGATTGTAATAAGGAACAGTTACAGGAAAAAGGGATAGAGTACATACCAATAGCAATTAGTATAGGAGATAAGAGTTTTAGAGACGGCGAAATTTCTAAGGATGAATTTTATAAATTAACACAGGAATCAGAGGAGTTCCCTAAAACAGCGCAGCCATCACCGCAGGATTTTATTGATATATTTGAAAAAATTAAGGCAGATGGAGACGAACTTATATGTATTTTACTTTCATCAGGTTTAAGTGGCTTGATTCAAAGTGCCACATTAGCTAAGAACATGGTTGAATATGATAAGATACATATAGTTGATTCGTTATCGGCTACTTTTGTTATCAAAGTTTTAGTTGATTATGGTATTCAGCTAAGAGACAGTGGGAAGACGGCAGAAGAAATAGTTGCTGCTATTAAAGAAATTCAGCCAAAGGTTAGAATGTATGCAGTGCTTGATACATTGGATAATTTGTATAAAGGTGGTCGCTTGTCAAAAATCGAAGCAGGAATTGGCACAATTGCAAAAATAAAACCTTTAATTTATTTTACAGAAGATGGAAAAGTAGGTATTAAGGCAAAGAGCATTGGAAAGAAAAAAGCTTTAAATGATATTATGAAGTTGATTTCAAACGACACAATTAATACAGACTTCCCGGTTTACAGCATGTATTCAATAGGAACTGTAAATAATGAAACTTTTACAGACAGATTGAAAGAAGCTAATATTGAAGTTTCAGACAGATTACAGATTGGACCAACAATTGGTACACACATCGGACCTGAAGCATACGGAATTGTTTATGTAGCAGAGTAATTCTTGGTTTATGGTCTTATAAAAGAACAAGGAAAATAAGAAAATATAAAGCATTAACATAAAATCAATTAAAGTGTTTATGTTAAAGAGAATAAGAAAGTTGTTGTTAGGATAATATTCTATAGTTTAACGGACTTAAGAGTATTAAAATAATGACAACTTTTTTTAACATTTAATTTACAATTCTTTTTAAAATAAAGTGTTGACAAAGAATATTGATAGTGATAGATTAGACCATAGAAAAGATGTTAGCACTCAAACAACATGAGTGCTAATAATCTTAAAACCATAGAAAGGAGTAATCTATGGAACTGAATGAAAGAAAAGAAAAGATTCTGGATGCAGTAATTAGAAATTACTTAGAGACAGGGGAACCGGTTGGCTCAAGAACAATTTCTAAATACACAGATTTGAATCTTAGTTCAGCAACAATCAGAAATGAAATGTCTGATCTTGAGGAAATGGGTTATATAGTTCAGCCTCATACATCAGCAGGTAGAATTCCTACTGATAAAGGTTATCGATTTTATGTAGACCACATGCTCAAAGATAAGATGTCAGAATTAGATGAGCGTGAGAAGAAGGTTAGCGAGAAGGAAGACTTTTTAATTGAAAAAGTTGACAAGGTTGAGACACTTCTCCAGAATATGGCAAAGGTTTTAGCAAACAATACAAACTATGCCACAATGGTTTCTTCTCCAAAGTCTCAGGGAAACAAAATCAAATTCATACAGTTATCTGTACTTGAAGAAAAACAGTTGTTGTGCACAGTGGTTTCCGATAAGAACCATGTAGTGAATAAGATTGTTAATGTTGACAGAGTTGTAAGTCAGGAAATGATAGTGAGACTTAACGTGGCGCTCAATACAGCACTTGCAGGTTTGACTTTAGAGGAAATTAACTTAGGTGTTATTTCAGCATTGACTTCACAGGCAGGTGAATATGAGGATTTGGTTAATGAAGTGCTTAAAGCAATAACAGAAGCCATTTCCACTGAGGAGCAAATGAAGATTTACACATCAGGAGCAACAAATATTTTTAAATATCCTGAACTTAGTGATAAGGAAAGAGCAAGTCAGCTTCTTACCACACTGGAAGAAAAATCACAGTTAACAGAATTGATTAATGAAAGTGATGAGGAAACCGGAATTCAGGTTTACATCGGTGATGAGAGTCCGGTTCAGTCCATGAAGGATTGCAGTGTTGTAACTGCTACTTACGAATTAGAAGATGGTTTCAAAGGAACAATTGGTATCATTGGTCCAAAGAGAATGGATTATGAAAAGGTTGTTGAAACATTAAGAGTTGTAAAAGAACAGTTAAATGAAAACTTTAACGACAAAGAATAAATTTAGAAAGGAAAGTCCAATGGAAAAGGAAAATAAGGACTTGGAAGAAAACCAGGAAGTGGATGTAGAAGAAACATCTACAGTGGAAGAGAACCAAGAAGTTGAGAATTCAGAAGAGAAGGCTGAAGAATCTAATGAAACACAGGAAACGGAAGATGCTTCAGAAGAGAAAACTGAAAAGAAAAAGAAAAAAGGCTTTAAGCGAAAAGATAAGAGAGATGAGCAAATAGAAGAACTTAATGATAAATATCAAAGACTATTTGCAGAATTTCAAAATTTTAGAAGCAGAAGTGATAAAGAAAAAACAGCAATGTTTGAAACAGGCGCAAAATCAATTATTGAAAAGATTTTACCTGTAGTTGATAACTTCGAAAGAGGAGTTGCAGCACTTAGTGAAGAAGATTTAGAATCACCTGTAGGACAGGGAATGAATCTTATATATAAACAGTTACTTCAGACTCTTGAAGATATTGGAGTTGAAGCAATTGAGGCGAAGGGAAAGGAATTTGATCCTGAACTTCACAACGCTGTAATGCATGAAGACAATGACGAACTTGGTGAAAACGTTGTGTCAGAGGAATTACAGAAGGGTTATAAATACAGAGATACAGTGGTAAGACACAGTATGGTAAAAGTAGCTAATTAGTTTTATTTGAAATAATCATATATTTATTAGGAGGAAAATAAAATGGGAAAGATTATTGGTATTGATTTAGGAACAACAAACTCATGTGTAGCTGTTATGGAAGGTGGAGAACCTACAGTTATCACAAATGCAGACGGAGCAAGAACAACTCCATCAGTAGTAGCATTTAAGAAAGATGGAGAAAGATTAGTTGGTGAGCAGGCTAAACGTCAGGCTGTTACAAACGCAGAAGGAACAATCTCATCAATTAAAAGACATATGGGAACAGATTACAAGGCAAATGTAGCAGGAAAAGAATATACACCACAGGCTATTTCAGCTATGATTCTTCAGAAGTTAAAAGCTGATGCAGAAGCTTACCTTGGTGAAAAAGTTACAGAAGCTGTTATTACAGTACCTGCTTACTTTAACGATGCTCAGAGACAGGCTACAAAAGATGCCGGTAAGATTGCAGGACTTGATGTTAAGAGAATTATCAACGAGCCAACAGCAGCAGCTTTAGCTTATGGCCTTGATAACGAAGGCGAACAGAAGATTATGGTATACGATTTAGGTGGTGGTACATTTGATGTATCTGTTATCGAAATCGGTGATGGTGTAATCGAAGTTTTAGCAACAAATGGTGATAACAAACTTGGTGGTGATGACTTTGATAAGAAAGTTATGGACTACATGGTAGCAGACTTTAAGTCAAAGACAGGAATTGACCTTTCAGGTGACAAGATGGCTATGGAAAGAATTAAAGCTGAAGCAGAAGATGCAAAGAAGAAACTTTCATCAGCTACTCAGGTTGAAATTAACATCCCATTCATTACAGCAAATGAACAGGGACCACAGCATTTAAATATGACACTTACAAAGGCTAAATTTGATGAATTAACAAGAGACTTAGTTGAAAGAACAGCAATCCCTGTACAGAATGCTTTAAAGGATGCAGGAATTTCAGCATCAGAACTTAGCAAAGTATTATTAGTTGGTGGTTCTACAAGAATCCCTGCTGTACAGGATAAGGTAAAACAGTTAACAGGTCATGAACCTTCCAAGAAGATGAATCCTGATGAATGTGTTGCACTTGGTGCTTCAATTCAGGGTGGTAAATTAGCAGGTGATGCAGGTGCCGGCGATATCCTTCTTCTTGATGTAACTCCACTTTCATTATCAATTGAAACAATGGGTGGTGTAGCTACAAGACTTATTGAAAGAAATACAACAATTCCTACAAAGAAGAGCCAGATTTTCTCAACAGCAGCAGATAACCAGACAGCCGTTGATATTAATGTTGTACAGGGTGAAAGACAGTTTGCCAGAGATAATAAATCACTTGGTCAGTTCAGACTTGATGGAATTCCACCAGCAAGAAGAGGTGTTCCACAGATTGAAGTTACATTCGATATTGATGCAAACGGTATCGTAAATGTATCAGCTAAGGACCTTGGAACAGGTAAGGAACAGCACATCACAATTACAGCAGGTTCAAATATGTCAGATGAAGATATTGATAAGGCTGTAAAAGAAGCTGCAGAATTTGAAGCAACTGATAAGAAACGTAAGGAAGCAATTGATGCTAAAAATGAAGCTGATTCAATTATTACACAGACAGAAACAGCAATGAATGAAGCTGGTGATAAATTGGCAGATGCTGATAAGCAGGCTGTTCAGGCTGACATTGATGCATTAAAAGCAACAGTAGCAGCAATTGGTGAAAATGAACCAACAGAAGCTCAGGTTGAAGAATTAAAGGCTGGAAAAGAAAAATTAATGAATTCTGCACAGCAGTTATTCTCAAAGATGTATGAACAGGCACAGGCTGCAGGAGCACAGGGTGCAGGTCCTGACATGGGAGCAGGTTCAAAACCGGAAGATGATGTAGTAGATGGAGACTTTACAGAGGTTTAAAATAGATCATGGCAGATAAAAGAGATTATTATGAAGTGCTAGGCGTTGATAAGAACGCTGACGAAGCAACAATAAAGAAAGCATATAGAAAATTAGCCAAGAAATATCATCCCGATGCAAATCCGGGTGATGAGGAAGCTGCCACAAAATTTAAAGAGGCATCTGAAGCATACGCAGTGCTTAGTGATGCAGACAAGAGAAGACAGTATGACCAGTTTGGTCATGCTGCCTTTGATGGTGGTGCAGGTGGCTCCGGCGGATTTGATTTTAACAATTTTGACTTCGGTGATATTTTTGGCGGAAGTGGATTTGGAGACATTTTTGGCGACCTATTCGGTGGCGGTGGACGTAGAGGCCCTAGCAATGGACCAAGACGTGGAGCCGACGTTAGAACAGGACTCCGTATTACTTTTGAAGAGGCTGTATTTGGCTGTAAGAAAGAAGTTACAATTAACTTTAAGGAAGAATGTAGCACTTGTAAAGGTAGTGGAGCAAAGCCAGGCACATCTCCTGAAACATGTAGCAAATGTGGTGGTAAAGGACAGTATGTATCACGTCAGCAGACTATGTTTGGCATGATGCAAAGCACACAGGTTTGCCCGGACTGTAATGGTACAGGTAAAGTCATTAAAGAAAAATGTCCGGACTGTCATGGAGTAGGCTACAAGTCTACAAGAAAGAAAATCACAATTGATATCCCTGCAGGTATAGACGATATGCAGAGAATCAGAAAAACAGGAGAAGGCGAGCCTGGAACAAATGGTGGCCCAAGAGGTGATTTACTTGTAGATATCAGAGTAATTCCAAGTAATGAATTTGAACGTAATGGAATGGATTTATATACAACAACATCTATATCTTTTGCACAGGCTGCTTTAGGTGGCGACATTCGTGTTAAGACAGTAGATGGCGATGTTAAGTTCAACATTAAGCCTGGAACACAAACAGGTACCCGCATTAGATTAAGAGGAAAAGGTGTATGCAATGTACACAATCAGAATGCAAGAGGTGATCAGTATTCAACACTAGTTGTTAAGGTTCCAACAAAACTTAACAATGAACAAAAAGACTTAATCAAGAAACTTGACGAGATTTCAGGAAATTCATTAAAGGAATTTGATGATAACAAATCAGAACACGAGAAAACAAAAAAGAAGAAAAAGAAATTTTTCTAGTTTAGGAAATATGGATGGAAAAGAGCTGTCGCTTTAACAATTTAGAGTTGTTAAGGCACGGCTCTTTTGGTTATATCTTATTTGTGTGGCTCTATTCATTCTTTTGTCTTTTGGCTTAATTTGCTATTGCTCGGGGGATACAGTTATGGCAGGTATTATGGTGTTTCCACCCCTAAGGAGTCATAACAATCTAAAAGGGGTGGAAAAAACTGAAAATATAGAAAAATATGAGAAGAAAAAATCGAAGAAATGTCAGGAAATCCACCCCTAAGAAGTTATAACAATCTAAAAGGGTGGAAAGATTGAAAATATCTAAAAATGATAAGAAAACAAATGACAAGAAAATTGATAAATTTGCTTAAATTCTCTATGTGTGTTATGATATTTTAGTTTTATAGTAATAATTTATAAATATGAATTGAAAAGAAGATTGGAGTTTCTATGAAGTGGAATAAATATAGATTGAAAACTACAACACAGGCAAGTGATTTCGTGTGTAGTATTTTAATTGATCTTGGAATAACAGGTATGGAAGTTGAAGATAATATACAACTAACAGAGGAAGAGAAAAAAGCACAATTTATAGATTATTTAGCAGATTTGCCGGAAGATGATGGAACAGCTTATGTAAGTTTTTACACAGAGGAAGATTCACAGGATGCGGACAATGAAAAGTTACTTGATACTTTGAGAGAAAAGTTAAAAGAAGCAAAGTCATTTCTAGATGTAGGTGAAGGCACAATCGAGAAAACTATGACAGAAGATGTAGACTGGGTAAACAATTGGAAGAAATATTTCAAGTCATTTACAGTAGATAATTTCTTCATTAAGCCAACTTGGGAAGAACTTGATGAAAGTCACAAGAACATGGAAATGATAGAAATTGATCCGGGAACTGCATTTGGCACCGGAAAACATGACACAACTCAGCTTTGTATTAAGCAGCTTATAAAATATGTAAAGCCGGGAGATAAAGTTTTGGATTTAGGTTGCGGAAGCGGCATACTTTCAATTGTTGCAAAAAAACTAGGAGCAGCAGAAGTTACAATGACTGACATTGACCCGGCGGCAATTGAAGCTGTAGGAGAAAATTTTGCAGTAAATAAGATGTTAATGGACGATGTGGAAGTGCTTGCTGGAAATGTATTGGAAGATACAAAAATGCAGAAAAAATTTGAAACAGAGAAATATGACATTGTTGTAGCAAACATTTTGGCTGACGTAATTATTCCAATAGCAGGAATAGTTGACAGATTTTTAAAACCAAACGGCATATTTATTTCATCAGGAATTATTTATATGAAAGAAGACGATGTAAAAGAAGCCGTAAAAAAGAATGAAAATTTACAATTAACAGATGTGGTAAAGCAGGGCGATTGGCGCGCAGTTATGGCAAAATTACAGTAAAATATTTAGGAGAAAAAATGTACAGATTTTTTGTTGAACCAAATCAAATTGGGGAAGAATCAATAGTAATAGTTGGAAAAGACGTGAATCATATAAAAAATGTTTTGCGTATGAAAATTGGCGAGACAATCTTAATAAGTGACGGAAGTGACAAGGAATACATTTGTAGTGTGGAGAAAATTGCAGATGATGAAATCACAGCAAAAATAGAAGATATTAATGGCGAAACAAGAGAGTTACCAATTAAAGTTACTTTGTTTCAGGCATTGCCTAAAGGTGACAAAATGGAAACCATTATACAGAAAATGGTGGAACTTGGTGCTTATCAGATAGTGCCAATGTCAACAAAACGTTCCGTAGTGAAATTAGATGCAAAGAAGGCAGTTAATAAAGTGAAACGCTGGAATGCCATTGCGGAAAGTGCCGCAAAACAGTCAAAGCGCGGTATTATACCGGAAGTAGCAGAGGTTCATACTTTTAAAGAGGCTGTGGAAAAAGCAAAAGAACTGGATATGATTCTCATACCTTATGAAGAAGCAAAAAATATGGTATATACAAGAGAGATTATTTCAAAAATTGAACCAGGTATGTCTGTGGGAATTTTTATTGGCTCAGAAGGTGGTTTTTCTAAAGAGGAAGTTCAAACAGCAAAAGACAATGGAGCAGAAGAAATAACTCTTGGTAAAAGAATATTGCGTACAGAAACGGCGGGTATGACAGTGATGGCTGTTTTAATGTACTTAATGGAGGAATAAAATGGAAGCATATTTTGATAATTCAGCAACAACCAAGGTATCTGAAGCTGTAAAAGATATTGTTGTAAAAGTAATGGTGGAAGACTATGGAAATCCATCGTCAATGCACATGGTTGGCGTTAATGCTGAAAAATATTTAAAAACAGCTCAGGAAAATATAGCTAAAATATTGAAGGTAGACCCAAAGGAAATTTATTTTACATCAGGTGGTACTGAGTCAAATAACTGGGCTATTAGAGGTGCAGTGGAAGCTAATAAGCGAAACGGTAATAAAATTATAACAACAATGGTTGAGCATGCTTCCGTAAAAAGTCCAATGAAGTATCTTGAAAATCAGGGATACGAAGTAACGTATTTGCCCGTTGATGAGTATGGCGTTGTTAGCATTGATGCTTTAAAAGAAGCAATGAGCGAAGATACAATTTTAGTTTCAATAATGTATGTAAACAACGAGGTTGGAGCTATTGAACCTGTTGAAGAAATAGGTAAGTATATAAAAAGTGTAAATAAAAATGTTATTTATCACATTGATGCAATTCAGGCTTTTGGTAAGCTGGAAATAAAACCAAGAAAAAGCAACATTGATGTATTGACGGTTAGTGGTCATAAGATTCATGGACCAAAGGGAACAGGTTTTATGTACCTAAAGAAAAATGCGAAAGTTAATCCATTTATTTTAGGTGGTGGTCAGCAGGAAGGAATGCGTTCAGGAACAGAAAATGTTCCGGGAATTGCAGGTATCGGACAGGCAGCAAAAGACTGTTATGATAATTTGCAGGAAAATGTTTCTAAAATGACAGAGTTAAAAGACTACCTAATTGACAGTTTGCAGACAATTGATGGTGTGACAATTAACAGTCGAAAAGGGGCAGAGGGTGCACCACACGTTGTAAGCGCAAGCTTTAGTGGAGTAAGAAGCGAAGTTTTATTGCACGCTCTTGAAGATAAAGGCGTTTATATTTCAGCAGGTAGTGCATGCTCTTCAAACAAGCCAGCCATTAGTGAAACTTTAAAGGCAATGGGCATTGGCAAGGATTTACTTGGTTCTACAGTTAGATTTAGTTTTTGCAAAGACAACACAAAAGAAGAAATTGATTACGCCGTAGAGCAGTTAAAACAAATGTTACCAATTCTGAGAAAATACGTGCGTAGATAGAATGGCACATAAACGTAAGCACAGAAAATTACCGAAGAATAATATAGGCATAAGAGTGCATATATCGATATAGAACCATACAAGAAGAGCACGTTTGATTATCCAAAAAACACAAATATACCAGTATTTTTATAGGAGAAATATATGAGCGTAAGTACACATTTTATAGTTGGAGGAGAAAAGATGTTTAAATCGTTTTTGATTAAGTACGCCGAAATAGGTGTAAAAGGAAAAAACAGATATATTTTTGAAAATGCTTTAGTTGACAACGCCAAAAGAGCATTAGATAAAATTGATGGAGATTTTAGTGTAACAAAAGAAAACGGGAGAATTTATGCAATAGCAAATGCTGAATATGATTTTGATGAGGCAGTAAATGCACTTCAGCATGTATTTGGTATTGTGGGAATTTGTCCTATGGTTCAGATTGAAGATAATGGATTTGAAGATTTAGCACAGCAGGTAATTAAATATATTGATGAAACATATCCTGAAAAGAATTTTACTTTTAAGGTAATGGCGAGACGTGCAAGAAAAAATTATCCAATGAACTCAATGGAACTTAACGCAGAATTAGGTGGAAAAATCTTAGATGCTTTTGAAGGCTTGAAAGTAGATGTTCATAATCCCGACATTGAAATTAATGTAGAAATCAGAAATCATATTAACATTTATTCAATGATTATTCCAGGACCAGGTGGTATGCCTGTAGGAACAGCAGGAAAGGCAATGCTTCTTTTATCAGGTGGAATTGACAGCCCTGTTGCAGGTTGGATGACTGCAAAACGTGGTGTTGTAGTTGATGCAGTATATTTCCATGCACCACCATACACATCAGAAAGAGCAAAGCAGAAGGTTGTGGATTTGGCAAAATTAGTTTCAAAATATTCAGGTCCAATGAATTTATACGTTGTTAATTTTACAGATATTCAGATGTATATTTACGATAAATGTCCCCACGATGAGCTTACTATTATTATGAGAAGATATATGATGCGAATTGCAGAATATTTCGCAAACAAAGAAAATGCTCAGGGACTTATTACAGGTGAATCAATTGGTCAGGTGGCAAGCCAGACAATGCAAAGTCTTGCTGCAACAAATGATGTTTGTACAATGCCTGTATTCAGACCGGTTATCGCTTTTGACAAGCAGGAAATTATTGATATTTCATTGAATATTGGCACATATGAAACATCAATTCTTCCATACGAAGATTGTTGTACAACTTTCGTTGCAAAACATCCTGTAACTAAACCTAACATTAACGTTATCAGAAATTCAGAAAAGAAGTTAGCTGAAGAAATCGACAGAATGTTTGAAGAAGCGGTTAATACAGCAGAATTAATTAAAATTCAGTAAGGTTAAAAGAAATCGATTTAAAATAAACAGATAAGTGACATGATAAAAGTGTTAGTTTAAAGTGGAGAAATGTTAATAAGAACAGTTTTTTCGAGAGAGGATGTTAATAGAAGTTTCTAAGAAGGTTTTTTATGTAATAGAAATTCCAGAAGAATTTCTTATTACATAAAAAATAGCCGGCTGAAAAGCCGGCCTACATAAGAAATTACTTATTTATATTTTTCTAAAACGCTTAAAATTTCATCAAGATCTGTTTCGCTATGTATATTTAAATCTATTGGTTTTGAAAGGTCTAAACTAAAGATTCCCATAATTGATTTGGCATCAATAACATAACGACCTGAAACTAAATCAAAGTCACTATCAAATTTTGTAATATCATTTACAAAAGATTTTACTTTGTCTATTGAACCTAGATTGATTGTTACTGTTTTCATTTTTCAAACACCTCACTCTCTCAATTTCTTATGCCTACATAATACCACGTATTATGTGAATGTTCAATTACAACAAATAATAAAAATTATTAAAAAAATTAGTAAATTTGCTATAAAGGAGAAATAAATGCTTAAAGTTGCACTACACAATTTAGGCTGTAAGGTTAATTCCTACGAAACAGAAGCAATGAAACAATTGCTTGAAAACAATGGATATGAAATAGTTCCGTTTACAGATAAGGCGGATGTATATATTGTAAATACATGTTCCGTAACAAACATGGCTGACAGAAAATCAAGACAAATGCTTCACAAGGCGAAAAAGAAAAATCCGGAAGGGGTTGTTGTGGCAACAGGATGTTATGTTCAAACAGCAACAGAGAAAATAAAAGAAGATTTGGCAATTGATATTGTTGTTGGAAATAACAAGAAAAAAGATATTGTAAATATTTTAAAAGAATATTTTGAAGATAAAGAAAAATCATTTGTTATTGATATAAATAATACAGATGAATACGAAGATTTTGAAGTTGCTACAGTTACAGAACATACCAGAGCACACATAAAGATTCAGGATGGATGTAACAATTTTTGCTCATATTGCATTATACCTTATGCAAGAGGCAGAATCAGAAGCCGTAAGTTGGAAAACATCAAAGAAGAAATTGTCAGATTATCTGAAAAAGGATTTCACGAGGTTGTTCTTACAGGAATCAATCTTGGCTTCTACAAAGACGAAGATAAAACATTAATTGATGTTATAGAAATGGCAGATTCAATTGAAGGAATTGAGCGAATCAGACTTGGCTCAGTTGATCCTGAAATTATAACAGAAGAATTTGTGGCAAGATTAAAACATGTTAAGAAGATGTGCCCACATTTTCATTTGTCAATGCAGAGCGGTTGCGACAACGTGCTTAAGGCAATGAATAGACATTACACAACAAAAGAGTATTTTGAGAAATGTGAGATGTTAAGAAGCATATATGAAAATCCTGCTATTACAACAGATATTATTGTTGGATTTCCGGGAGAAACTGAAGAGGATTTCGAAACAACAGTTGAATTTACTAAGAAGATTGGATTTTCACAGATACATGTTTTTAAATATTCAAAGCGTAACGGCACAAGAGCAGCAGTGATGGAAAATCAGGTTGACGAGCAGATTAAAACAAAGAGAAGTGAAGTTTTAATTAAGCAAGGTGAAGAGTTAATGAAAGCTTACAGACAGAATTATATTAATAAAAAGATTGAAGTTTTGTTTGAAGAAAGCAAAAAAATTAATGGAAAAAACTATATGTTAGGCCATACTAAAAATTATATAGAGGTAGCTGTAGAAACTAATGACGATTTTTCAGGCGAAATTTATGAAGTTATTGTGCAAGACTTCCTAAATGACGAAATAGTGCTTGCCACTAGATAGTTTTTATATTAAACTTATAAATATACTGCCAACAATGGCATAAAAAGGACGTGAGAAGATGAACAATTTAGAACACACACAGTTTTTTAAAGTAGGACAGGAACAGAAATTAGGAGTAGAGGAAATTTTCGAGCAGGTATATGAAGCACTTGCAGAAAAGGGATACAATCCTGTAAACCAGATTGTAGGATATATTATGTCTGGTGATCCAACTTACATTACAAGTCATAAGAATGCAAGAAGCCTTATTATGAAGGTTGAACGTGATGAGTTAATTGAAGAAGCTGTGAAGTATTACATTAACAACAAGTTAAAATAATTAGAATATCGGATTTGAAATGCTCTGTAGAGAAGGTGAGTGCTAGCCTTTGTTATTGGAGCGCAGAATGTCGTAGATTTTCAAAGGACATTCTTTATTCTACAGGACGTTTATGCCCTTTGGACAAAGGATTGGATAATTATGTATTTTTGCCGAAGTTGAATAATTTAATGAATAATTAAAGGACTTAAATGCAAATAGAAGTATTAATGGCAATTAGTATTGGAAAGGCAAAATAATGAGATTATTAGGTTTGGATTTTGGCTCTAAAACTGTAGGGGTAGCAGTGTCTGATGAATTAGGACTTACGGCTACAGGTTTAGAAATTGTAAGAAGAACATCCCCAAACAAATTGAGAAAAACATTAGCCAGGATAGAAAAAATAATTGAAGAATATAATATTGAGAAAATAATTTTGGGCTATCCTATAATGTTAGATGGCAGTGAAGGGGAAAGAGTTGAGAAAACAAAAGAATTTGCTTCAATGCTTGAGAGAAGAATAGGCAAGGAAATTATATTTCAGGATGAAAGATTAACTACTGTTGAAGCATACGAAATAATGGATTTAATGGGAATCAAAAAAGAAGAGAGATATGATTACGTGGATATGGTTGCCGCAAAGGTCATACTTGAGGATTATCTTAATAGATAGGACAAATAACTAAAAATAACGCACAAGTAAGAATTAGAAAAATATGTAAAGTAAGAGGTTTTTTAATGGAAGAAAAGATTATTTTTGTAGACGAAGACGGAAATGAAATTGAAATGTATGTTATTGAAGAAACAAGAATTAACAATGTTAATTACCTTCTTGTAACAGATGATGAAGGTGACAGCGAAGAAGCAGAAGCATACATTTTGAAAGATATATCTAATGACGAAGATGAAGAAGCTGTATATGAAATAGTAGATGATGAGTCAGAGGTGGACTACATTGGCAGAGTATTTTCAGAGTTACTTGAAGATATCGATATTACTACAGAAGATTAGTTGTCTGAAATTTCGGGCGTTAGTATGAAAGGTCTTTTATAGACCTTTTTATTGTGAAAAGAGGAGGATTTTGTTAAATAATGAGCGACAATTCGAAGATTAAAATAATTCCTCTAGGTGGTTTAGAGGAAATCGGAATGAACATGACAGCATTCGAATACAATGACGGCATCATTGTAGTTGATTGTGGCTTATCATTCCCATCTGATGATATGTTAGGAATTGACTGTGTAATTCCTGATATTACATTTTTAAAGGAAAACATTAAGAAGGTAAAAGGTTTTGTAATCACTCATGGTCACGAAGATCATATTGGTGCATTACCATACGTTTTAAAAGAAATAAATGTACCTGTTTACGCAACAAAGCTTACAATGGGTATTATTGAAGGAAAGCTTAAAGAGCATGAATTATTAAAGGCTGTTAAGCGTAAAGTTGTTAAGTTCGGACAGAGTATTCACTTAGGTGATTTTAGAATAGAATTTATTAGAACAAATCATAGTATTGCAGATGCAGCAGCACTTGCAATCCACACTCCTGAAGGCATTATTGTGCATACAGGAGATTTTAAGGTTGATTACACACCTGTTTTCGGTGATGCAATTAATTTGGCTAGATTTAGTGAACTTGGGAAAAAAGGTGTACTTGCTCTTATGTGCGATAGTACAAATGCGTTAAGACCGGGATTTACACCTTCTGAAAGAACAGTAGGAAAAACATTCGATCATATATTTTCTGAGCATACCGATGGTAGAATTATCATCGCAACATTTGCATCAAACGTTGACAGAGTTCAACAGATTATCAACACTGCATGTAAATATAAAAGAAAAGTTATTGTTGAAGGAAGAAGTATGGTAAACATTATTTCTGTTGCAAGAGAAATGGGTTACTTGAAAATTCCTGAAAATACATTAATCAGCATAGAAGAAATGGATAGTTATACAGACAACCAGTTAGTTCTTATTACTACAGGTAGTCAGGGTGAATCAATGGCAGCCTTGTCACGTATGGCAGCATCTCTTCATAGAAAAGTACACATTAAGCCTAGCGATACAATCGTATTTAGTTCAACACCTATACCGGGAAATGAAAAAGCGGTTACAAAGGTAATAAACGAGTTGTATCAGCAGGGGGCAGAAGTAATATTCCAGGATACTCACGTATCAGGACATGCATGTCAGGAAGAAATTAAGCTTATGTATGCTTTAGTTAAGCCAAAATATTCAATTCCAGTTCATGGTGAATATCAGCATTTAAAAGAACATGGAAGATTAGCAGAGAACATGGGCATTCCAAAAGAAAATATTTTCATTATGGAATCAGGTGACGTTCTTGCGTTAAACAAGGAATCTGCTAAGGTTGAAGGAAAAGTCCCTGCAGGTTCAGTTTTAGTAGACGGACTTGGCGTTGGTGATGTTGGAAACATTGTTTTAAGAGACAGACAGAACTTAGCTGAAAATGGAATTATTATAGTTGTATTAACTTTAGAAAAATACACAAATCAGATTTTGGCAGGACCTGACATTGTAACAAGAGGTTTTGTATATGTAAGAGAATCTGAGAATTTAATTGAAAATGCCAAAGAAGTAGTTACAGAAGCTTTACTTGACTGTTTGGAAAGCAAAAATGTTGATTGGGGCAAAATCAAAATGGTGGTAAAAGATAGTCTTGGCGAATATTTATGGAAGACTATGAAGAGAAGTCCAATGATTTTACCAATAATTATGGAAGTGGAATAGTTAGGAGTTTGTATGAGTAATAGTAAAACATCAAAAGGATTTGCTAATGTTTCAATAAAAGTGTGCAAGTATATAATAATGGCTGTTATTATCATTGTTTGTGCAACAGCAGCTTACAATTTTGGAACAAAAATATTTTACTCAGCAGGAGTTGAAGCAAAGCCGGGAACAGACATGACTGTTACTATCAAAAAAGGAACAACCATAAAAGAGTTGGCGAATACTCTTGAAGAGTACGGTATAATAAGTGACACTACGGTTTTCAGAGTGCAGGCGTATGTATATAATACTAAAAGCATAAAAGCCGGTCAGTATACATTTAACACATCTCAGAATGCAGAGGAAGTTTTTAACAAGATTAAAGAAGGACCGGAGAAAACAAAGAGTACAAAGTCAACAAAGACTAAGGCAAAATCTAAATCATCTAAATAAAGTTGGTAGATTTTTATAGGATATTTAAGTGTATTAGAAAACGATTTAAATGGTTTAAATTGTAATTGAGTCTAAAAAAGGAAAATAATATGATAGTAGAAGAAAGAATCGTATCGTATATTAACTCTTTAGAAAAAGAAAATTCTCCTGTTTTAGAGGAAATAGAAAAAGAGGCAAGGAAGGATGGCGTGCCGATTATTAGAAAGGAAATGGAAAGTTTTCTTAGAGTTATGCTGTCAATAAAAAAGCCGATGAGAATATTAGAGCTGGGTACCGCAGTAGGGTACTCAGCCATTTTAATGAGTGAATGTATTAATGGAAAAGGACAAATCATAACAATTGAAAATTATGACAAGAGAATTCCAATTGCAAAAGAAAACATAAAAAAAGCTGGCAGGGAAAATGTAATAAAGTTACTTGAAGGCGATGCAATGGAAATTATGCCAACTCTTGAAAGCGACCAGTTTGACTTCGTTTTCATGGATGCGGCAAAGGCGCAATATATTCATTTCCTTCCGGAAGTTTTACCTTTGATGAAAAAAGATGGAGTTTTAATTACGGATAATGTTTTACAGGAAGGAGACCTGATTCAGTCAAAGTACGTTGTAAGAAGACGTGACAGAACAATTCACAAACGAATGAGAGAATATTTGGAAGTGGTAAAAAATCATCCACAACTTGAAACCACAATTGTGCCAATTGGTGATGGAATTACAATGTCAGTTAAAAAATAGAAAGGAAGGCTTGCACGATTTGGTACTAGAATAAAGTGCTAAAAAGTAATTGCCAGGTAAAATAAAATGAGAAAACCTGAATTATTAGTTCCGGCAAGTAGCTTGGAAGTGTTAAAAACAGCAGTAAGATATGGTGCAGATGCTGTGTATATTGGTGGTGAAGTATTTGGGCTAAGAGCTAAAGCAAAGAATTTTACATTAGAAGAAATGGCAGAAGGTGTGAATTTCGCTCACAAACATGGAGTGAAAGTGTATGTTACAGCTAATATTTTAGCCCATAATGCAGATTTAGAACCTGTTAAGGCATATTTCAATGACTTAAAGAAAGTAAATCCCGATGCACTAATTATTGCTGATCCTGCAATTTTTACAATTGCAAAAGAAATATTGCCTGAAATGGAACTTCATATTAGTACACAGGCGAACAATACTAATTACGGTACTTACAATTTCTGGTGGAACCTTGGCGCAAAAAGAGTTGTGTCAGCCAGAGAACTTTCGATTAAAGAAATAAAAGAAATCAGAGAACATATACCTGATGACATGGAGATAGAAACTTTTGTTCATGGAGCAATGTGTATTTCATATTCAGGAAGATGCCTTCTTAGCAGTTTTATGGCAGGACGAGATGCCAACAAAGGTGCCTGTACTCACCCATGCCGTTGGAAATATGCGGTAATGGAAGAGAACCGTCCGGGACAGTACATGCCAATTGAAGAAAATGAAAGAGGAACTTATATTTTCAATTCAAAAGACTTGTGCATGATAGAACATATACCTGAATTAATTGATGCAGGAATTGATAGTTTCAAAATTGAAGGTAGAATGAAAACAGCCTTGTACGTTGCCACAGTTGCAAGAACATACAGAATGGCAATAGACGATTATTTAGAAGATCCTAAAAAGTACGAAATGAATTTGTCAAAGTATAGAACATTTATTTCACAGTGCACATACAGACAGTACACAACAGGATTTTTCTTTGGAAAACCTGATGAAACTACACAGATATACGATTGCAATGTATACGAAAGAGATTACGTGTACTTAGGAATTGTAGGCGACCAAGTTGGCGAAATGGAATACAGCCTTGAGCAGAAAAACAAATTCTATCAGGGACAGAAAATTGAAGTGATGAAAGCTGACGGAAACGATATAGAAGTGGAAGTTGTTTCAATTAAGGACGAAGATGGCAACGAAATGGAAAGCTGTCCACATCCAAAACAGAAACTTAAGATTAACCTTGGAATTGAATTGGAAAAAGGGGATATCTTGAGAGTGAAAGAACAGTAGAAAGAATAGCAAGGGCAACCAAATGGCATTTTTTATATGTTGTTTGGTTGCCCTTTTTGTGTGTTAAGGGAAAGTTGTACGAAGCTAAAACAGGAAAAGGGCATCCAAAAGTAAGCGGTAAGAGTCAAAAGGGATGCCCCAGCGATGATATTGAAAAAATAACTAAACATTTCTAGACATGCACGAGAAACTGTAGCCTATCATAAAATATAATTAAGTATGTCGCGAGGTGAAATGTGTGAAGACTTTTTTGGAGCCTTTGACACTTGCAGAAGAAAGAGTGTGGATAGAAAAACTTGAAAAGGGAGATAAAGAAGCTAAAGACATACTAATTGAACGGAACCTAAGGCTGGTTGCTCATATTGCCAAAAAATATAGTAGTGAAAATAGAGATAATGACGACTTAATTTCCATTGGCATAATCGGGTTGATAAAGGCGGTTAATACTTTTAATACAGGAAAAGGAAGCCGTCTTGCAACCTATGCTGCAAAATGCATTGAAAACGAACTTTTAATGATGCTTCGTGGAGAGAAAAAGAAAAGCAGGGAAGTTTCCTTAAATGAGCCAATAGGAATGGATAAAGAGGGCAATACCATTAATTTGCTGGATGTGGTTGAAATGGATGAACCAGGTGCGTTAGACGCAATAGAAAAAGCCGAGGATATAGTACGGGTTAGACAGTATGTGGAGAAAAATTTAAATCAAAGGGAGAGAGAAATAATTAATAAAAGATACGGCTTAAATGGAGAAGCACCTGTAACCCAGAGAAAAGTAGGAGAAGAAATGGGGATATCCAGAAGCTATGTAAGTAGAATTGAGAAAAAAGCTTTAGAAAAATTAAAAAAAGCCTTTGACAATACAAATACTATGTGATAATATCATAAAAACAAAATGTTGCGTGAAAACAACAAGGAGGGACTTATGGTATGCAGAATTAATTGTGCCACAATAACAGGGGTAGACGTACTGCCGGTTATTGTGGAGACTGATATATGTAATGGCCTACCATCATTTGATATGGTAGGTCTTTTATCATCAGATATTAAAGAATCAAGAGAAAGAGTTAGAACCGCCATTAAGAATTCAGGTTTTATGATACTGCCGAAAAGAATAACAATAAATTTTTCACCGGGAAATATTCGAAAAACAGGAACTTATTTTGACCTGCCAATAGCAGTTTCTATATTGAAGGCTTTGGAGATTTTACAATGTGACGTGGAGGGTAAAATGTTTGTTGGGGAACTAAGCTTGGATGGTAGAGTTGTTTCTGTAAACGGAATTTTACCAATTGTGTTGCATGGGCTTGAAAACGGAATCAAAGAGTGTTTTGTGCCGAAAGCAAACGTAAATGAATGTAGTTTTGTAGAAGGGATAAAAGTAATCGGAGTGGAGAATCTTAACGAGCTTGTAATGATGCTGACTACAGGGAAATACGAACCAATTCATAAAGTAAAAATAAACAGCCAAAGCGAGTATGCAGGCAAAGATTTTAAATACATAAAAGGTCAGGTGCAGGGGAGAAAAGGCGCTGAGATTGCAGCAGCAGGAATGCATAATCTTTTACTGGTGGGACCACCAGGAACAGGAAAAACAGCCATCGCAAAAGCGCTGCCTACGATTCTGTCCAGAATGTCGAAAGAGGAAATAATTGAAATATCAAAAATACAAAGTATAGCGGGCATTTTAGAAGAGGGACTTGTTACCAAAAGACCCTTTAGAAGTCCACATCACACAACAACAGTTACGGCACTTACAGGCGGTGGCATTAATCCAAAACCCGGTGAAATGACATTGGCACATGGCGGTGTTTTGTACATGGACGAGTTCCCTGAATTTTCAAGAGCGGTAATGGAGACTTTAAGACAGCCGCTAGAGGATAGAAAAATAGTAGTTTCAAGGGCAAACGGCACTTACAGTTTCCCGGCGGATTTTGTTTTGATGGCGTCAATGAATCCTTGCAGGTGTGGCTACTATCCTGATAGAAACAAATGTAACTGTACTGAAAATGATGTGAAAAAATATTTAGAAAAAGTCAGTGGGCCAATACTGGACCGAATGGATTTGTGCGTACATATGAATCCGGTTTCTTTTATGGAAATAAAAAGTGAAAAAGAGCAGGAATCTTCGGAAGAAATCAGAAAGCGTGTGGATTTGGCGGCGGCAATTCAAAGGGAAAGGTATAAATACGAAAACTTTAATTATAATAGTCAATTACAAGGGGAGTTTATAGAGAAATACTGTGCCTTGGACAGGAAAGAAGAGAAACTCATAAAAGACGTTTATGAGAAAATGAATTTAAGCGTGAGAGCTTACGAAAAAATATTAAAAGTAGCAAGAACAATTGCGGATTTAAAAGGAAAAAATAAAATATCAACAGAAGATTTGGCAGAGGCCATTAGTTTTAAGACAATAGAAAGTGTGGCGTAAATGGAAAAGAGAGATTATTGGGCGTGGCTTGCATCAAACGAATACTTTTATTTTGATAAAATACAGAAGATTTTAAAAGTGTATGGCACAGCGGAAAATTTATATAATATTAGCGAAAAGAAGTTAATGTCAGATGATAGAATGTCACCGGAAGATATAAGAAATATTGTTGAATCAAGGGATAAATTTAATAAGGAAGATTTTTATGAAAAGCTAAAGCAAAAAGACATAAAATTTGTGACCGTTGAAGATGAAGATTATCCGGAAAATTTGAAACCTTACGACCACAGACCATATTATTTATTTTATAAGGGAAGGTTGCCTGACTGTAACAAACCAATTGTGGCAATGGTAGGGGCGAGAGCCTGTTCAGGTTACGGCAGAAACATGGCAAAAAAGCTTGCAGAAGATTTGTCAAAAGCAGGTGTGCAGATAATTAGTGGTATGGCTAGGGGAATTGATACATATAGTCAATTAGGAGCCATTGTGGGAGAAACGGGAACTTTTTCGGTAGTTGGAACAGGTGTGGACGTGTGCTACCCAACAGAAAACATAGAATTGTATAATGACATATTGAAAAAAGGTGGAATTATATCTGAGTATCCGCCGGGTAGTAAAGCCTTAGCATGGCATTTTCCACAAAGAAATCGAATAATAAGCGGTTTGTCCCACAAGGTTGTTGTAGTTGAAGCAAAAGAAAAAAGTGGTTCCCTTATAACTGTTGAATGGGCGTTGGAGCAGGGAAGGGATGTTATGGCAGTTCCCGGTAGAGTTGGGGACAGATTAAGTGGTGGCACGAACAGGTTAATTAAGAATGGTGCAGGTATTGTAACATCGGCAAATGATATAATATCTGAGCTTAAATACTTCGTATTTAATAAGGCTGATGAGAAAAATACCGAAGAAAAAATACTTGAAAAAGAATTTTTGATGTTGTATAGTGAGTTAGGTTTACAGCCGAAAAATATATATGAATTAATGGAAAACACAGGATTAAAGTATGAAAAGCTAGTTGAGATGTTGTTACAATTACAATTGAAAGGGCTAGTGGAACAACCATCATACAATTATTATTCAAGGCTGAGTTGATATTTTTTCAAAAAGGAGTATTTATGGCAAAGTATCTTGTGATCGTGGAATCACCAGCAAAAGTTAAAACAATTAAAAAATTCTTAGGTTCAAATTATGAAGTTGTAGCTTCAAACGGACATGTAAGGGATATGCCAAAAAGCACAATGGGAATTGACTTTGAAAATGATTATGAACCAAAATATATTACAATCAGAGGAAAGGGTGAGAAGTTAGCAGAACTTCGTCGCTGTGTAAAAAAAGCGGACAAAGTATATTTGGCAACTGACCCGGACCGCGAGGGAGAAGCAATTTCATGGCATTTATCAAAGGCTTTGAAATTAGAAAACAAAAAAAGTGCAAGAATAACATTTAACGAAATTACAAAACCGGCAGTTAAGGAGTCACTAAAACATCCAAGAGAAATTAATATGAATCTTGTAGACGCACAGCAGGCAAGACGTGTAATGGACAGAATGGTTGGTTACAGCATCAGCCCACTTTTATGGATGAAAATTAAAAGAGGACTTAGTGCAGGTCGTGTTCAGTCAGTAGCACTTAGAATGTTATGTGACAGAGAAGAAGAAATAAACGCATTTATACCAAAAGAATATTGGGACATGGATGCCGTTTTAAAATACAAAAACAAAGAATTCACTGTAAGTTTTTACGGTGATAAAAAAGGAAAAGTAGAAATTACAGGAAAAGAGCAGCTTGATAAAATTATCGAACAGATAAAAGACAGCAAGTTCTCTGTAAATGACATAAAAAAAGGAAACCGTACAAGAAAAGCACCTATTCCATTTACAACAAGTACAATGCAGCAGGAAGCTTCAAAAGCACTTAATTTTTCAACACAGAAAACAATGCGTATAGCACAGCAGTTATATGAAGGTGTGGAGATAAAAGGGCGTGGAAGCATAGGTCTTATTACTTACCTTCGTACAGATTCCACAAGAGTATCTGAAACAGCAGAAGCACAGGTAAAGGAATTTATTGAAGGCAACTACGGTGATGATTATATGGCAACAGAAATTGTTTCTAAGAAGTCATCTAAAAAAATTCAGGACGCTCACGAAGCTATCAGACCTACAGACGTATCACTTACACCTGACATGGTAAAAGCACAGCTTCCAAGAGACCAGTTCAGACTTTATCAGTTGATTTGGAAAAGATTTGTTGCAAGCAGAATGAAAAATGCAGTCTATGATACATTTAATGTAAAAATCGGTGCAGGAGAATATGTATTTAACGCATCAACTTCAAAAATCGGTTTTGACGGTTTTATGAAAATATACACAGACAGCGACAACGAAAAAGTTGTAACAAACAATACAATTGCAAAACTTGACAAAGACTCAGAGTTAGAATTTGTTAAGTTTGAAGAAAATCAGCATTTTACACAGCCACCTGCTCATTTTACAGAAGCGGCTTTAGTAAAGGCAATGGAAGAACAGGGCATTGGTCGTCCAAGTACCTATGCACCAACAATCGGAACTATTGTTGGCAGAAGATATGTAACAAAGGAAAAGAAGAATCTTTACGTTACAGAATTAGGGGAAGCAGTAAACAACGTAATGAAAACAGCATTTAGCGTTATCGTAGATACAGAATTTACAGCGAACATGGAATCACTTTTGGACTCTGTTGAAGAAGGCAAGATTGAGTGGAAGACAATTATCAGAAACTTTTACCCTGATTTGGAATTAATGGTAAAGGACGCTGAACAGAAACTTGAAAAGATTCAGATAGCAGATGAAGAATCAGATGAAATTTGTGAGGAATGTGGCAGAAGAATGGTTATTAAATACGGACCACATGGAAAATTCCTTGCATGTCCGGGATTCCCTGAATGTAGAAATACAAAACCTTATCTTGAAAAAGTTGGCGTTCCTTGTCCAAAATGTGGCAAAGATGTAGTGTACCGTATGACTAAAAAAGGCAGACGTTACTACGGATGTATTGACGGTCCTGAATGTGATTTTATGTCATGGCAGAAACCATCAACTAAGAAGTGTCCACAGTGCGGTGGCTATATGGTAGAAAAAGGAAATAAGTTGGCATGTGCTGATGCCCAGTGTGGATATGTAGAGCCAAAGAAGGAGACAAATTAGTAGATTCAATGCTCGGTGTTGGATATGGAGGGGCATGGAGCCAAACTGGCAGGTTTCGGTATCTGGTATAGGATATGCGGAGTTGAGTAAGATAAAGTTACATGTTTGATGTGAATAGCAAAAAAATGAAATTGAAGTATTAATGCGAGCAGCATTAAATAAGATTGTAGGATTAATGTAAGCAGCATTAAATAAAATTAAAATATGGGACTGGTAAAAACAACTGATACATAACGTAAAAAGTTGTTGCACCGGTCCTGTTTTTGTGTTATGATATTTGAGTTGCATTAAGCACATCTGTGGAGATACAGGCGGGTGCCCTTGCTCGGGGTTGTCTGATTCGGGGAAGCAGATGGAAGGTATGGTATTTGCCGTAGGTTTACGGAACGATACCAAAAATAATTATTAAAAACCAGGAGGTATTAAAATGAGCGTTATTTCAATGAAACAGTTATTAGAAGCAGGTGTTCATTTTGGACATCAGACAAGAAGATGGAACCCTAAGATGGCTCCATACATCTACACAGAAAGAAATGGTATCTACATCATCGACTTACAGAAGTCAGTAGGTAAAGTAGATGAAGCTTACAAAGCAGTATCAGACATCGCAGCTGATGGTGGCTCAATCCTTTTCGTAGGAACAAAGAAGCAGGCACAGGAAGCTGTTAAGGAAGAAGCACAGAGATGTGGTATGTACTACGTTAACGAAAGATGGTTAGGTGGTATGCTTACAAACTTCAAGACTATTCAGTCAAGAATTAAGAGATTAAAAGATATCGAAAGAATGTCAGAAGATGGTACATTTGATGTTCTTCCTAAGAAGGAAGTTGTAAACATCAAGAAGGAATGGGACAAACTTGAAAAGAACCTTGGTGGTATCAAGGAAATGAAGAGAATCCCAGATGCAATCTTCGTTGTAGATCCTAAGAAGGAAAAAATTTGTGTTCAGGAAGCACATGCACTTGGAATTAAGTTAATCGGTATTGCAGATACAAACTGTGATCCAGAAGAATTAGATTACGTTATCCCAGGTAACGATGATGCTATCAGAGCAGTAAAACTTATTGTTTCTAAGATGGCTGACGCAGTTATCGAAGCTAACCAGGGTGAAGAAATGGTTGCTGAAGAAGCTGCAGCAGATGCTGAATAATTAACAGATTTTTGATTTTAGGAGGAATAGAAATATGACAATTACAGCAGCAATGGTAAAAGAATTAAGAGAATTAACAGGCGCTGGTGTTATGGCTTGTAAAAAAGCTTTAGTTGAAACTGATGGTGATCAGGAAGCAGCTATCGAAGTTTTAAGAAAAAAAGGTGAAGCTACAGCTGTAAAGAAATCAGGTAGAATCGCAGCTGAAGGTATCGTATACACAACAGTTAAAGACGGTAAGGCAGCAATCGTTGAAGTTAACTCAGAAACAGACTTCGTTGCTAAGAACGAAAAGTTCCAGACATTCGTTGCTAACGTTGCAAACCAGATTGTTGATTCATCAGCAACTGATATGGATACATTCATGGCTGAACCATGGGAACTTGATACTACAAAGACTGTAAAAGACGAATTAGTATCACAGATTGCAGTAATCGGAGAAAACATGAACATCAGAAGATTTGAAAGAATCGAATCAGACGGTGTTATCGCATCATACATTCATGCAGGTGGAAAGATTGGTGTATTAGTTGAAGCTGATGCTCCAGAAAACGACACTGTAACAGCAGCAATTAAGACAATTGCTATGCAGATTGCAGCTATGAACCCACAGTATGTTTCAAGAAACGACATTTCAGCAGACGAACTTGCTAAGATGAGAGAAATCACAATTGACAGTGCTTTAAATGAACCAGATTCACTTCCAAAGCCAATCCAGAAGGATATCTTTGCAGAAGCTTTAAGTCAGAACGTATTCAACGATGAAGACAAAGCTATCTACGAAGAAAAGCAGAATGATAAATATTTATTCAACTTCCTTTCAAACGAAGCAAAGGCTTCATTAAGCTCAATTGCTATGGCTAAGAAAGCTGAAATCATGGAAAACAAGATCTTCAACGGTTTAGTAGAAGGTCGTGTATCTAAGCAGTTAAAAGAAGTATGTCTTCTTGATCAGACATACGTTATGGCTGCAGACGGAAAGCAGACAGTTGCTAAGTATCTTGATGAAGTATCAAAAGAAGTTGGCGCTACTGTAGCAATTAAGAAATTCGTTCGTTTCGAAACTGGTGAAGGTATCGAAAAGAAAGAAGAAAACTTCGCAGAAGAAGTTGCTGCACAGATGAAATAAATCTAGGTAGAATAATAAGATAAGTGAAAACCCTTTAAGCGTAGGTAAGTTACTATGTTTAAAGGGTTTTTTTTCGTCCAATGAGAACACACAACTTATCGCATAGTATCATAACTAATCACAAAAGTTGGACCGAATTTGGTCCAAAGTTGGTACGGATAAAATGGACCAACTTTAAAAGAAGAGTTTGCTTAATTCTTTGTTAATAACTGAATTGGATTGCTATGAAATATTTATTAAATATTAAAATAATGAAATAAAAATGTATGCGAATAAGAGAACAACGTTCTATTAATAAAATATTTTATAGCAGTTCAAAATATGGAACTAAAAAGATTAATACACAATAAAAAGGTGTAACGAAACAAAAATGCAGCATTACAGTTAATGGTTAAATATTAAAGTTAGAATTATGATAATGGTGCTGGAAGCAATGGGCTTCCTAAAAATACAATTGAATAACAATTACAAATTTATGAAAGAATTTCATATCTTACACAGAATAGGAAGTTGACAATGAATTACAGCGATTAAAAGTACTGAAAGCATCTTATGACAGCCAAAGATATACTTTTCAGGATAATTTTATGATTAAGTTTCCTAAATTAATTAAAGCAGCAGAAGAAAAAATTGAATGCGTGAGAAAGGACATTGAACTTAGAAATGCTGAGCGTGTAAAAAGCGAAGAGTTTTCAATAACAATAGGTAATATGTTGTATACCGAGAGAAACGATGGAGGGACAGCCATGCTTGAAGAGATAAGCAAGTATAAAGCAGGTGATACTTATGAGATTGGAAAGTTCAGAGGATTTAATCTGTTGGTTGAAAAGAATTATATGGGAATAAATTTCTTAATACTTCAGGGAAAAAACGAGTATAAGGCAGAAATGCCTACAAGTGCTGTTGGAAATATGATAAAGCTGGATAATATGTTTAATAACATAGAAGAAAATGAAGAGTTTCTAAAAAAGAAGATAGAACAGTATAAAAGAGATTTAGAATCTTCAAAAATAGAATATGAAAAGCCTTTTGTTTATGAGGAAGAGCTTAAGGAGAAGTTAAAACGTCAGGCAGAATTAAATTCTATGTTGGATTTGGAAAAGAATATTGGTGAAGAAATAAAAGAAACAGAAAAAGAAGAAATATATAGTAGAGAAGGAGAAAAAAATGAAGTATACAGTAAAAGTAAATAAAGTAAGAAAAAATGAAGGAAATTTAAGAGGGTTTGCAACAGTAGTATTTGGTGAGTCATTTAAAATTACAAACATTGCTATTCTTGAAAATAGCAATGGAAATCTGTTTGTATCAATGCCAAGGTATAGAAGCAGTGAGGTGGATGAGCATAATAATTTCGTTTTTAAGGATATATGCAATCCTATAACAAAGGAGTTCCGTACAGAATTGTATGATGCAATAATTGAAGGATATAAGAATGCTGGAAAAGAAAATAATGAGCTAAATACAGAAAAAAATGAGGTAGAGGAGCCACCGTTTACAGTAAAAGTTACGCAGTACGAAAGAGAGGGGAGCAATATAAAAGGTCTTGCAAGAATTTATTTGGATGACAAATTTGTAATAAATAACGTGACACTGATTCAGGGAAAGGAGAATGTGTTTGTGGCAATGCCTTCATATAGGACAAAGCAGAAAGATAAGGATGGAAAGACGGTATATAAGGATATATGTTTTCCAGTGACAAAAGAGTTTAGGAAAAAGTTGTATGGGGAGGTGATTGAAAGTTATTATACTGCAGTGGATTTAATGGTATTGAAAGAAGATGATTTTACGATGCTAGAAGGTACAGATTTACCTATAATGAAGCAGGACAAAAGGTAAGATAAATAATTATAAATTATAGCAAAATAGATAGTCACTACTGTTAGGTGTGAATATTTATTCTGCACAAAAATAAAGGGACGAAAAGCTCAGTGTTTTGTCTCAAAATACAGCTTAATATAGTTATAATATTTTTATGTGGTGTGATGGGTACTATTTATTTCAAAAAATTATTTACTTTTTGTATGCGTGATGGAAATTTTTGATTAATCGCAGATGGATGTGGCAGGAGTTTGTTTATTTGTTACGATGATGTTCGTATGCTTTTTTGAGAGATATATAATAGAATAAATATTCATATTAGTTTGTATGACATTATCAAGTAAATTATAGAAAAAAAGCATCGACAAGGAAGATTTCAGATATATCAGAGGGGATTTAAAAACAACACCGTAAGTAATGTCATAGTTTTTAAAGACTTTTACATACTAACATAGAATAGGTCACTGGTGGCGGATGAATTCAGAGGCAGATACTGTGAGAGTTTTTCTGACGTATAGTTTTCAATGAGAACATTAATGACCACTATATGATTGGGGACAGCGTGAATTAGTATCCATTGGTACTCACACTGACTGAACAGTGTCTGGAAATACTACTTCATGTCGTATTCCTTTTTATAGTCATATTTTCTTAAAGCTATTATTTTTATGCTGGGGAGTAGTGGACGCAGAAGGTGAGTATATTCATAAAAAGTAGGAGAAGAATATAGATGGATAGCAATATTCAGTGATGGTATGTAGAAGCAGTGAGCTATAATGATATTATATGAAATGCTAGATATGTCACTTTCAAATTATAAGTGGTTTATTTTTTTATAGACAAAACATTCGTTTATTTAGAGTATAAATTATGGTATAATATAGTTGGTTATATTTATAGAGAGAAAGTTAATGTTGGAGGATACTATGAATACAATATGGTCAACTTATGTACAGAAAATAGGAACCCTTTATGACACTCGTTCACTTAGGTTTTCGGATATATATAAGGACAAATATTTAGAGACTTTTAAAATTGAAGACAGAAGTAATCTTAAATTGTTGGAAATAGGATGTGGGCCAGGTGCATTAGCAGAATCTCTTCGGCGTTGGTATCCCAATATTAGTATTTATGCTATTGACAGGGATAGCAATTTTATTAATTATGCTAGTAAAAAGAGTTCGTCTATTTATTTTAGTGAAGGGGACGCGACAAGGTTAAAATTCGATAATAATAGTTTAGATGTAACAATTTCGAATACTGTTGCGGAACATATTGAACCATCAAAATTTTATGGTGAACAATATAGGGTATTAAAAAAAAATGGTGTTTGTCTTGTTTTATCGGCTAGAAACGGAATTAATATTTATTCGCAGTGTGTTATAGAACAATCTGAGTTTGAAAAACAAATTTGGGAACGTGTTGAAAACTATTTCTACGACATTGAAAAAAAATATGATATATGTTTATATCAACAGAATGAATCGGAAATACCCCTAAATATGGAAAAAAATGGATTTAAAAATGTAAGTACTGAATATATTACAATTAATTTAACTCCAGACAATCCCATTTATTCTAGAGAAACAGCGTATGCTATGATAAATGCTAATCGTCAAGTTAATATTGATAATATAGATGGATTATCATATATTGCACCTAATATTGTTGATGAATCCGAAATAGAAGAGTTAAAAAGATTAGTCAACAAAAAATATGATTATCGATTAGCACTTTACGATAAAGGAATTAAATTGTGGGATACAAATGTGTCTGTAACGATGATAATTCGAGGGGTAAAATAATTAAGGTTGATTTAAGCCCTCTAGCGTAGGGTTGTTGTCTACTTTTTTGTTGCTTCAAATGTTGAAAGATATAGTGCCTTTAGCAATGCCTTGTCACTTGGAAATACACTTCTCTGACGGTTGAATTTCCTGTATATTGAGTTTAAGCTTTCAATGGCATTGGTTGTATATATTACTTTTCGGACAGTATCTGAAAACTTGAAAATAGGAGATATCACATCCCAGTTATCCTTCCATCTTTCATTGAGTTTGGATACTTTGGAGACCATTTTTCTGTCACCCTGTCTAAAGCTTCAAGGGCTTTTTCTTCGTTAATTGCCTGATATATTGTCTTAAGATCCTTTGCAAAAGCTTTCCTATCCTTATCAGGTACATATTTAAGAGTGTTTCTTACCTGATGAACGATACATCTTTGATATTCAGTGTTTGGAAAGGCTACTGATATTGCTTCCTCTATGCCACTTAATCCATCAGCACAGATAACCAGTATGTCCTTTACACCTCTGTTTTTTAACTCGTTAAGCACAGATAACCAGTATTTAGAGCTTTCATTATCTCCAACACTTATGCTTAATACATCCTTTTTTCCATCCACTGTAATTCCAAGAATTACATAAGCAGCAAGTTTTCTTATTATTCCCTCATCCCTTACATAATAATGAATGGCATCAATGTAAACAACAGGATAAACGTCATCTAATGGTCGGTTTTGCCAGTCCTCGATTTGTGGCATTATTTTATCAGTCACATCAGAAATAAACCCTTCTGATGTTTCAAATCCATAAATATCCTCAATTGTGTCGGAAATCTGTCGTGTTGTCATTCCCTTTGCGTACATTGAGATTATTTTCTGGTCAATGTCTGAAATGTCTTTCTGACGTTTCTTTACAATCTGTGGTTCAAAAGTAGAACGACGGTCCTGTGGAACATCGATTTCCATGGAACCATAACTGCTGTTAACACGTTTGGTTTTATAGCCGTTTCGATAATCATCTGATTCATAACGTTGTGACTTTGAATAACCTAAATGGTCATCCATTTCAGCCTCCATCATTTCTTTAATTGTACCTCCAAGAAGATCTTTTAATGCATCCTGAATGTCTTCAGCTGTCTTAATGTCATGTTCATCCAACAGCTGGTGGATAATGGCACGTTTGCCATCCGTCATTTGTACTTTGTGTACTTTTTTTCTTTCTCTTGCCATAATTAAGGCCTCCTATAATAATAAATTTTATCATAGAAGGCCTATTAATTATATTTAAATATTTAATTTACAGAAAAACTTTCACACACTCTAGTAATGATATATTGAAAAATTATATTTTATTAAATATATCATTAGATCATCAAAGTCTCAAAAATAATTGAATTTTTAATTTGATTTATTATAAAGCCTTTTATTTTACTGTTACTTTGCAGACAAATTTTTTCTTACCTGAAATTACTGTAATCTTAGCCTTTCCTTTTTTCAAGGCTTTGATTCTACCGTTTCTGTAGACTTTGACAACTTTTTTGTTTGAGGTTACGTAAGTGATTCTATCACGACTATTTATCGGTGTTAGAGTAACTTTAAATTTAAAAGTTTTGCCTTTTTTCAAAGTCAGTTTCTTACGGTTTAGCTTAATCTTTTTAGTAGTAATTTTGCGTGTCTGTGCATTCTGAGACGAAGTCGTTGGAGTTTTTGTAGTTGTCTTAGAAGAAGAAATTTTTGCAAGTGTTACAGAATATACTTTTCCACAAGCACTGCAAGTCTTGGATTTTAATCCTTTTTCTGTGGTTGTAGGTTCTTTTACAACTACATATTCTCCGTAACTATGTCCTGTTGCTTTTATGCTTCTTGTTTTTGTTTTTTTACATACAATGCAGGTAAAAGTTGTTATGCCGTTTGCTGTACATGTAGGCTCTTTTGTGACTTTTCCGTCATCCCAAGTATGGTTACCGGTTTTTGTGATGGTCTGACCATATGAAATTGTTTTCTTACAATCAGTGCAATATGTATTTCCTGTATAACCATCTTCGCCGCAGGTTGCGTCTTTTTTCCTGCGGATTTCAGTATGCTGATGTCCTGTTGCTGCAATAATCGTAGTTTTGGTTTTGCCACATATACTACAAGTAAATGTTCGAACACCTTTCGCTGTACAAGTAGGTTCTGTTGTGACCTTTCCTTCATCCCAAGTATGAGTAGTTAATTTTGCAATGGTCTTACCGGATGAAATTTTAGTGCCACAATCAGTACAATATGTATCGCCGGTATAACCGGTTTCGCCACAGGTAGCAGCCTTTTTATTACGAATTTCGGTATGAAGATGTTCTGTTGTTTTTGCAATGTTTTCTGTTTTTGTCTTACTACAAATGCTACAAGTATAGGTCTTTACGCCTTCCTTTGCACATGTAGGTTTTTTAGTGATTACTCCCTTATTCCAACTATGATTTTCTGTTTTTGCAATAGTATTGCCTGATGAAAGTTTAGTTCCACAGTCAGGGCAATATTTATCACCGGAATATCCTTCCTCTTTGCAGGAAGCTTCCTTTTGATTTCGAATTTCAGAGTGGAGATGATTTGTTGCATCTACGTCAATTTTTTCAATTTTTGTATTATTACAAATAGTGCAGGTGAATTTCTTTTCGCCTTCCCCTATACAGGTTGGAAACTTTGTAATTACTCCCTGATTCCAATGATTATCACAGTCATGTACGATTATTGTTGCCGAAGTTGTTGATGGCAATCCGTACAGTGATGTGGTTAACGTGGTGGTACCTTCTTTAAGACCTATAATCTTTCCATCACTATAGGTGGCAATAGAAGGGTCATTAATGGAAACGGTTGGAGTATCTAACACGGTTCCGATTGGTCCAAATTGATTTATAAGAGAAAGTATAGGTGTAATATTTGGAGTTACTGTTTCTCCTAATCTAAGAACATATGAATCTTGGTCAAAAGATGTCTTATAATTTGTAATCCAACTTTTAGTTACTGAGACAGTAACAGTTTGTTCACTGTCATTTGCCGGTGTTTCTGTTGTATTAATGGAAGGTCTGGAGGCAAATTCTTCTACTCAGTAGTCATAGCCGTTGTAAGTAACATGACCAACTCCAACGCAGGTAAATTTATAATCTAACATATTTCTACGGTGCCCCTGACCGGCATAAGGTTCGTTATCTTCACGCCATCCGTTATTTACTGCTTCTGCCTTAGAATAAACAGTAGGACTTGCTACTGCAATATTCTCACCTGTATCCCGTCTGGTTATATTTTCTTCAGTATAAATAGTAAAAGGATTTTGACCATTTGGGCGGGTGTGGTCGTAGGATAGTGCAATTTCTGCTGCACGTTTCATTGCAAGTCGCTCTAAATCATAGTCATAGACAAGTTCTTTTAAACCGGGATATGCAACTTGTTTGGTATCAGTTTTATCCCATGCCCATGCGTCAGTAGGACTGGTTCTCAGTTCATTAATCATATCTAAGATTCTTCGGGCTTCTGTCTGGCCATACTTTACAGATATATTGACCGGAATGATTTCTTCTGCATTTACCTTTGTAGGAATTATCATAAGTAAACTCATAACAAAGGAAAATAGCAGTAATTTTAAAGATGTTTTTTTCATATATTCATCGTTCCTTTCATAAATAAAATATTGTTAAGGGAAAAAGACTTTTCCGATATATAAAATTCATAAATTATCGGGTAATTTATATAGTTATATTTTATTACATTTTTTTGCGATTGTATATGACATTTTTGTGTCTTGACACCCTAATTTTTATATGAAACCTCATAACTAAAAGGTTAAAACTGCATAATTAAGAGAGACTTCTTAAAGGACCATAATTTTTCTATAATAAAATCGGCAGAAACTATTAATTAAAGATTGAATATTGGTTTAAGGAGTGTCGATAAATGACAAAGTGGGCAGTTATAATTGTGGTATTGCTAGCCATAACTATTAGTGGATGCAGTAGTAATGGAAAATCAAACGATAATATTACAGATGTAGGAGAAGCGACAACAGTGAATAATTCACAGGAAAATATAGGTAATAATACAGAAGAGTTTAATAAAAATACAAAGGTAAAGGATTATTCTTCTAGAAAAAACAGATTCCAAACAAAGGCGATTTTTAACTGTGGATGAGCAGAAAAAATTCTTGGAGACAGCAGAAACAGAATATGGTTGGTATTACCCTATGCTGAAAGTTATGTTGCTTACAGGAATGCGTATTAGTGAAGTGGGCGGATTATGTTGGTCAGATATTGATTATGATAATGATGTAATTCATATTAGAAGAGCATTATTTAGTCAATATGAATATGATAAAAAGAAATTACATTTTACAACAACAAAGACTATTAATTCGGTAAGAGATATTCCAATGATGGCGGATTGTAAAAAAATGTTAAAACTTCAAAAAAAGAACCAGAATAAGATAAAAAAGGAATTAGGAAAAAGATATAGAAGTGAAAATGAAGAAGGATTATCTGATTTAGTATTTACATCATCTATGGGCTCAGCAGCAACAAGATATAATGTTGCACCAATTATAAATAAGATTGTAAAATCAATTAATTTGAGAGAAGATTATGAGTCTGTAAAAGAAAATCGTAAACCGATATATATGGAGCCAGTTTCACCCCATGCTCTTAGAAGAGCATTTTGTACAAGATGTTTTGAAGCAGGTATGAACATAAAGGTTGTTCAGAAAATTATGGGACATAGTAACTATGCAGTTACAGCGAATATATATACAGAAGTAATGCCAGATAAAATGAATGAAGAAGTTGAACTTTTTAATTCTAAGTTATTGACAATGTAAAGAATTTGGTCCAACTTTTGCAATGGACCAAATTCTTATAAATTTGAAAATGGTAGAGAAAATAGTTTTGCTAATGTGAAGAGAGAGTCGTTCAACTTAAAAGTTGGACCAGAAAAAAATATATATAGTATTTCTTACTGCATTGAAGGAGAATAATAAAAAAAGTTATCACTTCAGATGAAATAAGTCATAAGTTATCATAACTTGATTTTATAAAAAAGAATTCTATTTTATAACGGGTGAAAACCCACATTATAGAGGAGAAAATCCCTTAAATGTACTATTTTTAGTATGTTTGAGAGATTTTTTTTGCTTTCTGAATCCTGAAAATTAAAAATATCTTAAATTCATAAAATATCATAAATTATCACGTCTTATCGCAGAATTTTGGTTTATTTTGGTTTGATTTGGGAAAATTTTGGTTGAACCAAATTAGATGCGAAGTCTTTCTGTTTCTTTAGTAAGACGAAAATGTAACACAATAATCAGAGCCGATATGAGTTTTCATTCTAAAAAATGTATAAGGAGGAAGAAAGAAATGTGTAAGGTAATTGCAATAGCAAACCAGAAGGGGGGAGTAGGAAAAAATACTACAACAGCAGCACCTACAACGGTTGCGCCAACGACAGAGGTACCAACAACGGTAGCTCCTACTACAGAGGCACCGACAACAATGGCGCCTACAACACAGAGTGAAACTTCAACAGTAGCAATTGGAGAAGGAAGCGATGTAGGTAAGGTTAACAGGAAAATACTTAACTGCAAGAATGATAAGGATTTAGCAGGATCTACTTTCGGAAAACTTTGTGTAAAGGTTAAGAAGAGCAAGAAGAAGGCTATCAGTCTTACATGGAAGAAAATACAGGTTGCTAAGACATATGTTATATATGGTGCAAAATGTGGAACTTCATATAAGAAGATTGCAACTGTTCACAGCAATACATTTACTAATAAGAAGTTAAAGAAAGGTACTTATTATAAGTACATGGCTGTTGTATCCGGCAAGGGTGTAATTACAGCCAAGAAGAAAGGCACATGTTCAGTTTATGTTTATGCACAGAATGGTGTATATAAAAAAATAAAAATTAGAGTTAACTAGAAACATAGTAAAGGACTATTAGTCTGGAAAAATGTTCTCTGTTAAATAATAAAACTAAAAGGGATGCTATCACACTAATAATAGTTAGTGTGGTAGCATATATATATATATTGTTTGCTGGAAGTTGAAGAACGTGATGGATTATACATTTAAAAATTTTGCCGTAAGTGTTTACAAAAACAATTAAATAAGGGCTAAAAGTATTATCTGTCCCAACTGAAAAAATGGTGTGCATTTTTTAGAAATAGTAACCAAAATTTTATATTTCATTGAGCCTTAATTTGCAAGGTGATAACCTACAAAAAAGAGTAAAAATAGGAGGGAAACATGCTAAAAAGAT